>Ga0315278_10000080_pt1 | contig 78643 bp, 72 predicted proteins | sample YL17G06_0_MG_FD_203880 | JGI IMG/M metagenome (GOLD analysis project Ga0315278, IMG submission 203880) | Sediment microbial communities from Yellowstone Lake, YNP, Wyoming, USA - YL17G06_0 | ecosystem: Environmental > Aquatic > Freshwater > Lake > Sediment | place: USA: Wyoming | collected... | reverse complement strand
GCTTCTCAGGGAGTTGTCTATCTATTTCTGTATCACCGCAATATGCGCATAATCTTTGTTATGGGAGCTGCGGCTATTATAAGCGCGTTGATACTTGATCTCAGCGGGCCTGAGATGGTGGTGCTTTTGCTTACCATCTCTCTGGTTTTTACAGCGGAGATGTTCAATACCGGAATCGAAGTCGCCATGGATATAATCAGTTCGCAGTATCACAGCAGGGCTAAGGTCATTAAGGATATTGCTGCCGCGGCGGTCCTGGTGGCGTCTGTTAATGCCGCTATGATCGGGTATTTTCTTTTCGCTAAGAGGCTTTATTTGCTTTGGTTTAAATAAGGAGGTGTGTTATGCCGATGGCGCTTAAGGTGATAGGGGGGTGGCTTGTCTTAGACGGCGCTTTGTCAATGAGGTTGTGTTCTGACAAAACGGTCACCTACCAGGCAGTCAGGTTCTTAAGGGTATTGATAGGCATCGCGCTCTTCTTCATAAAATAATCTAGTTGTTGTTTTTAAGCGATTTGTGGTAATATAATCAAACCAATTTTGGCGGCGTAGCTCAGCCTGATAGAGCAATCGGCTCATACCCGACAGGTCAGTGGTTTAAATCCACTCGCCGCCACCACTTGCTAGGAGGTGCACATGAGCAAAAAGAACCTGATCACCGTTATTATGTTTATCCTGATAGCGCTGGGTTTACTTTTATTCCTCTGGCAGCTATCTTCAAAGGATAATCCCGTTGAGGTGGTTATGCAGACCAGGGGAGCAGGGGTGGTTGTCCCGGCAGCAGGCAAAGTTCCTGCAAAGGAAGTGATCGTAAAAGAGACCGAAGCTGACGTCTACAATAAAAAAGGCAAGGTCATTGAAAGAGACTTTGAGATCGATGCAGCCGTGTTTAATCTCGAAAGCAAGAATGCGTTCTGGGGCAATAGGGGTTATCTGATCAAAAAGGGGAAGACTACTTTTATAAAATATGCCCTTCAGGAGCAGATGAGAAGGGCTCAGGGGCAGATGATAATAGGGCATGAAGAGCCAGGGGCCATGGGCCCTTACCTTAAATAAGGGCAGCCAAATATCCGGGGCCGGGCTATGAACGCCCGGCCCTTTTTATTTGTATTTTTTCTGAAGCGGTAGTAAAATACTAACGTAAGGCGAAATAACAGGTAAAAGGAGGTTTAGCATGCGCGCAAGGTTTTTGATCTGCTTTTTGTGTATTATGGCAGCAGCTTTATTTTGTGTTACTGTTGCTTGTGCCGCGCTGGATTACCAGAAACTAATCAAGAGCGCTGACAGCGTCATGGCCCGCGTCCAGCAGCTATTAAATACCAAGCCGGCTTCCGGTTTGGCTCAGACAGCCATTGATATGGGGCAGAAGGCTGTTCCGGGGCTTCTGCAGAATTATGAGAAGACCGTCAAGCAGGTTATGGATGGGGTCAATGCGCTTAAGGCCAAGGGATTAAGCTTTATATCGACATTAGAAGCATTAAAGGCATCTAACCTCGCTAATCTTGATACATTAAAGCCTTTGCTTGTTAAATCGGGCTTGACGGAGCCGGTTAAGCAGGCGCTTGGACGGACGGTAAGCTTTTTGAATAAGGTCCAGGAGCAGTGCAATGTTTTGTCATCTTCATTGCCGACCCAATCCCAATAGGAGGAGAAAGATGCCTAAATTAAAGTCCGCAGTTGTTATGGTGGCTGTGCTAGTATTTCTTATTTGCGTTTACTGTTTTCTGCTTGGTAATAAGGTTTTTGAGGGGAGTTTTGAGAATGAGGCGATCCCCTGGTATTTTCTGGCGAAGGGGCTTTTTTGCTCGGTGGCGTTGTATCTTTTAGTAAAGATCCTGGAGGCGCTTAAAAAATAAATGAGCGGCAATTTTAATATATACTCTTTGGTATTTTTAATAACAGCGTTGCCGGTATTTTTTGTTCCGTTCTTCGTTTTTATGAAGAACAGGAACTCCGCGGTTAATCGCACTTTCTTTATTCTGGCCGCGAGCGCCACGCTTTACCAGATCGGGTATTTCTTCGCGTTTAACAGCGATGACAGCGCCTCGACTGCCTGGTTCTGCCGCCTGACCTATGTTGGGGTATCATTTCTTACCCCCGCGACACTCGATTTTGTTTTAGCCCTTCTTAATCTAAAGAGAAGGCGGCTTATTATTCTTTCTTATGCCTTTGCCGTTATTTCTTCGCTGTTGGTTTTGGGGACCGATCAGATAATTTCAGGTTTCAACAGGTTCTCCTGGGGCAACTGCCCTAAGGCAGGGCCTATGCACGACCTTTTTTTGCTTATCTGGATCATCCCTTTCTTTGTATCGTTGTGTTATCTTCGCCGCGGATATAAATTAGAGCCATCTTCTTACAATAAAATGCGGATCGGATATTATTCGGTAAGCCTTCCTTTGGCTTATCTTGCCGTTGTCGATTACCTTCCAAATCACGGGATTGATCTGTTTCCTTTCGGGTTCCTTCCGCTTTTATTCTTTTGCCTGTCGACTACTTACGGGATCCTGCGTTACAGGCTGCTGGATATAGGCGCAATCATGAAGAAGGCCTCGCTTATTGCTTTAGGCGTGGCGGTCTCAGCCGGGATCATGTATCTGGGAACTTTTTATCTGCAGCATTATTTTTACAAGTTGGGCGGAAAGAACTGGGTGGTTTTTCCGATCCTTATATCATTTCTTGTCGGATTTGCGCTTTTCCGCTTTATAGAGCTGGTGCGGGATATCGAGGTGAGCGATCTTTCAAAAAGGCTCTCCTATCGGCCTTTTTTGGAGAAGGAAGCCCTGCGCATGGTGATGTCCAATAATCTCAATGAACTGCTTGCTTTTGTGGCGCGCGATCTGACCAGCTGGGTGGGGCTGGATTATGTGGGGATATTTGTTCTGGATGAGACCTCCAACAGATTTGTATTAAACCGCAGTTTCTCCCGGAGCAAGAATATTAAAAAGCCGCCTGCTGGGGCGGTCCTGAACCAGGACAGCCCTCTGGTACTTGAACTTTTGAGGAGAAGGACCCCGCTTGTCTATAGCGAGATCGATTATTATCTCAAGGTAAGGGCCGGCGCGATGAAGGAGAGGGATTTCTTGACGGAGCTATTGAGCCAGATGCAGAAACTCTGCGCGGAGGTAAGTGTGCCTGCTTACTGCGAAGGAAGGCTTGTAGCCATAGTGAACCTTGGACGCAAGACCGGCGCAGGCGAAGTGATCACGGTGGATGAGTTGCGCATATTGCACTCCCTTGCCAGCCAATTCGGCCGCACAGTCTATGATTTCATGTTGAAGCGCGAGAAGATCCGCCTGATAGTCGCTTCGCAGAACGCGCTTATCAGCGCTATTGAAGCCAAGGACAGCTACACGAAAGGCCATACCGAGAGGGTGGCCAGGTACGCGATCATGATCGGGAAAAACCTGTCGCTGATCTCCAAGGCCTTCTCTTATGAATTAAATAATCTCGAATGGTGCGCTCAACTTCATGATGTGGGAAAGATCGGCATACCGGACAACATCCTGCTTAAGCCGGGGCCCCTTACTGATCCTGAGTGGGCGCAAATTAAGGAACATACCCTTGAAGGCGTAAAGATCATAACCGCCGTGCGCGAATGGCTGGGAGAGGATATCTGCGCGGGCATCCTTCAGCACCATGAGAATTACGACGGATCGGGCTATCCTTTCCAGACCAAGGCGGAGGGGATACATATTTTCTCCCGTATTATAAGGGTCGTCGATTCTTTTGATGCAATGACTACTGACCGGCCTTACCGCGCAGCCCTGAGCAAGAAAGACGCTATCGATGAATTAAAAAGGTTTAAGGGCGTGTTTTATGACCCGGTTATTGTTGATATCTGCGAATACCTCCACAAAAAAGGCGAGATATAGGCCATGTTAGAGAAGGCAAGTTCGTTGGTCAAAAGGTGCCGCCTTATTGACCGGGGCGACAAGATAGTCATCGGTGTATCGGGAGGGCCGGATTCCCTGGCCTTGCTTTATTTTCTTGCCGGAGTTAAAAAGCAGTTTGGCCTGTCCCTTTGCATCGCGCATCTGGACCATATGATGCGCCGGGATTCCGCAAAAGACACGATTTTTATAAAGACGCTGGGAGAGAAGTTTGGGCTGCCTGTTTTTATCGGCCGCGCTGACGTAAAAAAACTCGCTAGAAATAATTCCCCCGAAGAGGCAGCCCGCAACGCCCGGTTTTCTTTTTTGTTTTCTGTCGCCAAGCGGGTAAAGGCTGACAAGATCGCCCTTGGCCATAATCTCGACGACCAGGCAGAGACGGTCTTGATGCGCGTATTAAGGGGCGCCGGGCTTTACGGTCTGGCCGGCATACTCCCTAAAAGAAAGATCAAGGGTTTTGTGGTGATCCGCCCGCTGCTTGAAGCAAGGAGAAAACAGATATGCGCTTTTCTCAGGCGCAAAAAGATAACTCCCCTGCAGGATCCCTCGAATAGCGAGGATGTGTATCTGCGCAATAAGATCAGGAACCGGCTGATGCCTTTATTGGAGGGTGAGTATAACAAGAACATAAAAGAGGTGTTGGCGAATATGGCGCAGGGTGCGGCTTGCGATTACGATTATCTGTCTGCGGCTGCCTTCGGTACCATGAAAATGGCAAAATCCGAATATAACCTGGTTAAATTTTCCAGGCTTCACCCTGCGATCCAGCGCTTGCTTATCCGCCGCGCGATCTCCGCCATCCAGGGGGATACCCGCAGGATCAACTTTGGGCATATCAGGGAGATCGAAGACCTGCTTTTGAACCGGCCAGTTAATTCTGTAGTCGACCTGCCAAAGGGGATCTCGGCAAGAAAGTCAAGATCCTCACTCTTGTTCTACCGCAGATAATCTTTAAAATACTTGATTTTATTGACTGTTACAGTTATAATTATTAATCTAAAACGTCAACTAGGGGAGTTTTCGGCCATCCCGGATTTCAATTAAGAAAAGAGAAGATCATGAATAATAGCAAGAAGCGTAAGCTCGGTCAACCCAATAACTTGAAGCGCCTGCCCTGGGGCTGGTGGTTTTTGGCCCTTATACTTTTTGCTTTGATATTTAATTCTGTGAATACGCCTCTTGCCGGAATGCCAAGGGAGATATCCTACAGCACTTTTTATAAGATACTTAAGGATGACCCTGCCCAGATAAAATCGGTCACTAAGGTCGAGAATGAGCTTCAGGGAGAGTTTAATGACAATGCTGCTTACAAAGCGCAATACAAGGCTTCATTCTTTAAGTTGACCATACCCGAGAATGATAACGATCTCCTTAGCCTCATGCGCCAGAACCTCAAATCCTTTGACGTAAAGCCCGCGCGCACATTCTGGGCTTCGCTAATATTCAACCTCGGGCCCATAGTCCTGCTTATATTCTTCTGGTGGTTCATGTCTGCCCGCGGCGAGCAGATCGGGAACAAGATCATGACTTTCGGCAAGATACGGCCGAAGGTGCACACAGATAACGAGAAGGTGGATTTTAATGATGTTGCGGGGGTCGATGAAGCTAAAGAAGAGCTGAAGGAGGTCATTGAATTCCTGAAGGACCCCAAGAAGTTCCAGAAGCTGGGAGGAAAGATCCCCAAGGGGGTGCTCCTCGTCGGCCCGCCGGGATGCGGTAAGACCCTGATCGCCCGCGCGGTAGCCGGAGAGGCCGGGGTGCCTTTTTTCAGCATCTCAGGCTCTGATTTTGTGGAGATGTTCGTGGGCGTGGGCGCAAGCCGCGTGCGGGACCTGTTTGAACAGGGCAGGCGCGCGGGGAAGGTTTCCGGAAAGGGCGCTATAATTTTTATTGATGAGATCGATGCCGTGGGCCGCCTGCGTTTTTCCGGCATAGGCGGCGGGCACGATGAGCGCGAGCAGACGCTTAACGCTTTACTTGTGGAGATGGACGGGTTTGACACCCAGCAGGGGCTTATCCTTATAGCCGCCACTAACAGGCCTGACACGCTCGACCCGGCACTGCTTCGTCCCGGGAGGTTTGACCGCACTATTATCGTGAATCTTCCTGATATCAAAGGCAGAGAGGAGATCCTTAAGGTCCACACGCGTAAGATAAAACTTGCGCCGGATGTGAATCTGAAATCGATCGCTTCCCAGACGCCCGGTTTTTCGGGAGCGGACCTGGCTAATCTTTGTAATGAGGCGGCGCTTCTTGCGGCGCGGCATGACAAGGAATCGGTGGATGAGATCGAGTTTGACAAATCCGTTGAAAGGGTCCTGATGGGGCCGGAGAAGAAGAGCCATATCATATCCAAGAAGGAGAAGGAGATCACCGCGCTTCATGAGTCGGGGCATGCGTTGCTTTCATTGCTGATTCCGGAAGTGAACCCTTTAAAAAAAGTTTCTATTATCCCCCGGGGCCTGGCCGGAGGTTACACGTTCACCCCGCCTCTTGAGGACAGGCATTACTGGACAAAGAAGGAGCTTATTTCAGAGATCACCATGATGCTCGGAGGCCGCGCCTCCGAGGAGATCAATCTGGATGAAGTCACTACCGGCGCCCAGAATGACCTGGAGTTGGCCACGCATATGGCCCGGCGCATGGTGACCCAGTTTGGCATGTCCGAGAAACTCGGGCATATCACCCTTGGAAGAAGGGAGGGGCTGGTATTCCTGGGCCGCGACATAATGGAGGAGAGGAATTACAGCGAGGAGACCGCCCGCATTATTGACGAGGAAGTCAAGAAAATAGTCGATGAGGCGTACCTCAAGGCAAAGAACATGCTTCAGGAAAATAAGGATAAACTTAAAGTCCTCTCTGATGCGTTGCTGGAGAAAGAGGTCCTTAGCGGCGAGGAGGTCAAGCGTTTGCTTGGCATTGAGAAGAAAGACCTTGCCTAAAAGAAAGTACGGATGCGCGTATTCCAATCTCTTAGCCCGCGGGACATAAAGGAGCTGATGCGCTCTATCGGCGTCGATCCGTACGGGATCAGGATCATGCAGCCGAAGGCGCTTAACTATTCAGTCAAGATCGATTCGGTCCCCTGCATCCTGGCAAATATATTGAAACAGGAGATGCTTTCTTTGGGCGCTGATGCGGCGGTCGCGCGCGGTGCCCTGACCGGAAAGGCAAAGAAGACAGGTTGCCTTTTGATAGGGAATCTTTCTCAGTTCGGGCTCCTGAAGCAGAAATTAAAGAAACAGCCGTTCGGCATGGAAAGGCTCGGCCTTGAGCTGGCCGCAAGCCTTGAAAATTTTTGCAGGAGCAAGTTTATCCTGCGCGCGGGAAGCCGCAGGATAAGCCTGGGTAAGCGGACCTGCGTAATGGGGATCGTCAACTGCACCCCGGATTCATTCAGCGGGGACGGCCTGTATCCGGGGTTAAGGGGTATAGAAGAGTATGCCGAGAAGCTGGTCAGGGAAGGCGCGGATATTATTGATGTAGGCGGGGAGTCGAGCCGTCCGGGCGCGGGTTCGGTAAGCGTCAAGGAGGAGTTGAAAAGAACGATCCCTGTTATCAAGAGGCTGGCCAGAAGAATAAAGGCGCCGATCTCAATTGACACCTGTAAGCCGGAGGTGGCAAGGCAGGCTTTGGATAGCGGCGCGGTGATCGTCAATGATATTACGGGCTTAAAAGACCCGTTGATGGCAAAGACAGCCGCCAGGCATAAGGCTGCTGTCGTTGTGATGCATATGCAGGGTGATCCGCGGACGATGCAAAAGAGGCCGAGGTATTCATCTTTGATCGATGAGGTGATCGGATCTCTGGCGGCGGCTGTTAGGAGGGCGGGTGAATGCGGGGTAGGGGAGGATAGTATTATTGTTGACCCCGGCATAGGTTTTGGAAAAACGCTCGAAAATAATCTCGAGATATTGCGCAGGCTTCCTGATTTTAAGGTTTTGGGAAAACCGATAATGGTGGGCACCTCGCGTAAATCGTTCATCGGCAGGATCCTGAAGGCAGAGCCCAAGGACAGGATCTTGGGGACGGTATCAAGCTGTGTCCTGGCCTCGGCATTGGGGGCCGATATTGTCCGGGTGCATGATGTCGGGCAGGTAAAGCGCGCTTTAATGGTTTCGGACAGCATATTGGGATAAATATGGGGATCTACTGGAAAGCTATAATTGAGATACTGGTCTTGTGGTTTGTCATATACCACATCATGCTTTTCTTCGAAGGCACGCGCGCCCTGCAGGTCCTGCGCGGCATCGGCGTCCTATTATTGGCATATCTCATATTTCATAAATTCGGTTTTCAGGAGCTGGACTGGCTTTTGACAAAGCTTTTTGGCATATCGATAATCGCGACCCTGGTTATATTCCATCCTGAGATAAGGCAGGGCCTGGCGCATCTGGGCCAGCGTAATATCTTCAGCGCAGCTTTGAAAGATGAGGAGCTCGATGTAATCCTTAAAGACGTGGTTGCCGCCGCGGAGAACTTGGCCAGGAACAAGCTTGGCGCACTGATCGTGATTGAGAAGGCCATTCCCCTTGATTCTTATATTGAGGATGCGGTCGCTATCGATGCCCGGGTGTCCCCGGAGATCATCGAGGCGGTTTTTACTCCTAATAATCCGTTGCATGACGGCGGCATGATCATTAAAAAGAGCCGTATTGCTGCGGCCGGATGCCTTTTTCCGCTTACACAGAACAAGGAGCTCAGCCGTATCTTCGGCACGAGGCATAGGGCGGCTTTAGGCTTAAGCGAGGAGGCTGATGCCGTGATCATTATTGTATCTGAGGAGAGGCGGGATATCTCGTTAGTTTATCGCGGCCGGCTTTATAAGGACATGGGCCGTGAAGAGCTTATATCTACGATCAAGGAGAAAATAAGTGCAAAAGATGCCTGACGAGAGGGTGAGCCTCTTTTATCGGATCAAGCATTGTTTTATTTATCATCCGTGGCTTAAGCTTATTTCGCTTATGCTGGCGGCCATAGTCTGGTCTTACGTAAACTCTGAACTGCTTAACAAAAAATTTTAAGATGCCGCAATTAGGGGTCAATATAGATCATGTCGCTACTTTAAGGGAGGCGCGCCGGGGGACTGAACCCGAGCCGGTGCTGGCGGCTTTGGTTTGCGAAGCGGCAGGCGCGGACAGCATCGTAGTGCACCTGAGGGAGGACCGCAGGCATATCAAGGACATTGACCTTATTATCTTGAGAAAGGTCATTAGGACAAAATTAAACCTGGAGATGTCGCTTGCCCCTGAGATCGTCAGGATCGCCTGCGAGGCCGGGCCTGATCAGGCGACTCTCGTGCCTGAGAAAAGGAAGGAGCTGACTACTGAGGGCGGTTTGGATGTAGCGGCTAATTTAAGAAAAGTCAGGCTGGCTGTCGATAAACTTCAGGCATGCGGGGTCAAGGTGAGCCTGTTCATTGATCCTGACAGGAAGCAGATAGACGCATCCAAAAGATCCGGCGTTACAATGGTCGAGCTGCACACGGGCCGTTACGCCGGTGCCCTTGACCGCAAAGACGAATTAAAATACCTGAAACAGATCTCTGAAGCGGCCCGCTATGCTAAAATGGCCGGATTGCGCGTTTTTGCCGGGCACGGGTTGGATTATTATAATGTGTCTGCGGTCGCCGGGATAAAGGAGATAGAGGAGCTTAATATCGGACATTCGATCGTCTGCCGGGCTGTGTTTGCAGGGCTTGGGCGCGCGGTAAAAGAGATGAAGGCGCTGATAACATGATCATAGGCACTGGTGTGGATATAACCGAGGTCAGCCGGCTGCGTAAAGCGGTGCAGAAGTGGGGTGTTGATTTTTTGAACCGGGTGTTCACCCCTAATGAGCTGGAGAATGCCAAGAAAAGAGGCAGCTTGTATCAGCATCTGGCGGGTAGATTCGCCGCCAAAGAGGCTGTGTTCAAGGCGCTGGGCAACAGGGACCTTGCCTGGCAGGATATTGAGATCACAAACGATCAAGACGGGCGCCCGCACTGCCTGATAAAGAACGGCAGGGCCAAGGAGAGGCACGTCCATATTTCCATATCACATGTGAAAGATTATGCGGTTGCCAACGCGGTTGTTACGAAGATCGGCTAGCGCCCATAAGGGTGATTTCGGCCGCATCTTTATTCTGGCCGGCTCAGCGGGATTATCCGGAGCCGCGGTTTTGTGCGCTGAGGCTGCGATGCATAGCGGGGCCGGACTGGTGACGCTTGGAATACCCAAAGGGATAAATAGCGCCGTAATAAAGATAAAGCCGAAAGAGGTTATGACGCTTCCTTTGGCTCAAGACAAAAGCGGTTCCTTAAGCCTTGCGGCCTATAAAAAAATTAGCGAAATTCTCAGAAAAACTGATATATTAGTTATCGGGCCCGGGCTTGGGCAGGAGGCCTCGACCAAGGCGCTTGTAAGGAGAATAATGGCGCATACTGACAGGCCGGCGGTTGTTGATGCCGACGCCTTGAACGCGCTGTCCGGTTCTTTAAAGATCATAGAGGGCAAGGATGTGGTTATTACTCCGCATCCGGCAGAGTTGTCGCGTCTTTTAGGTATCCCTGTCAGGGATATACAGGCTAGAAGGGAAAAGGTAGCAAAGAAGGCTGCCAAGGATCATAAGTTGACCCTGGTTTTAAAAGGCCATCATACCGTGGTGGCTGATCAAAGAGGGAATGTCTATATAAATAAGACAGGTAATCCCGGGATGGCTACCGCAGGATCCGGGGATGTTCTTACGGGCATCATCGCCTCGTTCCTTGGACAGGGGCTGGATAGGTTTGAGGCGGCAAAGTACGCGGTTTTCCTTCACGGGATGGCGGGTGATCTGGCCGCAAAAGAGAAGACGCAGTTAGGTATGGTCGCCTCCGACATAATTGATATGTTGCCCGCGGCGATAAAAAGGTCGTCTTGAAGTTGGCGTTTTACTTGCGCCGGCGTAGCTCAGTCGGTAGAGCAGCTGTTTTGTAAACAGCGGGTCGGGGGTTCGATTCCTCTCGCCGGCTATAAATTTCTTATATTTTAAGATCGGGCAGGTACCCAAGTGGCCAAAGGGGGCAGACTGTAAATCTGCTGCACCTGTGCTTCAGAGGTTCGAATCCTCTCCTGCCCATAAATTTTCTGTGGAGACAGAAAATTTATGCCGAGCCGATTGCATGGTAATCTATGGAATGGCGAGGCGAAACAAGCTTGCGGAGGCAAAAAATTTATACCGAGCTGATTGCATAGGAGCTGTTTAAAAGCGAGGTAATTTTATTTGCGGGAGTAGTTCAGTGGTAGAACAATAGCCTTCCAAGCTATATATGGGGGTTCGATTCCCCTCTCCCGCTTAAAAGTAAGTCGGAGAGGGGTTGCGCAACAAAAATATGGCGGCCCCTCCGGCAAAGACAAAAGCGAGCATCGGGTGATTACGATTATTCGCTGTAGGAAAATATGGATCTCTCTAAAGAAAAAATTTTGCCTTGGTTGATCGATGAAGCCGGTATTTTTTTTGCTTATCTGGATGCCGGCGGCAAGGTGCTCTTTTGCAATAAAAAAATTAAGGATCTTGTGCCAGGAGGCAATAGGGATATCGAGGGGAAAGAACTGCTTGGCCTTTTATATCCTGATAGCGCCGGCATGCCAAAGCTCCAGATGTTCAAGGCCATGCTGAATGACTCCTCCCGGTATAAAAGAAGGAATGCCTTTGAAGGCGTTGTTAACGACGCCGCGGGGGCAAAGCGGTTCATCCAGTGGGATATAACCCCGGTAGCAAGCGGACAGGGCGGAGCTGAAGGTTTTATTTTGGCCGGGTGTGACATAAGCGGCATCGAGGAGCAGGGGTCCCAGGCCAGGGAGACGGATGATACCCTGAGAAATATCCTTGCCAATATCAGCGAGTACGCGCTCTATACCATAAACCCCGAGGGTAATATTACTTATTTCGGTATGGGTTCCGAGTCCATGCTTGGCTGGCACAGGAATGATATAATCTTCAAGCATGTCAGCCTCTTGCATCCTTCTGCCTCGCTTTCCGTTATTGGAGAGGCCATTGAGAAGGTTAAAGCTATAGGAAGGCAGGAGATAGAGACTGAGGTCGTCCGTAAGGATGGCCGGAAGATCCCGGTGTCTTTAAATATAACCCGGTTTAGCGATGCCGGGGCAAATCTTATCGGGTATATTTTTATCGCCAAGGATATCACCGAGAGGAAGAAATTTGAATATGAGATGTTCCAGGCAGAGAAGCTTGCGGCGATCGGGCAGCTGGCTGCCGGCATCACGCATGAGATAAGCAACCCGCTTTTTGTAATTTCGGGGCGCACGGAACTTTTACTAAGGGATAAAGAGCTGCATCCCGAGCTCATTGAGTCTTTAGAGCTCATAAACAGTCAGACGCAGAGGATCCGCGATCTCGTGGAGCAGATCCTGAAGTTTTGCCGCAAGACAGCCGTGCACCGCGAAGCTGTGAATATCAATGATATTATTTCCGGAGCGCTGGTCCTTGTTTCTTACCAGAAACAGCTTTGCGCGGGAATAAAGGTTGTAAAGGAACTGGCGCAGCCGGCTGCCTTAGTAAAAGGCGACTTCAACCAGCTTCAGGATGTTTTTGTGAATATATTCTTGAATGCTTATCAGGCGATGCCGGATCAGGGCGAGTTGACAGTAAAGGCCGCGGCCCAGGACGGATATGTTGAAATTACGGTAAAGGATACCGGTTGCGGCATACCCGAAGAGCACCTCAAGAATATATTCATGCCTTTTTTCTCTACTAAAAAGATCGGTACCGGATTAGGGCTTTCGATTTGCCACAATGTCATCAGGAACCTCAAGGGATCCATTAGCGTAGAGAGCCAGGCCGGTAAAGGCGCTACCTTTACCATAAGGTTACCTTTATTAAAAGTTGCGGGAGGTTGATATGCCATATAAGGTGTTGGTGGTCGACGATGAGAGCACAGTAAGAAGCCTTTTCAGCGACCTTCTGAAAAGAGATAAATATATAGTCAAGGCCGCTCCTTCCGGTGAGGCTGCCCTGGTGGAGATTTCCAAAGAAGATTTTGATATTGTTCTTCTGGATATAAAGCTTAGTGGTATGAGCGGCATGGAGGTATTGAAGAGGTTAAAGGAGACAAAGCCGCAGCTAGCGGTCATTATGATCACGGGGTTTGGTTACGATGAAGACCTTGTGTGCCGTTCGAAGGAGTATGGCTGTTCAGGGTATATCAGCAAGAGCCTGCCGATACAGGAGATCATGAGCAAGTTTAAGGAATGCGTTGAGAGCGCAAAGATCGCGCCCAAGAAAGAAGACAAGGGAAAATGAGCGAGGAGCTTTTAAAGCCGGTTTTTATCGATTCTTTTGATCTGGATGACGCCTGGTTCCAGTGCCTTTCCGCGATCCTTGACAAGGGCCATGTGTATACTATCACCAAAGGCAGCTACGAGGGCCAGAAACGCCTGGAGTTTGATTTTGTTTCCGTAAGAGTCAAGAAGCCTTCGCATCAGATCATACCGATAATACCAGAGGGGATGAGTATCCCCGCTCCGACGGACCTGGAGTACATACAAGGTTATTTGAGCTATCTATTGACCGGAACAAAGACCGAGACAGAGGATTATACCTACGGTGAGCGCCTGGTCGATGCCAAGGTCAGGTTCAAGGAAATTGTCGGCGGTAAGGAGATGAGCCGCGAGATGCCGCTTCAAGTAAACCAGGTTGAAGAGGTGATCAAGCTTTACAAAGAAAAAGGGTTCGGTACCAACCAGGCGACCATGGAGATCGGGATGCCTTCGGATATTAAACTGGTTGACCCGCCGTGCCTGAGGATCATTGATACCCGCGTGCGATACGGAAAGCTCCATTTCATATTGTATTTCCGCTCCTGGGACCTCTGGGGAGGGTTTCCTTCGAACCTGGGGGGGCTGCAACTGGTCAAGCAGTACATGGCTGAAGAGATAGGTGTGGAGGATGGCGAAATAATCGCGGTCAGTAAGGGTTTGCATCTTTATGATTATGCCTGGGACCTGGCAAAGCTGCGGACCAATAAACCCGATCCGTCGGCATTAAAGGGAGCGTTAAAATAAATATGAAGTCCGTTTACGCAGGGCAGGATCGCAGGCAGTTTGTAAGGCTTGCGCATTCCGCTCCGTTAAGCTATAAGGTATGCAGCAAGAGCACTGTGTCCAAGCTTCTTAACGGCTACACCTCTAACGTAAGCCAGACTGGGATTTTATGCAGGATAAAGGAGAAGGTCGATAAGGATGATTTTGTCTGGCTTTGTTTTGACCGCGGCGTCCTTACCTTCTGCCAGGAGATCGAGAAGAACGCGTTAATATATCAGAACGGTGTCATCGGCAGGGTCGTTAGGTCTGAATATAAAGATGGGCATTATGACGTGGGGGTGCAGTTCGTCACCCGCGAGGAGAAGAATCTTACGCATATTTATCCCAAGATCTATTTCATGGAGAAGCACCTAAAAATTTAAGATGGAGAAGCTTAATATATCGGTTTTAGGGGATGGCGGATGGGGGACTACCCTGGCCATTCTTTTGTCGCGGAAAGGTTATCGTGTCACCCTTTGGGGCGCATTTGCCGATTATGTATCTTACGTCGACAGAAAGAGGATAAATACCAAATTTCTTCCTGACGTAAAGATCCCGAAGGATATCGAGTTGACCTCTGATCTGGCGAGGGCGTTAGATTCAAAGCAGATCATAATAGTGGCTGTACCTTCCCGTTACATACGGGAAGTATTGAAAAAGGCTAAATGCTGCGGTTACCCTAAGGATGCGGTTTATGTCAGTGTCACCAAGGGGATAGAGATCGGTTCGCTCAAGAGGATGTCTGAAGTGATCCACGAAGAATTGGGAAGGGTGAGCTTAGCGGTTCTTTCTGGGCCCACGATCGCCCATGAGGTGGCGCTTGGCGTTCCGACTACCGCTGTGATCGCTTGCCATGATATAAAACTTCGGCGCAGGCTCCAGCATGTTTTCGCCACTGACAGGTTCCGCATCTATACCAACGGCGATGTTATCGGGGTGGAGCTTGGCGGCAGCATTAAGAATGTTATCGCTATCGCCTGCGGCGTTTCCGACGGGCTTGGGTTCGGGACTAACACCAAGGCCGGGATCCTTTCCCGCGGCCTGGCTGAGATATCAAGGTTGGGTGTCGCGATGGGAGCCAAGGCGCATACTTTCAGCGGGATAAGCGGGCTGGGGGATCTGGTCACTACCTGCATCAGCTCGTACAGCAGGAATAGATTTGTTGGCGAAGAGATCGGTAAAGGCAAAACGCTGCATCAGATCGAGGCGCACATGCAGATGGTGGCGGAGGGTGTTCCGACAGCAAAATCAGCTCATGATCTAAGCCTTAAATATAAGATCGATATGCCGATCACCAAAGAGGCGTATCTGGTTCTTTATAAGAATAAATCTCCTCTTAAGGCGGTCAAAGACCTCATGGGCCGAGAGAAGAAAGAGGAGTGATAGTCTTATAGTCCAAGATCTGTACAGTGTAAAGTGTACTGTGTACAGTAAAATCAAGAACTAAATAGCCTTGAAATTCTTAGAGGCGTTGGTTCATTCTAGATACGGGGCGTGGCTCAGTTTGGCTAGAGCGCTTGAATGGGGTTCAAGAGGTCGACAGTTCAAATCTGTCCGCCCCGACCAAATTTTAACTAGTTTGACGATCGGAAAATTTGGCCCCGATCGTAAATTTCTTGAACTAAACGAAAAAATTTATTTGACGGGTTCCATAACCTTTCCACCAGGAGGGTCAAATGACTTACTCAGGTTCAGAAAGAAGGAAGTACCCCCGTGCCGAAGGGAACTTTATTATTTCTTACAGGATCATTAAGGAGGCTGATAATACCGATATCTCCCAGACTAAGAATATCAGCATGGGCGGGATGCTCCTGACTACAAACAGAAGCTTCGATTGCGGCACGGAGCTGGCATTGACCTTAAGGCTTCCTTTTGCTGCTGAGCCTATAACTCTCACCGGAAGGGTGATTGAGTCAAATGAGGTCTTCAAAAACCTTATTTATGATACTAGGCTTGAGCTTACGTCGGTCGAAGGTGTCAAGGGAAAGGTGATCGACGATACTGTGCAGCATTGTCTCAAGCATAAGAAAGGATAAGTTACATGAAAGCCATAAATCTCGGTTTTATCGGGTTCGGTAAGGTCGGTTCCGGCGTCATAAAAATCCTGAATGAGAAAAGAGGATTTTTAAGCGCCAAGACAGGCCTCGAGATAAATATAAGAAAGATCTGCGATAAAGATATAGCTTCCAAGAGGAATGTCTCGGTGGATAAGAAACTTTTAAGCCGCGACGTAAAGGATATCCTTGATGATCCCAAGATCGATATTGTCGTGGAGCTTATGGGCGGGGTGTCCCCTGCCAGGGAGTTTATAAAAGAGGCCCTTAAAAAAGGGAAGAGTATTGTTACCGCCAACAAAGCGCTCCTGGCGGAGCACGGGCAGGAGCTTTTTACCGAGGCGGCAGAGCGGGGAAAAAGTATTTATTTTGAGGCCTCTGTCGGGGCCGGGATCCCGATCATAAAATCACTGCGCGAAGGGCTGATCGCTAACAAATTTAACAGCATATTCGGCATTTTAAACGGTACCTCCAATTTTATCTTATCAAAGATGTCGTCTGATGGCTGTTCTTTCGGGGAGGCCTTGAAGGAGGCTCAAGGGTGCGGATTCGCCGAGAAGGACCCGTCGCTTGATATCGAGGGTATTGACTCTGCCCACAAGCTGGTCCTTTTGACATACTTATGTTTCGGCAGGATCGTCAGCCTTAAAGATATCTACGTTGAGGGCATATCAAGAATATCCCAGGCCGATGTTGATTACACGAAGGAGCTTGGCTTTCAGATAAAGCTCCTGGCGATCGCCAAACGGGAGGCAGAAGATTTGGAGGTGCGGGTGCATCCGACGCTTATCCCTGAAACTCACCTTTTGGCTTCGGTTGGCGGAGTAAATAATGCCATATACGTATCAAGCGACCTGGCGGGTGAGCTTTTGTTCTACGGGCCAGGGGCAGGGCAGATGTCAGCCGCTTCGGCAGTGGTCGCAGATATTATGGACCTGACCCAGGATATCAAGGCGGGATTGTTCAGGCCAAACTTGAATACAGTTGCGGATAAATCCATAAAGAACCTGCGTAAGACCGAGGACTTCTCCAGCCGTTATTATATCCGCTTTATGGCTCAGGATCAGCCGGGTGTATTGGCCGGGGTCTCAGGGATACTGGCTAAATTCGGCATAAGCATAGCCTCGGTCACTCAGAAGGAGAGAAGAAGGCTCCAGGCGGTGCCGATCATAATGATAACGCATGAGGCCAAGGAGAAGAGCCTGCGTTCGGCCCTTGAAGCCATAACCAGGCTCGCCGCCATCAAAGAGAAACCGGTTGCGATAAGGATCGAGGACGTTTAGCTATGCAAAGATACGGCGGGATAATAGATAAATATAGGAAGTACATGCCGGTAACGGATAAAACCCCCGTTATCACTTTGAACGAAGGGAATACGCCTTTGGTCCACGCGGCGCATCTGTCTGCCCTGGCGGGTAAGGGTTTTGAGGTTTACCTCAAATATGAGGGCTCAAATCCCACAGGTTCATTCAAGGATAGGGGCATGACCATGGCCATCTCCAAAGCCTGCGAAAAGGGCGCCAAGGCCGTTATGTGCGCCTCGACGGGAAACACCTCGGCTTCTGCCGCCGCATACTCTGCAAGGGCGGGGATAAAATGCATAGTGCTTATTCCCAGCGGAAATATTGCGCTCGGGAAACTTAGCCAGGCTTTGATCCATGGTGCTGTGGTTTTGGCGGTGGAGGGCAACTTTGATGATGCCTTGGAGCTGGTAAAAGAGATCACCGCGAAATACCCCATAGAGCTGGTCAACTCTTTAAATCCGTTCCGTATCGAAGGGCAGAAGAGCGCAAGTTTTGAGATATGCGACGCCCTTGGAGACGCCCCGGATTACCAGGTCATGCCTGTCGGCAATGCCGGAAACATTACCGCCTACTGGAAAGGTTATAAGGAATACAAGGAAGCCGGTATGAGCGGGAGCTTGCCGAAGATGCTCGGGTTTCAGGCGGAGGGCGCAGCGCCAATAGTCCTTGGCCATCCGGTAAAGAATCCTGAGACTATCGCCACCGCGATACGCATCGGCAATCCTGCGAGCTGGAAACAGGCGGAAGCTGCGCGCGATGAATCCGGCGGGCTTATCGATATGGTCTCGGACAGCCAGATACTTGAGGCGTATCAATTGATCGCCGCTAAAGAAGGCGTTTTCGCCGAGCCGGCATCTGCCGCGTCAGTGGCAGGCTTATTAAAGCTTATTAAGAGCGGATATTTTAAGTCTCCGGCAAGGATCGTCTGTATCCTGACCGGCCACGGCCTTAAGGATCCTGATAGGGCGATAAAGACAGTTAAGGAGCCCAAGACGATCAAGCCGGACCTGAAGGCGATATTGCAGGAGATAGGATATTAGCGATAAAGGTTGGGAGTAAGCTTAAAGTTTAAAGGGAAAAGCTAAAAATTGAAACTAAAAGCTTAAAACATTTTAAACTTTAAACTTAAACTTTTCGCTTTTAATTTTACACTCTAAGTTTATGAGTTTAAAAAATAAGCGCGTACTTATAACCGCCGGCCCGACCTGGGTGCCGATTGACGATGTCAGGGTCATCAGCAATATCGCAACCGGGACGACCGGGATCATTCTGGCGGAGCAGCTTGCCAGGCGCGGGGCAAAGGTTATTTTATTTTTGGGTCCGGTCCCGTTTTGCTGCGTAAGTAAGAAGATCAAGGTCATAAATTTCAGGTTCTTTGATGAGTTAAGGAAGGGCTTGATCAATAAGCTTAATACCGCGAAGTTTGATATTATCATCCATTCGGCGGCAGTATCTGATTTCAGGCCGGCAACAAAGCCGCGGGGAAAGATCAGCTCATCGTCCGGTTGCAGACTGAGGTTGGTGCCTTTACCTAAAATAATCAGGGATATAAGAAGGTTGAGCCCGGACGCTTTACTTGTAATGTTTAAATTTGAGCCGGGCTCAGGCGACGCGGCTTTGATCAGGAAGGCGGTTTCCGCCGCGAAGGTTGCAAGGGCGGATTTAGTAGTGGCTAACCGTCTTAAGCCTTACCGAGCTTTTATAATTGATAATCATGGCAGGCGTATCGGAGCAGGAAGTAAAGTTTCACTGGTAGATAAATTAGTGAAGGTGTTAGCATGAAATACATAGTTTTAGTCGGTGACGGGATGGCGGATTATCCCATTAAAGAGCTGGGAGACCGCACGCCTCTGGAAGCCGCGCGCACTCCGAACATGGATTTTATCGCCAAGAACGGAATGCTCGGCAGGATAAAAACTGTCCCTGAGAAGGCCACGCCCGGTTCGGATGTAGCCAATATCACTATCTTTGGATATGACCCTGTCAAATATTACAGCGGCAGGGGGCCATTGGAGGCGGCTAACCTCGGAGTAGATCTGGAAGAGGATGATGTGGCGTTTCGCTGTAATATCGTTACCGCCTCCGGCGACATATTGGAGGATTACAGCGCCGGGCATATAAGTTCCAAGGAAGGGGCGCTTTTGATCAAAGCTGTAAACGAGCTCCTTGGCGTAGGCCGTTTCAAATTTTACTCGGGTGTCAGTTACCGTAACCTTATGGTAGTAAAAAAAGGCGCGCAGGAGGGGTTTGATGCGGCAAAGTGCCTTGCCCCTCATGACATTACCGGGCAGAGCATTTCAAATAACCTGCCCAAAGGGGGCGCTGCAGAGGCGCTTATAGAACTCATGCAGAAGTCCCGCGCCATACTTGAAAAGAACGAGATAAACCTTGTCCGCATAGACCTTAAAGAGAATCCCGGGAACATGATTTGGCTGTGGGGCCAGGGAAAGAAGCCGGCTATGCCGACATTCAAGGAAAAATACGGCCTCAGCGGCAGCGTCATTTCAGCAGTCGATCTTATCAAGGGCCTGGGAGGGATAATAGGTTTGGATGTCATTAATGTCCCCGGAGCTACCGGTTATTATGATACGGATTATGAGGGCAAAGCCAGGGCGGCTTTAAAGTCGCTTGAAAATAAGGATTTTGTATTCGTGCACGTCGAGGCGCCCGATGAGGCGGGGCACAACGGCGACCTCAGGGAGAAGGTCACTGCTATTGAACGTTTTGACCAGCTTGTGGTGGGCACGATACTTGAGGCGTATAAATTAAAGAAAAATTTCAGGATTTTGGTGCTTCCGGATCACGCCACTCCGGTGGCCCTTAAGACCCATACTTCTGATGTTGTGCTTTTCGGGATGTACGGGACGGATGTTAAGGCGGAAGGCTTTGCGGGTTACAATGAGAAGGAAGCGCTTAGTTCGCAGGTGTATTTCGATAAGGGCTATGAGCTGATGGATTATTTCATCAAGTTGACAACAAAGCAACAAGGAGAAAGGTAAGATGAACAAGGGTTTGATAGTGCAGAAATTCGGAGGGTCATCGGTCGCGAATGTGGAGAGGATCCAGAACGTCGCCAAAAGGGTAACTTCCTACAGAAAAAAAGGCTACAGAGTGGTGGTGGTTGTTTCGGCGCTTGGGGATACTACCGATAAATTGATCGAATTGGCCGACCAGATCACTAGCGAGCCTTCCGACAGGGAGATGGATATGCTTCTTTCTACCGGCGAGCAGATATCGGTTGCGCTTCTTGCTATGGCCATACATAAATTAGGTTTAGAGGCGATATCATTCACCGGAGCGCAGGTCGGGATAATCACGGATACAAGCCACACGAAAGCAAGGATCCTCAGGATCAATACCGGAAAGATCCGGGAGGAGCTCAAAAAAGGCAAGATCGTCATCGTTGCCGGCTTCCAGGGCGTCACCCTTAACCAGGATATCACGACCTTGGGGCGCGGCGGATCGGACCTGACCGCAGTAGCCCTGGCCAAGGAGCTTAAGGCTTGCGAGTGCGAGATCTATACTGACGTTGAGGGCATATATACCACAGATCCGCGCATCGAGCCCAAGGCCCAAAAGATCAAAGAGATCACTTACGATGAGATGCTCGAGATGGCGTCTTTGGGCGCGCAGGTCATGCAGCCGCGCTCTATTGAGGTCGCCAAGAAGTTTGATGTGCCGATACATGTGCGTTCAAGCTTTAACCAGAATGAGGGTACCATGATAATCAAGGAGGCAGGAAAGATGGAAGATGTGGTGGTGCGCGGAGTGACTTTAAACAAAAGTGAATCCAAGATAACTGTCTGTGATGTGCCTGATCGTCCGGGTGTCGCGGCGAAACTGTTCAAAGAGCTTTCCGGTTCCGGGATCAGCGTGGATATGATTGTCCAGAACGTCAGCCACACCCGCGCAACCGATATTTCATTTACCGTCAATAAATCAAATCTTGCCAAGACCCTTAAGATCACAAAGTCGGTTGCCAAAGAGCTTGGGGCAGGGGAGGTTTTGCAGGACGAGGATATCGCCCGCGTTTCTATCGTCGGAGTAGGGATGAAATCGCATTCGGGGGTTGCGGCAAAGATGTTTGATGCAATGGCCAAGAATAAGATCAATATCGAGATGATCTCTACCTCCGATATCAGCATTTCCTGTATTATAAAGAAGAAATTCGCTGAGACCGCGGTGAAAGCCTTGCACGGTTCTTTCGGTTTGGCGAAATAAACCAGAGGGATTGATCAATGAATGAAGTCAGGCTATACGACACGACTTTGCGCGACGGCAGCCAGGGGGAAGGCATATCATATTCGGTTGCGGATAAGATCGCGATCGCCCGTGAGCTGGATTCACTCGGAGTGCATTATATCGAGGGCGGCTGGCCCGGGTCAAACCCCAAGGATATGGAGTTCTTCCTGAAGATGGCCAAGGCCCCGCTTAAGTTAAGCCAGCTTGTCGCATTCGGCTCGACTAAAAGGGCCGGCATCGCCGCTTCAGAAGATAATAACGTAAAGGGGCTGCTTAAATCGCAGGCCAAGGTAATAACTATCTTCGGAAAGACCTGGGACCTCCATGTTAAGGATGTCCTTAAGATTTCGTTGGAGGAGAACCTTGAGCTTATCAGGGATACGGTGTCGTTTCTGGCCGGTAAGGGGCTGACCGTCTTTTATGATGCGGAGCACTTCTTTGACGCCTACATTGCCAATAAGGAATACGCCTTAAAGTGCCTCGTGAGCGCTCAAACCGCCGGGGCCAAGGCGATAGTCCTGTGCGATACAAACGGCGGCACCCTTACTTCCGAAATGATCAGGATTATTAATGATATCCGGCCGCAGATAAATGTGTGGCTGGGGATCCACTGCCATAATGATTCCGGGGTCGCCGTGGCTAATTCCATACTAGCGGTTGAGCTCGGCGTGGATATGGTGCAGGGGACGGTTAACGGCTACGGAGAGCGTTGCGGAAATGCGGATCTAGTGCCTATAATCGCTAACCTTAAGATAAAAATGGGCTGCGATTGCATCAAGGATGTTAAATTAAAAGAGCTTGCCCATGTCTCGTATTTTGTAAGCGAGATAAGCAATATGGCCCACAGGAACGATCAGCCTTATGCGGGCGCTTCGGCTTTTGCCCATAAAGGCGGTGTGCACATTAACGCGGTGATGAAGAACCCCAGGACCTACGAGCATATCAACCCTGAGCTTGTCGGCAATAAGCGCAGGATCCTTGTTTCGGAGCTAGCCGGGAAAAGCGGGGTATTGCTGCGTGCTAAGGAATTGGAGCTTGACCTGAACAAGGATGACCCCAATACAAAGAGGATCCTTAAGCTTGTTCAGGACCTTGAGCATAAGGGGTATCACTTCGAGGCTGCGGAGGCGTCTTTCGAGATCCTGATGAAGAAGGCGCTCAAGAAATACAAGAAATTCTTTGAGCTTGAGGGATTCAGGGTCGTGATCGAGAAACGCGGAAGCAAGATGACCTCTGAGGCGATAATTAAGCTCAAGGTAAAAGGGGTTAAGGAGCATACCGCAGCCGAAGGCGACGGCCCGGTGAACGCTTTGGATAACGCCCTGCGTAAGGCCCTAAAGGATTTCTACCCGACATTATCCAAGATGCACCTTTCAGATTTTAAGGTGCGCGTGCTGGACGAGAAAGGCGGAACTGCTTCGAAAGTGCGTGTCCTTATCCAATCTCAGGATGATAAGGACAGCTGGAACACGATCGGGGTCTCCGAGAATATTATTGAAGCCAGCTGGCAGGCTTTGGTCGATAGCGTCGAATATAAGCTTTTGAAGGACGGAGTGAAGTAGCGCTGAACGCGATCTAGATCAGCATTGTCACGTCGAAGCCGTAAAAACGCGGCTTCGACGTAAATTTCAAACAAGAAATAGCGGGAAATTTAAAAGATAACGTGAAATGATAGATGAACTTCCAAAGCAGTATAACCCCAAGGATGCTGAGGATAAGTGGTATAAGGTCTGGGAAGAGAAAGGGTATTTCTCGGCCAAGCCTGATCCCTCAAAAAAGCCTTTCTGCATAGTCATTCCTCCGCCCAATGTGACAGGCATCTTGCACATGGGGCATGCCTTAAATAACACCATTCAGGATATACTTATAAGATACCACCGCATGAAGGGAGAGGCATCCCTTTGGATGCCCGGCACAGACCATGCGGGGATCGCGACCCAGAATGTGGTGGAGAAATCAATCGCCAAGGAAGGCCTGAAGCGTCAGGATTTTGGCAGAGGACAGTTTATCGACCGCGTATGGAAGTGGAAAGAGCAGTACGGCTCCACCATTATCCATCAGCTTAAGAAGCTTGGCGCCTCCTGCGATTGGTCAAGGACGCGTTTTACCATGGATGATGAATATTCGAACTCTGTGGTAGAGGTCTTTGTCAGGCTTTACGAAAAAGGCCTAATCTATCGCGGCAGCTACATAATCAACTGGTGCCCGCGCTGCCAGACCGCGCTCTCGGATGAGGAAGCGCCTCATCATGACCTGCAGTCAAACCTCTACTATTTAAAGTATCCTTTAAAAGAAGATCCCGATGAATTTGTGGTCGTGGCGACCACCCGGCCTGAGACAATGCTAGGGGATACCGCAGTCGCGGTTAACCCTAAGGACAAGCGCTACAAGAAATTGATCGGTAAGACCCTGATCCTTCCTTTAGTCAACCGCCAGATCCAGATAATATCCGATCCAGCCGTAGACCCGAAATTCGGCACCGGAGCGGTCAAGGTCACTCCTGCGCATGATCCGAATGATTACGCTATGGGTAAGAAGCATTCGTTAGAGTTTATAAACGTCATGTATCCGGACGGCAGGATGAATGAACTTGCCGGAGACTATAAGGATATGGACAGGTTTGAGGCGCGCGAGGTGATCCTGGAGGATCTCAAAGAGAAAGGCCTCTTGGAGAAGGTCGAGCCGCACGCGTTGTCGGCTGGCCACTGCTACCGCTGCCACACGATAATCGAGCCGTATCTATCCAAGCAGTGGTTCGTAAAGATGAAGCCGCTCTCCAAGCCCGCGATCGATGCGGTTAAAAGGGGGAGGATCAAGTTTCATCCTGATCGCTGGACAAAGGTGTATCTTAACTGGATGGAGAATATCCAGGACTGGTGTATTTCCCGCCAGATATGGTGGGGCCACAGGATCCCGGTTTATTATTGCCCAAATTGCGGGGAGGATAAGCCCATAGTATCCCGAGTAAATCCCGGTAAATGCCCTCATTGCGGCTGCGTCGAGCTCCATCAGGACGAGGATGTGCTTGATACATGGTTTTCTTCGTGGCTCTGGCCTTTCGCGACTTTTTACTGGCCCGATGAAGCGCGCAGCAAAGAGGACCTCAGATATTTTTATCCTACAGCCACACTTGTAACCGCCCCTGAGATAATCTTTTTCTGGGTGGCGCGCATGATCATGGCCGGTTTTGAATTTATGAAGGAAATTCCTTTCCGCGACGTCTACATCCACGGCACAGTGCGCGATATCGAAGGCAAGAAGATGTCAAAGTCGCTGGGTAATATCATCGACCCTCTGGAGATAATCGCCGAATACGGCACTGACGCGCTGCGTTTTAGCCTTATCTCCATAACCGCGCAGGGGCAGGACGTTTACTTATCCAAGGAGAGGTTTGAGCAGGGCAGGAATTTCTGCAATAAGATCTGGAACGCCTCACGCTTCATTCTCATGAATCTCGATGAGAAGAATACCAGGGCTGATCTTTGCCAGGTGGCGAAAGGCAAGGAATTAAGCCTTGCTGACCGCTGGATCACCAGCCGTTTTTATTCGACTTTAAAAAACATGCAAAAGTATCTTGACGCTTATAAGTTTAATGAAGCGGCAAACCTATTATATGGCTTTTTCTGGCATGAGTTTTGCGACAGGTATCTTGAGCTCATCAAGCAGGATATATTAGAGCCAAAGACGCAGACCGTAATGTATAAAATACTGGAGAAGACCTTGAGGGTGGCGCATCCGTTCATGCCTTTTATAACCGAGGAAATATGGCAGCGCCTGCCGCATGAAGGCGATTCGATCATGTGTCAGAAGCTGCCCCATATGCAGGAGCAGCTGATCGATAAAAAATTGGAAGCCAAGATTGAGCTTCTGTTTGAGTTGATCACCGCGATCCGTAATATGCGCTCCGAGCTGGAGATCCCTCCGCAGGACAATATTGACGTTAGGATCTGTGTGCCGGTTGAGGCCAAGAGAGAGCTTCTGGAGGGCCTGACTTCAAGGATGCAGGCGCTCGCAAAGTTAAAAGATGTGACCTTTGCTAATGCCTATTCGCATAAGCCGGGTGAGTTTACCATGGTTTTGCAGGATATGCACATAACAATACCCCTTATGGGCGTAATTGATATCGATAGATACAGGCAGAAGATTTTTAATAAGATCAATGAAACCGAGAAGTTCATAAGATCAAAGGAGGCGACCTTAGCTAATAAGGATTTTGTTAAGCGCGCTCCAAAGGAGATTGTGGAAACAGAAAGAACGAAGCTTGCGGAACTAAAAGATGCGCTTCATAAACTAAAGGGGGTAAAAAATGGACTCGCCTAAACCGTATTTCCTTTCCGAAGAGAAGCCTTCCATTGACCCGGAGCAGCTTGATGTGCTTGTGCGCCACGCCCTTATTGAAGACATAGGAAGCGGCGATATCACCACGGAGTTGACCATCCCGAAGGATAAGGATGCAGAGGCCTCCATTATCCTGAAGGAGGATGGGGTGATCTGCGGCCTGCAGGTCGCAGAGAAAGTCTTTCATGCCGTGGACAAAAGTATAAAGTTCGAAGCTTCGGTGACCGAGGGCAGGAAGCTGAAGCATCCCAAGACTATCGCCCGTATTTACGGCAACGCAAGAAGCATCCTGACTGCGGAGAGGGTGGCTTTGAATTTATTGGCCTTAATGTCGGGGATAGCGACCAAGACAAAAGCATACGTGGATAGGATCGAGCCCCTGAAGACCAAGATAACCGATACCAGGAAGACTATCCCCGGAATGAGGGTGCTTGAGAAGTACGCTGTAAGGATCGGAGGCGGGTACAACCACCGCATGGGCCTTGATGAGATGATCCTGATCAAGGATAATCACATCAAGGTTACTGAAGGCTACGATAAATTACCCAGTGTCCCCAAGGGGTTCAAAATAGAAATAGAGGTCCAGAGCCTCGAGGAGTTCAAGCACGCCCTGCGTTTTAAGCCGGATGTGATCATGCTTGATAACATGAACCTTGTGGATATAAAGGAGGCGGTAGGGATCAGGGATAGCACGTCTTTTACCAGCCACCATCCGCGCACAAAGTTGGAGGTCTCCGGAGGCATTGATCTTGACACTGTCAAGGATATAGCCGCTTCAGGGGTCGATATTATTTCGGTAGGCGACCTTACTGACTCGATCAAGGCCCTGGATATGAGTTTAGAGGTCTTATAATTTGAGCGGATTTCAGCTTGTCTCAAAGTATAAGCCCTGCGGCGATCAGCCAGGGGCGATCAAGAAGCTCACTGATTCCATATCCTCCGGCAACAGGTACCAGACCCTGCTTGGCGTTACCGGCTCAGGCAAGACGTTTACCCTGGCTAACGTTATTGCAAGGCTGAATCTTCCCACCGTAGTTATCTCTCACAACAAGACCCTCGCTGCCCAGCTTTACTCCGAGTTTAAGGAGTTCTTTCCGCATAACGCCGTCGAGTATTTTGTAAGCTACTATGATTATTACCAGCCCGAGGCTTACATTCCTTCGACCGATACGTACATCGAGAAGGATTCATCCATAAACGACAGGCTCGACCGACTGCGCCTTTCTGCCACCACATCGCTTATGAGCCGGCAGGATGTTTTGATAGTCGCCTCTGTTTCCTGTATTTATAACTTGGGCAGCCCGCAGGATTACGAGGATTCGCTTGTTTTTATTGAGAAGGGTGAGCGGATCTTGCGCGATGATCTTATTTTAAAGTTTATCCAGATACAGTACGAAAGGAATGATTATGAGTTTATCCGCGGCCGCTTGCGCCTGCGGGGGGATTGCCTTGAAGTATTCCCTTCATATGGAGAGACGGCGCTTCGCATAGAACTATCAGGGGATGTGGTTGAAAGGATCTCTGAGATAGCACCTTTGACCGGGAAACTCCTCGCCCCGCTTGAGCGGATAGCGGTGTATCCGGCAAAACATTTTATCGTATCGCCTCCGGCGGTAGAGGCGGCGGTTAAGACGGTCATGCTTGAGCTTGAAGGGCAGCTTAAGTCCTTACGGGACAGAAATAAGCTTCTTGAGGCCCAGCGCCTTGAATCGCGCACGAAATACGATATGGAGATGCTTAAAGAAATCGGTTATTGCCACGGTATCGAGAATTATTCCCGGATCCTCTCGGGTAGGCCTGCCGGCTCCCGGCCTTATTGCCTGCTTGATTATATCAAGGGCGATTTTTTGACCATAATTGATGAGTCCCATGTAAGCGTGCCGCAGATAAGGGGGATGTATGAAGGGGATAGGGCCAGGAAGGAAGTTCTCGTAGATTACGGGTTTAGGCTTCCTTCGTGCCTTGATAACCGGCCTCTTAAATTCGATGAGTTCACCGAGACCGTCAAGAGGACAGTTTTTGTTTCCGCTACCCCGAATGAATTTGAAACCGAAAAGAGCAAAGATAATGTCATTGAGCAGATAATCCGCCCGACAGGCCTTGTGGATCCCGAAGTCATCATTAAACCGACGCAAAACCAGATAGAGGACCTGATCGAAGAGGTAAAGAAGCGCGCTAAAAATAATGAGCGGGTCCTGGTCACTACTTTGACTAAGAGGATGGCTGAGGACCTGACCACATTTCTTAAAGAGCAGGGCTTGAAAGTTAAATACCTGCATTCTGAGGTGAAGACTATCGAGCGCTCAAGGATCCTGCGCCAATTAAGGCAGAAGGAGTTCGACTGCCTCGTGGGGATAAATCTTCTAAGGGAGGGGTTGGACCTTCCGGAGGTCTCCCTGGTCGCCATTTTAGACGCTGATAAAGAGGGGTTCCTGCGCTCTGCTACATCACTCATCCAGGTTTCAGGCCGGGCTGCCCGTAATATTAATGGGGTTGTGATAATGTATGCGGACACCGTTACCGGGAGCATGAAGAAGGCTATTTCAGAGGGTAACCGCAGGAGGAAGATACAGCTCGAGTTCAACAAAAAAAATGATATAACCCCGCGCTCGATCCAGAAGGCGATAAGGCAGGGAATCGAGGACCTAGGCGATGCCGAGGAGTTCGTGCAGGAGTTGACCGGCGAGGCCAAAGACGAATATGAGTTGAAGAAATATATTTCCGAGCTAGAATATGAGATGGAGATGGCTGCCCGCAACCTGCAGTTTGAGAAAGCTGCGGCTATCCGCGATAAGATAAAGGAGCTAAAGAGTGTTTCTGGCCGTTGATATAGGCAATACCAATATCAATTTCGGGCTCTTTAAGTGTGGTAGGCTTGTAAGGAAGCTTACCATTGCCACAAAGGCTTATTCCATAGTTTTCTTAAGGAGAGTTTTGGGAGGAGCCGGGGTTGAGGATTGCCTGATCTGTAGCGTTGTGCCTAAAGCGACCGCGTTTATGGCGCGGGATCTTAAGGCCCTTAGAATAAGATCCTATATAATAGGTAAAGATATCTTGGTCCCCATAAGGAACCTTTACCGTAAGCCATCTCAGGTTGGACAGGATAGGCTGGTTAATGCCTATGCGGGGGTAAGGCTTTATGGCAAACCTTTGATTGTTGTTGATTTCGGCACTGCCGTTACCTTTGACATTATATCCAAGCAAGGCTATTACCTGGGAGGGATGATTCTTCCGGGTTTACAGTTATCTTTGGATGCGTTGGGTGAGCGCACGGCGCTTTTGCCCAAGATAAAACTCGCAAAGCCGGCGGAGTTTATCGGACGGGACACCAGGAGCAGCATGCTCTCGGGTGTAGTTATTGGGCTTGGGGCGCTGACAGATGACATGGTTTCAAGGATAAAGGCCAGGATCGGCAGGGCCAAGGTGGTCGGCACTGGCGGCAGTATCGGACTGATGAGAAAATACTCCAAAAAGCTCGATCGCATAGACGCTGACTTGACCCTAAAAGGGATTTATTATATCTGGCAAAAAAAATGCAAAGAAAATTCTTGACAAAATATTTTTTTCTTTTATAATTAGCACTCTAAGCTTTTGAGTGCTAATCTAGCCGTATTTTTTAAACCAAGCAAAGGGAGGTGTAGCAAGATGGATATCAAACCGTTGGGAGACAGGATAGTGATCAAGCCTTTAGAGGCTGAGGCCAAAACCAAGGGCGGGATACTTTTGCCGGATACGGCGAAGGAGAAGCCGCAGGAGGGCAAGGTCGTAGCGGTTGGCAAGGGTAAGACCCTTGATAACGGTACAGTCCAGGCGCCTGAGGTAAAGGTCGGGGATAAGGTTTTATACGGAAAATACTCCGGAAATGAGATCACGACCAAGGAAGGCGAAGAGCTTTTGATAATGCGCGAAGAGGATATTTTAGCGATAATCAAATAGGAACCTAGTTAACAGTGTACTGTGTACAGTGTACAGGAAGATCGTAATCAGCAGGTTGAAAAAAGGAGAAACGAGATGGCAAAACAATTGTTATATGGCGACGAGGCGCGCCGCAAGATTTTAAGCGGCGTCGAGAAGTTGTCCGCTGCGGTAAAGGTGACCTTGGGGCCCAAGGGCCGCAACGTGGTCATCGACAAGAAGTTTGGTTCACCCACCATTACTAAGGACGGCGTGACCGTAGCCAAGGAGATCGAGCTTGAGGATCCCTTTGAAAATATGGGCGCCCAGATGGTCAAGGAAGTGGCGGAGAAGACCTCCGACATAGCCGGTGATGGCACCACGACCGCGACAGTCCTCGCCGAGTCGATTTATCGTGAAGGCTTAAAGAACGTCACAGCCGGAGCAAACCCGATGGCTTTAAAGCGCGGGATCGAGAAGGCGGTGGAGAAGGTCATTGAAGAGTTAGGCAAGATCTCAAAACCGATCAAGGATAAAAAGGAAGTGGCGCAGGTCGCATCCATCGCCGCTAACTCCGATACTACGATCGGCGAGTTGATCGCAGAGGCTATGGATAAGGTCGGCAAGGACGGCGTTATCACGGTCGAGGAAGCAAAGTCGACCGCGACCACCCTTGATGTTGTCGAGGGCATGCAGTTTGACCAGGGTTATTTATCGCCCTACTTTGTCACTGACGCCGAGAGGATGGAGGTTCTGCTGGAGGATCCTTATATCCTTATTTATGAGAAAAAGATATCTTCGATCAAGGATATCTTACCTTTATTGGAGAAGATCGCCCGCACCGGGAAGCCGCTTTTGATCGTGGCTGAAGAGGTGGATGGCGAGGCCTTAGCTACATTGGTCGTGAACAAGATCCGCGGCACATTCGTTGCCTGCGCGGTCAAGGCTCCCGGCTATGGCGATAGGCGTAAATCTATGCTTGAAGATATCGCGGTCCTTACCGCAGGAAAAGCGCTTACCGAAGATTTAGGTATCAAGCTTGAGAATATCGATATCGAAGACCTCGGCCGCGCCAAGAAGGTAAAGATCGATAAAGAGAACACAACGATCGTTGAGGGCGCAGGAAAGAATACCGCGCTTAACGCCCGTATCTCCCAGATCAAGAAGCAGATCGAGGATACGGATTCGGATTACGACAAAGAGAAGCTGCAGGAGCGCCTGGCAAAACTTTCAGGCGGCGTTGCGGTGATCAATGTCGGGGCCGCAACCGAGACTGAGATGAAGGAGAAGAAGGCAAGGGTCGAGGATGCATTGCACGCTACCCGGGCCGCTAGTCAGGAAGGTATTGTTCCCGGCGGTGGAGTCGCTTTCTTGCGCGTTATTCCGGCGCTTGAGAAAATGAAACTTGAGGGAGATGAGGCGATCGGTGTGGCTATCGTCAAGCGCGCCATCGAAGAGCCTTTAAGGCGCATCGCGGAGAACGCAGGCCTTGAGGGATCAGTCGTTGTCCAGCGCATCAAGACCGAGAAGCAGGATATAGGTTACGATGTTAACCAGGGTGCTTACGTCAACATGATCGAGGCCGGCGTAATCGATCCGACCAAGGTCACCCGTTCAGCGCTGCAGAATGCAGCCAGCATCGCGTCTTTACTTCTTACGACTGAAACGCTTATTGCGGATAAGCCGGAGAAGGATGACAACAAGATGCCCCAGATGCCCGGCGGCGGTGGAATGGGCGGCATGGGTGGGATGTATTAATGAGGCCATGACTTACGGAGCGAACGAATGTGAGCGAACGTAAGTCATATGGCCGAATTTACTTCCTAACCTGCGAAGAAATTGCGAAGCAATTTCTGAGCGGTTAGGTTAGGAAGAGTTCAGTATTTCCGGAAAAGCGGGTGGATCAACAGTTGAAATAAAGCTAGGGGACGTTTCTGATAAATCAGAGGCGTCCCCTTTTTTTCTGCCCAAAATGTGGTTATATAGGTAATAATATGTTATACTTATATCAAAATTAGGTGTAAGCAGCTGATAAAGGCAAACCAAGAGCGATCTTGGGACCCCTGCTTCGCCGTTAGATCGATAAGTTATAGATCGAACGGCTTCGCAGAGTCCTCCGAAGCCCGTCAAAGCTATGACGTGTCTACTAAAGGGCGTAGGAGGAGCAAAGCTACCTGTCCCGACGTAAAGTCGGGGTAGAGGGGCTGCCAAATGCGTTCCAGATATTTATAAACCTCGAGGATTGTCTCGAGGTTTTTTTATTGGAAAGATAATGGCAGATACATAAGGGAGGAAAGATGAAAACTAAAGCCGTATTAAGAATGCTGGGGGTTGTCGCAGGATTTGTAATTTTGGCTTTGTGCGTTACGGATCCTGCCTGGGCGAAGGTTCCCGATCAGCCGAGTGATGTTTATGTGAGAGGATATCAGCTGATGGTCAGCAGGCGCATTAATAACAATAAATTGGAGCCGGCTAAGGCCTATATTATTAAGGGCGTAGGCTGGAATCCGGCAATCAAGGCTCCGACATATGGGCCTGATCCTTTTAGGGGAGCGCTATATACACTTCCATACGGGTTTTTCCTGTATGATCCGGTCCATAATCCTCGGGCTGCCGAGGTTTTAAAGTATTGGTTAGAGAAGGAGCACTACAAGAATTTTTCACCGGATGCCACTATGATCCGCAGGATGAATGCGAATACCGTGCGTATACTTAGCGTATCTACGGATATTCCCATGAAAGTGCTCGACAAATTCTACCGGAAGCACATCATGGTCATCATGACCGTGGCCCTTACGAAAAGCGATTTTGACAGCGGTAAGTATCTGCAGGTGGTAAACAAATACAAGAATCACCCCGCTATCCTTATGTGGGTCATTGGAAACGGATGGAATGCGGACCTCTATGGCGGCACTATGCCTGATCGGGGTACAGCAATTAAATATACGTATGATGCTGGCCTGGCAATCAAAAATGCCGATAACCATCATCCGGTATCTACGTGTTTAAGCGCGGATGATATGCATGATTTTATCGGAATGATTGTCGTGCCCAATATAGATGTTATCGGTGTTAATCTTTATCGGGGGGCAAGTTTTGGTGATTTCTTCAGGGTTTATGAGCAATTAAATTCGGCAAGGCCATTTTATTTCTGCGAGTTCGGCGGAGATTCTTTTAAGGTGACCGGTTATACGGCGGATGCCGGCAGGGCAAAGAACTGCGTCGGGGCAGAAGACCAGCAGGCGCAGTCCGATTTTGACCTGGGGCTCTGGAGAGAAACACGGCCAAACCTCTCCGCTTACGATTACAGGAAGCGTTGCTTAGGAGGGCTGGTCCGTGAATACGCCGATCAGGTTTGGAAGGTGGGGAACTACCATGTGGGCTTAGGTGGGATCATTGATTATGATCACTATCCTACGAGTAAAGCATACTATATCTATAACCCTGAGGGCTTTATCAGGCCAGGCATGCCGGATGGCACGACCAGCGAAGAGTATTTCGGGGTGGTTACCTCTGACCATAAAGCCAAAGTAGTGTATTCAGCCTTGAAAGCGTTCTATTTGACCTTGGGCGCTCCTTACATCGCGTCTGTTACGCCTGAGGCAAAGATCGGGCAGCCTTTTACGATTACAGGAGTCGGTTTCGGCGATACTCAGGGGCAGGGAACGGTGATGGTTGGCTCTATGTTAGCCCCTGTAGTTTCTTGGGCAGACGGATCAATAATTTGCACTACTCCGAATGTTACTAAACGTGCTCATCCGGTGGTCGTGAATGCTGCTGGGACCGATAGTAACTCTGAGAAGTTAAAGGTAAAATAAGGAAAGTGTTTTTTTGCGAAGAGGCTGAAGGAGGGCAACATGAACACAAAACTTATGCTTCTGGCAACAGCGCTGTGCGTGGCCCTGACAGGCCTGGCGATTGCCGAGCCGGTTACGACTACGGATTTCCAGGGGGATGTCAAGGTTGAGCAGGCGGGGGATATGACAAAAGAGACCCGTATTGGCAAGTGGCAGTATGGGGCCGGAGGCATATTAGAGGGCGAGGCTGTCTTGGATGTGGCAGGCAGCGATTACACCCTCACTAAACGGGGAACACTCGAGAGTTCCGCTTTCCAGGGTGAGATCACAATAGATGAATCAGTAAATCAGGGAGTCTCTTTGCGCAAGGAGTCTTTAAAAGGCAGGGAGATCCTGACTGACGGCGGTATCTTTGAAGGAGAAATCGTAAAGGAAAATGAAACCAGGGGTGATTACAAGAAAGACAGCCTGGTCAAGACAGGCAAGCTTGTTTCAGCCGCATTTCAGGGTGATCTTGCATTGGATGAATATTCCGATCCCAAGCGCTCCCTGCGCAAGCAGAGCTTGAACGGCACTTGGTATGTCAGCCCGGACCTGGTCCTGTCCGGAGATATGGTTATAACTACGGATAATGGAGTTGTCAGCGTGGTTGACGGCCGCAAGCAGGTGGTTACTGCGCCTGTTAGTGGAGCTCCGGTTGAAATACAGCCGGCCCTAGCGAAAATGGCTCTTAATGCAATCGAACCGGGCGTCTTGGCAGTGACCAATCCTACGCCGGACGTTACAAGCCTTACTCCGAATATGGGCAACGGAACTACCCTAATCACGATAAATGGTACTGACTTTGGAGAGTATCAAGGTACAATGAGCCGCTTGTATATCAGGGAGTATCCTGGTGAAGGTGAGTATGGACAGTGGGATGTTCCAGCCTTTGGTGGGAGCTGGACCAACACCCAGATAACCTTTCCGCTTGCACGTTCACATGTCTTTAGTGAATTAAGCGATCGGCAGATAAGGTTTTTTGTTTGGAGAGAATTTGCAGATGGTTCCATAACTTGCAGCAATATTGCATATTTTAACCTTAGGAATTCGCCTTGGCTTGCAAACCTTGTTCCAGCTTCAGGACCGGTTGGCAGCGAAGTGGTTCTTACCGGGCTTCTTTTCGGGGCAACCCGGGGCACGGGCAAGGTTAATTTTGGCACAACACCCGCAGTAACTTATAGTAATTGGGATAACTTTAATATTCAATGCGCCGTGCCAAATCTGCCCGGAGATCCGTATTCGGTCACAGTTGTAGATAGTAATGGAAGGGTAAGTGAGGCTAAGAGTTTTACAGTTAGCACCGTTTCTCCTAATATAACAAGTTTGAGTTCCACCTCGGGCGCGCCAGGAGCGCGTTTACAGGCCAACGGTACAAATTTTGGATTATTGCAGGGCACTGGTACGCTTAAGTTCGGCAATACTCCAGGTAACGGTTCATGGGGTTGGTCCGATACACACGCAATGTGTTCTATTCCCAGCATCCCCGCAGGGGTATATCCGATAACGGTTACAGCTGGCGCAGGAACCAGCAATGCCGTTAATTTTACCGTGCTTCCGGCTGGACCGCCGGTCATTACAGGCATTACTCCGGCTCCGGGATATCCGACCCAGCAGTTTACTATTCGCGGCACTAATTTTTGCAAGGATAAAGGCCTCGTGATAGTTAGTTTTGGCGCGGTATCTACTGCTGCTCAAGTTACTTCTTGGAGCGATACTGAGGTTAAGTTTATTAGTCCTGTAGTAAATCCTGGCACTTACAATGCGATAGTGAAGAATTTCGTGGGCACTGGGGGTAATTCTAGTGTCTTTAGCGTTGTAAAACCGGTCATTACCGGTTTTTCTCCTAAGGCTTCCGGAAAAGTAAATTCCCAGGTTTATGTTTTGGGGTCTAATTTGAGTAGCGCCTTCGTCAAGGGAACGGTTAAGGTTGGAACAGTAACAGCTGTTACTACTGAATGGGCTGCTAACCTTATCCTTTTCACGGTACCGGCTAGCTTGACTCCGGGCAAATCATATCCGGTTACTGTTACCATTGAAGGAAGTACTAGTAATTCCAAGAATTTTTCGGTTACGCGGTAAAAGTAGGGAGGTCGAACTTAATGTCGACTCATGGAGATAAAAAGAATTAGCGACATTCGTCGACGTAAATTACAGACTTGTAAGAGCGGGTAATTTAGGAGGCCAACATGAACACAAAACTTATGCTTCTGGCAACAGCGCTGTGCGCGGGCCTGACAGGCCTGGCGATTGCCGAGCCGGTTACGACTACGGATTTCCAGGGGGATGTTACTGTGCAGAAGATGGGGGATACAATAAAGGAGACCCGCACCGGCAAGTGGCAGTATGACGGAGCAGGTGTCCTGGAAGGTGAAGCTGTGATCACTGTGGCAGGAAGCGACTATACCCTGAATAAGCAGGGAAAGCTTGCGACGGCCACATTCCAGGGGGAGCTCGTAGTGGATGAATCCGTAAGTAACCAGAACTCCGTGCGCAAGGAGGTCTTAAGCGGCAAGGAGTCTTCCCCCGACGGCAGTGTGTTTGAAGGGGAAATAGTTAAGAACACCGAAGTAAGAGGGGATTATCGCAAAACTACCATGCTTAAGCGTGGGAAGCTCACTTCAGCCGGATTCCAGGGAGAGTTGCTGCTGGATGAGTCCGTTGACCTCAGGAATTCGATCCGCAAAGAGGTCCTGACTGGAAAGTGGATTGTCAGCCCTGATCTAATCCTTGAGGGCGAGATGATCTTGACTGCGGAGAACGGCGTTGTGAAAGTGGTCGATAACCGCAGGCAGGTAGTCAGGCTTCCGGCGTCGGATCTTCCTGTGACAGGGCAGCCTAAAATCGGAGTTCCTATACCCGCCAAGGGGATAAAAGCTGCTGCGGTCATTGCTACGCTTCCGGTTATTGCTTCCATCACTTCGCCTACGGGCCATGTTGATGACGTGTACACTATAACCGGCACGAACTTTGGGGATAGGGGGCCAAGTAGCAAGGTGATGATTAACTTTGGGGCACAGGGCGGGCCCGGAGAGATCATATCCTGGAGTCCCACTTCCATAAAGTTCTATTTACCTGCTTATACGTTACCGGGTACTTACAGCGCAAGCGTGGTAAATTCTCAAGGAAACAGTAATTTCATGAGTTTCACTGCGGCATCGAATAATCCCCGTGTTGATTCGTTGAGTCCTACATTGGGCAAAAGGGGGACGATCGTCACCGTATCCGGAGTTGGGTTTTGCGCTCAGTGCGGAACCGGAAAGTTGAAAATTTTAGCCTTTGGAGATACAACAAAATATATAAAGTCATGGATTCGGTGTTCAATAACATTCGAGGTTCCTGCCAATATTAGCTATGGCAAGCATCACGTGGGTGTGCATTCGTGTCTTAACAAAAATAGTAACACTGTGGAATTTAACGTTCTAAGGTAACCCGGCACGATAAAACTAAAACTAGGGAAAAACTAGGGGACGTTTCTGGGAAATCCCAGAAACGTCCCCTTTTTTCTATTGGTCGGGGGATACTTTCCCTCTCTCTCCAGGGGACACTTTTCCAGTACAAGCTATAGACATGTTGTGAAAAGTGTCCCCGAGTGAAAGGGAGGAAAGTGTCCCACTCTGCATGTTCAAAATAGTTATTGACAATGGCTCTGTCTTAGTGTAAAATTCACACATCCTTTCGCAGTTAATCCCAAAAGGCGAGGAAATCATATCTGTTTGCGGTATAATCACTTACATTATAAGAGGAGTCTAGAATGGCAGAGTGGATAGGCATAGGAAGGCGTGCACGCAGATGCTATGGCTTTGATGAGATCGCCCTTGTCCCCGGCAAGCAGACCTTAAATCCCAACGAAGTTGACGTAAGTTTTGAGATAGATGGCAAGAAATTCGCGGTTCCGATCATGGCTGCGGCCATGGATGGAGTTGTTAATGTCGAATTAGCGGTTGAAATGTCCAAGCTGGGAGGTATCGCTGTCCTTAACCTTGACGGCGTGCAGACCCGCTACGAGAATCCCGACTCTATATTGGACCAGATAGCCAAGGCGTCGCCCCAGAAGGCTACCGAGCTTACCCAATCCGTTTATACCACTCCCATAAAAGAGAAGCTTGTATCTAAAAGGGTCGCTGAGATAAAGAAAAAGAAGGGCACAGCGGTTGTAAGCTGTATTCCGGCCCATGCTGAGAAGTTCTCTAAGCTTGCGGTTGCCGCAGGCGCGGACATGTTTGTTATTCAATCCACAGTCACCACCACAAAGCATATTACCAAAGAATATAAGAGCCTTGACCTGCATAAATTCTGCAATTCCGTAAAGATCCCCGTGATCTTAGGCAATTGCGTCACCTATGAAATAACTTTAGAGCTTATGGAGACAGGTGCCGCCGGATTGTTGATTGGCGTAGGCCCCGGAGCAGCCTGTACAACAAGAGGCGTCTTAGGGATAGGCGTACCGCAGGTCACCGCGACGGTTGATGCGGCAGGCGCCAGAGATTTCTATTTCAAGAGGACAGGAAGGTACGTTCCAATAATTACTGACGGCGGGATGAACCGCGGCGGAGATATCTGCAAGGCCTTTGCCTGCGGAGCGGACGCTGTGATGATCGGTTCAAGCTTTGCCCGGGCCAAGGAAGCGCCCGGAAGGGGATATCACTGGGGGATGGCTACTTCCCATGTGAACCTGCCGCGTGGAACACGCATATATGTTGGTACCACCGGCTCCTTAAAGGAGATATTGTTCGGGCCTGCGCGCGTGGATGACGGATCGCAGAACCTGCTCGGCGCGCTTAAAACTTCCATGGGCTCGCTTGGAGCAAGCAATTTAAAAGAGATGCATGATGTCGAGATAATCATAGCGCCGTCCATACAGACGGAGGGCAAAGTGTTCCAGGTGGGGCAGCGGGTAGGGATGGGCAAGTAAGTGTACAGTGTACTGTGTATAGTGTAAACTCGAAAAGATAAAGGAATGAATAAATGACAAGACAAACAATATTAATACTTGATTTCGGATCGCAATACACGCAGCTTATCGCCCGCAGGGTGAGGGAGAATAAGGTATTTTCCAAGATCATACCGTATAACACGCCGGCAGCTGAAATAGCGGCGATGAGCCCCAAGGGTTTGATCCTTTCCGGAAGCCCTGCTTCGGTTACGCAGAAGAAGAGCCCGTACCCGGACAAAGGGATCTTTAAGCTTGGCGTTCCCATACTTGGTATCTGCTACGGCATGCAGGTCACAACCGAACTGCTGGGGGGCAAGGTCAGGAAGACCAAGGAGCGCGAGTATGGCAAAGCCGAACTTTTCGTAGATGACAACCGCAACATTTTTGCGCAGATCCCTGGTAATTTTACCTGCTGGGCCAGCCACGGCGATTACGTGAAGAAGATCCCGCCGGGATTCCATGTCAGCGCCCATACTGCCAACTCCCCATTCGCAGCTATCTCTAACCCCAAAAAGAAGATCTACGGCGTGCAGTTTCACCCTGAGGTGACCCATACGGAAAAAGGCAGCCAGATCATTGCTAATTTTCTTTTTAAGGTCTGCGGATGCTTTGGCCGCTGGACCATGGCGTCGTTTGTCAAGGAGTCCGTCGAGAATATCAAGAAGGCCGTGGGAAAAGATAAGGTGGTCCTGGGGCTTTCCGGCGGCGTTGATTCTTCAGTGGCGGCGATCCTTCTGCATAAGGCGATCGGCAGGAATTCAAGGTGTATCTTTGTGGATAACGGCCTTTTGCGCAAGGACGAGCCTGAGCAGATAAAGAAGATCTTTAAGAGCATGTTCCATCTTAATCTTGGTTATGTCGACAGGAGCAAGAGGTTTTTGACGCGCTTAAAAGGAGTCACGGACCCGGAGGAGAAGCGCAAGATCATTGGCGATGAGTTTGTAAAGGTCTTTGAAGAGGAGGCCAAAAAGGTCAAGGGCGTAAAATTCTTAGGCCAGGGCACGCTTTATCCCGATGTAATCGAATCAATTTCTGTGACCGGCGCTCCAACAAGCCGGATCAAGAGCCACCATAATGTCGGAGGCCTGCCAGCCCACATGAAATTAAAACTGGTCGAGCCCTTAAGGGACCTTTTTAAGGATGAAGTGCGCCAGATCGGCAGGGAGCTGGGCCTTCCGGATAATGTCATTAACCGCCAGCCTTTCCCGGGGCCGGGCCTTGCCGTCAGGATCGTAGGCGATATTACCGAAGAGCGCCTTGATATTCTGCGCGAGGTGGATAAGCGCGTCCTTGAAGAGATACGCGCCGCAGGGCTGTATGACCAGATCTGGCAGTCCTTCGCGGTCCTTCTGCCCATAAAAAGCGTTGGCGTCATGGGCGATGAACGCACCTATGAGAATGTCGCTGCGATGCGCTGCGTCACCAGCGTCGACGGGATGACCGCGGATTGGGTCAGGCTTCCCTATGAAGTCCTGGAAAAGATATCCAACCGCGTGATCAATGAAGTCAAGGGCGTCAACCGTTTTGTTTACGACATAAGCTCCAAGCCTCCCGCAACGATTGAATGGGAGTAGGCCCAGTTTTAAGTTGTAAGTTGTATCCTTGCCCTTAGCCTTAACCTTAACCTTTCGCTGCATATGCCTCACTCCGATTTCATCCACCTGCACCTGCACACCCAGTACAGCCTTTTAGACGGCGCCTGCCGCATATCCGATATATTAAACCTTGCCAAGCAGTATAACATGAACTCGCTGGCGATCACCGACCACGGCAACATGTTCGGCGCTATCGATTTTTACCAGGAGGCGCAGAGGGCCGGCGTAAAGCCGATCATCGGATGCGAGTTTTACATCGCCCCCGGCAGCCGCCTGGATAAAGCCTCTGTCAGTATAGTGGACGCTTCGTACCACTTGATATTGCTGGCGCGCGACGAGACTGGTTACGCCAACCTTATGAAGCTGGTCTCAAGCGCATACTTGGAAGGATTCTATTACCGGCCCCGTATCGACAAAGAGATACTCTCCCAGCATTCTAAAGGATTAATTGCCCTTAGCGCCTGCCTGAAAGGCGAGATACCGTCGCTTTTGCAGCAGATGCGTTTTAATGACGCCTTAAAAAGCGCGGATACTTATTTCAATATAATGGGCAGGGACAACTTTTACCTTGAACTTCAGGAGAACGCCATCCCTGAACAGCGGGTAGCCAATGAAGGCCTTATAAAGATATCCAAAGAATTGAATATCCCGCTGGTAGCAACGAATGACGTGCATTATCTCACACGGGAGAGGGCGGCGTCGCACGAGGCGCTTCTTTGCATACAGACCCAGACCACCCTGGATGATCCGCAAAGGATGCGCTTCCAGACCAATGAATTCTATTTCAAATCCCCTAAGGAGATGAAGGAGCTTTTTAAGGATGTGCCGCAGGCGATCTCCAATACCCTTGAAATAGCCGGCAGGTGCAACCTGGAGTTGGATTTTAAAAAGATCCACCTTCCTAAGTACGAGCCTCCGGTCGGCAGGACCAAGGAGGAGTATCTGAGGGATCTTTGCGATGAGGGAATGAAGAAGCGTTTTGGAGAGCCGACGCCGTCGATAATGGAGCGGCTGGAATTCGAGTTAAAGATCATTAAGGATATGGGTTTTGTCAGCTACTTCCTTATCGTCTGGGATTTTATCCATTATGCCAAGAGCAAGTGTATTCCTGTCGGCCCCGGGCGCGGTTCATCCGCAGGGAGCCTGGTAAGCTATCTTTTGGGCATAACCGACATCAACCCCTTAAAGTATGGCCTTCTTTTTGAAAGATTCCTTAACCCGGACCGCATGAGCATGCCCGATATAGATATCGATTTCTGCTATGAAAGAAGGCAGGAGGTCATAGATTACGTCACCAATAAATACGGCAGGGATAATGTGTCTCAGATAATCACTTTTGGAACGATGCAGTCGCGGGCGGTGGTAAGGGATGTGGGCAGGGTAATGGGGATGAGCTACTCTGATGTCGACCGCATCGCCAAGATGATACCGCCTCCGCCGGATCCCACTCATCCGGATTTTAACCTTAAGAAGGCCCTTGAAAGCGAGGCGGAGCTTAGCAGCCTCTATAAAAGCGACGCGCAGATAAAAAAACTCATTGATACCGCTCTTGAGCTGGAGGGGCTTAACCGCCACGCTTCGGTCCATGCCGCAGGCGTGGTCATAACAGATAAACCGCTTAATAATTACACGCCACTGTTTAAGACCGGCGACGACCAGATCACCTCCGGATACAGCATGGAGTCTCTTGAGAAGATCGGGTTATTGAAGGTGGATTTCCTGGGCTTAAGGACCCTGACAGTCATTGATGAAACGGTAAAACTTGTCCGCCATACCCGCAATATAAGTATAGACATAGATAATCTGCCTTTGGATGATCCTAAGACTTACAAGTTGTTATGCGCGGCGCAGACTATCGGCGTGTTCCAGATAGAAAGCACGGGGATGCGCGACCTCCTCAGGAAGCTTGAGCCGTCCCGCTTTGAGGACCTGATCGCGCTCCTTGCGCTTTACCGCCCCGGCCCGATAGGCTCAGGGATGCTCGACGATTTCATCAAGAGAAAGCATAATCTCATACCGATAAAATACGAGCACCCAAAACTCGAGGGCATACTTAAAGAAACTTACGGGATCATGGTCTATCAGGAGCAGATCATGCAGACGGCGTCCGCTCTCGGGGGTTTCACCCTGGCTCAGGCGGACCTTTTGCGCAAAGCCATGGGCAAGAAGATCCCGGAGGTAATGGAGAAACAGAGGAGCAGGTTTATCTCCGGTTGTATCCAGAACCACATCAGCCAGTCTACCGCAAACAAGATATTCGATCTTATCGAATATTTTTCCGGATACGGTTTTAATAAGTCCCATAGCGCAGCTTATGCGCTTATTTCATACCGCACGGCGTATCTTAAGGCAAATTATCCCATTGAATTCATGACTGCGCTTCTTACCTCAGAGCGCGACAACACCGATAAGATCGTTGAATATGTGAACGAGGCAAGCCGCATGGGGTTAAAGGTCATGCCGCCTGATATAAATGAAAGCGGCGCGCTCTTCAAGGCGGTCGGTGATTCCACGATCAGGTTTGGCTTATTGGCGGTTAAAAATGTAGGCGCGGGCGCGGTGGATTCCATCGCCGAGGCAATAAAGGCGGGAGGAGCGTTTAAGACGCTTGAGGATCTGTGCCAGCGCATCGACCTGAGGCTGGTTAACCGCAAAGTCCTGGAGAGCCTTATCAAATGCGGGGCCCTTGACTATTTTTCCATGCCGCGCGCCCAAATGTGTTCGGCGCTGGATCTGATCCTGGAATCAGCTTCGCGGTCGCAGAAGGAGAAGGCAAAAGGACAGATATCCTTCTTCGACGCAGGCTTTGCCGAGAACGGCTTTAAGAAGACGGGAAACGGCATAGTGCATGTCAAGGAGTGGCCTGAGCCGCAGCTTCTGGCTTTTGAGAAGGAGATGCTCGGGTTTTATGTCACCGGCCATCCCCTGGCCCGCTATGCCCGGCAGCTCAAGCGGTTCGCCTCGACATCCACCAGCACCCTGACTAACCACGCGGACCAGGATGAGATAAAGCTGGTCGGCCTTATTGTTAAGATAAAAAATACCGTGACCCGCGCCAAGCAGGAGAAGATGGCGATACTGAAAGTTGAGGACCTTGAGGGATCGGTGGAGGTCCTGGTGTTCCCGCGCGCATATCAGAAGATCTCCCGTTACATTCAGCCTAATACCGTTGTCCTTATCCGCGGCATCATTGACCTGAAAGAGGACACCCCCAAGATCATTGTCAATGATCTTTTTCCGTTCGATGAGATCTACAAGCTTATTTCAGCCATGAATGTGAACCTTTCCGGTGTCCGCGAGAATATATTTGAGAGCTTAAAGGCCCTTTTCGCCGATTCGCGGGGAAATATCCCGGTGTATCTACGCCTGGATACGCCTGCTAAGTCCCGCGTGCAATTGGTTGTAGGTGAAGGGCTTTACGTGGCTCCCTCCGAGAAGCTTATACAGGATATAGAGGATCTTCTGGGGGAGGAGAGGCTTTCGCTGGTCGTATAAGGCGGCTGATCCGCCCGCTTTTTTGGCTTCGGTGTGTTAATTCGCCCAACAACTTACGTTCATTCGCTTGCACAGCAAGTGCACACCCGCCTTTCAAATAGGGCGGGGTGATGCTCATTCCGTAATAGGACGGCTGATCCACACCTTCGCCAAATAATTAATTTTTGGCTTCGGTGTGTTAATTCGCCCAACAACTTACGTTCATTCGCTTCGCTCATTCCGTAAGTTGTGGGCTCATTAAATTTCTTGACACTGTAACAAATTGGTGTTATTGTACTTATAAATAAGGGAGGTGTGAAATGACCAAAAAGGATATTATACTCAAGATCTCTGATGACACAGGCTTAAAGCAGATCGATGTCAAGAAGGTTGTTCAGAAGACTTTGGATTTTATCGTCGAAGCGCTGGTCAGAGGCGAGAAGATAGAACTGCGTAATTTCGGCGTTTTTAAAATCAAGCAGAGGAAAAGCCGCACAGGTCGGAATCCGCGCACTAACCAGGTCATTCCTGTCCCGCCCCGTAAGGTGGTCGTCTTCAAGGCCGGCTTGGAGATGAAGCAGAAGGTAAGATAAGTTAGCCAAAAAGTTTAGCTTTACCTTAAAAATCTACCTAACAAAATCCTATGTTTAAGAGAATCTCGGGGACTAAAGATATCCTGCCCGATGAGGCCAGTTTGTGGCAGAGGATAGAAGCAAAAGCACGCGAACTTTTCTCCCTGTATAATTATAAAGAAATACGCCCGCCGCTATTGGAAGATGTATCCCTTTTTAACCGTTCATTAGGCGAATCCGCCGAAATCGTCCAGAAACAGATGTTCTTGATCAAGGGCCAGGAGGATATTTATGCCCTGCGGCCTGAGGGCACGGCCTCTGTCGTGCGCGCCTATGTCGAGAACAGCCTTGATAAAACAACCGGTTTTATAAAATTATATTACATGGGCCCGATGTTCCGCTTTGAGCGGCCCCAGAAGGGAAGGCTGCGCCAGTTTAATCATATCGGCGTGGAAGCGATCGGGTCAATGGACCCCGGCCTGGATGTTGAGGTGGTATCTTTAGCAGATACCCTGCTGAGGGGTTTCTCAGTTGAGGGTTACCAGATCAAGATCAACAGCCTCGGCTGCGCAAAGGATAAGTCGCAGCTCAACAGCCGCCTGCGCCAAGGCCTGAAGGATAAGATAGGCGGGCTCTGCGATGACTGCAAGGCAAGGTATGAGGGTAATATCCTGAGGATCCTTGATTGCAAGAACCAGGCTTGCAAAGATGCGGTTAAGGACCTTGGTATCAGCGATTCTCATATTTGCCCCGAATGTAAGGGCCATTTTGCTAAGGTGAGGTCCGGACTGGATGCCTTAAAGATAAAATACGAGGTCGCGCACATGCTTGTGCGGGGCTTGGATTATTATACCGGCACTGTATTTGAAATTGTCCATAAAGACCTGGGCGCGCAGGATGCCCTGGGCGCAGGCGGCAGGTATAATAACCTGGTCAAGGAGCTTGGCGGGCCTGATGCGGGAGCCGTAGGTTTTGCTTTTGGTGTAGAAAGGCTGCTTCTGGTTGCCGGGGCCAAGCCTGATCTTCCGGGGAAGGGGCTTGTTTATATTATAAGTTTGGGAGATGAAGCCAGGAGGGAGGCTGTCAAGGTCCTCGATTCTCTGCGTAAAGAAGGGATCTCTGCGGATACGGATTACGAGGCCCGCTCTCTTAAAGGCGCAATGCGCAAGGCCAATGACCTGGGAGCTAAGTATGTCCTTATTATAGGGGATGATGAGTTGAAGAAGGGTGTTGCTACTGTTAAGGATATGGCTAGCGGTGAGCAGAAGGAGCTGGGCTTATCGGAGCTTGCAAAGGGATTAAAATGCTAAGGACACATACTTGCGGTGAATTGAACGCAACGCATGCTGGCAGCGAGGTCATCTTGTGCGGCTGGGCGGCAACGCGGCGCGACCACGGAAAATTAATATTCATTGATATAAGGGACAGGACCGGGATGTCTCAGGTGACCATTATACCGAAGGACGCAGGGGATTCCTACAAGACAGCCCAGGATATCCGTTCGGAGTTTGTGATAAGGATAAAGGGGCTCGTGAATAAGCGCCCGGCTAATAATGTCAATCCCAATATCCCAACGGGTGAGATTGAACTTCTGGCAAAAGATATTGAGATACTTAATCCAAGCCTTACTCCGCCGTTTGAGATCACTGAGGAGTTGGGCGTTACCGAGGAGATGCGCCTTAAGTACCGCTACCTTGACCTGAGGAGAAAGAGGGTATTTAATAACCTGGTTATGCGCAGCCTTCTTTACAAGGTCGTTCGTGCTTTCCTGGATGCCCGGGGATTCCTTGAGTGCGAGACGCCTATCCTTACTAAATCGACTCCTGAAGGTGCGCGCGATTACCTTGTCCCTTCCAGGTTGAATCCGGGGCAGTTTTACGCATTGCCGCAATCCCCGCAGCTATTTAAGCAGATCCTGATGGTCTCAGGAATCGAGAAGTATTACCAGATCGCCAAGTGTTTCCGCGACGAGGACCTGCGCGCTGACCGCCAGCCGGAGTTCACCCAACTTGACCTTGAGATGTCTTTTATCGACGAAGAGGATATATACTCTTTGTTTGAGGCGCTCATGCAGAAGATCTTTAAGGAAGTAAAAGGGATCGATATCAAGATACCATTCCCGCGCATGAGCTATGATGATGCCCAAAAAAAGTATAATTGCGACAAGCCCGACTTAAGGAAAGAGAGGGGTGAGGAGTTTGCTTTTGTCTGGATCGTGGATTTTCCGCTGGTCAAGTATAACACAGAAGAGAAGCGCTGGGACAGCGAGCACCATCCTTTTACTTCCCCGCGCATGGAAGATGTCGAGTTCTTGGAGAAGGATCCGGCAAAGGTCAAGTCACGCTCTTATGACCTGGTCCTAAACGGCATGGAGATAGGTTCCGGTTCGATCAGGATCCATAGCCAGGAGCTGCAGGAAAGGATCTTCAAGCTGATAGGCCTGGAAAAAGAGGATGCGCGCAAGCGTTTCGGTTTTCTTCTTGAAGCTTTCCAGTACGGAGCGCCTCCTCATGGAGGGTTCGCTTTCGGGGTGGACAGGCTATTGGCTATCATGGCAAAAGAGGAGAGTATCCGGGAAGTGATCACTTTCCCTAAGACGAGCGCGGGCATCTGCCCGTTGACAAGCGCGCCTTCGGATGTAGATGAAAAGCAGTTAAAGGAGTTGAGTTTGAATGTAAAGAAAGGGAGGGAGGCAAAATGAGAAATGCAGGATTAGTTTTAGTTTTGGTTTTTGGCGTTATGTTGTCCGGCTGCACGGTCAGGTCCTACAGCATGACCAGGGATAGGGTAGACCAGGATCTGGATTCAGGGAACCGCGGATATTTGGCCGGGACTGCCCCTGAGCAGAATTACGACAGGCCGACCACCCGCACCACGCAGGTCGTGGAGGTGGAGTTGCGTTCGCCGATAAGATTTGAGAAGGGCCCGGCAGTCAAGAAAGTTTCAGGCAGGGGTGTTTCTGAAAGTGATACCGAACTTTATGGTAACCGCGGTTATATCACGCGCAGCAGCTCTTACGAATCGGAATCTGTTGAACCTGCGGTAGTGCCTAGTCCTGCGTTTGAATATTATAAGGTAGAGAAGGGCGATACGCTGCAAAAGATCTCCCAGAAGTTCTTCGGCACGACAAAGAAGTGGCCCAAGATCTACGATGCAAACAAGGATACCCTAAAAGGGCCGGACAAGGTGCGCGTGGGCCAGACGTTAAAGATACCTATGGCCGCAGGCAAGAGCCCGGTATCGATGGAGGAGGCCTCGGGGAATTTGAAGTAGCTATTAGATTAAGTTGATCCACCCGTTTTTCCGGGTTTGAGTTTCTAGATTCCAGAATAAAGAAATTCTGTGCCAGAAAAACGTGTGTAAATTCACGCATAAACTTATGTTCGCTTACGCTCCATAAGTTTAGTGTTAATTTTATGGATAAAATAATAAAACTCGGCACACACGATGAGGCGAAGGCGCTTTTTGGCGCGCGCGACGAGAACCTTAAAACTATAGAGAAAGAGTTTAAGGTAAAGCTGGTCGTGCGCGGGGACCATCTTAAGGTAAGCGGCACTGCCGTCAATATTAAGAAGGCTGCCGGCTTGATTGAGTACATCCTCCAGGCGGTACGTGGCGGACAGACAGAGATCGGCAAGACTGATTTCGCCTACCTTATCACAAACTTCAAGAAGCCGGGAAAGGCCGGAGCCCTGGATATGCCTGATGCCGGCTTGATGAAGCCGGCCAGCGGCAGGCAGATCGGCCCCCGGACCTCCGGGCAGCGTGAATACGTTGAGGCGATAAATAAGTTTGATATAGTATTCGGCATCGGCCCGGCCGGCACCGGCAAGACCTACCTTGCGATGGCCAACGCCGTCGAGGCCCTGAAAAGGCAGGAGGTGCGCAGGATCATCCTTACGCGCCCTGCGATCGAGGCCGGCGAATCCCTGGGGTTTTTGCCCGGGGACATGTACGAAAAGATCTCGCCTTACCTGCGCCCTTTGTATGATGCGCTTTATGATATGATGGAGGCTGAGAGAATCGAGAAGTATATTGAAACGGGGATCATCGAGGTAGCGCCCTTAGCATACATGAGGGGCAGGACCTTAAACGACGCCTTTATAATCCTTGATGAAGCGCAGAATTGTACCGCTGAGCAGATGAAGATGTTCCTGACCCGCCTGGGATTTGATTCAAAGGCGGTGATCACTGGGGATTTGACCCAGAGCGACCTTCCCGACGGAAAACCCATAGGCCTGCTCCAGGCCCAGGAGATATTAAAGGAGATCATCGATATAAAGTTTATTTATTTTACCGGCTCAGACGTAGTAAGGCATGCTTTGGTCCAGAGGATAATCGAGGCGTATGATAAAAACAGTCGACAGGGCTAAGTTCTGGTTTGTATTCTGCAGCGGCGCGGCTTTTCTTGTAAGTTATATCATAAGGCTGAATCTGTCAGTCGCTTTATTCCTGGTCTGTCTGTCCGCCTACGTTAAGTCCCGCCAGCTCGATGCAAAGAACCACAATTTCCTGAACCTGCTTTTGTTGTTCTTGATCACCTTTACCAGCGGTTATTTGATCATCACCCGCAACCTCCCCGTTTATTTTATCCCTTTTTTATTTACGCCCATGCTTGCGACTTTATTGTTCGGAAGGCTTGAGGTCTCTTTGGTCCTGGCCCTGGCCTCGGCTGTGTCTTTAGGGTCTATCTCGCGTTATCCGCTTCAGACGGCATTATTGTTCCTTGTAGGCGGCATATTATCAAGCCTTCTTGTGCGCGGGGCGCGAGTGCGCTCCAAGATCATCGGCGCGGGTTTAGCGGCCGGCATCGCCCAGTCCGTGGTGGCATTGTTCATGCATCCATGGGTAGCCGGCGGGATACCGTCGGATATACTTTTTCTGGCTGTCAACGGCGCGGCCGTCAGTATCGTAGTCTTAGGGGGCCTGCCGGTTTTTGAGTATCTTTTCAGGGCCGTGACCAATATAAGCCTCCTTGAGCTTGCGGATTTCAATCATCCGCTTATGCAGCGCATGATCATGGAGGCCCCGGGCACTTATCATCACAGCCTTGTAGTCGGCAACCTTTCTGAGGCCGCCTGCAGGGCGGTGGGCGCGAATTCGCTTTTGGCGCGCATCGGCGCGTATTACCATGACGTGGGCAAGCTCAGCAAGCCGGAATATTTCAGTGAGAACCAGGATATCGATGGCAGCAAGCACGATGATTTGTCGCCGGCGATGAGCAAGATCGTGATCATGAACCATGTCAAAGAAGGGGTGGAGGTGGCCAAGAAGTATAAACTTAATCCCGCGCTTGTGGATTTTATTCAGCAGCATCACGGCAACAGCCTTGTTTATTATTTTTACCGCCGCGCCCTGGAAACTATTGAGGAAGACCAGGGTGTCCGCGAAGAGGGTTTTCGCTATCAGGGCCCCAAGCCCGACACCAAGGAGACAGCCGTAGTGCTTTTAGCGGATTCAGTGGAGGCGGCGACGCGCGCCTTAAAGGAAACTTCTTCCGAGAAGATCAAGGAGACGGTGCATAAGGTCATCAATAACAAATTTATCGACGGACAACTTGATGAGTGCGAGCTGACTTTGAAGGACCTGGAAAAAATATCAGCCATATTTATAAGGATCTTAGGAGGGATATACCACGGCAGGATAAAATATCCCGACGAAGCGATAAGTGAAGATAGCCATAAACAATCTCCAAAAGAAGATTCCCATCAATCCGAAAAGGATAAAAAGCGCAATTCTTAATCTCCTTTCGCAGGAAGGCGCGCTATACCCGGTTGAGATAACTGTATGCTTTATGCGCGACCGCCAGATAAGGCAGCTTAACAGGAAGTATTTGAACAAGGATGCCCCTACCGATGTCCTGGCCTTCGCCATGCCCCATCCTAAGGAACCCGGAAAGAATATTTTTGATATCGCGGTTTCTGCGGATACGGCGGTGCGTAATTCAAGGTTTTTCAAGTCAACGCCCCAGAAGGAGCTTAAACTGTACGTGATCCACGGCCTCTTGCATCTTTTAGGCTATGATGACCTTACCCTTCGCAAAGCAGCGCTCATGCGCAAGAAAGAAAAACAATATGCCGATACATAAGACTGAAGGCCTGGTTATTTCCCGGCGGGATTTCCGCGAGACATCCCTTATCGTGGATTTCTATACGCGGGATTTCGGCAAGTTAAGCGGCCTCTTAAAAGGGATACGGACCGAACCGAAGAAGTTCGCAAGCCCTGTTGGGCTGTACTCGCATAACGAGCTCATTTTTTACCAGAAGATGAATTCATCGCTTCATTTGGTCAGTGAATGCGATTCTCTTACCGCCTTTAACTCGCTAAGGCAGGATCTTGCAAAAAGCAGCATGGCAAGTTTCATGATGGAGCTTTTGGGTGCGGTCATGCCTGCCGAAGACAAGAATGAGGAGGTGTTCGAGCTAAGCCTCAGTAGCCTTAAGGCGCTCGAGGTCTCAACAAATCCGGACAAGATAGCCACGATATATAAGATAAAGATGCTTTCGCTTTCTGGGTTCAAGCCGCACTTTGACTCCTGTGTTTCCTGCGGGGACAAGGTATTGGGAGAATCAAGGTTCAGCCTTATCCTGGGAGGGTTATTGTGCTCCGGCTGCTGCCATAGGGATTCAAGCAGCCGCTCCATATTCCGCGGGACGGTGGCGACCATACTTTATATCGAAAGGAATGGCTTGTTAGGCAACCTGAATCTCGGGATAAACCCGCAGATCAAAAGGGAGCTGGATATGATGCTTAATGCCTTCCTTAATTTTCATCTTGAGAGAGAGCTTAAATCCCAGAAGGTGTTGAATAAATTAGCGGTCGCAGTCTAACCGGAGGTTTCTATGAAGATCGTGATTGTGGGTGCTGGCGCTTTGGGGACCCTCTTGGCGGCGCTGTTATCCAAGACAAAAAGTGATATCTGGATACTGGAGAAGGATAAGGCGCGCGCTAACGTTTTGTCCAGGGATGGTATAACTGTTGAGGGCTTAAGCAACTTTAAAGCGCAGGTTAAGGCTACGACCGATCATGAAGAGATCGGCTCGGCTGATCTGGTTATAATCTCGGTCAAGTCATACAATACCAAGGAGGCGTCACTTTGCGCAAAGCCGCTTATTTCGGATAACACGGCGGTCCTTACGCTGCAGAACGGCATCGGCAACATTGAAGTGATAAGCGAGGTCGCCGGAGCGGAGAGGGTCCTGGGCGGGGTGACCAATCTGGGCGCGACTCTTCTTGGCACAGGAAAAGTAAGATACGCCGGCAAAGGCGAAACCACGATCGGCCGCATGGACGGGCAGATGCCGGTAGTGACGCGCTCCGTAAGGGAGATATTCAATAAGGCCGGGCTCGATACGAAGATATCGCGGGATATAAAGGGGGTATTGTGGTCAAAGCTTATCATTAATGCCGGCATTAACGCCCTTACTGCCCTGACCCGCCTTCCTAACGGGAAACTGGTTGAATTCGAGGGTACGCGCAAACTGATGCGCGAGGCTTCAGCGGAAGCGGTCAAGGTCGCCAAGAGAAAACGGATCAAGCTTATTTATGACGACCCCCTGGCTAAAGTCGAGGCGGTATGCGAAGCGACCTCCGCGAATATCTCTTCCATGCTTCAGGATATACTGAAGAAAAAAAGGACCGAGATAGATTTTATAAACGGCGTGATCGTGCGCCACGGCCAGGAGCTGGGCGTTCCTGTGCCGGTGAATTCAATGCTCGTGGACCTGGTAAAGTCCATTGAGGCAGGTTACAGCTATTTGGCCGCGGAATGATCCAGCGTATTAAGAAGGCAATCGGGTATGTATTATTGATCCTGGCGCTTTTGTCTGCGGTATCGTTTCTGGTATCTTATAGGCTTAACTTTGTCCGAATAGAGACGGGCAGCCGGGGCCGCTCCGAGGCGGTTGAGCTGCTTTTGGCCAGAAGGGATAAAGAGGCCCTGGCCATGTTTGAGAGGATATTGGCTGAGAATCCCCAGGATATTGAAGCGCTCTGGGGCAAGGGGGAGGTCTACAGGAGGGATTATAAATATAAGGAAGCGCAAGCTTTGTTTAACCGGATATTGAATGAGGACCCGTATCATGCCCCTTCGCTTTTGAGCCTTGCCTATATAAAATACAAAGATGATCTGTTCCGGGATGCGATACGCCTGGTAAACCGGGCGCTCGCGGTTAAGGGCCTTGACAGGTATAACCGGGCCCTTGGTTTCATGATGATGGGCACTATCAACAGCCGCCGTTCGCAAAAGGGTTGGATCTTAAGCAAGCTAGCCTACGGTACCCAGATAAAGGGTTATTTTTTGAAGGCCAGGAATCTTGCGCCGGAGCTGCCTGAGGTCCGTTTGGGGTTGGGCACATTTTATCTTTTGGCTCCGGAAGTAATCGGAGGGGATGTTGATAAGGCTATTGAAGAGTTAAGCGCTGCGCTGAAATCGGCGCCGAATTTTGCCACTGCCAGCATAAGGCTGGCGCAGGCGTACCAAAAGAAGGGTGACTTGAAGAATTACGAATTTTATATGCAGAAGGCAAGACAGATCGATCCGGGCACGGAGAATCTGGAAGAGCTGAGATTAAAATGAAGAACTTTGAGATAAGCCAAATATTCCGGGATATCGCAGATATATTGGAGATAAAGGGCGAGAATGTTTTCCGCATCCGCGCCTATCAGCGGGCGGCCCAGAGCATTGATGGCCTGAGTGAGGATGTAGAAAATCTGCTTAAAGAGGGCCGGCTTACCTCGATCCCTGGCGTGGGCAAAGACCTTTCGGACAGGATAAGGGAGTATATCAATACCGGCAAGATCCGGATCTACGAAGAGCTTAAGAGGGCGATCCCCGAGGGCCTGCTTGATATTTTGAATATCCCATCTGTCGGGCCGAAGAAGGCAAAGCTTCTATATGAAAAACTTAATATAAGGGATATCCGGGACTTGGAGGATGCGATCAGCAACAACAGGCTCCAGGGGGTTTTCGGGATAAGGGAGAAGACCGTCGAAAACATAAAGGCGGGGCTGGCCATAATGAAAAGGGGCAGAGAGAGGTTGACGCTTGAGGAGGCGGCTGTTATTTCAGAAGGTTTCCTGGAAGCGTTAAAGAAGTCCCCCCAGGTAAAAAAGATCTCTCCCGCGGGTTCTCTACGAAGGCAAAAGGAGACTGTCCGGGATATCGATATCCTTATAACTTCCACAAAGCCCAAGGCGGTGATGGAGAGTTTTACCGGGCTTTCTCAGGTCAGGACCATCCTTGCAAAAGGGGATACCAAATCTTCTGTGCGCACTCAGGAGAATGTCCAGGTGGATTGCCGCGTGGTGGAAGAAAAGTCTTTCGGGGCCGCTTTACTTTATTTTACCGGTTCAAAGGACTTCAACATCCGGTTGCGCCAGATCGCCATAAGGAAAGGCCTTAAACTTAATGAATACGGATTGTACAAAGGCCAGAAGTTTATCTGCGGCAGGACTGAAGGGGAAATGTTCAAGGCCCTCGGGCTTCGCTACGTCGAGCCGGAGTTAAGGGAGGATACCGGCGAGATAGAGTTGGCGCAGAAGGGTAAACTTCCGGGGCTCTTGGATCTCGAGGATATTAAAGGCGATCTGCATGCGCACTCCAGCTGGTCCGACGGGTTAAACAGCATTGAAGATATGGCATTTGTCGCCCGAAAGCTCGGTTATTCTTATATCGCCATTACCGACCACTCCCAGAGCCTAAAAGTAGCGAACGGCCTTTCCTTAGAGGACCTTAAGAAAAAGAAATCCGAGATCAATAGGATAAATAAAAAGTTAAAAGGTTTGCGTGTGCTTTACGGCACGGAGGTCGATATAGATTCAAACGGCAACATTGATTATAAGGATGACATCTTGAAGCGTTTCGATATTGTCGTGGCCGCCATTCACACCGGCTTCAAACAGTCAAGGCAGCAGCTGACCAAAAGAGTGGTCAGGGCCTGCCAGAACAAGTTTGTGCATATCATCGCCCATCCGACAGCCCGCCTCTGGGGCCAGCGCGAGGCCTACGATATAGACCTCGAGGAGGTCTTTAGGGCTGGCAAAGACACCAACACCGCCTTAGAGATAAACGCCTTTGCGAACCGGCTCGACCTTAATGACCGGAATTGCCGCAGGGCCAAAGAGCTGGGCGTGAGGATGTCTATCGGCACTGATTCCCATATGGCCGGCCACCTTAACAGCATGCGATTCGGAGTGGCTGTGGCCCGCAGGGGATGGTTGAGCCCCAAGGATGTGATCAATACTCTGCCCCTGGATAGGCTTTTGAAGGAGATAAAGAAAAGGTGAAGTATATATCCTGCTGCGTCATTCTTGTTTTAATCGCCTTTATCTGCGGATGCGTAGATGCCAAGGTCCATAAAGATACCCAGGCGATGATGGGCACCTTTGTGCAGGTTTTATCCACGGATAAGAATGCCGCGGGTATCGTTTTTAAAGAGATAAAAAGGATAGAGGGGCTTTTAAGCAAGTACGATCCTCTTAGCGAGATATCAAGGCTTAACGCCGCCGGAAAGCTTAAGGTAAGCCCTGAAACATTTTTTATAGTAAAGAAGGCAAAGGAGTTCTCCGAGGAAAGTAAAGGCGCCTTCGATATAACCGTGGGCCCCTTGGTCGGGCTTTGGGGTTTTAAGGATAAGGATTATAGAGTGCCTTCAGAGGCCAAGATTAAGGATGCCTTGCGTCTTGTCGGTTCGGATAAAATTGTTTTGCAGGAAGGCGCTAACGTGGTAAAATTAAAAACTCCTGGGATGGTGCTTGACCTGGGAGCTATCGCCAAAGGTTATGCTGTTGATAAAGCTGTTGCCAGGCTGAAAGCCGCCGGGATAAAAAACTGCCTTATAAATGCGGGCGGCGAGATCTACTGCATGGGAGTACGGTCCGGCAGCAGGCTGTGGAAGGTTGCTGTGCAGGACCCGCGCGGGGATGCGCTTAGGGGCGGGATGGAATTAAAGGACAGCGCAGTGGCGACCTCCGGGGATTACGAGCAGTATTTCATAAAAGACGGGAAACGCTACGCGCACATCATAGACCCTAGGACAGGGTATCCCGCGGCATCCCGGGTCAGCTCCGTGACAGTCACCGGCCCGGATTGCCTTGGAGCGGATGCTTTGGCTACTGCGTTCTTTGTCCTTGGGCCTGAGGGCTCATCCGCCATCCTTGATAAGTTCCCGGGGTACTCTTTTACCATGGTCATAGATAACGATGCTTGAGGCAAAGTTTGTCGGAGAGGTTTACTGTATCGGCGAGGACCTGGGGATCGCCCGGGTTTTTGAGGCCTGCCGGGCTTTTAAAGAGAAAGGCAACAGGGTAATCGGCATGATCGGCAGCCGCACTAAGGTCGGCTTTGCCATTGAAAACCGGATACGCGCATTCTCTGATGAGTTTTTTGTCGCGACAGAGGACGGCTCATCCGGGAGGAAGGGCGCTGTCAGCGATATTTTAAAGGAGCTGTTCGGGGTTATCGAGAAGTCGACCCACACCAAGTATCCTGACCTTGTGTACTGCTCCGGCCCGCAAGAGTTGATCCGGGCAGTAGAGGATATAACCCGGGATTGCGGTGTAGCGGTCATATTCGATAAAAATAGATAAGGAAGCAGGGGATGGCGGACCAGGATAAACAGGCGATAAAAAACAACGTATTAAAGACGATGTTCGTCTATTTCTCCAGCTTGTTGGACAGGGAAGTGTTCGACAGGAACAAGGAGCTTGCCGGAGAGGTCTACGATATCATAGTCAAGCCCACGCAGGTGTACCCGCAGTCGGCCCAGCTTATTATCCGCAAAGGTTTTCCTAACCGCAAATACGCCCTTGTTGACTGGAAGGATATCACTAATCTTGAGTCCGACACCAAAGAAGTGCGGCTTGGCATTGACAAAGCCAAGCTTGTTTTTGAAGAGAGGCACGATAACAAAGAGGAGCTTACGCTGCGCCGCGATATCCTTGACCAGCAGGTCGTCGATACGCATAACCATAAGGTGATCCGCATCAATGATATTCATCTGCTTTTCGTGGACCACGCCCTAATGGTGGCGCACGTGGATATAAGCACGCGCGGGCTCTTAAGGCGGCTGGGCTTTGAGGGGATCGCCGATTTTGCCGTCCGCATCTTCAATCCTAATGCAAAATACCTGAAGGCCGAGCACCTTATTTCCTGGAAATACATCCAGCCGCTGTCAGTCAATCCTGCAAGCATGACCATAAAAGTCGATGTGCCCGAGAAGCAGTTCTCAAGTATCCCGGCGGCTGACCTGGGAGATATCTTCCTGGATTTAAACATCATGCAGCAGGTCCTTCTTTTTAAGTCATTGGATATAAAGATCAAGGCCAAAGTTTTTACGCATATTGATTTTAAGACCCAAAAACTGCTCGTTGAAGAGCTGGCGCCCTCTGATATCGTCGAGATAATCAACAATATTCCTTCGGATGAGGCAACGGACTTCCTGGAGAAGCTGCCCAAAAAGGATGCGGAGAAGATCCTGGCCCTTATGGAGAGTAATTATTCCCGTAAGTTGTCCCAGCTCTTGGGTTATTCCAATGATTCGGCAGGCGGCCTGATGGTTACCGAGTATCTGTCTTTTGTCAAAGGCACCACGGTCGAATCGGCATTGAAGCAGATCAAGGAGCGCACCTTTAAGGTGGAGCCGGCGCAGTTTGTCTACGTGGTCGATGAAGGCAACAAGCTTATAGGCTGCACCAACTTCAGGAGGATGATCCTGGCGAGCCCGCAGGACCTCCTTGAGAGCGTTATTTTCCCGAAACTTTATTCCGTGCACCTGGATTCAAGTGTCAAGGAAGTGGCCTACCTCATGGAAAAATATAAGTATTACACCATCCCCGTTGTTGATGAGGGGGGTATTCTGCAGGGTATCGTCACGGTAGACGATGTCTTAAGCCAGGTCATCGCCATCGCCTGGCGCAGGTTCAAGAATATGAAAGTGGCGCATAAAAATAACCTATGAAAAGAACCTGGGCAAAGATAATCATATTTCTGTCGGTCATGGGGCCCGGCATCATTACCGCCAACGTCGATAACGATGCCGGCGGCATAACCACCTATTCTGTCGCCGGGGCGCACTTCGGCTACTCGCTTATCTGGTCGTTCGTTCCTATTATCATAGCCCTGGTCATCATCCAGGAGATGTCAAGCCGCATGGCGGTCGTAACGGGAAAGGGCTTGGCCGACCTTATCCGCGAAGAGTTCGGCGTGCGCGTGACATTTTATGCCATGGCCGTCCTTATCTTCTCCAATATCTTTAACACGATCTCTGAGTTTGCCGGTATCGCCGCGAGTGCCGAGCTTTTCGGGATCAGTAAATACACGATGGTCCCAATATGTGCGCTCTTTGTCTGGTGGCTGATTGTAAAAGGCACTTATAAGTCAGTGGAGAAGGTGTTTTTGCTGGCTTGCTTATTTTATGTGGCCTATATCATTTCAGGGTTTTTATCTAAACCCGACTGGAGCCAGGTGCTCCATAGTTCAGTGCAGCCTGAGTTCCGCTTTGACAAAGCCTACATCTTGATGCTTATCGGCGTGGTCGGAACGACGATCGCGCCTTGGATGCAGTTCTACCAGCAATCCTCAGTTGTCGAGAAGGAGATCAAGCTTGAGAATTACAATTACGCCAAGCTTGATGTCATTATCGGGGCTTTCGTGGTCAATATCATCGCCATATTTATCGTGTTGGTCTGCGCCAACACCCTTTTTAAGAACGGGATAAGGGTCGAGACCGCAAGGGACGCGGCCCTGGCTTTAAGGCCTTTGGCCGGTGATTACTGTTTTTATCTATTTGCCTTCGGCCTCCTGAACGCTTCGGTGTTCTCCGCCTGCATACTTCCATTATCCACCGCTTATTCGGTTTGCGAAGGCATGGGGTGGGAGGTGGGGGTCAACAGGCGTTTCCGTCAGGCCCCGCAATTTTACACGCTCTATACCGCCATAATCGTGCTGGGTGCTGCGGTAATACTGCTTCCCAATGTGAAGCTTGTGCCTATCATGCTTATTTCGCAGGCGACAAACGGGATGCTTTTGCCGTTCGTGCTTATATTCATGCTGCTTCTGGTCAATAACAAGCGCCTTATGGGCAAGTATACAAACTCAAAGGCTTACAATATTATTTCTATTTTTGTGATAGTCGCGATGATCTCGCTTTCAACCGTACTATTGTTTACTACCTTCGTCCATTAAAAATTATGAAAAAAATAACCGTAAAAGATATCCTGGCGCAGAAAAATAAGCGTAAGCTCACCATGCTTACCGCCTATGATTACCCCCTGGCGTCTTTGGTGGATAAGGCCGGGATCGATATGATCCTGGTTGGGGATTCGCTGGCCAATGTGGTGCTGGGGCTTGATTCGACCACCAAGGTCGGGATGCCTGAGATGCTGCACCATGCCAAGGCTGTGACCCGGGCTGTGCGCCAGGCCCTTGTCATAGGGGATATGCCTTTTGATTCATATCAGCTTAATCCCGGAGAATCGGTCAAGAACGCCCGGCGTTTTATCGATGAGGCCGGCTGCGATGCGGTAAAGCTTGAATGGTTCGATAAGTGCCTTGAGGTTACCGCGGCAATTGTTAACGTCGGGATCCCGGTCATGGGCCATATCGGCTTGACCCCTCAGACTGCGGATAAATTGGGCGGATTCAAGGTACAGGGCAAGGATGCCGAGACCGCCAAACGCCTGATCGAGCAGGCGGCAGAACTTGAGAAGCTTGGAGTTTTCGCGATCGTCCTTGAGTGCGTGCCGGATAAGATCGCCGCAATGATCACCAAGAAGCTCCAAATTCCCACTATCGGGATCGGGGCGGGTGTGGATTGCGACGGGCAGGTCCTGGTCATACATGACGCACTCGGCCTTTTTGAGCGCTACAGCCCGAAGTTCGTGAAGAAGTATATCAATCTTTCCCCGCTTATCAGTAAAGCTATCGAGGAGTATAGGGATGAGGTCATCAAGGGGTCCTTCCCCGGGCCGGAGCATAGTTTTACCATAAAAGACGAGGAGCTTAAAAAACTATGAAGAAGGGCCCGGTCCATGATACGTTGCATTATTTCCTGATCGCGGTCTTTTTGGCTCTGGCGGTGTTATTTATCGCCCGCTTTGCCGGGGGGCCGATCTTAAGGATATATGTCCAGAGCGGTATCGGCGATTGCCGCAGGATCCCCGTCTTGTGCATGGCGCCGACCCAGAACATAACTGGGCCCCAGATCGATAAGGAGTATGCCGCAACCCTTATCTATAACAGGTTCCCGCGCATGAGCGTATCCACGCCGAGGGGTTTCTCCGTAGTCCAGGAGCTTATCAAAAAAGTCTACTACAAGAAACACAAGCGCATGGATAACGGCGCGGTCGTTTATCTTCTGCACCAGGATCCGGGTTACTTCATATCGCTTTATCCGCAGGTCAAGGCCCAAGGGGTGGCGGACAACTATCATTTCATGAAGAGGATGCTCTATAGCAAGGAGAGCGATATCAACGGTATCACGGAAGCGTTTTTCGTGATCATGAAGAGTATCTTTACCCCTGACTTGGGGGATCAGAGCGGGGTGGTCATGGCTGAGATCAGCATGCCCGGCAAGAGGGGGTTTATCAACTATTCTTTGGGCAAGAAGGATAATTACTTTGACTGCAATATCATAACCGATAAGGACGTCTTCTTTAAGGTCTACATCAAGGATAGAGGGGCAAGGCTTGACCTGCCCAAAGTTTTTGCGGTGATCTCGACTTTGCAGGAAGTGGAATAGGCTGTGGAGTTATTGTTTTGAAAATTCCGTCATTGCGAGGGCCGACGTAACGTCGGCCCGAAGCAATCACGATTTTAGATTGCGCAAGTCTATTGGCGAGCCCGGCATTAAGATTGCTTCGTCGCGTCGACAAGTAAATTACACGCTCCTCGCAATGACAAAGCGAAAGCAAATTCCCTTGACTTTTTACTAAACTAGGTTGAAAATATAACGCTATGGCACAAGACTTGATGGAAAAAGTGGTTTCTTTATGCAAGCGCCGGGGATTTATATTCCAATCCTCCGATATTTACGGGGGCCTGAGTAACACTTGGGATTACGGCCCTTTTGGCGTTGAGCTTAAGAATAACGTCAAGCGCGCCTGGTGGAAGTCTGTCGTCTATGAGCGCAACGACATATACGGCATGGATGCCGCGATCTTGATGCATCCGCAGGTCTGGAGGGCGTCGGGCCATGTGGAGAATTTCTTTGATTTAAAGAGCGACTGTAAATCCTGCAAGAAGCGTTTTAAGACCGCTGACTTAAAAGACGCCAAGAAGTGCCCTGAGTGCGCAGGGGAGCTTACTGAGTCGCGCCCCTTTAATCTTATGTTTAAAACTCATCAGGGCCCGGTGGAAGAGGCGTCAAATGAGATCTACATGCGGCCTGAGACCGCTCAGGGGATGTTCGTAAATTTCTTGAATATTCTTGATTCCAGGCACCCAAAGCTTCCTTTCGGCATGGCCCAGATCGGCAAGGCCTTCCGCAATGAGATAACTCCCGGAAATTTTACCTTCCGCACCCGCGAATTCGAGCAGATGGAAGTTGAGTATTTTGTCCGGCCGACTGAGGCTGACAGCAAGCTTGTTGAGTGGATAGATTACCGTTACAGCTGGTATCTTGGCCTAGGGCTTCGCAAGGATAATTTAAGGAAGCGCGATCACGCCAAAGATGAGCTAGCGCATTACGCCAAGGCCTGCACTGATATCGAGTATAACTTTCCTTTCGGCTGGTCAGAGCTTGAGGGCATCGCTAACAGGGCGGATTTTGACCTGAAACAGCACGCCCAATCAAGCGGCAAGGAGATGACCTATTTTGATGACGCGGCCAAGGAGAAGTTTTATCCCTACATTATTGAGCCTTCGGGAGGGGTGGACAGGAGCGTTTTGGCGTTTTTGACGGATGCTTACAATGAAGAGCAGGTCAGGGAAGATACGCGTGTGGTCTTGAAGCTGCACAGGGATCTTGCGCCGACAAAGGTGGCGGTGCTGCCGCTTTTGAGGAACAAGCCGGAGATCGTGGAGTTGGCCAAAAAGATCTCACAGGACCTTAAGAAGTCTATGGTTGCGGTCTATGATGATACCGGGTCCATCGGCAAGCTTTACCGTAGGCAGGATGAGGTCGGCACACTTTACTGCTGCACCGTGGATGTGCAGTCCTTAGAGGATAAGCAGGTAACGGTCCGCGACAGGGACTCGATGTTGCAGGAGAGGATCGCAATCGATAGATTGAAAGAGTATTTAGTAAATAAGCTAACAGGTTGACCCTGCTAAAATCTAAAGCAGAATAACAAATAGGAAAGGGAGGGTTTCAAAGCAAATGGCAAAGAAATACGTATATTTTTTCGGAGGCGGCAAAGGGGAAGGCGATGAGAGCATGAAGAACCTGTTGGGTGGCAAAGGCGCCAACCTCGCAGAGATGGCGGGCAACATTGAGCTCAAGCTCCCTGTCCCTCCGGGATTCACCCTCACAACAGAGGTTTGCACCTATTATTATGGGCATAAAAAAACATACCCGGCCGAGCTTAAGGGCCAGGTAGAGAAAGCTCTTTTGGCGGTTGAGAAGCTTATGGGCACAAAGTTTGGCGATGTTGAGAACCCGCTTCTGGTGTCTGTGCGCTCAGGCGCCCGTAAATCCATGCCCGGGATGATGGAGACGGTTTTAAACGTCGGGCTTACCGAGTATACCATCCCAGGCCTTATCAAGAAAAGCGGCGGAAACGGCCGTTTTGTTTATGATGCGTATCGCCGCCTTATCATGATGTACTCTGATGTAGTCATGGAGAAGGCAGCTGGCATCGAGCCTAAGGAGGAGCAGGGTATCCGTAAGCAGCTGGAGAAGATCATGGCTGCGATGAAGAAGGAAAGAGGGGTTACCCTTGATACTGATCTTACGGTCGATGACTTAAAGAAGCTTTGCGCTTTGTTTAAGGATAAGATCAAGGAAGTTTTGAAGAAAAGCTTCCCTGATGATCCGCATGAGCAGTTATGGGGCGGGATCGGCGCGGTATTCTCATCCTGGAATGGGAAACGTGCCATAAGCTACCGCCGCATTGAGAATATTCCTGATGAGTGGGGAACGGCAGTGAACGTCCAGACCATGGTCTTCGGCAATATGGGCAATGATTCTGCCACTGGCGTAGCATTCACCCGTAATCCCGGAAACGGCGAGGGGAATTTCTACGGGGAGTACCTGATCAACGCCCAGGGTGAGGATGTGGTCGCGGGTATCCGCACACCGGCTCCCGTCAATGAATATTCAAAATCAGACCATAATAAAGCGATGCTCAGCCTTGAAAAAGGAATGCCCAAGATCTATAAGGAGCTTTACGATATCCAGAAGCGCCTTGAAAAACATTACCATGATATGCAGGATATCGAGTTTACAATAGAAAAGGGCAGGCTTTTTATGCTGCAGTGCCGCGTGGGAAAGCGTAACGGCCCCGCAGCGGTGCGCATGGCCATGGATATGATCAAGGAAAAGCTTATTACTAAAGAGCAGGCGGTTATGCGTGTCAGCCCTGCGCAGCTTGATGAGCTGCTTCATCCGATAATCGATCCCAAGGTTGAAATAACCAAAAGGCCCCTGGTCAAGGGTTTGCCGGCAGGGCCGGGAGGTGCCAGCGGCCAGATAGTATTCTCTGCCGCAGATGCGGTGGCCTGGGAAAAAGCGGGAAAGAAAGTGATCCTGGTGCGCGAAGAGACAAATCCCGAAGATGTCGAGGGTATGCGCGCAGCACGGGCGATCTTGACCGCACGCGGCGGAATGACTAGCCATGCGGCTTTAGTCGCCCGCGGCTGGGGCAAGTGCTGTATCGTAGGATGCAGCGGCATGCATGTCGATTTTGAGCATAAGAAAATGATCGTTGATACCAAGACCTTGAATGAGGGGGATTGGATAACTTTAAACGGTACTAAGGGGAATGTCTATGAAGGCGACCTTCCGATGATGGATGCGACCGAGGAGAACCAGATACTTCTGGATTTCTTGAATATCTGCGGCGGTATCAAAAAACTAGGTATCCGCACTAATGCCGATACCCCGGAGGATGCAGCCAAGGCCCGCCAGTTCGGGGCAGAGGGCATCGGATTGTTCAGGACCGAGCATATGTTCTATGGCAAAGGTTCGGATGAGCCGCTCTTCTTATTGCGCAAGATGATCCTCTCTAAGACGCTCCAGGAAAGAATGAGCGCGCTCGATGAGCTCTTTCCTTACGTCAAGAAGGATATCAAGCAGACACTGGAAGCGATGAACGGCTATCCTGTAGTCATCCGCCTTTTGGATCCTCCGCTGCATGAATTTGTCCCGAGAGAGCATGTCAAGCTTGAGCAGTTGGCCAAGGACTTGAATATCTCGATGGAGGAGCTCTCCAAGCGCGCAGATAATCTGCATGAATCAAACCCGATGATGGGCCACCGCGGCGTGCGTTTAGGGGTGACTTATCCTGAGGTAAGCGCCATGCAGATCCGCGCGATCTTTGAAGGAGCGGCTGAGCTGGTCAAAGAAGGAAAAAAGCCGTATCCGGAGATCATGGTCCCTGTCGTTTGCGACGTAAAAGAGCTGGAGGACCAGCTTGCAATTTACAAGCAGATCTATGAAGAGGTAATAAAAAAGTATGCTTTAAAGAGCATGAAGCATCTTTTCGGCACGATGATCGAGATCCCGCGCGCTGCGTTAGTCGCCAATAAGCTTGCGACTGTCGCGAAGTTCTTCTCATTCGGGACCAATGATATGACCCAGATGGGATTCGGGTTCTCCCGCGATGATATCGGAGGGTTCCTTCTTGAGTATCTCAGGAAAGGCATATTGCCTGAGGATCCGTTCCAGAGCATCGATCAGGAGGGAATAGGCGAGCTGATCAAGATCGGTATCGAGCGCGGAAGGTCGACTAACAAGGACCTGGAGGTCGGCATTTGCGGCGAGCATGGCGGAGAGCCGCGGTCAGTCGAGTTCTGCCATAATGTGGGCATGGATTACGTGAGCTGTTCACCGTTTCGTGTGCCGATCGCCAAGCTTGCTGCGGCGCAGGCGGTGTTGAAAGGCGCGCTGGTAAAAAAGAAGAAGAAATAAGTGCATAGTGGATAGTTTCAGTGCATAGTTTTTAGTTATATTTGAGTTGTCATTGCGAGCCGAGCCGGAGGCGAGGCGAAGCAATCTAAAAATAAAGATTGCTTCGTCAGTCGCTTCGCTCCTTCCTCGCAATGACTAAGGTTTTACTGGTAGCACAGTTACCTTGAGCTCTTGTGCACCGGTACCGGAAAAGGATTAAATATGGAAGCCTTAAAGACCTACCTTAAAGAGATACGCACCATCCCCTTATTGACTGCTGCGGATGAGATCCGGCTTGCCAAGAAGATAAAGAGAGGCGGTAATAATGGGGAGCAGGCGCGCAAAGCAATGATCCGCGCGAACCTGCGCCTGGTGATCAATATCGCCAAGAAGTATATGTACCTGGGCATACCCCTTCTGGACCTGATCGAGGAGGGCAATATCGGCCTTATGAAGGCCGTAGATAAGTTTAATCCCATGAGAGGATTCCGGTTTTCGACTTATGCTGCCTGGTGGATAAGGCAGGGGATCACCCGCTCGATATCGGAGCAGGGGAAGATGATCCGCGTGCCGGTGTACATGAACGACCTTATCTCCAAGTGGATAAGGAAGAAGGAGGAGTTGTCCCAGAAGTTAAACCGTGTCCCTAATGACAATGAGATCGCCAAAAGAATGAGGCTTTCACAGGAGAAGGTCGAGAAGATACGTCTCTGGATGAGTACGACAACCTCTTCACTGGAAGCCCCCATTGGGGATGACAGCGAAGATTCCGTATCATCGCTGATCGAAGATGTGAACGCGAAGGCCCCGGATGCCGAGATCGAACAGCTTTTTGATAGGGAGAAGGTGGCAAGCCTCCTTGGGCAGATGCCTGATAAGGAGAGGGAAGTCCTTTTGATGCGTTACGGCCTTGCCGACGGCAGGCCCCAGACCTTGGCGGAAGTGGCCAAAAAGCTGAAGTTGTCGCGCGAGAGGATCCGCCAGATCGAAGAGATCGGGCTCAAGAAAATAAGGAAGATCGTCAAAACCCAGGATAAAGAATGATGAAAAAGAGACTGGAAGATGCCATAAGAAGTATTCCGGATTTTCCAAAAGCCGGTATCTTATTTAGGGATATTACCACGTTATTGCAGGATAAGGATGCGTTTAAGGAGGCAGTCGACCTTATCAGCAAAAAGTTTAAGGGCAAGGGCATTGATAAGGTTGTGGCGGTTGAGGCGCGCGGGTTTATTTTTGGGGGTGCAGTTGCCCACAGAATAGGCGCAGGCTTTGTGCCGGTGCGAAAGAAAGGCAAGCTTCCCTGGAAAACAAGCTCCGTAAGCTATGAGCTGGAGTATGGCACTGACACTTTAGAGATGCACGAGGACGCCGTGGAGAAGGGCGAAAAGGTGCTTATCATCGATGACCTGCTGGCTACCGGCGGCACGGTAAGGGCGGTAGCGGACCTGGTTGAGAAAAAGCAGGCAAAGATCGTTGGGATCGCTTTTGTGATAGAACTTATCGACCTTCATGGTAAAGATAAGCTGAAAGAGTACCCTATATATTCGCTGGTCAAGTTTGAGGGCGAATAAAACTTCAGCCAAAAAGATTTTTGCCCCTGTAGCTCATAAGGATAGAGCAGCAGTTTCCTAAACTGCGTGCGGCAGGTTCGATTCCTGCCAGGGGCGTAAAATTTTTGTAGAGACAAAAATTTTATACCGAGCAGATTGTATAGAAGGCTATAGAATGCGAGGTGAAAACAATCCAAGGCGGAATGATTCGCCGTCCACCGGCAAGAAGGAAACATAGTGTCCGGCGTAAATTTCGGGAATTAATAGAAGGAAATTTATGTATAACCTCCACTCCCACTCACTCCTAAGCGACGGCGTGCTTCTTCCTTCCGAAATAGCCATGCGTTACCTGGCCGCAGGCTACAAGGCGATCGCCATCACTGACCACGCTGACTATAGCAATATTGATTTTGTCTTGAATGCGATCGTTAAATTCACCAAGCGCTGGCCCAAAAATATCGGTATCCAGGTCTTGCCCGGAGTAGAACTAACGCATTTGCCGCTTGAGCAATTTAAGCCCTTGGTAAAATTTGCAAGAAGTAAGGGTGCTAAAGTCATCATAGCGCATGGAGAGACTCAGGCTGAGCCGGTCATAAAGGGCACTAATTTAGCGGCGCTTGAGGCGGATATCGATATCCTTGCCCATCCGGGGCTTATTATGGCAGAGGAAGTCGCGCTTGCCAAGCGCAAGGGGATCTTCCTTGAGTTAACCTCGCGCCGCGGCCATGACGCTAGTAACGTTCGTGTAGCGAATCTTGCCCGGGAGCATGGAGCAAGGCTCATCCTTAATAACGATAGCCATGCTCCGGATGATATAATTGCCCCGAAGGAGCTTGAAGGCGTTGGTGAGCGGGCCGGCCTGAGCCCTATTGAGATCGCTAATATATACAAAGAAGTAGCCGCATTTCTTGCCAGAAGAAGCCGTTAAACCCATTAAATAAAATAGTCAAATTTAAGCATATTCTTAAAAAACTCTTGACAAGCATAGGGTTATGTGATAAAAATAACACATTGGATATACCACTGGAGATGACTTTAATTACAGGCGGAAAGGGAGGGGGTGAATTTAAAATAAGCCTAAAGTCATGGATAATCCGGTGATATACATATATATAGCAATAATCTAGGTAAATAAAAAACAGGCCTAGTTAAAATAGTTAAAAATAGTTTCATAATGGAGGATAAAATGAACAAACGTTTAATATTAGTTCTGGCCTTAGTGTTTGTTGCCGGCCTCACCATGGCAGCCTACGCAGAAGTTCAGAACGTCAAAGTAAGCGGTGACTTGACCGTTTTAGGGGCAAGCCGCAAGATGGGTTTAACCAGCACAACTAAGGCTGATGATCCGGCGTTAGCGGTGCCTACCACATTGAAGGATCGCGGCAAGGATAACTTCATGGCCAGCATCACCCGCGTAAGGATCGATGCTGATCTTACGGATAATGTTTCCACCACCGTAAGACTCCTCAATGAAAGATACTGGGGAACAGAGACCGATAATTTTAGTACCACTGGTACTAACAGCGATATCGATCTCGACTTGGCTTATGCCACAATGAAAGAGTTTCTTTATTCACCTCTGACATTGACCATCGGCCGTCAGGAGCTTCATTTCGGCAACGACATGATCGTTGGAGATCCTGATACAAACAACATGGCTAGCATCGCTAGCCCGTTTGGCAATACCATTCCTACAAACGGCGACTTAACAGTACGTAAGGCGTTTGATGCTATTCGCGCTACCTTGAACTATGATCCTTTGGTGATCGATGGCGTAGTAGCGATAGTTTCAAATGTTGACAATTCCAGAAAAGATGATCAGAATCTTTATGGTATCAACGTTGGCTATGATCTGAATAAAAAGACCAAGCTCGAAGGTTATTGGTTTGAGAGGCGTAATGGCAGGGATGCAAATACCACCGAAAAAGTCTCCCGTACCGATACGCTCGGTGGCCGTGTTGCGGTTACCGCGATTGATAATGATGATGCGCGGTTACTTTATCAGTTGGAATCAGCCTTTCAGTTTGGGCAGGTTGCTGGAACAACTTTAACTCCCAGCGCTCCCCGTAAGGCTTGGGCGTTGGAAACATCGCTTAGCTATGATTGGAAGAAGGTTAAATACGCGCCTTCCGCAACCATATGCTATGCTTATTTTAGCGGAGAGGACCAGAATAGCTACAGCACCAATGCCGGTACTTTTAAAGGTTGGGATCCGATGTATGAGAACCAGACCACCGGACACATTGCGAATGCTTTGTTCAATCAGACAGGCGTTCAGCTTTTCGGTGCTTCTGTTTCCGCGAAACCCAAGGATGATGTTACCCTGAAGGGTGAATACTATGCCTATTTCTGGACTAAGGAATTTGCCCAGTTCCAGCAGGTTTTCACAGTAAGGAATCCGGGAACGGTTGCGCTTAATCCTGACAGAATCATCAATATGACCGACAAGAGATTTGCTGGTCAGGAGATCGATGGTACTGTCACCTATGACTATACTGAAGATGTTCAGTTTGGTCTTTTAGGTGGGATGTTCTTCCCTGGACCCTCTTTTGATAAGAGGAACGCAAATACAGCCATGGAAGTCATCGGTTCCATGAAGGTGACCTTCTAAGTCAGCTAATGTAGAAACACGCCCCTGGGGGAGCGATCCCCCAGGGGTTTTTTTTAAATTTCTGCGGAGGCAGAAATTTACGCCGAGCAGATAGTATGGTAATCTATAGAATGCGAGGCGAAACAATCTGTAAGTTTTCACTTTACACTTTACACTTTTCACTTTACACTACTTTATATGCTATATCTTGCCTTTATCTACCACATGCACCAGCCGTACTACAAGAACCTCCTGACTCAGGAGGCGGAGCTGCCCTGGGTCCGCCTTCACGGGGTCAAGGATTATGTGGATATGGTGCAGATCCTTGAAAAATACCCATCCATTCATCAAACCTTTAATCTCGTTCCCTCTTTATTAGAGCAGGTGGAGGATTACACCAACCGCACGGTCAAAGACAAATTCCTTGAATTGTCATATAAGCCTGCGCGCGAGCTCACCCAGGTGGATAAGGATTTTATCTTAGAGAGGTTCTTCTCCATAAATAAGGACACCTGTATTGTTGCCTTTCCCCGTTACTACCAGCTATGCTGCAATAAAAGGGATAAAAAGGAGTTCAATACTCAGGATTACCTTGACCTGCAGGCCTGGTTTAATTTGGCCTGGATCGATCCGTCCTTCCGCGAAAGTATCCCCGAACTAAAGGCTATTGTCACTAAGGGGAGGTTCTTTACAGAAGAGGAGAAGCGCCTTGTCCTTGATAAGCAGCTTGAGATCCTCGAAGAGATCTTTCCTGTGTATAGGAAGTTCGCGGATAGCGGGCAGGTTGAGTTTACGGTCAGTCCCTATTATCATCCTATATTGCCCTTGCTTTACAGCACAATGCAGGCCAGGGAGGCAAACCCCAAGTCGTTCCTGCCAACCCGGGAGTTCGCATATCCTAAGGACGCGGAGTATCAGGTCAATGATGCGGTCAAATATTATAAAGAGAAGTTAGGCAGGCCCGCGGTGGGGATGTGGCCATCTGAAGAGTCGGTCTGCGAAGAGATCCTACCGATGCTTATTAAATCCGGCATCAAATGGATCGTAACTGATGAAGGCATGCTTTTTAAATCGCTAAAGTTAACAAAGCGCAACGCCCGCCTTTTGTACCAGCCGCACAAGCTGGTAAGGAAAGAAGGAGAGATAAGCATTATCTTTCGTGACCGCAATCTTTCGGACTTGATCGGTTTTGTGTATCAGCGGCTCACGCCAAAACAGGCGGTGAATGATTTCATGGGCCACTTGGAGAATATCGCCAAGGCCTTTAAAAATCAGGATATACTCGTTCCGATCGCCATGGACGGGGAGAACGCCTGGGAGTATTTTGCAAATGACGGCCATGATTTCCTGAATGAACTTTACGGGAGGCTGTCCGAAGCCAAATTCTTGAAAACTACAACCGTAACTGACTATCTCCAGAAGTTTCCGCCTAAATATAATATCAAGCGCCTTGCCGCAGGCTCATGGATATTTTCGGATTTCGGCAAGTGGATCGGGAATCCCTATAAGAATAAGGCATGGGAACATCTTGCAGAGGCAAGGGAGGTGCTTGAATCCCTGAAAGACTCCCCTGAGATCAACCTTGAGCTTGCCTGGAAACAGATGCATGTCCTTGAGGGAAGCGATTGGTTCTGGTGGTTCGGTGAGGACCCGAATGGCGACTTTGATAAGCTTTTCAGGATGCATATGGCCAACCTTTATACTATCCTAAAGAAAGAAATCCCGCCTTATTTGTCCAAACCCATAACTCCTTGACACGCAAGGTATTTTGTGTTATATTTTAACAAATATATGGATAAAAAGGATATTTACGAACACCTAGCCAAGATCTATCTTGACGCATCTAGCAACAAGAAGAAAAAGAGCAGGATCATTCCCGGGTACGCAAGGAATATCCTGTTAGCAGCTATAATCTTCGTGTTCGCGGCGGGCGGATATCTGTTGGCAAACTACGGGAAAAACCCGTACCGCTCTGAGATCGCCCTTGTTTTGTTGAATGATTCCGCCAAGATAAATTTTCATTTTGACCCCGCCAAGAAAGAGGTATATACCCTCGACCTGAACCATCTTAACCTGGGCCGTTTTAACACTATCGGCTTTCATGTAAAGAAAGCGGATCAGCGCGATATAATCTCATTAAGGGTGGAATTCACAAATTCATTCAGGGAGAAATCTGAAGTCTATGTCAGGGATATTCCGCGCAGGTGGAAGGATTACCGGATAAGCCTTTCGGATTTCAAAGGTATTAACGACTGGTCTGATATAACAGCTCTTTCGTTTACGGTCGAAGAGTGGAATGTAATGGAGAATAACGGGGTAGTGTATCTGGATAACGTGAGGTTGATCAAATAGGAGGAGGACGAGATGCGCATAATCGCGGTCGCTAATCAGAAAGGCGGATGCGGCAAGACAACCACAGCGGTGAACCTGGCCGCCTCTTTGGCTCTTAATCAGAAGAAAGTGCTGTTGATAGACCTTGACCCTCAGGCCCACGCGAGTTTCGCCCTGAATATCAAGTCCGACTTAAGCATTTATAACGTCCTCTCAAAGATAGCCAACAAGAAGGTAGGCTTCAATGATATCATCCGTAATATCGAGAAGAATTTTGACGTAGCGCCTTCAAGCATTGTCCTGGGCACATTGGAGCAGGAGCTGGCCGGTGAGATCGGAAGGGAGCTTCGGCTTTGGGAAGCGCTTCATCAGGCCAGGAACGCCTACGATTATATCCTTATCGACTGTCCGCCGAACCTGGGCATCCTTACGATCAATGCCATCCGCGCAAGCGGCGAGGTTATCGTGCCTGTTGAGGCAAGCAGGTTCTCACTTAAAGGCCTGGACCAGTTTGTGGCAATAATCGAGCTGGTAAAGGACAGGCTCAACCACAACGTCGGATTTAAGGTGCTTGTGGCCAACTTTGATTCCCGCCTGCGCCACTCATTCAAGATGCTGGAGTGGATCAAATCTAACTTTAAGGCCGCGATGTATGACAATATCATCCACGTCAACGTCAAGCTTAAGGAAGCCCAGAATCAGGGCGTGCACATATTCAATTACGACAAGTACTGCCGCGGCGCCAAAGATTACTACAGCCTTGCCCGCGAGATAATAAGTGCTGATGAAAATTCTTCTATTGCGCAAACTCCCGCCCCGGCACGCGTTGAAAAAAAGGCCAAGGAGCCCGCCAAGAGCAAGCTGCCCACATTTAACGAGATCGTCCTGTCGCTCACCGCGCCTGATGCCAAAGAGGTCCATGTTGCGGGTGATTTCAATGACTGGAAGGTTGATGGCGCAAGCCGCATGGAGGGCGATAACGGCGTCTGGAAGAAGGCGCTTAACCTTAAGGACGGAAAGTACCGTTACCGTTTTGTGATTGACGGGGAGTGGGTGGAGGATGACAACAATCCCCGCAAGGAAGTAAACCCGTTCGGGACCATGGATTCCCTTATAGAGGTGTTAAAGAACAAATAAACCTAGAAAAAGGGGGTGGCAAGATGGCGCTAAAGAAGAAGGGTCTTAAGAAAAAGGCGGCTAAAAAGGCCGTAAAGAGGCCTGCCAGAAAGTCTGTTAAGAAGCCCGCCAAGAAGTCCGTGAAAAGAACGCCCTCGAAAAGGCCGGTTAAGAGAAAACCTGCTGCGGGGGCAAAAAAGCCCGTTCTTAAGAAAGTCAAGAAATCCAAGAAAGGCGAGATCGGTGTCATCACGCATTATTTTCCGCATGTACAGGCAGCGGTGATCAAGCTCAGGGCGCCGCTTGGGGTCGGGGATACTATAAAGATCAAGGGCCATACAACCGACCTTACCCAAAGCGTTACTTCCATGCAGGTCGATCGCGTGGCGGTGGATTCCGCTAAAAAGGGCGCTGAGATCGGGGTCAGGGTTGATTCCAGGGTCAGGCAGCATGATCAGGTTTTTAAAGCTTAAAAACTAATGGAGGGGTTGATATGAGGCTTACAGATATCGAAAAAAAGGCGAAAGGCTTAGGAATAAAGGACACCTGGAAACTTTCCAAGAAGGATCTGGTCAAGACCATTCAGCGTAAGGAAGGGAATTTTGACTGTTTCGGCACAGCCGCGACCAACAACTGCAATCAGGTGGCCTGCTGCTGGAGAACCGACTGCTTAAGATAACCCATGAAATATAAATGTCAGATATGCGACAGGGATATTGATGATTTTGTAAGCATTGCCCATATCCGGGCTGAGGAGTACCTTTTGGAGCTGATCCTTAAGGATCACCCGGAGTGGAAGGAAACAGAGAAGACCTGCCATAAGTGCGTGGAGTATTACCGCAAGCTGGTTAAGGAAAACGAGATTTAATAGTTAGCTTTTTTGGCCTATACTTAGTAAAGGTATAGGCCTTTAAATGCGCTATTATTGGGTAGGTACCCAAAATAACCCGGGCGTTAAGAGTAGGTAGGTTTAAGTAACTATAAGGATAATGGATTAAATGCAGCCCAGAGGCCGTCCTAAGAAGTATCGCATAGTCCGCCTTGACCCCAGGATCAGCAGTTTTAGCCCCCGGGGCAGGCCCGGCAGGCCGGATGAGACTGAGCTTTCCATGGACCAGTTTGAAGCCATCCGGCTATCAGACTATATGGGCTTGAGCCAGAAAGAAGCTGCGAGCTCCATGCATATATCCCAGCAGACCTTCAGCCGGATCCTGAAACTCGCCCGCAAGAATATAAGCATTGGCCTGGTCAGAGGCCAGGCAATAAAAATCCAAGGCGGTCATTATGTGATCAGTTCTAAAGAAGCCCACCCAAGGCTGCCTAAATAACCCCCAAAGAGACAAAAGAAGGGCCTGAAACCGGTACCAAAGCTCCTTAGAAACAAGGTTCCTCTATAAAACACCTATGCTCAACTTCCTATAATATATCTTATGTTAACTTGGGGCTAAAGGGAAAACCCGGCTTAACCCCTTTGAATCAGGCTGGTTAGGCCGGGTTGGTATTTAGCTGCTGAAATGCCCCCTTTTATTTACTTTATCTTACCTGTTTATCTTGAGATTGACATTTAAAGGCGGGTTTCTTACATTTAATAGTTTCTTGCGCTATCCGTTGGATGCGTAAGCGGATAAGTTTGTTGATGCTCCAAATTTGTTTGCGCGTTTTGTGCGTCATATGCAGCTTGATCTATGATCGGAGGTTGGGGCAGTTGTGCCACCTGGCCATTGTATTGCGCCCACCAACTATTGGTATAGGATGGATAATTCGCATTGATCTGTGCTTGGGTTAAAGATGTGGTCGTCCAGTTTCCGGTTAAGGTTTGATTCATTAGGTTGTTAACGTTAGTTGTATAGGGAGCGGCGACATACTGTTGATATCCCGGAAGATAGCCATTATTATAAGCAGCAATTTGTTGCTCCGGAGAGAGTCCCTGAATAGGCGGCGAGTTTGCTATAAATTGCGCTAAAGTAAGCGGGGGCTGCAAAGGGCCCAACTGTGTTATCACCTGTTGGAATCGCTGATTTGCGATCGATGTATATTGCTGTTGATTATAGAGCTGAGGCATCTGATTCTGTATTTGGATTATCCTTTGGTTTAGTTCTGCCTGTGTCAGGTATCCTAGTTGGTGTTGTAACATAAGATAAGTCAGGTAATCCGCAAAGTTCAATGCAGGTATCGCTGTTTCTGTGCCCAGCGTAGCTTCTCCTACCGCAGATTCCAATGACGCAAGGCTTGTGCTTGATTGTAGCATTGAGTCGGTATCAGCCAGGGTATTGACGGCGGTATCCAATTCCTGCTTGGTATATCTAGGGTCATATTTTACTCTGTTGGGATCTTGGGCTGAGTTTATCAGCTTGGCCCCGTAGGTCAGGTCATAAAAGCTCGACCCCTCCTCGAAATTCGCCACTGTTTCGAGGTCATTCCCGGCGAATGTGCCTGAGCATGCGCCAAGTATTATTGCGATCAACAAAAGAATAAGTTTTCTCATTTCTCCCTTTTCAGGCACCAATTATCCCGCTGCCCCCTCCCTATTATTCTTGTGGATTAGGGGGCGGAGTAAATGGCGCCACTATAACCGTAGCAGGAATCGCTTCCTGCGGGGTAAGACTTATAGTGAGAGTCCCGGTTGCGCCTGAGTCATAGGCCAAAAATGGGCTGCTTACTGTGTTGCTTGTGTTTAAGAACCCCGTGTTTTGGTTTTCAAGGAAAAAGCCCTGCAGATTATATTTGTTGTTGGTGGGGATATAGCCGGTGTTTTCGATATTTTCAGGACTGAGCAGTCGGTTCCCAATAGACATATCGTAAAAGCTTGACCCCTCCTCGAAATTAGCCACTGTTTCGAGGTCATTCCCGGCAAATACAATCCCCGTTATTGCCAGGACGATCATGGTAAATAAGAAAATAAGTTTTTTCATAGTCTTCTTGCATGCTGCTCTTAATAGTTTCTTGCGCTGTCCATCGGGTGCGTCTGTCTGAAAGCCTGTGCGTCTTGCTGCTTGTGTGCTTCATCCTGCTGCCTGAGCCATTCGTAATATGGCATTTGGTCCAGGAGAGTTGGTTGCGGTATCTGCGCCACAAAAGAGTCATGCACATTTTGCCAGCCTGATAAATATGAAGAATAAGTATCGGTGATAACACCGGAGTACGGCGTAGTCGGCATGCCAGGCCAGCTCCAATATTGAGTCGGCGCGTATTGACACAAAAGGCGGTAGTTGACGAAATCGCCAATATTATAGCCACGATTCATGGCTTCGGCCTGCGCGTTCATGACGACAGTATTAAATTGATCCAGGCTTGTCTGTCTATACATCGGATTAGCTGCAATCATTACGTTAGGCACGTTTGCGACTCTTTGGGCATACATCTCCGGTGTCAGTTGCGGGTAATGCGTTGAGACATAATACTCCCACGGCAAAGAGGGCAGCGCGGTGATCGCCTCCGTGGGGACAGAGTTTATCCCTGAGCCTAACATAGCTTCTCCGAACGCTCTTTGCATCCCCCCCATGCTGGCAGTTACGCTTCCTCCGGCTGTATCAACAGCAGCTAGCTCAATGTTTTTTAGTTCTTGCTCGGTGTAGCCGGGTTTGTATTTTCCTTCTGCGTAGATATTCTGCGTTCCTTGCGCCCCCGCTATGATCTTGGCCCCGTAGTTCATGTCGTAATAGCTCGACCCCTCCTCGAAATTCGCCACTGTTTCGAGGTCATTCCCGGCAAGAACATATCCTGATGTTGCCAGGACGATCATGGTAAATAAGAAAATAAGTTTTTTCACGGCCTTTCCTCTAACCGTCTTTAGTAGTTGCTTGCGCTGTCCATTGGGTGCGTCTGCCGGTATCCTTGCTCGTATTGTTGAACTTGCTGTACGTATGCTTCATGCCGCGCATTCAGCATTTCTCTATATTCATCTGCACTCATAATCGGAGGAGCTGGTATCTGTGCCATATAACCGTTATATTCCTCCTGCCAGTCTTGCGTGTATTCAGCATAGTTTGTGTCAATTTGCGGTGTATCTATCGTTGTATGCCAGGTCAGGGGCTTGTATCCGGCCAGATACTCTCCGAGATAGCTATTGAAGTGATTCCAATACATACTATTGTTATCTTGCGGCTGTGGACCAACATGATTCTGGGCATATCCTAAGTTCATTTCAAAGAACCATCTTTGTGCCAAGTTACCGCTAAGTCCGTGTAGTCCTCCCTGTGCCGCCTTAATCTGGTTCGGTATCCCATCTATTGCCGCTTGATATTGCGCTTCTGTCAGGTGTCCATGAGATTGCTCCAATAGGACGTAAAACTCGTAGGGAAAGGATGTAGGCGCGGTGATCGCCTCATTCACCGGCACCGCTGCCAGACCTGAGCCTAACATAGCTTCTCCGACCGCTCTTTGCATGCCCCCCATGCTGGCAGTTACGCTTCCTCCGGCTGTATCAACAGCAGCCAGCTCAATATTCTTCAGTTCTTGCTCGGTGTAGCCGGGTTTGTATTTTCCCTCAGCGTTGATATTCTTAGTCCCTTGCGCCCCTGCTATAATCTTGACGCCGTAGTCCATATCATAGAAGCTCGACCCCTCCTCGAAATTCGCCACTGTCTCGAGGTCTTCGCCGGCGAGCGCTTTTGCGCTGACTGCCAGCAGGATCATGATAAGTACTAATATAAGCTTTTTCATTTCACGCCTCTAAGAATATTCAAATTTTTTCCCTCTGCCTCCGGCCTTAACCTTAATAGCGCAGCATAAAGTTATCACTATTCCGCTGTCTTGCAGCAGCCATCATTTCATTTCTCCACGCATCATGTTGATCTGGCGTATGAAATGGGGTCAAATCGTCGTGGGAAGTGGTATAAGGGCTTAGGAGATAAGTAAAGTAATCCATACCATCCACCGGCCCCAGGTTATTGTAATCAACTTCGGTATAAGGCAGTGGACCGTGGCTTGTAAGATTTGTCTGATAAATTGAATACCAGTTATTCCAGAAAGGAGGCGCTTTTCCTTGGTACGCTGCTACTGCTGCCTCCGTTCCTTGCATGCCTTCGCCTATAGCGGGTTCTAAGAATGCAACATTAACACTACCGGCGGGCATATTGGAAACAGCCATTATTTGCTGTAATTCATTTAGTTCTTGCGAAGAGTAGTTGGTGTAATGTGCTGTATCGGTATCTTGGGCGCCATACATAAGCTTTGCGCCAAGCTCCTGGTTATAATAACTAGATCCCTCTTCAGCGCCGACAACATAATCGAGTTCTTCATCAGCGACCGCGATCCAGCTTGATCCCAGTAAGATCATAATAAGTACCAATATGAGCTTTTTCATTTCTCTACCCCCCCTTCCAACAAAAATCCCTAAAGGCAAATTGCTTTTAGGGTCATAATTTAACCCTTTGGCAACCCCGCTGACCATAATTATTCATGGCTCGGTAGTTTTGCGTATTAGCATTACTGCTAACTTGCCTTTATCAGTGGTTTACTCCAAATTGTCTAACTCTATATCTCCCAATAAAGTATACCCGATTTTTAGGTTAAAAACAAGGTAATGGGGGTAAATTTAATAAGTTAGCGGTTATTCTTCCTGGGGTTCCGGACGAGGCCAAAACGCGTGCGACATTGAGGTTGCAGGGACTGCCATTGACATCCCAACGTCATGGATGGATAATGTATTTTCATCCCCCAACGCCAAGTCGCTCACCTTCGCTGCGATCTCAGAATCAGTCCAGCGCAGGACCCCGGATTCATTTATAAAGAAACTTCTTACTCCGCTGACCCGGTAGGATATCGGCCTTGCGGTAGCGGTAAAGCTGTTAATTGCTCCTGCAAGGGCAAAATTATAGCCGTTCTTAGCGCCTGAGCCTAAGACGTTGTCAATATAAGGCGGCGTTGTGGATGCTAGGACAGTTAAGTTCCCGGGGTATCCGGTGTTTACTGCGCGGAAACTTGTGGCTGCGGTGTGGATCGTTTTTAATGCCGAGATCGCCGTTGATTCGTTTGAGTTTAGCCTGGCGCGCAAAAGGTTGGGTATAGCAATAGCCGCAAGAAGCGCGATTATCGCTACTACGATCATGATTTCGACTAAGGTAAATCCGTTTTTTTTCATTACATGCCTCTTTTTATTCGCGCCTAGTAATTGCTTGCGCTGTCCATTGGGTGCGCCTGTCTGTAAGCCTGTGCGTCTTGCTGGAGGTGTGCCTGGTTTTGCGCATTATGATCGGCGTAGTATTCCATTTGGCCCATGACATGGGGATCCGTCGAATATTGCAGATAAGTATTGTAAACTTGATTTATACTTGCCATATTGCTGTAGTTGTAGTTAGGGTACCATAATTGATCCACATAAGTGTTATATACGGCATTCCAGGCCGGTTTATAAACATAATCATAGTTGCTTTGGATAACAGAGGAGGTTATTTGTGGCGGCCAATAATACTGTTGTGTCATCGGGTGATATGTCATGTTTATCTTATCGGTGATAGCTGTGGCGATCGAGTTCCATTGACAGCTAGGGCACATTCTTTGAACCTCTGCTTGTGTTTGCACGACGAGGTAATTAAATTCCCTCAGTGGTGCCTCTCTTAATTTCGGGTCGGTTTGCGTCATCTGCGTAGGGACATTAGCAACCGCCTGATTATACATTGTCAAAGCCAGCTGTCTAAAGCTGGGGTGGGGGATGGCGGTGCCGGCGTCCGATATATAAAACTCCCACGGCATAGAGGGCAGCGCGGTGATCGCCTCCGTGGGGACAGAGTTTATCCCTGAGCCTAACATAGCTTCTCCGAACGCTCTTTGCATCCCCCCCATGCTGGCAGTTACGCTTCCTCCGGCTGT
>Ga0315278_10000079_pt1 | contig 79240 bp, 98 predicted proteins | sample YL17G06_0_MG_FD_203880 | JGI IMG/M metagenome (GOLD analysis project Ga0315278, IMG submission 203880) | Sediment microbial communities from Yellowstone Lake, YNP, Wyoming, USA - YL17G06_0 | ecosystem: Environmental > Aquatic > Freshwater > Lake > Sediment | place: USA: Wyoming | collected... | reverse complement strand
GGGCGGGGTGTGCCATTGGAAGATATTGCGTGAATGGTGCGTTCTAACAACCGCATCGAGCGCACGCGTGAACGATAAAGTACCAAGCTCAAGCGTGGGTGCCCGCGGCGCTCATGCGGAGCGTTAGGCCGCATGATTCGTAGCGCCGCCATTGCTTCAATGGTTCTCTTCGCAGCTTGCGGCACGGGCGAATCCGACGCGCCTCCCGCGCACCCATCTTGGGGACCCGCCGTGGTGATGGGTAACTCGTCGGTTCCCGCCATTGCAGAGTCTCACTTTGGGCCAAGACTCACGACTGAGCAGGAGTGCCTCGCGGCCAATGGCAGCTGGGGCGTCGTTGGAGAAAGCAGCGCGCCGCGCTGTATTGTGCCAACCGGCGACGGTGGAACGTCTTGTACGGATCACGCGCAATGCCAGGGTCTATGCATCGCTGGCTCCGATATTGAGCTGGGCCAAGCCACGACGGGGCAATGCGCTGCTACCTTCTACGAGATGGAATGCCACACTTGGATTTACGGTGGCCGTGCCGAATGGAAGGTGTGTTTGGATTGATGCGGCCTAACCACGCGATGGAGCGGTCCGGGTTCGGTTGGCGGGTGCGCGCCGCGGGCGCACCGGCAATTATCGCGCCCGCGGCGCGTGGAACGGGCGTACCGCGGTCCGCTCATCGCAGACGTTAGCCAACGAGGGGAGTCATTTTCGGCGTAGCGGTATACTCCATGTCGGAGGCGATATATGCGAAAGGTAGAAGATCTAGAGCGTCAGATTCGCGAACTCTCGAAGGACGAGTACGCGGAGTTTCGCGCGTGGTTCTTGGAGCGCGAATGGGCGGCTTGGGATGCGAAGATCGAGGCCGATTCAGGTTCCGGTAAGCTCGACAAGCTCGTTGCCGAAGGCCGTGAGGAATTCAAGGCTGGCCGAGCTCGCGAGCTTTGAAGCACTTCGCATCCGCCAGGTTCTGGGCGCTATACAACGCGCTACCTCGCGAGGTTCGCGTTCTTGCAGACAAGAATTACGCGCTCCTCAAGTCTGATTCACGTCACCCCTCCCTGCATTTCAAGCGCTTAGGCAAGCTTTGGTCAGTTCGGGTGGGTGAACACTACCGCGCACTTGGCATCAATGTAGAAGGTGGCGTTTGCTGGCTCTGGATCGGGACACACGCCGAGTACGACAAGCTCGTTGGCTAACGATGCGTTGGAGCAGAACGCGCGGCCAGTAGCTTCGGTGAGGTTTCAGGGATGTCGAAGCATTCGATAAAGTGCCTTTGTATAAAGTCAACGATGCCGCGCGTCGCTCAACGCGGGCGTTAGCTGGCATGGACAACTCGTGGTTGCGTCAACTTCTCGACGATCGAACGCCCGTGAGTTTCAAGACTACCTGCACTGTCGAGGAAGCAGTCCGTCGTCTTTCCACGATTACCGTCACGTCGCGCTGGCGCACGATCTTCTCCCAATGCATTTATGGGAAGGTTTCCCCTCGATCAGTAAGGCTCGAACGCACAGTTCCATTCTTTACGAACTCGTGGAAGCCAGTATTTGAGGGCTACTTCGAAGAGTCACACCAGGCCACGATCTTGGTTGGGACGTTTGGGGTGAGCACTTACACCCGACGGTTCATGAAGGTCTTTGTTAGCTTCGGGGTTGCTTGGTCAATCTTCGCTTGCCTGTCCCTCTGGCTAAACCCGACGCCGGAGCTACCATGGTGGTTCCCCTTAGCGGGAATCGGTATGGCTGCCTTGGGAATTCTGATGAACCGAACCTTCGCGAAACTATCTGGGGGTGACGTTACGTGGCTTTCAGACCGAATCAAGTCCTCGTTGCGCTAGATTGCCAGCTAACAATGCGTTGGAGCGGCCCGTGAAAGGTTTTCAGGAGTGCGCCGCGGGCGCACGGAACAATTTTGCGCCCGCGGCGCTTGGCCGGCGTTTTGCGTGGGCCGCTCAACGCGGACGTTGGGCATCACAGGAATGACCGACCTTCATACGCTGCAGAGTGATAGCTGGCGCGTGGAACTACCCGCTGACTGGGAGGAAACTGAGGGGGCTCCGGAAGGTGTCTTGTATTTTCGATCGGGGGATAAGAGCAAGGCCTTCTACATCTGCACGCTATTGTTCGAGAACGATGAACGCACGGTGGAGCAAATCCTGACGTCCATTCAAGCCACTGAGATCGAGAGCAATTCCCAAATGGACGACAGTCATTGGAAGATAATCGCGCAACGCAAATATTGTGATGCCGGAGTGCATAGTTGGAGAATCGATAGCTATGACGAGACTAGTAGCTATCGGATCCAGGGAAAGCTTTTGGCCAAATTGCCGCTCGTCGTTCGCGCCACATTTCACGATTACTATGTTGAAGACCTAAATGAATCGTCGCGATACTTTGAGCCCATAATTTCGGCGCTGGAACTGACGTGATGCCCAACTATGCGTTGGAGCGGTCCGTGAACGGTTGGCGGCTGGGCGCCGCAGGCGCGGGGACAATTTTCGCGCCCGCGGCGCTTGGCAGCGGCCGGCGGCCGGCCGCTCAACGCGGGCGTTAGATTGCCGAGAATCAGCTGGGCGCTATGATTCGGGCGAGGTCCTTTCGGGAGGCGCCAAGGGCGATGAGTGACCGCATCAGCAAGTCGATGGAGACTGTTGGGTCGCCCGATTCCATCTTGGCGACTCGTGACTGGCTGGATTGCACTGCCGCAGCCAGGTCATGTTGTGTCAGGCGCTTGCGTTTCCGACGCGCCTTCAGCCCTTCGGACAACTTGAGGCGCAGCTCGATCAACGCAGCCTCCTCCGCCGAGAGGTCCAGAAACTCCATGGCGTCGCCTACTTTCCAGCCGCGACTCGTGAGTTTGGCCTTCTTACTTGCACGCATCGTCATACTCCCGAAAACGCCTCTGGCAGGTTGCAATCACATCCTTGGGCGTGGTGCGCGTCTTCTTGGCAAACACCGCCCCAATCACGATCGCATCTCGGTCCGTCCGGTAGACAATTCTCCAATTCGCCGCAGTGTCCCCGATGCGCAACTCATGGCATCTCTTGCCGATTCCAGGCATGGGCCGCGAATGGGGCATCCCCAACGACTCGCCGCGCTGCAGCCTTCTAAGCAACATTCCGGCTTCGATCCTACCGGCCGTGCCGAATGGCGGAGTCTTGATCTCCCCATGCAGCCAAACCAGCGGCTTGTCAGCTGAAGCCACGAAATGCAGTATATGTCAGATCTGACATACAGTCAACTTGGGCCCGGCAATCTAACTAGGCGATGCAGCGGTCGGCGCTCGTCGTCACGCCGCTTGCAGGCGCAGGCCGCGCGGCGTATAGGTTTCAATCAGCAAGCGGCGCGCCGACTGCGCGCCGCCGCTGATCGCGGACGTTAGGCCTCACGATGCGCCGTCACTGTCCGGCACCAATGCCGACATAGGGTATACCAAGATGACAATCCGACCTATTCTTTGAGCACTCAGCTCTTCAACCTTGACAGCCAAAACCCGCAATGTGGCCCGATTGGGAAATCGATGGGTTTGGATTCAATATGGACAGATTGAAATCAAAAATGCAGCTCGTCGGCCGACTCTTTCAAGTACAACGAATAGTCATTTGCGCCCTAGCTGGTCTTCTCATTTTCTACCACACGTACACTCTCTACGATTTGTACCTTGGCTCAGGCACTGATTTGTACGAAGGCGAGAGCATTAACACGCACCCTCTATTTGGGCACGTGCAATCTATTCTTCGCGTCACAATTGTTTTCAGCCTGGTTCTTGTGGCTATGAATAAGCGATTTGCTCTGTATGGAATGTGGGCTGCAATTTCTGCGCTGGTAGCGACACATTACTGGGCACTCTTCTTTGACCTCCCATTTCGCTTCTTAGATGGCAGGCATCCGCTCTCATATCTAAAGGGATTTATTATTCCCACGGTAATTACGTTCTTGTATTTATCGATAAATTCCCAGCGCAATTCTCACAAACGTGCGGCCTAACAGGTCGTTCAAGGGGACGCGCAACGGCATGGCACCCCGGCCGCGCAGCCGCCTTTGTCTATCATCGGCCGCACGGCCGGGGTGCCATTCCGCCGCGCGCCCCTTAACTCTGCGTTAGCTGGCCCCGGCAATCCACATCAGTGACGAAGTGAATTGGAGACAACAATGAAAACCGATCGCACACAAAACCTCTTCGCCACCGCGCTCGTTTGCGCGATGGCGTTGCTCGGCACACCCGCTCCTGCGCACGCAGCCGACAAGAAACCCAACATCGTTGTCATGATGACCGACAACCTGGGCTACGGCGACCTGGGCATCTACGGGGGCTTGCGCGCGCAGACGCCTCGCATCGACGCACTGGCACGGGAGGGCGTCCAGTTGCGAGATTTTCAAGTCGAACCGGCTTGTTCACCTTCCCGCGCTGCATTCCTCACCGGGCGCATGTCCGTCCGCTCGGGTAATGACGCCATCGCGCAGCCGGGCGCGTCGAGCGGATTGGATACGAAGGAAATCACGTTGGCGACGATGCTCAAGGGAGCGGGTTACAAGACCGCCATGTATGGCAAATGGCACGTCGGAGAACTGCCTGAACGCCAGCCGCAGATGCATGGGTTCGATGAGTTTTGGGGAATCCTGAACACCAGTTTGCCCACCGATCCGACCCACCCAGACATTAAGACCATGGGTGTGCCCATGCAGGAAATTCTCGCTGCGAAGGCCGGAGAGAAGGCGAAGCAGGTTGGTCAGATGACGCTTGAATACCGCGGCCTGATTGACCACGAAATCACCGACAAGGCCGTCGCCTTCATCAAGGCCAACGCGAAAGGGGATCAACCGTTCTTTCTGTATCTTCCATTCATCAATCCGCACCACCCGGTGGTTGCCAACCCCGAATTCAAAGGCAAGTCAGGTAACGGCACGTATTGCGACGTGTTGATGGAAATCGACTACAACACCGGCCGCATCATGGACGCAATTGCGGCAGCCGGGATTGATGAAGACACCATCGTGGTCTGGCTCTCCGACAACGGCCCAACCCGCTACTCACTCACGCCCTACGAGAACGGCGACACTGGGCCGTGGACAGGAGAACTGGGCAGCGTGTTCGAGGGCGGCCTGCGCACGGCTGGAATGATCCGCTGGCCGGGCAAGATCAAGCCGATGGTGTCGGACGATCTTTTCCACGAAATGGACTTCTTCCCAACGCTCACGCGCTGGGCTGGCGGTACCGTGCCGAACGACCGCCCGATGGACGGCGTGGATCAGTCCGATTACCTGCTGGGTGAGCAGCCCCACTCCAACCGCGAGCACGTCCTTGTTTATTACAACGGTGAATTCGCAGCGCTGCGCTACCGGCAGTTCAAGTTGATTCGTGCGGTGTATCCGCGGTGGGGCAGCCTCGTTGCCAAGTCCGAATACCTCAGGGAAATGCCGCTGGTCTACAACCTGAAAGCTGACCCGAAGGAACAATTCAACCTCTCCGGTGGCGCGGAAGGGGTTCTCTACGGCTTGGCCATCAAGGAGCAGCAGTTCCGTGGCGCCTATGAAAAGAGCATCAAGGAGTTCCCGAACGGCGACTACTCCAAGATGAAGAGAAGTCAATGAAGATCGGATTGTGGTTTCAACATCGACCAGGGGCCAGCTAACAAGCGGTTGCAGCGGACGGCGCTGACGCGCCGCCGCAGAACCGCGGCGTTAGATGGCATCGACGATCTGGCAGTGGATTTTTCGTGTCTGCCTCTCGATTGGAGGACTGCTACTTGCGGTAGGCATTGGGTACCTCGCCTCGTGGACAACGCAAACGGCTAATCCACTGCGGAACGAGCTGTTGGAGGGATCGGCATTTGCGCTCTCTATCGGGTGGCAGTTCTCACTCGTATCAGTAGCAATCGCCAGCTGGAAGCACCGAGACTTCTCAAACCGTGTTGCGTGGACTGGGTACTTTGTCTTCGGGGCTATTAGCGCCTTGGTGCTGATCGCTGCCGTGCTCCACTAAGGGTCAGACGAGTGCATCTGCCATCTAACTATGCGTTGGAGCGGTCCGTGAAGGGTTCGAGCGAGCGCGCCGCAGGCGCGGGAGACATTTTCGCGCCTGCGGCGCACAGTCGGGATTTCCCGCGGCCCGCTCAACGCGGGCGTTAGGTGGCCATGAAATCAATGACGCATGGTTTCGCGCTTAGCACAGCAGCTTCTCTGGTGCTTGCGGTCGCATCGTTGCCGGACACAGCAAGCGCTGGCGGCCCAATCGGGCCGGGCAATCGTTACAACCCCGAGAGTTTCAATCCCAATTGGCGAGTGGTGTTTGCAGGCGCTACCGCCACAAACCTTATTGACTACTGCGGACGACTCGACGGCACGGCGGATGATACATGGAAGCCCTCCTCAGCCGATCTCGACGTCATTGACCGCGCGCTAGCCCCACTACTCAAAGTAGACCTGCTAAGTGAAGGTTCAGACAATCAGCCCGGCGACTACTATCGGCAGTATGCCGTTGGCGATTGGAGAGGGTTTCAAGTCGTCTACATTGACGGCTTCCACAAGCGATACGTGGCTTTAAATCGGGACGCGCACGGCCACGACGGTCGATGGAAACAACGGCCAGTCTCTGTTTCGGACGGTGGCCCCAGCTACTGGTGTGCGGTCTACTATCGGAAGGATGGTAAGGGGGCGTTTGCGAAAATCAAGCAAGAAGGACGCCCGCCTCGCACTGTCGCCTTCCATGGCTATGCCTGAGGCCACCTAACAATGCGATGCAGCGTTCGGCGCTCGTCGTCACGCCGCTTGCAACCAGGGCAAGCGGTACCCAAGAGTTGCAGCCAGCAAGCGGCGCGCCGACTGCGCGTTGCCGCTGATCGCGGACGTTAGGCAACATGAGAATCGCGGCTCTCACATTGGTCCTTGGCTTGATATCGACGGAATCGGCAGCGAGTGAACTCGTAGGTCCCCCTCCGAGAGGTGGTTGGTACGCTACAAATCAAGATCTATTCTGCAGACTCAAGCGAATCGTCGATTCGCCAGAAGCAAGACTTGAGTTTGTGTTTGTTGCCAAGTTTCAGCAGAGCAATAAGCCGCCAGCAATCACGTTTCAGGTGGACGCAATTCCCGCCCAACTCGTGTGGCCTGTGCGCTTTTCGGTGGGCTCGGATTCATCGGCACCACCCATTGAAGTTGGAGCCACTTCGGCATCTGCGACAATGCTAACCGGTTTGGACGCACAGAGGCTGTTTGCGTATTTGCGGGAAGGCCATGGCCTAGACGTTGACTATTCGCTTGTAGACGGAATCAAACGCCGCTTCTATCTTGACACCTTCAACTTTCCGCAATCCGCAGCGATGTTTGATGCTTGTGCGGCACATGTTGCCTAACTATGCGATGCAGCGGTCGTCGCGCGCCGGCACGCCGCTTGCAGGGACAGGTCCCGGCGCGGACAGGTTGCGATCAGCAAGCGGCGCGCCGAGCGCGCGCCGCCGCTGATCGCGGACGTTAGACCACCCTGAACCTAGGTTTCCTCGTCATACAAATACTTGCATATGCTATGCAGGTTTTTGTATACTGCTCTTGGCCATGAAGCCCCTTAGCTTCGTCGGAAGCAGCTTGGATGATCTGCGCGCTTTCCCGGCGGCTGTCCGACACGCCATTGGCGTCGAATTGATGCGTGTTCAATTTGGCGGTGTGCCCACTAACTTCAAGCCGCTGAAAGAAGCAGGTTCAGGGGCCTACGAAATTCGCGTGCATCTAGACGGCGCTTGGCGGGTCATTTACGTAGCGAAGTTTGAGAAGGCCGTTTTCGTGCTGCATGCCTTTCAGAAGAAGACGCAGAGAACGGCGCAATCCGATATCGAGCTGGCTGCAAAACGGTACAAGTTGATTGGAGGTTTGAGATGAAGAAGTCGACCCGGCGCTGGAAAGATGACCGCATTACGCCCAGCAGTGGGAACGTCTTTGTGGACCTTGGCTTTGATGAAGCCGAGGCACACGTGATGGCTCTGCGCGCCGAGCTTATGCTTCGACTTTCGCAGGAGCTCAAGGCGAAAGGCTGGACCCAGGCCCAAGCGGCGAAGCGCCTCGGTGTCACGCAGCCGCGCGTCTCCAAGCTAAATAAGGGCGCTTGGCAGGACTTCAGTCTAGACATGCTGTTGACACTGGCGGGGCGAGCAGGCCTCCATGCCGAACTAAGGGTGGCCTAACTATGCGATGCAGCGGTCGGCGCGCGTCGTCACGCCACTTGCAGAAACTGCAAGCGGCATCTCAACCGCAATCCTGGCAAGCGGCGCGCCGACTGCGCGCCGCCGCTGATCGCGAGCGTTAGGTGCCACAGCAACGTGCGTGTAGTCCGAGAACCGTTAATGCTTGCTAACCACAACCCTAGTACATTCATATGAAAAAACTGTCGCTACTCTCAGCCCTTGCGGTATTCCTCGTCGTCACACTAGGCTCTGCCTCTGCGGCTGAGCCCCCCAAGGAGCGCAATATGCAAAAAGTCCTGGGCATTGGTGGCCTGTTTTTCAGGTCTGAGAATCCCGAGAGTCTTGCAAAGTGGTATGAGACGCGTCTCGGTATCTCTCTTGTGCCGACAAGCTACGAGCAGAAGCCTTGGCATCAAGATGCGGGGCCAACCGTATTTGCCCCGTTTGAAAAGGACACAACGTACTTCGGGAAGCCAGCGCAAAGCTGGATGGTCAATTTCCGGGTGGCAGATCTCAAAGCAATGGTTGCACAGCTCCGCGCAACCGGCGTTACAGTCGAAGAGCCGCAGAGCGATCCAAACGGCGATTTTGCTCGGCTGTATGATCCAGAAGGCAACCCAATTGAGCTCTGGGAGCCCAAGGAACCTAAGTGAGCCGATCGTTGCGGGTGGCACCTAACACGTCGCTGCAGCCGACGTCGCCGCTGGCGCGGCGCCGCGGCTGAGCTCGGACGTTAGACATCGCTCAGTCAGGCAGTGGATGATTCAAGGATGAAGGTCCGCTACTACATAGATCCCACGACGGGTCGGCCGCATATCTACAACCACGATGTCGCGGAAACGGAGGTTGAAGAGGTTCTTGCCAATCCGGGTGAGGATCGGGCGGGAACCGACGGTGCCCGGGTTGCGATCGGCGGCACCCTGCAGGGCCGTCTCCTACGGGTGATTTATGTCCCGGATCCGGAACCAAAAAGTGTATTTGTCATCACAGCTTACGAGCTCCGAGGCAAACCCGCATTGGCCTTCCGGCGCCGCAGGCGCAAGATACGCCCATGAAGCAGAATAAGTTCCCGCCAGGCTGGGACGAGCAGCGCGTCAAGCGCGTGCTCAGCCACTACGAGTCCCAGACCGAGGACGAGGCGGTTGCCGAAGACGAGGCCGCGCAGGACGACACTTCAGGGACAATGATGGCGGTGCCAACTGAATTGGTCCCAGAAGTTCGCGACCTGATTGCCAAGCACAAGAAACGCGCATAGCGAGCGACGTCTAACTATGCGATGCAGCGTTCGGCGCTTGTCGTCACGCCGCTTGCAGGACTTGCAAGCAGCCCCTGGATGTCGGGATCAGCAAGCGGCGCGCCGACTGCGCGCCGCCGCTGATCGCGAGCGTTAGGCCGCTGATTTCAGGCCGGTTTGACCCTACCGCTTAGGTCTGAAACGATACCCCATGGACTTTGAGATCCTGGGCGACCTGACTGGCGTTGAAACCATCGCTACAGGCTCCGGGATCCGTGAAGTAGGCCGTTTACGCAAGCATCACGGCCGCGGACGATGGCGCAAGCGCAAAGGCTACGCCGAAGTTCGTCTGGCTAATGGCGAGGTTGTAAGAGCTGAGCTGCACTGGTACGAAGCCACTGGCATCGGCAGGCGGGAGTTTAAGATCAAGCGCTTCCTATAGGGAGCACAGACAAATGGCAACACCAGCAAGACTTCTCTACATCTGCCTGGACAATTCCGGGTATGAGGCTTCTCTCGAACGCCGCAAGATCTACATTGCGGCGCCTGATGCCAAGGCCGAGAAACTCGGACAGCTGCGCATCATCGACGAGTCGGGAGATGACTACCTTTATCCTGCCAAGCGTTTCGTAGCTGCGGATCTCCCACAGTCAATTCGGAAGGCCGTCTTACACGCGGCCTAACAATGCGATGCAGCGTTCGGCGCTTGTCGTCACGCCGCTTGCAACCAGAGCAAGCGGCGCGCCGACTGCGCGCCGCCGCTGATCGCGAGCGTTGGGCAGACGAACGACGAAGGGTGAGCTGACAAATGCGTCTCTGGACGGTGCATCCGAAGTACCTCGACACTCGCGGGCTCGTTGCCCTGTGGCGGGAAGCGCTCTTGGCGCAGGCGGTGCTCAGGGGTCGCACGAATGGATACTTGCATCACCCACAACTGCAACGATTCCGTGCCCAGCCTTCGCCCCTTGGCGCTATTGCAGACTACCTTCGTAGTGTTCACGCGGAGGCCAGCAGTCGCGGCTACGCGTTTGCAACGCGGAAGATCAGCCCAGCGCGCGGATCTGGTGTCATCGCAGTAACACGCGGGCAATTGATGCACGAGTGGAGTCACCTGATGGCGAAGCTGGCGATCCGTGATCCCGAGCTATGCGGTCAACTTGCACATATAATTCGTCCGCGGGCGCACTCATTGTTTCGAATCGTGTCCGGTGACGTCGAGACATGGGAGAAGCGACCGTGGACCGCTGCCCAACAACCGGTTGCAGCGGACGGCGCTGCGCGCCGCCGCTGATTGCGAGCGTTAGGCCGCAGAGAATCGATTTTCGCACTTGCATCGCTGTATCCGTTTGGATACACTCGGTGTGTGTATCAGATCCAGCGAACCGAGGCCTTCTCCAAGTAGTTGGCTGGGCTGCGAGACGCGAAGGGTACGGCCCGGATCCTGGCTCGGCTGGATTTAGTACGACTCGGCAATTTGGGTGACAGCAAAAGCCTCGGTGGCGGGCTTCATGAGATGCGGATATTTGCCGGCCCCGGTTACCGCCTCTACTTCGCGCCGCGCGGGGAGATTGTGATTATCTTGCTGTGTGGTGGCGACAAATCATCTCAGCAACGAGACATTGCGCGGGCCAGGCGCCTGCTCGCAGAATTGGAGTGATAACCATAGCCAAGCTCAAAGAATTTGATCCTAGCGCCTACCTCACCAATGACGAGGTGGTCGCGGAATACCTCACCGCTGCGCTCGAGGACCCTAATCCTGACGTCTTCCTTGCGGCGGTCGGAAACGTCGCAAAAGCGCGTGGCATGAGCAGCATTGCCGAAGAGTCCGGTCTTGGTCGGGAAAGCCTCTACAAAGCGCTGACCCCTGGAGCCAAGCCCCGCTACGACACGGTACTCAAAGTGTTGCAGAGTCTGGGCGTCAAACTCACAGTCTCTACGGCCTAACTATGCGATGCAGCGGTCGTCGCGCGTCGGCACGCCGCTTGCAGGGACCGGGCCCGGCGCGGATGGGTTGCGATCAGCAAGCGGCGCGCCGACTGCGCGCCGCCGCTGATCGCGGACGTTAGGTGTCTTGTAACCCGTAACGTTATGGGTTACACTACGATTTGTGATTCGGACATTCCGTCACAAGGGTCTGGCGAAGTTCTTTGCGACGGGATCGCGGGCCGGAATTCAGGCTGCTCACGCGGAACGGCTGAGCTTGATCTTGGGCACTCTGAATGCCGCCACTACTCCGGGTGATATGGGCCTGCCAGGCCTGAAACTTCACCCCTTGAAAGGCGGTCGCAGCGGCACCTGGTCCGTAACGGTTCGCGCCAACTGGCGAATCACATTTAGGTTTGAAGGCAAGGATGCTGTAGACGTCGATTACGAGGATTATCACTGAGGTAGCCCATGAAGATGCACAACCCTCCCCACCCTGGCGAGATCATCCGCAAGCTCTGTCTCGAGCCGCTGGATCTTTCGGTTACCGATGCTGCCGCCGCTTTGGGTATCAGCCGCAAGACGTTGTCTGCTTTGCTAAACGGTCGTGCCGGTATCAGCCCGGAGATGGCGGTGCGGCTGTCGATCGCTTTCGGCACCAGTTCCGAGAGCTGGATGAACCAGCAGACGCAGTACGACTTGTGGCATGCCGAAAAGCGACGCAAGGATTTGCGGGTCTCCCGTGTGGCTGCCTGACAAGACACCTAACTATGCGATGCAGCGTTCGGCCGCTCTTGTTGCGTGATGCGCAACGCGCTATACTGGATCCATGATCCAGTCGTTTCGCCACAAAGGGCTGCGGCGATTTCATGAAGCTGGCAGCCTCGGCGGAATTCAGCCGAAACAGGCGAAACGACTGCGGATGCTGCTTATTGCCCTGGAGACTGCCCAAGTTATAGGCGATATGGATGTTCCAGGATTCAAGTTACATCCGCTCAAAGGCTCCGAGCGGGGCCGATGGTCGATTTGGGTCAATGGCAATTGGCGCCTGACGTTCGGGTTCAAGGACGGACAGATCTACTTGCTGGATTATGAGGATTATCACTGATGGCCATGTATAACCCCCCTCACCCTGGCGAGTTCATTGCCGCAGTTTATCTTGAGCCGAATGGCATCAGCGGCCGCGAGTTGGCGGCCAAGCTCGGGGTGGCGCCATCCACCCTGAATCGCATTCTGACCGGCGTCAGCAGTGTCAGCCCGGAGATGGCCTTGCGCCTGTCAAAGTGTCTCGGTCGCTCTCCTGAGAGCTGGCTTGCCATGCAGCACAGCTATGACTTGTCGCAGGCCAAGCGCAGCGTTGATCTGCGAGACGTTGAAACGCTGAAAGTCACAGCGGCCTGACTATGCGATGCAGCGTTCGGCGCTCGTCGTCACGCCGCTTGCAACCAGGGCAAGCGGCGCGCCGCCGCTGATCGCGAGCGTTAGATGTCACTCTTGACACGCACTACAGTGTAGTTACACTGTCGGTATGGAGGATCTGCGTTACGAGTGGGACGAAAAGAAGAATCGTTCCAATCAGCGCAAGCACGGGGTGGCGTTTGAGGAGGCGCGTACCGCATTCCTGGACGAGAATGCCCGGCGGGTGCCGGACCCAGACCACTCCATTGACGAAGATCGCTATATCCTCGTTGGCCTCAGCATTCGGCTGCGATTGCTGGTGATCTGCCACTGTTATCGGGAGCCGGAGCGCGTCATCAGGATCATCTCCGCTCGAAAAGCAGACCGCTCGGAACGAAGTGACTACGCCAGGTGGCTACCATGAGAAAGCGCTACGATTTTTCAAAGTCCGTGCCCAATCCATATCTGAGCAAGCCTAAGCGTCAGATTACGATTCGGCTCGACACGGACACGGTCCAGTACTTCAAGAGCCTGTCCGAGCAGTGCGGCATTCCGTACCAGAATCTGATCAACCTGTACTTGCGGGATTGTGCCGCGGAGAAGAAGCAGCTCAAGCTCGATTGGGCATCGTGACATCTAACCACGCGATGCAGCGGTCGGCTCGCGTCGTCACGCCGCTTGCAGAGACTGCAAGCGGAATCCAAAAGTTCCGACTGGCAAGCGGCGCGCCGATCGCGCGCCGCCGCTGAACCGGAGCGTTAGGCAACTCTGGGGATCGGATCCCCGCTCTTGACATCTGTACCATTTCTGGTACACTCCTTCAATGCCGATTGATCGACCTATTCGCGTTGCTTTCTTTCGGCTCGATTCAGGTGGCGAACCGGTCAGAGAATGGCTCAAGGACCTTCCCAAGGAGCAACGCAAGGCAATTGGAGAGGACGTAAAGACGCTTCAATTTGGGTGGCCTATTGGAATGCCGCTTGTCCGAAAGATCGCTGAAAACTTGTGGGAACTGCGGTCTCATATTTCCACGGGAATTGCCCGAACATTTTTTACGGTATTTGACGATCAGATCGTGCTTTTGCATGGCTTTGTAAAGAAGTCCTGGAATACCCCACCGAGAGAGCTCGTGCTTGCGAAGCGCAGACTGACCAAGTTGAGGTCCTAAATATGGGTAAGAGAAACGTTGGTAGCGACTTCGACGCTTTCCTGAAGGAGGAAGGCCTGCTCGAGGAAACCACGGTGGTAGCGGTGAAGCGCTACATCGCATACCGACTTATCGAGAAGATGAGTCAGGCCAAACTAAGCAAGTCGGAGATGGCCAAGCGAATGGAAACGAGCCGTTCCGCTTTGGACCGCCTCCTTGATCCCGACAATCCTTCGGCTACGTTGCAGACGCTTCAAAGCGCAGTTCAGGCATTGGGCGGACGCCTCAAAGTCGAACTCGATTTCGGCAAGCGTGTGGCCTGAGTTGCCTAACAATGCGATGCAGCGTTCGGCGCTTGTCGTCACGCCGCTTGCAGGATCAGCAAGCGGCATCCCAACCCCAACCAGGGCAAGCGGCGCGCCGACTGCGCGCCGCCGCTGATCGCGAGCGTTAGGTTTCACTCGAGATCGCATTTCTTGCTCTTTCCGAGCAATATTCGATGACACTTGTGCCGAAAGGTTATTGTATATACACTAACCTGTGATCATCTCCTACGATCCTGCCAAGCGCGAACAGACCTTGAAGGATCGGGGCCTCGATTTCGAAGATGCGCCCACCGTTTTCAGTGGGCCGACTGTGGAGGTCGAGGACACGCGTATGGACTATGGTGAGAAGCGGATCATCTGCTTCGGCCAACTGGAAGGACGCCTGATAGTGATCGGTTACACCCCGCGTGGCGCGATACGCCACATCTTCAGCATGCGAAAGGCTAATGACCGTGAGCAAATCCGCCTCGCGCCGTACTTTGGGCTCTGATCTCTCGCGTGTCGACGCGCACCGCGTCAAGCGCTCCGAGTACCGGGAGCTTCCCGAACTCACCGACGAGATGCTGGCCCGCGCGGTTGTCAACAAGGGTGGTCGCCCTCGCTCCGCCAATCCTCGGCAGTTGATTTCATTACGGTTGCCTGCAGCGGTCGTCAAGCGCTGGAGAGCGACCGGACCTGGCTGGCAGACCCGCATGGCGGAACGGCTGGCCAAGACACCCGTACCGCGTGGAAATAGTGAAACCTAACTATGCGATGCAGCGTTCGGCGCGAGCGTTAGATGGCAGCAAGGGCGCGACAGTTTCTTAAGGGCCAGCCAGCTCGAGGGAGATAAGAATGAATTGGTTTCTCATTGTCTTGAAGAAGTATGCAGATTTTTCCGGCCGCGCTCAGCGCGCTGAGTACTGGTACTTCGTGCTTTTCTATGTCCTCATCATTATCGCGCTTTCAATCATCGATAGCGTCGCCGGTTTGTATGATGAAACATTGGGTCTTGGCGTTTCAGGTGGGCTGTTTGCACTGGCGACGCTCATCCCGACGCTCGCCGTCACCGTACGGCGCCTTCATGACACGAGTCGCAGCGGTTGGTGGATCCTGCTCAATTTGGTTCCGTTGATCGGTGGCATTGTCGTGCTCATCTTTACTTGCTTGGACAGTACGCCAGGCTCGAACCAATATGGTCCGAATCCAAAGATTGCTCGCCTCAAAGTCGAGCTCGCTTTTGGCAAGCGTGTGGCCTGAGTTGCCTGACGATGCGAGCAGCGATGACGCATACTTCTCCGATGCCAGAGGTGTGCGTCGGCCTTTTCTTCTGCGCGGGCTCCACTTTGCCGGTCTGATCGCGATGCTCGTAGCCGTCATCTTCAGCATCGCCGCGCCCCAATACCGAGGTGAGTACTACATCAACGACCGCACTCTTACCGGCCACGAGTTCCTGGCGGCGGGCGGGGTGCCAATCCTCCTGGCGATCTGTTCGGTGTGGGGATCCGGCTGGCTACTGCGAGGCGACAGTAAGCCCTTGCCCGCTGACAGGCGCATGATGTCGTCAGGAACCGTGACACTCACACCTCCAATGCCAACGTCGCGCCGATGATGGTCGGCGTCCACCTTCTGGTGGTCATCCCGGCGGGATCAGGCATATTCCACCCTCATGAGTGACCACACGCAGCACTGGACCCGCGTCCTCGCCGACACCTGGGGCATCGAGGCTGAACTCACCCCGCTCCCGGGGGAATTCGACCTCAACTTCCTCGCGACCGCGCGCGATGGCCAGCGCTTCGTGCTCAAGGTCATGCGCGCGGGGTGCGACACGGGACTCGTCGACCTGCTCACCGCCGCGCACGCGCACGTCCACCGGCGCAACCTGGCGGTTCCGGTGGCACGCGTGACTCCCACGCGCGATGGCGAACCGTGGCGCGCATGCAAGGACGCCGAGGGCGGGTCACGCCTCGTCTGGCTGCTGACCGGCCTCGACGGCACGGCCTATGCGAACGTGCAGCCGCACCCGCTCGCCCTCATCGCCGAACTCGGCGGCCACATCGCCCGCCTGGATCAGGCGCTCTCCGATTTCGCCCACTCCGGCCTCGCCCGCGACCTGAAGTGGGATCTACTCAATGCCGACTGGATCGGCGGGCGATGCCACGAGATCAAGGATCCCGCCCGGCGCGCGATCGTCGAGGGGATCCTCGATCGCTACGTAGCGCTCCGGCCTGCGTTGATGCGCCAGCCGGTCGCGCCGATCCACAACGACCTCAACGACTACAACATCCTGGTGGCCGACGACGAGGGCGACAGGTGCCGGATCAGCGGGCTGATCGATTTCGGAGACATCATCGTGGGCCCGATAGTCGCCGAGCTCGCGATCGTCGGTGCGTATCTCGCGCTCGACCACCCCTCCCCCGAGCGAGCGCTCGCCGCCCTGATCGCCGACTACCACGCGGTCTCCCCATTGAACGAGGCGCAGGTGGACCTGATCTGGCCGCTGCTTCTTCTCCGCCTCGCCGTCAGCGTCACCAACTCGGCGATGATGCAGAAGGCACGGCCGGACGATCCCTACGTGGTTGTCTCCGAGGCCCCCGCCTGGCGGTTCCTCGAGCAGGCACACGCGCGGCCCGAAACGCTCATCGCCGCGCGTCTGCGCGTGGCTTGCGGACTGCCGGCCAGCGACGGGGCGGGACGGGTTCTCGACTGGCTCGACCGCACGCGGGGCGGCTTCGCGCCAGTGCTGGGCGCGACCCTTGCAAGCGCGCCAACCTGCTCACTGTCAGTCGTGGCCTCAGCGACGCCGCGCGATCCATTCCGGATGACCACCGAGGAGGCCCGTGATGTTGGCGCGGGCTTCGCCCCCGGTGCCACCTGGCTCGGTCACTACGGCGAGCCACGCCTGATCTACACCGACGCGGCGTTTCGGCTGGGGAGACACAAGGGTTCCGACCGCCGCACCGTGCACCTCGGCATCGACGTCTTCATGCCCGCGGGAACGGCGGTGTGCGCGCCGCTCGAGGGCGTCGTGGATGTCGTGGAGTACCACGATCGCCATCTCGACTACGGTGGGATGGTGACACTCGCGCACACGACGCCCGAGGGAGACCGGTTCCACACACTCTACGGCCACCTCTCGCGTGAATCGGTCTCCCGCCTCGAGCGCGGTCAGCGCGTCGCGCGCGGCGTCGCGTTCGCCGCACTCGGCGCTCCGGAGGAGAATGGCGGCTGGGCGCCGCACCTGCATCTCCAGCTCGCGCTTATCACCGACGGCCTCGGCGAGGACTGGCCCGGCGCTGCAGATCCTGACGACGCCGCGTTCTGGCGCGCGATCTGCCCGAACCCGGCCGCCCTGCTCAATCTCCCTGACGCTCGTGTCGCGTACCGCCCGCTAGACACCGAGCGCATCGGTGCGATGCGGCGTGCCCACTTTGCCACGAACCTGAAGCTCAGCTACGACGAGCCCTGTCTTTTCGTGCGCGGCTGGCGGACGCACCTGTTCGACGAGTGGGGACGCCCCTACCTTGACGCTTACAACAACGTGCCGCATGTAGGGCACTCGCATCCGCGCCTTCAGGCAATCGCGTGCGATCAGCTCCTCCGGCTCAACTCCAACACGCGCTACCTGCACCCGGCGCAAGTGGCGTTCGCCGAGTCGCTCCTGGCGAAGATGCCCCGACACCTGACGCACGTGTTCTTCGTGAACTCGGGAAGCGAGGGCAACGAGCTTGCCCTGCGCCTCGCCCGCACGCATACCGGTGGGAAGGACATGGTGGTTGCCGACCACGGCTATCACGGTAACACCACCGGCGCGATCGACCTCTCCGCGTACAAGTTCAACAAGCCGCGCGGCGGCGGGGCCCCGGAGTGGGTGCAGGTCGTGCCGGTGGCAGACACCTATCGCGGCGAGCATCGCGGCGGCGATGCGGCCGAGCGGTACGCGAGCGCCGTGGATGGTGCGCTGGAGCGGGTCCGCGCGCGCGGCGGCCGGCTCGCGGGATTCATCGCCGAGACATTCCCCAGCGTCGGTGGGCAAATCATCCCACCTGCGGGATACCTCCGGGCCGTGTACGCGCGCATCCACGCGGCGGGTGGCGTCTGCATCGCCGACGAGGTACAGACCGGACTCGGGCGACTCGGTGAGTTTTACTGGGGCTTCGAGCAGCAGGCGGCCCGGCCCGACATTGTTGTGCTCGGCAAGCCCCTCGGCAACGGTCACCCGCTCGGCGCGGTGGTGACGACCTCCGAGATCGCGCGCTCATTCGACAACGGCATCGAGTTCTTCTCGACCTTTGGCGGCAGTACGCTGTCCTGCCGGATCGGTACCGAGGTGCTGCGCATAGTGGACGAGGAAGGGCTGCAGCAGAACGCGCGCGTCACCGGCGACCAACTGCTGGTGGGCCTGCGCGAGCTGCAGTCACGCCACGAGGCGATCGGCGACGTACGCGGCATCGGGCTCTTTATCGGCGTGGATCTCGTGGCCGATCGCGCGACGCGCGTGCCCGCGACGCGCGCGGCAGAGCACCTGAAGAACCGGCTCCGGGCAGAGCGAATCCTGATCGGCACCGAGGGACCCGCGGACAACGTCCTCAAGATCCGGCCCCCGCTTACCGTCGAGCCAGATGATGTGGACCAGCTGCTGGAGACGCTGGACCGCGTGCTCGGCGAGACAGTATCGTGATGGCATCGCCATGCAGTGGCATCCAGCCCAGGCATGCGAAACTCGGGATGTTGCTGATCGCGCTGGAAACCGCTCAAGTCATTGGCGACATGGACATTCCAGGATTCAGGTTACATCCGCTGAAGGGCTCGGATCGGGGCCGGTGGTCAATTTGGGTCAATGGCAACTGGCGCGTAACATTTGAGTTCAGCGACGGACAGGCCTGCTTGCTGGATTGCGAGGATTACCACTAGTGGCCATGTATAACCCCCCTCACCCAGGCGAGTTCATTGCCTCGGTATATCTTGAGCCGAATGGCGTCAGCGGTGTCAGCCCAGAGATGGCTTTGCGTTTTTCGAAGTGTCTCGGTCGCTCACCTGAGAGCTGGTTGGCCATGCAACACAGCCATGATCTTTGGCAAGCCAAGCGCAGCGTAGATCTGCGAGACGTTGAAACGCTGAAGGTCACCGCGGCCTGACTATGCCATACAGCGTTCGGCGCTTGTCGCGGACGTTTGGCGTTTCGCGAATCCCTTGCCGCCACGAGGACAACCATGAGTCCAGTTGAAAACCCAAGACCACCGTTTCCACCGTACGATGCCGAGACCGCTGCCCAGAAGGTGCGCATGGCCGAAGACGCCTGGAATACCCGCAATCCGGAACGGGTGTCGCTCGCTTACACGCGCGATAGCGTCTGGCGCAACCGCTCCGAGTTCCTGTCAGGGCGAGAAGCCATAGTCGAATTTCTCACCCGCAAGTGGAACAAGGAATTGGATTATCGGCTCATCAAGGAACTGTGGGCATTCCGCGGCAACCGTATCGCTGTGCGCTTTGCCTACGAGTGGCATGACGACTCGCGCCAATGGTTCCGTTCCTATGGCAACGAAAACTGGGAGTTCGATGAGCGTGGGTTTATGCAGAGGCGCATTGCAAGCATCAACGACCTGCCGATTCATGAGAGCCAGCGTAAGTATCTTTGGCCGCTTGGTCGTCGTCCCGATGATCACCCCACTCTTTCCGAACTCGGCTTTTGATGCCAATAGCCCAAAGACGTACCGCCAGCGGCGCGCCGCTGAGCTTTTACGTCATGTGTCGACCACAAAAGTACGGGTGACTCGTGTATTACATCGTTGAAACTACTAAATCATTTGACCAGGCGTCCGCAGACCTCGAGGCGGCGGTTAAGCGTCATGGGTTCGGTGTCCTGCACGTTCACGATCTGGGAGCCACACTCCGCAGCAAAGGCATCGCGTTCGATAAACAGTGCAAGGTTTTTGAAGTCTGCAATCCCGTACAGGCCGCAAAGGTCCTGTCGACCGATATGCGCCTGAACATGGCGTTGCCGTGTCGTATCTCCGTGTTTACGGAAAATGGCAAGACAAGAATCGGGCTCATCAAGCCGGTGCAAATGCTGTCGGCGCTGTCTCAAGATGCCGCTTTGGCTCAAATAGCCAGGGACGTAGAGGACCAGACGATAAAGATGGTTGATGAAGCAAAGTGAAAATCAGCAATAGCCCAGTCAGCAACGAAGCCCGCCACATAACATCGTGGTGGAGCGGGCGTCAGGCGGCGAACTTCATCTGATGCCCTGGATCGCGATTGCCCTCACCATCGGCTGCCTGCTCGCCGCCTCCGGGCTTGTTGTCGCCGAGAGTCGAAATCTTGGCGCCGCAGGGGTACTTTCAAAGGTAGCGGCCAGTACGACCTTTGTTCTCCTTGCACTGTCGTTGCACGCTGCAGCTTCAACCTACGGCCAGCTCGTTCTCCTTGCCCTCGTACTCAGCTGGATCGGTGATGTATTTCTACTCGGCCGGCGCAGCGTACTGTTTCTGTCTGGCCTGGGCTCTTTCTTGCTGGCCCACGTTGCATTCTCCGTGGCATTTGCAACCGGCGCCCTCAGTACGAGTGCATTTCTTGTTGGCCTGATCTTCGCCTCAGCAATCGGCGTAATCACGCTGCGCTGGCTATGGGGCTGGCTCGACGCACCATACAAGGTGGCAGTTGCAGCCTATGTCGTTGCCATCGTTGCCATGTGCACAATGGCCATTGCGCATAGCGCAGCGTCTCAATCGTGGTTAGCAGCGGTTGGTGCCGTGGCATTTGCGGCATCAGACATTTCAGTTGCGCGTGATCGCTTTGTGGTGTCAGCCTTCCTCAACAAGGCCTGGGGTCTGCCGGTTTACTATTCCGCTCAGCTGCTTCTCGCCTGGTCTATCACATAGTGTCTGCCCTCTCGCCGCCTGGCCCTTCGCTCGAGCTGACAGCCCACGGCAAGCCGTGGTTTGCGGTTGACTCAAAGGATGCTTTACGAAGACGTCGAAGGAATTGAAATGACAAAAGCACTGCGGGGCCCAATATTGGGGGTGATCATTGCGATTCTGGCAAATGCTGGCATGGACGCGGTTGGTCTATCGGATTCAAGTTTTGCATCCTTGTTTCCATTGACGCTAATTTTTTGGGCGATTCAACGTTTGCCGCGAAAAAGCATGGGTATCGCATTTGCCCGCCTGCCTCATTATGGGTTGGCGATTCTGCATCCAGCAGCAATCATCGGAGCCATTGCGCTCATTTGTCTGGCAGCAGGTGTGGTCGATATTGGCAAGATCGATTGGCTGAAGGCCAGGAATGACTTTTTGTTGGCAGTCGCAATCAGTATTCCGCTCGGCTTGCTGACGGAAGAGGCGTTTTTTCGTGGCTGGTTGTTTGGCTCGCTCCAACGTGCCGGCATGAGCGAGTTGAAAATCGTGGCCTGGACCGGAATCGCGTTTTCACTTTGGCATATCCCGGCAGTTTCAATGAATACCGAAGATGCCGTCCCTTTTGCGCAAATTCCCGTCATATTGATTAATGGGGCGGTCATTGGCGCGATCTGGGGCATGCTGCGATTGATTTCTGGCTCGATCATTGTGACCAGCGTCTGCCACGCAGTTTGGAATGCCGGTGTCTATGTATTGTTTGGTTTCGGTACGACGGTCGGCGCGCTGGGAGTAAAACAAACCGCTCTATACGGGCCGGAGTCGGGTTTTTGGGGTTTAGGTTTGAACCTTGTTCTCGCCGTTGTGATTTGGCGGTGGTGGAAGCGCCGCCATGGTAGTCAAAGTTATTGATATTGCCGGACAGGAGGGGTCGTGAACTCACTGCCCACATTCCGACCCTACCGGGTCGGCGACCAGCCTGCTTGCCTCGACCTGTTCGATGCCAATTGTCCCGCGTTCTTTGCCGCAGGCGAGCGATCGGGCTATATCGAGTTTCTCGGCCCTGTCCCGGAGGGGTACGAGGTCTGCCTCGACGGAGCCCGGATTGTCGGAGCCTACGGCATCCGGCCACACGCTTCCGACGAGGCCGTCATTCGCTGGATCCTCATTGCCCCAGACCTCCAGGGCCGAGGGATCGGCGCAGCCATGATGACCCGTGCGCTGACCATTGCGCGCGCGACGGCGACCATACCGAATGGGTGGGGCCCCGATCTGCACCGAGTAGATATGGAGCTTGTTCCAAAGTGATCTGCCTCCACAAACCTTGCACAGTTACGCTGCTGTTTCTGGCCTTGTCTGGGTGCATCCCAGCCAGCAAACCAACGCCGCCCGAAAACATGAAGCACGCTCCGCAAGCGCGGCTCGTTGCTTTTCAGGAGGCAGCCCCGGGGACAACAGCAATCGTTGTCGTGATGAGAGACACGGGCGTCGTACGCCGGCCATGCTATTTGGCCCTGCACATCAACGGGATCCTTGCGGCAAGGCTTGCTGCTGGGGAAACTTCGCTTTTCTACGTCCAGTCAGGTCGCGTATCGCTAAGGTTGACCAGCGACCCTGCCGGGAAGGGCCTCTGCGCAATGTTTCACGATGAAGGACCGGCACTGGAGGTTGCGATTGGCGAAAATGAGACGAAGTACTTTCGTTTAGGCACTGATGGTCATGGCGACCTGCGGCTTCTTGAGAATGATGGGCGACGGCCATGACGCGCGAGGACTTTGGCGGAAGCGAAGAGGCGACGAGCAGCTACAATGCTTACGTGGAGGAGTGCTTCCAGGGAGAGGTCTACGGCGAAGCCTTGTTCCGCACGATGGCGGAACTGTGCGAGGTACCTGAGCGCGCCAGGAAGTTCCGGGTGCTGCAACAACTTGAGCGACAGACAAAGGAATTCCTGCTTCCAGCGACAAGAGAGGCGGGGTTTGCGGGAGATGAGAGCCCCGAGCGCATTTCTGAGGGGGAAGTGTTGGGAGCCCAGCTCGCGAAGGTGCCCTGGCAGGATCTGATGCGCAGCTTTCAGATGGAACTGGAGGGTTACGTACGGGAATTTGAGCAGGCCGAGGGCCTGGCACCTCCAGGAAAAGAGAGCTTGCTGCAACACGTGACCGCTCATGAGAGAGCGCTGCTGGACTTCGCAACCCGGGAGCTCGCGGGGGACGCATGTGGCAACTCCCTGGAACCCGTGATCGCGCTATTGCGAGGCTTTCCGGCCGCCTGACAAGCGTTGGCCATCGCAAATTTCAGAAAAGAAGGAGCGTTTTGGACACCAAGATCGAGCAAAGCCTGAGCAAAGTTCCAGAGGTCACCCTGCTCTTCTGGATCGTCAAGATCGCCGCCACCACGCTCGGCGAAACCGGCGGCGACGCGGTGTCGATGTCGATGAACCTCGGCTACCTCGTTGCCACTGGCGTTTTTGCCGTGATATTCCTGCTCGCCGTCGGCGCGCAGATTGTCGTCAAACGATTCAACCATATCTTGTACTGGACCACGATCATCGCCACGACGACCGTCGGCACCACGCTCGCCGACTTCGCCGACCGCTCGCTCGGCATCGGCTACGCCGGCGGAGCATCGCTGCTGCTTGCGTTGCTGATCGCATCGCTCGCCGTCTGGTATCGCACAATGGGATCGGTGTCTGTGGGCACCGTGAGTTCGCCGAGAGCAGAAATGTTCTACTGGGTGACGATCATGTTTTCCCAGACCCTTGGCACCGCGCTAGGCGACTGGATGGCCGATACAGCCGGGCTGGGCTACACCGGTGCCGCCGCCGTGTTCAGCGCGCTGCTGGCGTTGATCGTCGCGGCGTACTTTTGGACGCATGCCTCGCGTACCCTGTTGTTCTGGGCAGCCTTCGTCATGACGCGACCATTGGGCGCCGTGCTTGGCGATTTCCTCGACAAACCGGTAAGCGATGGCGGGCTGGCGCTGAGCCGCTATTCGGCATCCGCCGCGCTGCTGCTCTTCATCGTCGCCTGCCTCGTGCTGTTTCGGCATCGCGCGGCGACCAGGAGCCAGTGAGGTAACAGATCATGCGCGCTCGCAGCAAGGAAAGGTGGTGATGAAGATCACGGAGATCTGGCGATATCCGGTCAAGACGATGGCTGGAGAGAAGCTGCAACAGGTGGGCATGGGGCCTCTCGGTATCGAAGGTGACCGGGTCGTGCATGTCGAGGACGCCAGAGGCCGGGTGATCACCTCTCGCTCGCACCCACGCTTTCTGGGCCACAAGGGCTCGCTGGCTCCTGGCGGCACAATCATGGTGGACCGTCGGCCGTGGGACAGTCCGGAGGTCGCCGCCGAGGTTGTGGACATCGTCGGGCCGGGCGCAAAGCTGGTGCGCTACGACGGCGCCGAGCGCTTCGACGTGTTGCCGTTGCTGATAGCCACCGACGGCGCGATCTCAGCCTTCGGTCATGATCATCGCCGCTTGCGGCCCAACATCGTAATCGGCGGTGTCGAAGGATTGGCCGAACGCGAGTGGCCGGGCGCGTGCCTGCGGATCGGCAAAGTGCTCATCGGTGTCCAGGATCTCCGATTGCGCTGCATCATGACCTCATATGACCCCGATACCCTGGTCCAGGACAAGGAAATCACCCGCGGCATCTACCAGCGCTTCGAGGGTAAGCTTGCGCTCAACTGCTTCGTGATCGAGGGCGGCGAGATCGCCGTCGGCGACGCGGTGCAACTGGTACGGGGGCGTGCCTGCGCAGAATCTGCGGCGTACAGCTGACGCCCAATGCCAGGCGCCGCAAACACACGGAGGAGACATCGTGATTCATGCATTGCAATTCCTGGCTGCATTGAGCACCAGCCTGTTTGCCGGGGCAGCCGTCTATATTAATTTCGTCGAACATCCCGCCCGAATGGGCTGCGAAACCAGGACCGCCGCAACCGTGTGGGCACCGAGCTACAAGAGAGCCACGGTCATGCAAGCCTTCCTGGCGATCACGGGTCTACTCGCAGGGGTTGCTGTGTGGCTACTCGGCGGAAGCGCAATGTGGCTTGTCGGCGCGCTCTTCATTGGCGCGGTAGTTCCCTTCACCTTCATCGTCATTATGCCAACGAATCACCAGTTGCTGGAGCCAGGCCGGGACCTTTCCTCGAATGAAACTCGAGGCTTGCTGGAAAAGTGGGGCAAACTCCATGGCGTGCGCAGCGCATTGGGTCTTGTTGCATCGGTTATCTATGTCGCGTTGCTGCGTGGCGCCTGATCCTCCCATCGAGGGGGCAGCCAAGAGGCTGCGCCTCATGCCAGCCCCTCATGTCAAGCATCAGGCGACACCGGGACTGCAATGAACGAATCCTGGCTTCTGTGGGGCTTATTGTTCGGCTCGATCGGGCTCGGTTTCTTCATGTACGGCAGAAAGCAGAAGGCTGTCGTTCCACTCATTTGTGGACTAGCCCTGATGATTTTCCCGTACTTTGTTTCCAGCACCATTCTGCTGGTTGCAATTGGCGTCACGCTCATCGTTGTTCCGTACTTTGTTCGATTCTGAGCAGTGCGCGGGCAAACAACATGAGCGATTCCGACAGCGACGAGGCCTGAAATGCGTGCTACGAGCTTCCTTTCATGTGTGTGTCTCTCTGCAGCCCTCCTTGCTTCATGCGAAATGAACGTGGATGGGCAGCTGATGAAGCTGAGATCCGCGCCATGGTGCAAGCCTCAATGGAGGCATTCAACCGCGGCGACTTGAGCGGTCATCTCGCGATTTATGACCCGGCGGTTACATTCATGACCGCCAATGGGCCACGTCCGGGCATCGCCCCGATCGAAGCCTCATTCAGGGAGCACTACTTCCGCGATGGCCTGCCGAAGCAGCAATTGAGCTTCGAACAGGTAGCAGCCCGATCGCTTGCACCTGATGTAGCATTGGTGACGGGGAAATTCCTGCTCTCCGGCGGCGAGGAAAAGGATCAATCCGGCTGGTTCACATTGGTCTGGGTGCGGACGCCGGCGGGCTGGAGAGCGATACACGACCACTCAAGCTAGGTGACACAAATGAATCTGATAGTCGGCTCAACTGGTTCACTGGGTGGCGAGATCTGCCGCCTCCTTTGCGCGCAAGGAAGCGCCGTCAGGGCGCTGGCCCGCGTGGCCTCCGATCCGGCGAAGGTCGCGCGCCTCAGCGGCCTTGGCGCCGAAGTCGCCCGGGGCGACCTGAAGGATCGGGGCTCGCTTGAAAAAGCCTGCCGTGCTGCGGACGTCGTCATTTCAACTGCGTCATCAACCGCGTCCAGGCAGGAAGGCGACTCGATCGAGACCGTAGATCAGCAAGGGCAACTGAATCTCATCGAGGCCGCCGAGCAGGCCGGCGTCAAGCACTTCGTCCTGATTTCATTTCCGAATGTCGATATCGACTTCCCGTTGCAGTCTGCGAAACGCGCGGTCGAGGAGCGGCTGCGGCGCAGCCGCATGGCCTGGACGATCCTGCAGTCCACCTGTTTCATGGAAGTGTGGCTGGGCCCGGCCCTGGGTTTCGACCCCACCCACGGCACGGCACAGATCTACGGTGACGGAAAAAGCAAGACCAGCTGGATTTCATTCCTGGACGTCGCCCGGTTTGCGGTCGCTGCCCTCGACAATCCACGCGCAAGAAACGCGGTCATCAAGCTGGGCGGGCCGGACGCCTTGAGTCCGCTCGAGGTCGTGCGCCTGGCCGAGCAGGTTACCGGCAAGACCATCAGCGTCCAGCATGTGCCCGAAGCAGCCCTGCGTGCGCAGCACGGCGCGGCGACCGACTCCCTGCAGAAATCATTCGCCGCACTGATGCTCTACTATGCCCGTGGCGATGCCATCGACATGAAGGAAACGCTTCGCGTGCTGCCGGTGCAGCACCTGAAATCAGTTCGTGAATACCTGCAGACGAGCTGATGACGGAGCGGACCCCACTTTCATTTCGCAAGGCTGCCAGTGCCGATGCGGAGTTGCTCGACGAATTGGTGAATTCCGCCTATCGCGGTGAATCGAGCAAGATAGGCTGGACGACCGAGGCTGATCTGCTCGACGGCACCCGGACAAACAAAGCGGACATCGAAAACCTGATCGCGCAGGAAGGATCCATGATTCTCCTGTGCGTCGACGGCGCCGACATCATCGGCTGCGCACACCTGGAACTCAGCGGTGCGGAGTGTCAGCTCGGCATGCTGGTGGTCAAGCCGGGATTGCAGAGCCGGGGTGTCGGGAAGCAGCTCATGCTGGCAGCGGAAGCCATGGCAAGGGAGACTTTGGGCGCCGGAACGATCGCCATGTCGGTCATATCGGTCCGGCACGAACTGATAGCATTCTATGAACGTCGCGGCTATCACCGGACCGGGCGGAAAAAACCGTTTGTGGCCGATGCTACGCATGGATTTCCGAAATCGCAGCCGATCGAGTTCGAAGTACTGGAGAAGAATCTGGCATGACCACCATCTCGACAAGACTGGCAACAATCGTCGATCTAGATGCCATAGCACCGCTATTCAATGCCTACCGCCAGTTCTACAAGCAGGCCACGGATCTGCCGCTCGCACGGCGTTTCATCCAGGAACGTCTGCAACGGAATGAGTCCGTCGTGTTGGTCGCTGAAGCTGCAGCCGGGAAGATCGTCGGGTTCTGCCAGCTGTATCCGACATTCTGTTCTGTCAGGGCCGCGCACACTTACGTGCTGTACGAGTCGCTCGACTGGGTGCGCGATGACGCGTTCTTTGTGTACGGCAAGTCATTCGGATAGCCACATGTTGCAGCTCCGACCCTGTTGCGAATGTTGCGGCAAGGATCTCCCCGGTGATTCGGGAGACGCATTCATCTGCTCATTTGAGTGCACCTTCTGCCGGCCCTGCACCAAGGATGTGTTGCAGGGCCGCTGCCCCAATTGCAGGGGCGAGTTGTTGCAGAGGCCCAGCCGGTCCCCGGAGCAACTGGCGCGGCATCCCGCCTCGACGGAGCGGGTCGTCAAGGAGCATGGCTGCGCTCGAACCGCCGCCGGACAGGCGTAGAATCAGCCACCACCTGCCCGCTGATTCCGGTCATGCACAAATCCGCCTCGTACGTCCTTGGTCATACAGACCAAGAGCTGGAACGCCTCGTCAACCAGGCGCAGCTCGTCGATCCGATCACGCGGCGCTCGTTCCTTGAAGCAGGCGTCTCTTTGGGGATGCGCGTTCTTGATGTCGGCAGCGGTCCCGGTGACGTCAGTTTTCTTGTTGCCGATCTGGTTGGCGCCCGCGGCGAAGTGGTCGGTGTCGACCGCTCTCCCATTGCGATAAGGACAGCGAACGCCCGAATGGCGTCTCGACCGCTCGCGAATGTGTCATTTGTCGAAGGCGATCCCGCCGAACTGCAATTCGCGCGCCCCTTCGACGCAGTCGTCGGCCGCTACGTCCTGATGTTTCAGCCGGATCCTGCCGCCATGCTCCACCGTCTTGCCACGCACTTGCGGCCAGGCGGCGTACTCGCGTTTCACGAGCTTGATTGGAACGGCGCGCGTTCGCACCCGGCCGTGCCCACGTATGATCGAAGCTGCGAGTGGATCGTCAAAACCCTGGCGCAGTCAGGGGCGGATCCACGCCTGGGGGCGAAGCTGGCAGCGATCATGAATGCCGCGGGGCTGCCCGCAGCCAATCTGCATCTTGAATCCCTGGCAAGCGCTGGTCCTGACGGCGCGGAGCTGGCGACATTCACGGCCGACCTCACGCGTGCACTGCTTCCTGAAATGCGGCGCCTCGGCATCGCCACTGCAGAAGAAGTTGGCATCGATACGCTGGCCGCAAGAATCAGGGGTGAAATGATCGCGAGTACTGCAACCATCATCGGGCGCGCGGAGATTGGGGCATGGGCACGAAACCAGGTTTAGCGCGCGCTGACGATCGCTGTCGCGTGTTTCGTCAGCTGCACGAGTCCGGCTGCTTCGTAATTCCCAATCCCTGGGATGCCGGCAGCGCGCGCCTGCTCGCGCAGCTTGGTTTTCCGGCGCTCGCTACCACGAGTTCGGGTTTCGCCTGGACCTTGGGAAAGGCCGACAACCACATAACGCTCCAAGATACGCTCGGCCATCTTCGATCCGTCACGCAAGTCGTCGCAGTACCGATCAATGCGGACTTTGAGGGTGGTTTTGCAATCGAGCCGGCCGCAGTCGCCGCCAATGTCGCCGCCGCGACGGAGACCGGAATTGCGGGGCTCTCTATCGAAGACTCCACGGGTAATGCGTCAGGCCCGCTCTTTGACTTCGCGCTCGCCGTCGAACGGATTAGCGCCGCCCGACGTGCGATCGACGAGAGCGGCACGGGGATTCTGCTCACCGGCCGATCGGAGGGTTTCATCGTCGGCCGTCCGGATCTCGCCGAAACGATCCGGCGGCTCACCGCCTACGCCGAAGCCGGCGCCGAGTGTCTCTATGCGCCAGGGATTCGCAACAGGGCCGACATCGCGGCGGTCGTGAAGGCCGTTGCGCCGAAACCGGTCAATGTGCTGGTCGGCAGCGACTTCACGACTGTTGCGGAGCTCACTGAACTCGGCGTCCGGCGCATCAGCGTCGGTGGCGCGCTCGCCCGCGCGGCCTGGACCGGATTTCTGGAGGCAGCAAGGGAAATTGCTGCGCAGGGAACATTCACGCATCTCGCACGCGCCGTTCCATTCGTGGACCTCGACGAATCCTTCAGCCCGGAGTAAAGGCGCATCGCGACATATCGCCCGGCGATCGTTCCTGGCGCGCTGTTGATCGCGCTGGCCGGCTGTCGGCATGCGAGCCAGGAATCCCCGCCCGATCTGTTGCTGGTCAACGGCACGGTGATCACCGTGGACGCGAATGACCGGATCGCCGGGGCCATTGCGATCCGCGGCGACAGGATCGTGGCGGTCGGCACGACCGTGGCCATCGAGGCGCTGGCGGGGCCGCGGACGCGGCGCATCGATCTCGCCGGCCGCACGGTCTTGCAAGCCACCGGCATCGACACCGGCAATCGCGGCTATCCGAATATCGAGCCCGATACGCTTGGCGAGATGATCCGGATGTATCACGATGCCGGTTACCCGGAGGCCTCGGCGACATTCATGTGGTGGATCGGCGATACCTACGCGGGTAATTTCGGGTCACGAGCCCGGCGGCTTGACCCCTTTGCGACCTACCAGAAGCGCGGCATCCGCTGGGCCAACGGATCCGACTACAGCGTCACACCCTTTGCGGCGCGCTATGGGCTCTGGGCTGCGGTCGCGCACGAGTCCGTACTCGGCATTTACGGTGGCGATCCGTTCGGGCGCGATGAAGTCGTGGACATCCACGCGGCGCTGCGCGCAGTAACGATCTGGGTTGCCCACCAGATGTTCCTCGACAAGAAGATCGGATCCATCGAGGTTGGCAAGTACGCAGATCTCGCGGTTTGGGACCGCAATCCCTATCGGGTCCCGACCGCGGATCTGAAGGACATGAAGTGCCAGATGCCGGTCTTTGACGGCAAGATCGTCTTTCAGGCTGAGCAGCCGGTCGCAAGCTGATGGCGATTCCCTGGTATCGCACGATCACCCGAGAGCAGTGGCGGGTTTTGCTCGCCGCCAAGCTTGGCTGGATGCTCGACGCCATGGATTTCCTGCTCTACGTGATGGTGATCGGCCGCCTGAAGGAATATTTCCACTTCGACGATGCAATGGCCGGCCTGCTGGGAACTATCACGCTCTTGATCTCCGCCGCGGGCGGGTTGTTCTTCGGTGCCATCGCGGACCGGTTCGGCCGCGCGCGCACGCTGATCTTCACGATCCTGGTGTTTTCGCTCGGCTCGTTCGGTGCCGCCACGTCGCAAACACTGACGCAGTTGCTGCTGTGGCGCGCGCTGCTCGGACTTGGCATGGGCGGTGAATGGGCGTCCGGCGCCGCGCTCGTGAGCGAATCCTGGCCCGCGGAACATCGGACCAAGGCGATCGGCATCATGCAGTCCGGCTGGGCGCTCGGTTACATCCTTGCCGCAATCGCCGCGGCGGTGGTGCTCGATGTCCTGCCCCTGGGCACGGAAGCCTGGCGCTGGTTGTTCGTCGTGGGGGCGCTCCCCGCCCTGTTCACACTCTGGGTCCGCCGGAGCGTGCCTGAGTCGCCGATCTGGCTGAAGCATCAGAGCCGCGGTGCGCCCCGGGCGAATCCGTTCGTCGTTCTCTTCGGCCCGCAGTTGCGGCGCCGGACTGTGTTGGCGACGCTGCTCACCGGCTCGGTGATGTTCGCGAACTGGGGTCTGTTCTTCTGGTTGCCGACATTTCTCGCGACGCCGATCGATCAGGGCGGCGCCGGCATGACCATTCTCCGCTCGATGAGCTGGATCATCCCGATGCAGGCCGGTGCCTACCTCGGCTATCTTTCGTTCGGATTCATTTCGGACCGCATCGGGCGACGGCCTGCATTCATCCTTTACATGGTAGTGGCGGCGGTGCTGGTGCCGATCTACGGCCAACTGGCGCGCAGCCCGAATGTGCTGTTGCTGCTGGGCCCGGTAATCGGCTTCGTGGGCTACGGCTTTTTCAGCATGTTCGGCTCGTTCCTGGCCGAGCTGTTCCCGACCGCGGTACGCGCGACCGGACAAGGGCTCGCCTACAACGTCGGTAGGGGGCTCGGCGCGCTCGCTCCATTCACGATTGGCGCGATCGCCACGATGCCTAAATTCGGCATCGGCACGGCGCTGGCGCTGACTTCCGCGTTCTTCCTGGCCGGGGCGCTCCTGGTCCTGACGCTGCCTGACACCAGCGGCAAGCCGCTGGAGCCCTAGATCGCCGGATGGGATAGGCCCACAATGCCACCGGCGATAAGGAGAAGTGACGTGAAACCATTTACGACGCTGGCGACAATTTTTCTTTCGTTGATTGCCATGCTGCAATTGATGCGTTTTGTCCAGGGATGGGAAGTGACTATCAATGGCGTGATCGTGCCGGTCTGGGTCAGCGGGATCGCATTTGTCGTTGCGGCAGGACTCGCGGCAATGCTCTGGCGTGAATCGCGCGCCCCACGACGGAACTGATCGTGAGCCAGCCCACCTACTTCGCCGTTCGACGCGTCCACGGGCCGGCCTGGAACGCGGCTCTGCCCATGCGCGCCCAGGCCCTGTGGGAGGAGCATTCCGCGTTCATGAACTTGCTCGCGGCCGAGAAATTTGTCGTTCTCGGCGGCCCGCTGGGCTCACGCGCGGAAGTGCTGCTGGTCATCGATGCCGCTACCGAGGAGGCGGTCCGGGCACGTCTCGCCCTCGATCCATGGAGCAAATCGCACATCCTGGAGATCGGTGGCATCGAGCCGTGGACGATCATGCTCGACGGCAGGAGACACTAGTGACAGGCAGGCTTTCCACCGGCTTTTTTGCCGTGGCCCTGGCCTGCTCGGCCATTGCAGCCTCTTTCGTCACGACCGAATCCAGGGGCGGACCGCGCGCGGGTCCAAGCCAGACGCAGGAACTCTATGACGAGATTGCGGCAATGGACGCCAAGCTGTTCGCCGCCGTATTCGATACCTGCGACATCGCGACTCTCAGCACGCTGGTCACGGACGACTTGGAGTTTTTTCACGACAAGGACGGTCTCTCCTCCACATCCGGCGCGCAGTTCGTGAAAGCGATCGAGGGGACCTGCGAGCGCCAGAAAACCGGTGAGGACTATCGTTCCCGGCGCGAACTGGTACCCGGCAGCATGAAGGTCTATCCGCTGAACAACTACGGCGCGATCCAGGTGGGAAGGCACCGGTTCTACCAGCTGCTGCCGGACGAGCCGGAGAAGCTGGTCGAAGTTTCTTTGTTCACGAACGTGTGGAAGAAGGATGCGACCGGCTGGAAGCTCGCGCGCGTTCTGAGTTACGACCATAGACTCACCGACTAGAGAGTGAGCGCCGATGCTCTACATGGTCGTCGAGCACTTCAATCCCGGTGCCGCTTCCGCAATCTACCGGCGCGCATGCGAGCACGGCAGAATGATGCCGGCGGGACTTGAGTACGTGGACAGCTGGGTGGATCTGGACTACACCAGGTGTTTTCAACTGATGCGCACAGATGATCCGACATTGCTGGATGTGTGGATGCGCGCGTGGAGCGATCTCGTGCGATTCGAGGTGATTCGCGTCCGCACTTCTGCGGAGGCAGCGCATGACATCCGCTGACGGTTTCCCCCTTTTTGGCGGCTGCGACTGCCGCAGCCTGCGCTATCGAATGGATGCCCGACCGCTCTTCGTGCACTGCTGCCATTGCCGCTGGTGCCAACGCGAAAGCGGCGCGTCGTTTGCGCTGAACGCGATGATAGAGACCGACCGGATGTCACTGCTCGCAGGTGAACCAGAAATCATAGATACGCCCTCTGAGAGCGGCCGCGGCCAGAAGATCGCGCGTTGCCCCAAGTGCCGCATCGCGGTCTGGAGCAACTATTCCGGTGCAGGTCCTGTCGTTCGCTTCGTAAGGGTCGGTACGCTGGACGAACCGGACCGCCTGCCTCCCGATATCCACATCTTCACGAAGTCGAAGCAGCCATGGATCGTCCTGCCAGCGGACACGCCGGCGGTACCGGAGTATTACGACCGCAACCAGTACTGGCCGAAGGAAAGCCTCGCGCGGCGCGAGGCGCTGCTCGCCAGGATCGCCGCGCAGCAGGCGAAATCATGAGCGAACCACGTGCAGGGCAGGCCGTGATGGGCAAGAGCCGGATGGAGGCGTTCAGCGACGGTGTGCTCGCCATCATCATCACGATCATGGTGCTGGAACTGAAGGTGCCGCACGGCACCGATGTTGCAGTTCTGAAACCGCTGCTGCCGATGCTGCTCGCCTACGCGCTCAGCTTCCTGTACGTCGGCATTTACTGGACCAATCACCACCATATGCTGCACACCGTGCAGAAGGTTACGGGGCCGGTCCTGTGGGCCAACCTGCATCTGCTGTTCTGGCTATCGCTGTTGCCGGTCACGACAAGCTGGATCAGCGAGAACCAGCTTGCATCGGAGCCTGTGGCCCTTTACGGGGCCGTGCTGCTGATGGCTGCATTCGCGTTTTGGACGTTGCAACAACTGATTGTCGCCTCACAGGGTCCACAATCATTGTTGAAGAAGGCCATCAAGGACGACTGGAAAGGCAAGCTTTCGCTGGTCCTCTACGCCATCGGAGTCGTGCTGGCCTTCGTCGTGCCGTGGCTGGCGATTTCGATCTATGCTCTGGTCGCACTGATCTGGCTGGTCCCCGACCGGCGCATCGAAAGGGTGTTCGCCGACAGCGGTAATTAGGTATCGTGCCGTGATGCAAGCGCTGCGCCCCATCCTCCTCGCCGGTCTTGGCGGCTTCATCGGCTCGGCAGGCCGTTACCTGATCGGTGGCTGGGTGCATAGGCTCGTGCCACTCACGACGTTCCCGATCGGCACGCTCTTCGTGAATGCCTCCGGCTGCTTCCTGATCGGCCTGCTTGGCGGGCTCGTCGAGGTACGGCAGATGTTCGGGCCTGACCTGCGCGTATTCCTGCTGATCGGGGTGCTGGGCGGCTTCACGACCTTCTCGAGCTTCGCTTACGAAACGCTGGCGCTCACGCGCGACGCAGAATTCGCGCGCGCCTTGCTCAATATTGCAGCCCAGATGATCCTGGGTCTTGGCGCCGCGTGGCTTGGCTATGCCTGGGTGAGGAGTTAGAAATCATGGTCCTGCCGCGCGAAGGTCACCTGCTGCGAATATTCATCGGCGAGTCCGACCGCCACGAAGGCATGCCGCTCTATGAGTGGATCGTGCGCAAGGCACGTGAGCAGGGCCTCGCCGGCGCGACGGTGTTGCGGGGCCTCGAGGGCTTTGGCGCACACAGCCGACTGCACACCGCGAAGGTGCTGCGCCTCTCGTCGGACCTGCCGATCGTCGTCGAGATCGTCGACACGATCCAGAAAATCGAGGCCTTTCTGCCGCTCATCGACGGCGCCGTCAAGGAAGGCATGGCGACGCTCGAAAAAGTTGACATCCGCTTCTACCGGAGCGGCCCGGAAGCCAAGTGATCCGCCCGGTCGTGGCCGCCGATGCTCCGCGTATCTGCGACATCTACAATCATCATGTCCGCGAGACCGTGGTCACCTTCGAGGAGCAGCCCGTCACTGCCGAGGAGATGGCGCGGCGAATTGGGGAGACGACCGCCACGTATCCATGGCTCGTGTCGGAACTTGACGATTCGATGGTGGGCTACGCCTATGCGTCGTCGTGGAAACGGCGCTCTGCCTATCGGTTCGCCGTCGAGAGCACGATTTACCTCGCGCCCGAGTTCTTTGGCCGCGGCTTCGGGTCGGAACTCTATCGTGCGTTGATCGCGGAAATGCGCTCGCGCAGCCTGCATTGTGCAATCGGCGGGATTGCGCTGCCAAATCCGGCCAGCATCGCGCTGCATGAGAAGCTGGGATTCGGGCACATCGGCCAGTTCCGCGAAGTCGGCTGGAAATTCGGTAAATGGGTGGATGTCGGCTACTGGGAACTGCTGCTTTGAACGTACCCCAACTCGAATTGGCTCATCATCGCCGCCGTTCTGACATTCGCGGTCAGTCTCGCCCATTCGGTGCTCGCCTCGCGCGGCCTGTTGACCGCCGGCAACACGCTCTGCGTGATTGCCGCCACGATGGCAGCAACCGCCGCCATCATCCTGGTGGCCTCTCGCGGCCGGCACCTTGCGTGGCCGGTCTTCCTCGTCATCGCGAGGCAGGCGGATTCGACGTTGCCGATTGCAGCGCAGACGCTGCCGGAAGAGAATGCCTTGACCACGATCCTCCGCAAGCCCGGTTTCCGGCTGCTTGGCAGTGTCCATCACCCGGAAGACGGTGAAATATGGGAATGGCGGCTATGAATGATTCGGTCTCAAAGAGCATCACGATCCTGGGCGGGTGCCTGCTGGTCGGACTCATCGCATTGGGCTGGCTGATCGGGCACGCGGCGCTACAGGTCAAAGAACTGGAGCGAACCGTCATCGTCAAGGGCCTGTCGGAACGCGAAGTGCCGGCCGACATCGCAATCTGGCCGCTCACATTCCAGGAAGCGAATGCCGAACTGAACGGCATCTTTGAGGCGATCCAACGCAAGAACGCGCTGATCACCGAGTTCCTGGTCGCTCACGGCATTCCGAAGGAGGAAATTACCGTCGCGCCTCCCGCCGTCACCGACCTGTATGCGCAAAGTTACGGTGACAAGAGCCATATCCTGTTTCGCTATACCGGCAGTTCCACGGTGACCGTCTACTCGATCAAGGTCGATGCCGTTCGCGCGGCCATGCAGGATGTCATTTCGCTCGGCAAGAAAGGTGTCGCCCTGTCAGGCGAAGGCTACCAGGGCCAGACGCAGTTCGTGTTTTCCGGCTTGAGTTCGCTGAAGCCCGACATGATCGAGGAGGCGACCAAGAACGCACGCTCGGTTGCCGAGAAATTTGCGGCGGACTCAGAAAGCCGGCTCGGCAGGATCCGCTCCGCCCAGCAGGGGCAGTTCTCCATCGAGAATCGCGACAGTACGACGCCGCACATCAAGAAAGTCCGCGTCGTTGCAACCGTCGAGTATTACCTGGCGGACTGAGCCATGCCCGAACACGCCAACACCGACGCCGAGATCGCATCCTGCTACGACGTGATGGCAGAATTGCGGCCGCATACCGAGCGCGATAAATTTGTGCCGCTGATCCGTTCCATGCAGGCCGATGGATTCCGGCTCGCATGCATCCGCGCCGAGGGGCGCGTGGTCGCGGTAGCGGGCTACCGCATATCGACCAATCTGTTCATGGGCCACAATCTCTATGTTGACGACCTGGTCACGGCCGAGAGTGAGCGCTCGAAGGGTTATGGCAGGCAGCTGCTCGCCTGGCTACGCGGCATCGCCGTCAAGAACGGCTGCCGGGGTTTCCACCTCGATTCGGGCGTGCAACGCAAGCGCGCGCACGAGTTCTACCTGCGCGAGGGTCTCGAGCTCAGCAGCTATCACTTCAGCGTCCGGCTCAACGGGCGCTGAACCCGCGCAGCCATGCCAAGAATCATCGAGCCGCCCCGCGCCCTCACGCATGCCACGCTCGCGGCCGGGGCGCGCGCCCTCGCCCGCCAGGATCCGGATCTCGCCGATCTTTTCCGGCGCCACGGCATGCCGCCCATGTGGGCCCGCCGCCCCGGCTTCGCCACGCTGATCCATATCGTGCTGGAGCAACAGGTCTCGATTGTCGCGGCGCGTACGCTGTTCAAGCGCTTGAGCCACCACCTCGGCGAGATGACACCGCGTCTGGTCGCAGCGCATGGCGTCACCCGCCTGCGGCGCTTCGGTCTGACCCGACAGAAGGCCTCGTATTGCCACGAACTCGCGCTCGCGGTGCGGGACGGGCGGCTGGATCTTGGCCGGGTCGCGCGCGCAGCAGACGCCGACGGCCGCGAGACCCTGCTCGCGATGCACGGTCTCGGTCCCTGGAGCGTGGATATCTATTACCTGATGGCGCTGCGCAGGCCCGATGTCTGGCCCTGCGGCGACCTGGCACTCGCGGTCGCCATGCGTGACGTCAAGCGACTCGCGGGGAAGCCCGGCAACACGGAGCAGCAGGCGATCAGCGCGTCATGGGCCCCCTGGCGATCGGTCGCGGCGCGACTCCTGTGGCATCACTATCTCAGCAAGCCGCGATCACGATGAACGCGAAACTCGCCGCCTGAATCACGCCGTGGTTGCCAGCCAGTAACCGTTGCGGCATTGTCCGCGAGCCGACGTCCCTACGGAGTGAACAAGATGATCGCATTCTCGCCAATGCTGGCGCGGGTACTTGCCTCGCTGCTGCTGCTACAAATTGCTTCCGCCGATGCTGTCGAGCGGGATGCGGCTGACAAAAAGCCCGCACCAGAAGAAAAAAAGAGCGTGACAGAACTGTTGAAAGACACCACAGCCCAGCCGGGACTTTTCGGGCTGTATCAGAGCAAGGAAACCGGCACGCTATACCTGCAGCTGAAGAAGGACCAGATCGGCAAGGAGTACATCCATTTCCTGCATGCCATGGATGCGATTCCTGAAACCGGCCATTTCCGGGGCGAGCAGTGGGACGCGCGCATATATTCCATTCAGCGCTATTTCAATCGTATCGAGATACGCAGTGAACCCTCCTCCCTGTATTTCGACGACCAGAGTCCCCTGCACCGGGCGCGCTACGCCAATGTCAACCGCGCGGTACTGGTCAGCACGCCGATCGAGGCGGAGGACACCAAGACCGGCGACGTTTACATCAAGGCTGATGAGTTGTTCCTGAACGAGGCGCTGCGCCAGATCAAGCCCGCGCCGGATCCGGAGGCAAAGGCGGGCGATGAGCTCCCGCTTGGCGAGCTCAGCGCCGACAAGACCCGCTACGTGGCCATCAACAACTATCCGCAGAACACGGACGTCACGGTCGAGTATGTCTACGAGAATCCAGCGCCGTTCCGAAATGAAGACAACGCATTCAATGCAGCTGAACTCGCCATCAATGACGATCGCAATATCAGCATCACGGTACGCCACAGCTTCATCGCCGTGCCGGAAAATGACTTCCAGCCGCGGCGCGACGACCCGCGCATCGGGTACTTCAGCCAGATCGTCCAGGACATGACCAGCAATGATGCCGTCACGCCGTGGCGTGACCTGATCACTCGCTGGAACCTGCGAAAGAAAGACCCGGGCGCGGCTTTATCAGAACCAGTGGAACCGATCGTCTGGTGGATCGAAAACACGACGCCAGTCGAGCATCGGGAGGCCATACGCGAAGCAACGCTCAGCTGGAATACCGCGTTTGAGAAGGCGGGCTTTCGCAATGCCATCGAAGTGAAAATCCAGCCGGATGACGCCGACTGGGATGCCGGCGACATCCGCTACAACGTGCTGCGCTGGATCGCGGCGCCGGACCCGCAGTTCAGCGGCTTTGGACCGAGTTTTTTCAATCCGCGTACCGGCCAGATCCTGGGCGCAGACGTGATGCTGGAGTTCGCCAGCCTTCGGCGCTACCAGGAAGTCGAAAAGATCTACGACAGCAGCAAATTATTTGCTGTCGAGGACAACGGCCATCAGGCGCTCTACCGGCAGATTGCGTTTGGCCTGTCTGCGCTGATGGCGAAAGGGGCTGGCGAAAAAGAGCAGTCGGCCATGCTGGACGACTGGCTGCGTTCACTGGTTGTGCATGAAGTCGGTCACACGCTCGGCCTGAGTCACAACTTCCGTGCCAGCCAGTACCGACCGTTGTCGCAACTTAACGATAGCGTCGAGACGCGCAAGAGCGGCCTTTCAGGATCGGTGATGGACTACGAAGCGACGAATGTGGCGCCCATCGGTCAACCGCAAGGGCAATACTGGTCCACGGTTCCAGGTCCCTATGATGACTGGGCGATTGACTACGGCTACAGCGAAACGCTGGGGGACCCAGTCGCCGAAGAATCGCGGCTGGAAGGCATCCTAGCCCGTTCGACCCAGCCTGAGCTCGCATTTGGCAATGATGCGGATGACATGCGCGCGCCGGGTGCCGGCATCGATCCACGCGTGATGACCTTCGACCTGTCGAGCGACGCCATCGGTTTTGCCGAACAACGCCTGCAATTGATCCAGCAGCTGGAAGGCAATCTGAGACAGAAGATGACCCGCCCGGGGCAGTCATTCCAGGCGCTCAGCAATGCCTTTGGCGTGCTGATGGTCGACGCACGCCAGAGCGCTGCAGTGTTGTCGCGATATATCGGCGGTGTCGAGGTGGATCGCGCGATGGCCGGCCAGACCGGTGGCGGCGCGCCATTCACTGCGGCTCCCGCGGCGCAACAGCGGCGCGCGATGGCGGTGCTGGCAAAACAGGTCTTCGCGCCGGAAGCGATGACGATTCCCGCCGACCTGATGACCCACCTGCAAAGCCAGCGTCGCAGCTACTATTTCTACGGCAAGACCGAAGACCCGAAGCTGCATGACCTGATCTGGGCGGTACAGAAGGCGGCGCTCGATCACCTGCTGCACCCGGTCGTGCACAAGCGCATGTTTGACACCGCACTGTATGGAAATGAATATAGCCTGTCGGAAATGCTGGCGGACCTCACGGATGCCGTATTTGTCGCCGACGCAAAGACCTCGGTCAACAGCCGCCGGCAGAATCTGCAGCAGGAGTACGTACAGCGACTGGCCGCACTGGTTCTTGCAAAGCCGGACGATGCGAAAATCCCGTCGGCGATGAATCAGGCAGCGCTTCGTTACGAGCTGAAGCGGATTTCGCAGATGCTGCTCAGTAACGGCAATGACCGCGCCAGCATTGCCCACAAGGAGTACCTGCAGTTCCTGATCAAGCAGGCCCTGGAGGCACCGCGAACCGCATGACTCCGTTTCATCTCGCCATCCCGGTTCGCGACCTGCGTGGCGCGCGCGCCTTCTACAGTGACCTGCTCGGTTGCTCCGAGGGGCGCAGTTCAGAAGCCTGGGTGGATTTCAATTTCTTCGGTCATCAGCTCGTCTGCCACGTCACAGAATCTGCGGCACGCGATACCGCCAGCAATCCGGTGGACGGGCACGACGTCCCGGTGCCGCATTTCGGCATGGTGCTCGAGATGGCCGACTGGGAGGCGCTGGCAGGACGGCTGAAGGCGGCCGGCGTGCACTTTGTCATCGAGCCGCATCTGCGCTTTCCCGGCCTGCCGGGCGAGCAGGCGACCATGTTCCTGCTGGACCCCAGCGGCAACGCGCTGGAGTTCAAGGCCTTCAAGGACATCGCCGGGCAGATGTTCGCGACATAGGAAACCCTGATTGGCTCCCGCATGACGTGCGTTACGCGCGCGGCGGCGGGTCCGCTTTTCGCCGGCCACGCACGCGATTGACGACTTGGGTCGCTGCCGCTCGCAGCTTGCGAAGCCAGATGCGCGCCCAGGCAAACTCAAGGCCGAGGATGCCGAGACCAAGAGGGACCACGATGATCGCGGGCCCCGGCAACACAACCATCGCGATACCGATCAGCAAGACGCTGCCACCGATGACCGCGACCATAATGCGTCGCGCCCATTTGTAGGTGATCGTCCGACGCAGCCATGCGCGTAAACTGCCCATCATCGCGCCGCCAATTTTTCAATTGCACGGTCATGCACGCGCGAAAGCGTCGCTACAGCCACGATCGCTCCGCAGGCCGCGAGGAACATGTCCCACTGCGTATCCCAGATGTCGCCCTGCGTCGCCAGGAAGTCCTCGGCTGCAACGCCGGCGGCGACAGCCACCCACCATTCGAGGAATTCGTAGCAGGCACTGATCGCGAGACAGGTCGCGACGGTCATGAATGCCAGCCATGGACCCGATTTCACCGGCGATGAGCGGACAAAGATCTCACGGACCGCTATTGCGGGAATGAAGCCCTGCGCCAGGTGTCCCAGCCGGTCGTAATGGTTTCGTGACAGATCGAAGAGATCCTGGAACCAGAAGCCGAGTGGCACACGCGCATAGGTGTAGTGCGCGCCGAGAATCAGAATCAGACAATGAAATGCGATCAGCCAGTAAAGGAGCGTGGTCAGCGGATAGCGCCTCGCGGTCACGTAGAGCACGAGGAACGCGATCACGGCCGGGAATATCTCGAGGTACCAGGTCAGCCGGTCGTGAGCGCCGATACCGGACAGGGCGAGCGCGGGCGCAACCACCAGCGTGATCCAGAAGAGCGGGCGGGGCCATTCATTGCCGGTCTTCATCATGCGCTTCCCAGAAAGTCCTCGATGAGCCGCGCGATGGCCGCGGGCTCCTCATGATGGAGCATGTGACCGGCTTCGGCCAAGACTTCGATGCGCACATCGGGAATGCAGGCACGAAACGCCGCCTCACCGCCCTCCATGCCGAGACGCTTCACCAGGTCCGATTTCCCGCCGAAAACCATCAGCACGGATGCCGCGAGCTGGCGCCAGCAGGCTTCCATTTCCTCGCGGTGGTACAGATAAGGATTGACCAGGCGGTGGGCGGGGTCGGCGCGCAACCGTACGCCTCCACCGGGCAGCGGCATGGTCCAGCAATTCGCGATGAATGACGCGCGATCCTGCGTCAGCCGCGGATTGCGCCGCATCAGCCGCTGTGCGAGATCGCCGGCGTCGGCGTAATCGCTGAACTCCGGAGCTTCGCGCAACTGGTCGAGCCACTTCGCGTGTCGCGCTGGTGCCTGGGCAGGATCGGTGCGCGGCAGCCCGAAACCCTCGAGATTGACCAGACTTCGCACGCGCGCCGGCCGGATGCCGGCATAGGTCATCGCGATGTTGCCGCCCATGCTGTGGCCCACGAGGCGCGCGGCGCCCGCCGGGCACAGCCGGTCCAGCAGTTGCTCGAGGTCGGCGTAATAGTCCGGGAACCAGTAGCCAGCCGGACTCCATTCGCTGTGCCCGAAACCGCGCCAGTCGAGCGCCGCGAGCGGCCATTGCGGTGCGATTTCGTCGGCGATGAACTGGAAACTGTCCGCGCTGTCGGCCCAGCCGTGCAACAGCAGCACCGGGTCGTCCGATTCCGGTCCCCAGCGCAACACGCGGTGCTCGAAACCGCGGATGCGCAGTATTTCCTGCCGGGCGGGCCGGCGCGGCTGGTAGCTCATCGCCTCATTCCGGTGTCAGCCGCTGGATCAGCAGCTTGTCGATCCGCCGGCCGTCCATGTCCACGACTTCGAAGCGCAGGCCGCGCCAGCGAAAACTCTCCGCCGCCGCCGGCAGGTGGCCCAGTTGCGCGAGCACGAAGCCGGCAAGCGTCGTGTAATCGTCGCCGGAACGCATGTTGCCGCAGCCCAGCAGCCGCTCGACATTGTCGATCGCCATGCGCCCGTCGATCAGCCAGGACTGGTCGTCGCGCTTGACCGCCTCCGGCACTTCCTCACTCGCCGCCTCGGGCAGTTCGCCCGCAATCGCGGTCAGGATGTTGCCGGGCGTCACGATGCCCTCGATCGAACCGTGCTCGTCCACGACGACGGCGAAGTTCAGCTTTGACTCGCGGAAGAGATCCAGCAATCGCAGTACCCGCGTGGACTCGTGCACGATCAGCGGCGCGCGCAATCTGGATACAAGATCGCCGCCCGACGGGTCGCGTAACCAGTCGGCCAGGTCGCCGGTCTGCACGATGCCCAGCAGTCCGTCCAGGTCGCCACGGCAAACCGGGTAGCGCGAATGGCTGCCGGCACGCATGGCGCTCCACACGATCTCGCGGCTGTCGTCCACGTCGAGCCACACGACGTCGCCACGCGGAATCATGACGCTGCGCACCGTGCGATCGGGCAGGCGCAGCACGCCCTCGATCATCCGGTGCTCGTCGGCGTGGAACACGCCGGCGCGCGTGGCCTCGGTGATCATCGAGCGGATTTCTTCCTCGGTCAGGCCGCGGCTCGTGGACTTGCGCAGGCCCAGGGCGCGCACCACGAATTCCGTCGAGCCCTGCAGCACCCAGACGCCTGGCGCGCTCGCGCGCGCGATGATCTCCATCGGGCGCGCAATCAGTGCGGCAATCACCTCGGGGTTGGTCAGCGCCCAGCGCTTGGGCACGAGTTCGCCGATCACCAGGTACAAATAGGTGACACCGACGACGACGATACCGTTGGCGATCGTATCGGTGTACTGGACGACGGGCGCCAGCAACTCGAAGCCTGCAAGCCATTGGCCAATTGGTTCTGCGAAACGCGCGCCGCTGTAGACACCCGCCAGCACGCCGATCAGGGTGATACCGAACTGGGCCGTGGACAGGAAGCGCGTCGGATCGTCGATCAGCCGGAGCGCCGCGCGCGCCCCCCTGCTCCCTGCCTCGGCCATCTGCTTCAGCCGCGTTGGGCGCGACGAAAAAACCGCCAGCTCGGCCATGGCGAACAGGCCGTTGACGAGGATCAGGGAGAACAGGATCAGGAAGTAAACGAGCATCGTGTGCCGGGCGTGCCGGCTGGAGCGATTCTAGCAGTTAATCGCGGGCCGCCCGGGCCGCGGGCATCGCCGGCCCCGCCTCGTACCAGGGGCGCGAGGCGTTGACAGCGCGCACCACCAGAAGCATCAGCGGCACCTCGATCAGCACGCCGACGACCGTCGCGAGCGCAGCGCCCGACTTTAGCCCGAACAGGCTGATCGCGACCGCGACGGCCAGCTCGAAGAAGTTGGAGGCACCGATCAGCGCCGAAGGCCCGGCCACACAGTGCGCCACACCGAGCCGCCGATTCAGCAGGTAGGCGACGCTGGAATTCAGCAGTACCTGGATCAGGATCGGCACGGCCAGCAACGCGATCACGAGCGGCTGCGCGAGGATCGCATCACCCTGGAAGGCAAACAGCAGGACCAGCATCGCGAGCAACGCAGTGAGTGCCAGGGGCGCAATGCCGCGGATCGCAGCTTCGTAGGCGTCCTGCCCGCGACGCAGCAGCCTGCTGCGCCAGGCCTGTGCAATCACCAGCGGCACGACGATGTACAACACGACCGAGAGCAGCAGCGTATCCCACGGCACCTGGATGGCCGCGACGCCCAGCAGCAATGCGACGAGCGGCGCAAAGGCGAAAATCATGATCAGGTCATTGAGCGCCACCTGCGTCAGCGTGAAGTTTGGCTCGCCTTTCGACAGGTTGCTCCAGACAAACACCATGGCCGTGCAGGGGGCGGCGGCCAACAGGATCAGCCCTGCGATATAGCTGTCGTGCTGCCCGGCCGGCAGCCAGTCCGCGAACACGTGCCGGATGAAGATCCAGCCGAGCAGCGCCATCGAGAATGGCTTGATCGCCCAATTGACGAGGAGCGTGACGCCGATTCCGCGGGCGTGACGGCGCAATTCGTGCAGCCGGCCGAAGTCCACCTTGACCAGCATCGGGATGATCATGATCCAGATCAGGATCCCGACCGGCAGGTTGACGCGCGCGAATTCCAGACTCGCGATCGCGGCCGCGGCGTCGGGCGCGAGCTGCCCGAAGCCGATTCCGGCGCCGATGCAGGCCAGCACCCAGACCGTCAGGTAGCGTTCGAAGAAGCCGAGTTCAGGCGCTGGTGGATGCATGGTCCGTGGCCGGTTGTTGCCCGCCGATTTCGTCGAGCTTGCGCTGCAGCCGCATGCGGTCCAGCGATGCCAACGGCAGGTTCATGAAGATCCGGATGCGGTGCTCGAGCGCGCGAAAGGCATCGCGGAATGCCTGCATTCTCCGCGCCTCGCTGCCTTCGACTGCCGCAGGATCTTCAACACCCCAGTGCGCGGTCATCGGATGACCCGGCCAGATCGGACAGGTTTCTCCCACGGCCTTGTCGCAGACCGTGATGATGAAATCGAACTCGACGCCGCCGGCTACCGCGAATTCATCCCAACTCTTGCTGCGCGCGCCCTCCGCCGGGATATTCATTTGCGTGAGCAGCTCAAGGGCCAGCGGATTAACGCGCCCGGTCGGGAAACTGCCCGCGCTACATGCGTGGAACCGCTCTGCTCCCCGATGATTGACCAGCGCTTCCGCCAGGATGCTGCGCGCCGAATTGCCAGTGCACAGAAACAGCAAGTTGTAAGTCCGCTCCGGTTTCGCCGGGATCATCGCCCGCTCCTGCTCAACCCGGGCAGCAGCCGCTGGCGGGATCGCAAGCACGGGCCGGCAAGCGCTTGGGTCCGTGATCGTCGCCGTAGTGGCGCGCCTCACCCAGCGTATGGAACGCTTCCCACGCGATGCCCTGCGGATCCACTGCCCAGTGCTTGTCGGAATGCGCGTAGCAGCAATTGGCGCCCGGCTGATCCGACACCTCGGCGCCGGCCGCAGCGAGACGCCCGCGGATTTCCGCGAGCTCCTCGGCATTATCGGCCTGGAGGCCCAGATGCTCGATGCCGGTGCGGTCGCGACCGATCGAGATCGCAAAATTGATGCGCGGGTCCTCGATCATCCACTTCGCGTAGTCGTGCTTGACGACGGCCGGTTCGGCGCCAAACAGCCGCGTGTAGAAAGCCTTGCTGCCGTCCAGATCATCGACAGCCACATGGACATGGAATCGTTTCATGCAGTTCTCCTTGAGGCGGATTTGCGGGCAGGGGCCCGCGCAGGTGCGCAGGAAGAACCGCCGCAGCAGTTTTCGGTCAGGAAACCGACCAGCGATTGCACCGCGTCGTAGTCGGCCGAGTAGTAGATGAACCGGCCATCCTGCCGCCCCCGTATCAGGCCGGCCTGCGCGAGACCGCGCAGATGGAAGGACAGCGCCGGCGGCGATATGTCGAGCCGCACGGCCAGATCGCCGGCCGCGAGCCCATCGGGTCCGGCCTGCACCAGCAGCCGGAACGCTTCGAGACGCGTCTCCTGCGCCAGTGCCGCCAGCGATTTCACTGCCTTGATCCGGTTCATGCTTAAACATTTCAACAATTATTTAATTGATTGTCAAGCAGACAACCGGATGGCGCAAGGCCACCCCGGTTGCAGGCCGCCCCGTTGGGCCGCAAGATGCCGTGAAGGAACGGAACCCCGCTTGGAAAAACGCGACAGCGGCCGGCGCCTGATCATCGGCTCGGCGATCATCGGCTCGATCGGCACATTCGGCTTGCACGTGCTGCTGCCGGCGCTGCCGGCGATTGCGACGGCAATGCAGGTGCACGCCGCGGCGGCGCAACTCCTGATCAGCCTGTCGCTGGTCGCCATCGCATTTGGCAATCTTGTCATCGCGCCGCTATCGGACCGCTATGGCCGCCGGCCCATCGTGCTCGCGGGCCTCGGCCTGTTCGTCGCTGGCAGCTTCGCGGGGATCCTTGCCCCGTCGCTCAAATTGCTCGTGCTCGCGCGCATCGTGCAGGCTTTCGGTGGCGGCGCGGCGATGGCCGTCATGCGGGCGACCATCATGGATTTCTTCGGGCCGGCGCGCGCGGCGAGCGCCATTGCGGCGACGGCTACAGCGATCCTCATCGCGCCGATGGTCGCGCCGACGCTCGGTGGGCTCGTGATCGAATGGTATGACTGGCGCGCCGTATTCGCCCTCTCCGGGCTGCTCGGCGGCGCCGTGATGCTGTTCGCGGCGCGCAAGCTGGTCGAAACCAGGCCAGCGGACCCGGCGGCCGGGCCGTCGCCGCGCACCTTATCGAGCTACCGGCAGCTGTTCAGCTCACGCAGTTACCTGACTTACCTCGCTTTCGGCTCCAGCATGATGAGCATGATCTACACCTTCGTGACCGGCGCACCCTATATCGCCATCGACGTGCTGGGCATTTCGCCTTCGCGCCTGGGCCTCCTGCTGTTCTTCCCGGCCGTCGCGTCCTTCGCCGGCTTTCTGGTCGCCTCACGCGTCGTCAATCGGGTTGGCGGGTTGCGCCTGATGCAGACCGGCGCACTGATTGCATTCACAGGGACGGCAACGATGGCCGTGCTCTCGCTCGCGGGTGTCTGGCATCCGCTCGCCATGTTCCTGCCGGGGATGCTGATCGGCTTTGCGAATGCGCTCGCGACACCCAGCTCGACGACCGCCGCGATCACGCGCCACCCTGCCATCGCGGGGGCGGCGTCAGGACTGCTGGGATTTGTTCATCTCGTCGTCGCGGCAGGCGCCACGCAACTCGTCGCGTTCTTCGCCAATCACTCGCCGGTGCCGCTCGCCGCGACCCTGATGGGGCTCAGCCTGGTGTCGTTGCTGACGCTGCGCTCGATCGCGCGGATTGCCGCTCAGTCCGGCCCGTAATCTCCGCCCGAGGAACCCGAGCCAACGCGATAGCGGAATCGCACCGCGCCAAAGGTCAGCGTGTCGCCGTCCTCGAGCTTCGCGTAGCGGAGCTGGATGCCGTTGACGTACACGCCATTGCAGCTGTTGGCGTCGATCACCCAGACCTCGCGACCGCGCAGCTTCAGTACCGCATGCAGCCGGCTCACGGTGGGGTCGACGATACGCAGGTCATTGTCCTTGGTGCGACCGACATTGATGCGCGGCAGCGTCATCTCGTACACCGAGCCCACCGTGTCGAGCCCGATCAGGTAACGGCGGACCTGCGGTTCGCTGTGTACCAGGACTGGCGCTTCCATGCGCGGCGGCGCTTGCTGCATGTCCTCGACGAGCACCTGGCGCTGCGGCAGTTCGACAGTCAACTTCGGTGCGGCTTCCACGACCGGCACTTCCGCACTCGGCGTGGCAACAACCGGTGAAACGGCCGCGGGCGTTTCCGCCATCTGCTCGCCGCCAAAGAACTGGCGCATGACCATCCGCAATTCGCCACCGTTCTGAACTGTCTCGTCGAGCGCGCGCAGTCGTGCGTGCACCTGCTCGATGAATTGGTCGCGCACGGTGACACCGGCGACAAGCTGCTCGCGCGTTGCGCGCAGGCGTTCGATTTCTTCGCGCGCTTCGAGCAACGCGCGACTACGCTCGCGCAGCCGCCCGTGCAGGCTTGCGATGGCGCTGTCTGCCGGTGACGGTAGCCGGCGCTCGGCAGTTGACTCAGACTGCCCGGTGGATGGTTCGCGCTCGATTGCCACCGAGGCGAGGCGCGCCGACAGGTTCTCGATCTCCTGCGCGCCCTCGGCGAGCTGGCGCTTGCGCTCGATCATGTCCGAGCGCATGTCTTCGACTTCCTGCTGCCAGCGTGCGCGTTCCGCAGCCAGCGCTGCGGCCAGCTCAAGCTCAAGCTGCTCGTCCTGCGACAGCCGCCGGTCGAGGTTGAGCTCGGTCCCCGTGAACAGTTCGATGTCCTCGGCGAACTCCACGCCCCGGAGGTCCGGGAGTTGCTGGGTCTGGTCGTCGGTCAGGTTCGGCGCAACTGGCGATTCGTCGATGGGTATCGCCAACTCCCACGCGGGACCGCTGCCCATGTGGTACTCGCCGGCCAGTTCGATGTGTTCGACCAGCTGTGTGATGTCCTTGGCGACGATACCGTCGTCCGATGGAGCATCTGAATCCCGCTTTGCCATTTCCCGATCCCCTGGCACGGTCAGAGCGCCGCAATGCGCAAGCCGGCCTCATTATGTCGTGGGGCGGCATCCCGCTAGTTGTCGAAGTATCCCGGAGGGCCCTCCCCCATTCTGTGACCTGGGTCACATGCGGCGATTCGTCTTCTGGCGGCGGTGTACGATGCTGCGATGCAACAAGTCTGGATGCTATCGGCGACCCAGGCTTTTTGCATGTCGGGCAGTTTCCTGTTCGTTTTGCTGGGTGGGATCATCGGCTCGGAGCTGGCGCCGACGCCCGGCCTCGCGACATTGCCCGTATCGGTATTGATCATCGGGCTTGCCGCAAGCGTCTTGCCGGCCGGAGTGCTGATCCGCCGGCTCGGAAGGCGCAGAGCATTCGTGGCGAGCGCGCTGCTCGCTGGTCTCGGCTGCATTGCCGCCGGATTCGGCATCCATGCCGCCAATTTCTGGATTTTCTGCGCCGCCGCGCTGTTGCTCGGCGCCAACAACGCGATGGTCATGCAGTACCGTTTCGCGGCGGTCGAGTATGTCGAACCAGAGCGCGCCAGCAAGGCCATCGCAATCGTCATGAGCGGCGCACTCGCCGCCGCCTGGCTCGGACCGGAGATCGCTGTGCGTTTCGCCGACATCATCGCGGGTGCGCACTACGCGGGATCATTCTTCGTCGGCACGTGCCTCTATGTGCTCGCTGCCATCCTGCTCGTGCTGACTCCGATCTCCACACGCACCTTGGACAAGGACACACGACCGCCACGACCGCTTGCCGAGATTGCGAGGCAGACGGATTTTCGCATCGCGGTGCTGGCGGCGCTCGTTTCCTATGCGGTCATGAGCTTCGTCATGACAGCGACGCCGATCAGCATGCACGTGACCGACCGGTACGATGAGGTCGCGACCAAGCAGGTGATCCAGGGTCATCTGCTCGCGATGTACCTGCCGTCCCTCGCGAGCGGCTGGATCATCACGCGACTCGGCATTCGCCCGGTCATCGTCGCTGGCACGTTGCTGATGGCCACTAGCGTCGCCATCGCCGCATTCATCGGGCACAGTGTGCCGCACTACGGCTGGGCACTCGTGCTGCTGGGTGTCGGCTGGAATCTGCTGTTCATCGCCGGCACGACGCTGCTCACGCGCACCTACCGGCCGCAGGAGCGCATCCAGGTGCAGACCGTGAATGACTTCATGGTATTCGGCGCCCAGGCCATCGCGTCACTGATGGCCGGTGTCGCGCTTGCGACGATCGGCTGGCAGCACCTCAATCTCGCGACCCTGCCATTTCTGGCGGCGGTACTGCTCTCCCTGGCATTCGCGGCCCGCCGGCGGCATGCGCCGCAGACCTAGCGGTCCAGGAATTCCCGGATCCGCGCGACCTGTGGCGCAACCGGTTCCTGCAACAGCGCCGCGGCATCCCCGGCGAGTTGCAGCATCGGCCGTGCCGGCATCACCGCTGGTTGCTGATTGTCCGCGATCACCAGACGTCGGATATCGCCGGGCCGGAGCGCCACGAGTTCGAAGGCGACCGCCGCACCACGGCCGCAACCGATCACATCCACTTCGTGCAGCCGCAGCTGATCGAGCAGGTCTGCGATCGCGGCCGCCAGGTTCGCAACCGTCATGCGCCCCGCTGGCCCATCGGATGCGCCGCTGCCCGGCAGATCCGGCGCATAGACCGAACGATCAGCTCCGAGCATCGCCGCGCAGGCCTTGAAATCGGTGCCGGTGCCGCCCTCGGCATGCAGGAACAGAACCGCGGTGAGTTCATTAAAGCCGCCGCTCGGTGGGAACGCCGCAGTCAGGTGCAACTGGCCGTAGCGGCAATCCACATACATGCGCCGCACGGATGCTGTTGCCGCCGCCTTCCGGATCTTTGCCGCCATGTCCGTCCCGTCCCGATGGCTCCTTGTATCATGGTGCATCAAGGAGGCCTCAATGCCAAAGAACCTGCGCACATTTCTGCCTGCGGTCCTGGCGACGACACTCGGTCTGTTCACCGCTGCGGTAGCGCAAGCCGAGGGCCCCGATCACGCCGCGACCTACGAGAAGCTCAAGTCGCTGGCCGGCACCTGGACCGGCACGATGGAAGATCCGCTCGAGGGTCCGCCGGTCACCGTGCGCTACGAGGTCGTGAGCAACGGCAAGGCCATCATCGAGTACCAGAATCCCGGCGAGACATTCGAAATGGCGACGGTTTACTACCTTGCCAACGGCAAGCTGCAGGCGACGCACTACTGCGCAGCCGGCAACCAGCCGGCCTACCGGCTCGGCGACAAATCGACCGCTGAGCTCGCGCTACTGGAGTTTGCCGGCGGCACGGGCTTCGATCCGGATCAGGACGGGCATGTGCACCAGGGTGAAATCCGGTTTCTTTCGGCCGATCGAATCGAGCATCGCTGGTTCCACTATGTCGGGCCCAAGGAGCTGGGCTCAACGCACTGGTTCCTGCAGCGCCAGGTCGAAGCGCCAGCCGAACCGGTCGCGGCGCCCGAGCCGCCCACGGAGCCGGCAACATGAATGGATTCATCACTGCTTCGGCGATGCTGCTTGCCGCGGGCACCGCGCACGCGGCTGATCCATTGCCCGATTGCAGCGGCACGGAATATCGTCAATTCGATTTCTGGATCGGCGAGTTCGAGGTGCGATCGCCTGACGGCGAGGTCGCCGGGCACAATGTCATAGAGCCGACGCTGAATGGTTGCGCGCTGACCGAGCACTGGACCGGCACCGACGGTAGCGAGGGCCGATCGCTCAACTTCTATGATCGCCGCGAGCAGCGCTGGCACCAGCTCTGGATCGACGCCCAGGGTGGCGTGCTCCGGCTCGCCGGCGGAATCGTGGACGGCTCGATGCTGCTCGAAGGCACGACGCCGGGGAAGGACGGTGCCATCCGGCGGCACCGGATCCGCTGGACACCGATGCCAAATGCCAGCGTGCGCCAGCATTGGGAGTCCTCGACCGACGACGGCGCGACCTGGGCGACGGTCTTTGACGGCAGCTACCAGCCCAGGAAGTAATCAATACTCGTCGTACTTGCGCGCCTGGCCGCGCACGCGCTCGGCCGGATACTTGACCGCATTGCGCTCGAGTTTTTCGCCGGCCGCCTGCAGCAGGTCGATATCCAGCCGGTCAGCGATCCGTACCAGGTAAACCAGCACATCGGCCAGTTCCTCGGCGGCACGCCGGTGCCTCTCGGCATCGAGCGCCGCACTCTCCGCCTCGGTCAACCACTGGAATAGCTCGACCAGCTCGGCGGCCTCCACTGAAAGGGCCATCGCGAGGTTTTTGGGGCTGTGGAACTGGTCCCAGTCGCGCTCCGCGGCGAAGACGCGCAGGCGTTCCTTCAATTCCACGAGGTCGCGCATGGCGCCACTGTCAGCCAATCGCCACTCGCGCGCAACGTCTGGTCGAATCCGGTTTGCCAGCGCCGCACCCCGACCGGCAGAATCCAGGGCTCATGCATGGCCGCCTCGTGCGGTGCCGGAGAACATTCCAATGCCGCTCGCTGCAAGATGGATCGTTGCCCTGCTAGGCCTCGCATCATTCGTGGTCCAGGCCGCGGACAACGCCGCGACGCCCCTGAGCGCCGAAACGATGTGGAAGATCCAGCGGGTCGGCGACCCGGCGCTGGCGCCCGATGGCCGCCAGGCCGTCTATCCGGTGACCGTCTACGACGAAGAGCAGGACAAGGGCGAAGCGGACTTGTACCTGGTCGCGACCTCGGGAGGCGTGTCGCGACGCCTGACCAGCATGCCCGGCAAGGAATCGGAACCGGCGTGGAGCCCGGATGGACGCTGGATTGCGTTCGTCGCCAAGCGCAGCGAGGACAAGGAATCGCAGCTCTACGTGATCGCGACCGACGGCGGCGAGGCGACCCGGGTGGGCGACGTGCCGACTGGCGTCTCTTCGCCGAGGTGGTTTCCGGATTCAAAGCGCATCGCTTTCATATCGCGCGTCTGGCCCGAACTGGCGGACTGGAAAAAGGCCGGCGAGCGCCTCGAAGAGCGCGAGAAATCAAAGGTCAAGGCGCAGGCCTGGAACCGGCCGCCGATCGCCTACTGGGACCACTGGATCGATGACCGTCAGGTTCACGTCTTCTCGATTGCGCTCGAGGGCGGGACGCCTACCGCGATCACGCTCGGCACCGGTTTCGAACTGGAGCGGCAGGAACCCGACCACAATTCCTATGCCATCTCGCCCGACGGGCTCGAGGTCGCATTCGTCTCCAACATCGACCCCACCGGCGTGGACCAGAATTTCGACGTCTTCGTCGTGCCAGCCGCGGGTGGCCAGGCGCGCAACCTGACCGCCGACAATTCCGCCGATGACAAGGACCCGACGTACAGTCCCGACGGCCGTTGGCTGCTGTACACGCGCCAGACGATCAAGGATTTCTACGCCGATTCCTACCAGGCATGGCTCGTGGACAGGAAAAGCGACGCGCGCCGACGCCTCGCTGCGGATTGGGACCGTTCGCTAAGCGGTTTTCTATGGGCTCCGGATTCGAAGAGCCTGTATGCGTCGATCGACGACGCCGGGACGCATCGTGTCCAGCGCATCGAAATTGCGAATGGCCGGCACGCGCCCGTGACGACGGGCTCGAGCTTTTCGAGCCTCGCCATCGAAGGTTCGCCCGCGACGCTCGTTGGGCTGCGCCAATCCTTCAGCGAACCACCGACACTCGTGCGTATCGGCACGCGCGACGGCGACGTAACGAAGCTCTCCGACCAGAACGACGCAGTGCTCGACGGTGTCGCATTCGGCAAGGTTGAAAGCGTGACCTACCAGGGCTCGGGCGGCGAAGACATCCAGATGTGGGTCGTCTACCCGCCCGGCTTCGATCCCGGAAAGAAGTACCCGCTCTACCTGCTGCTGCACGGCGGTCCGCACAATGGCGTCACGGATTCCTGGACCTTTCGCTGGAACGCGCAGGTTTTCGCGGCTTGGGGCTATGTCGTCGCCTGGCACAACTTCCACGGCTCCAGCGGCTTTGGCCAGGCATTCACTGACTCGATAAATCCGGACCAGATCACAAAGCCCTACCAGGACACGATCCGCGCTGCCGAGTGGTTCACGTCGAAGCCGTGGATCGACCGCGATCGCCTGATCGCCGGCGGCGGCAGTTATGGCGGCTTCCTGGCAGCGACGCTCCTGGGACGGCCTCACCCGTTCAAGGCGCTGGTCGCGCATGCGGCGGTGTACAGCGAGTACGCGCAATACGGCGCGGACTACGGCGCCGGCAAGCGGCGCTTCTTCGAGGCCTGGGAGCGGCCCGAGGAATTCGCGCGCTATTCGCCGAACACCTACGCCGCCAATTTCACCACGCCGACACTCGTCATTGTCGGGCAGCTCGACCAGCGCGTGCCGCTCAATAACGGCATCGAATTGTTCAATACGCTGCAGAATCGCGGCGTCGAAAGCCGCCTCGTGTATTTTCCGGACGAGAATCACTGGATCCTGAAGCGGCAAAACTCGCTGTATTGGTACAAGGAAGTCAAGGACTGGCTGGAACATTACGCCCCGGCCGGCGCGCGCTAGGAAACGGAGAAAACATGGACATGACCCGACGCAGCATCCTCAAGACCGCCGCCGGAACGGCGCTCGCAGTCGCCGCGGGCCGGCTTGCAGCCGCAGAGCAGAAACTGAAAACGCTGCTGATCCTCGGCGGCACCGGCTTCATCGGCCCGCACTTGACCGAGCAGGCGCTCGCACGCGGCTGGAAGATTACGCACTTCAACCGCGGCCAACGCGATGCCGAAGTCGAGAATGTCGAGACCCTGCTAGGCGACCGCAAGGGCCAGCTGGATTCGCTGAAAGGCCGCAGTTGGGACGCGGTCGTGGACAACACCGGCTATATCCCGAAGTTCGTGAAGATGTCGTCGGCTCTGCTCGCGCCGAACACCGGCTACTGCCTCTACATCTCGAGCATCTCGGCCTACGCGAGTTTTGTGAGACCCAATGACGAGTCCTCGCCGCGTGGCGTGCTCGCGAATATTGACGAGGAACAGGTCACGAACGATTCCTACGGCCCGATGAAGGCGCTGTGCGAGGATTACGTGCGGCAGGCCTTCGGCGCGCGCTCCTCGGTGGTGCGCCCCGGCTATATCGTCGGGCCACTGGACCCGACCGATCGCTTCACCTACTGGCCGGTGCGCGTCGCCCGCGGCGGCGACATGGCGGTGCCTGGCACGCCGGCTGATCCGATTCAGGTCATCGATGTCCGTGACCTTACGCGCTTCATGCTGGATCTGGTCGAGCGCCGCGTGGACGGATTATTCAACGCCGTCACGCCGCCAGGCAGCATCACGATGGGCGGGCTGATCGACTCGAGCAAGCGTATTTCCGGTGCCGACACTCGCGCGATCTGGATCGATGAAGATTTTCTCGCGCAGGTCTTGAAGCCCGAGGAAATGAATTTTGCGCCCTGGGGCCCGATGCGCGGCGTGGAGGCCGGCGCTTCGCTGACCGGAATCAAGCTCTCGGTGGCCCAGGGGCTGACGAGCCGCCCGCTCGACGACACCGTGCGCGACACACTCGCCTGGCATGCGACCCGCCCGGCTGAAAAACAGGCGCAGCTCCGCTCCGGGCTCTCGGTCGAGCTGGAAACGAAGCTGCTGGCGGCCTGGAACGCGCGCAAAACGGGCTGAGCGGGCGTAAGATTCCCGGACGCAGCTGCGGCTGGGAGACGACCATGCGGACCGTACGTCAACTACTCGATGGAAAGCCGTCCGGGGTCCACACCGTGGACACCGAAGACCCGGTCCGCACCGCGATCCAGCTGATGGCCGATCACTTTGTCGGCGCACTGCCCGTGTTGAGCGGCGGCCGGCTGGTCGGCATCGTCTCGGAGCGCGACTACGCGCGCAAGGTCGTGTTGATGGGCCGAAACTCCGCGGAGACGACGGTCGCCACGATCATGAGTTCGCCGGTCATCCAGGTCGGACCGCAGAACAGCGTCAATGACTGCATGATGCTGATGACCGACAAGCGCATCCGCCACCTGCCGGTGGTCGAGAATGGCGAACTGATCGGCGTGATCTCGATCGGCGACTGCGTCAAGGCCGTCATCGACGAGCAGCGCCACGAGATCGACGATCTGAAGCGCTACATCGCAGGCTGAGCCTCGCGAGGCGCGCCCTGTTTCACCAGCTGCCGGTGTTCGGCATCGACGCCCAGGGCTCGCGGGGCGGCAGCGCCTCGCCCTTCTGCAGCAATTCGATCGAAACATTGTCCGGCGAGCGCACGAAAGCCATGTGCCCGTCACGCGGTGGCCGGTTGATCGTGATACCAGAGGCCTGCAGCTTCGCGCATAGCGAGTAGAGGTCGTCCACCTCGTAGGCGAGATGGCCGAAGGCGCGGCCCATCGTGTACTGCTCCGGATCCCAGTTCCAGGTCAACTCGACCTGCGCCTCCTCATCGCCCGGTGCGGCGAGGAACACGAGCGTGAAGCGCCCGCGTTCGCTGACGTGGCGATCGATCTCCACGAGCCCGAGTTTGTTGCAGTAGAAATCCAGTGACCGCTCGAGATCGGTGACCCGGACCATCGTGTGCAGGTATTTCATGCGAACAAAACTACCAGAAATCCCGCCAGCGCACCGGCCGCGATAATCCACAGCACGTCCACGCGGAATCTTTCCAGCAGGACCAACGCGGCGATTGCAATTGCGAGGGCCGGCCAGTTCGGCGCTCCGATTCCGGCCGGGAAAATGACGGCGCCGGCAAAAACGACGGCGAGATTCGCGATCACGCCCACGACCGCCGCCGTGATGCCTGACAGTGCGCCCGCAAGCCGGGGATTCGCGGTCAGGCGCTCCACATAGGGCGCACCGACCAGGATCAGCACGAAGGACGGCAGGAATGTTGCCCAGGTCGCAAGGAGCGCCGTCGTCGTGGCGGTCAGCGCGGGGCCCACCGCTCCTGGCGCGTTCCATCCCGCCATGAAACCCACGAATTGCAGCACGATGATCAGCGGGCCCGGTGTCGTTTCCGCGAGCGCGAGACCGGCAACCGTGTCCGCCGGCGTGAGCCAGCCATAGACCTCGACCGCCTGCTGCACTACGAAGGCGAGCACTGCGTAGGCGCCGCCGAATGTCACGAGCGCGGCGGTCGTGAAGAATCCGTAGACCTGCGAGTGAACCGACCCGGGTCCGGTTGTGGCCAGGACGATTGCGGCGGGCAGCGCCCACAACAGGATTCCGGCAAGCAGGACGCGCCAGGGGAAATTCTTCGTGACCGCGGGCGCCGGCGGCGCAGTATCGCGACGCATCAAGCCACCCAGCAGCGCGGCAACCATCAGCAGGACAGGAAATGGCGCGAGATGCCAGGCCATGACCGCAAAGGCCACGGGCGCTATCAGCCAGTGCACCGGCGCGGATAGCGCACGCCGCGCGACACGGATCAACGCATGCACGATCAGCGCAACGACCGTCGCCTTCAGCCCGAACAGCAGCGCGGCGATCGCGGGCACCTGGCCGTAAATCGCATAGGCAAATGACAGGCCGAGCAGCAGCACGATCGCCGGCACGATGAAGCACAGGCCCGCTACCACGCCGCCCAGCGCACCGTGAAACCGCCAGCCGAGATAGATCGCGAGTTGCAACGCCTCGGGGCCCGGCAGCAACATGCAGAAATTCAGCGCATTCATGAATGGCTGCTCGGCGAGCCAGCGACGCCGCTCGACGATTTCGCGGTGCATGATTGCGATCTGGCCGGCCGGGCCGCCGAAGGAGATGAAGCCAAGCTTCAGCCAGAAAAGGAAGGCCTCACGGCGCGACGGGCTCATGGGTCTGGAATCTGGTGGTACAGCACCTGCCCCCGCAGGCTCAAAACATTTCCGAAGAATCCGGCGGGGTTGCCGGGCGCGGGCTGCGCGAGCAGATCCAGTCGCCCGTGATCATCTCCTCGTAGGTCTGTCCGGGACCGATCATCGGGTAGACGCCGGCGTCCGGATCGATGATGACTTCGAGAAATGCGGACCCTGGAAACGCGATGAACTCCGCAACGATGCGTTCGACGTCGGCCTTGCGGTCCAGCCGGCGCGCGAACTCGAAGCCATCCGCCTGCGCGGCCTTGACGAAGTCCTTCTTGTGAAGTGCCTTGTCGGAAGCCGACAGCCGCCCCTTGAAAAACAGCTTCTGCCACTGCTTGACCATGCCGTCGCCGAAGTTGTTCAGCACGACAACCTTGACCGGCAGCCCGTAGGTCGTCACCGTTTCGAGTTCGCCCAGATTCATCCGGATGCTGCCGTCGCCGTCAAGATCGATCACAAGCCGCCCGGGGTTCGCGAACTGGGCGCCGATCGCGGCCGGCAGACCGAAACCCATGGTGCCCATGCTGCCCGAGGTCAGCCACAGACGCGGCTCGCGGAAATCAAAGTACTGCGCGGCCCACATCTGGTGCTGGCCTACGCCGGTCGAGATGATGGCCTCGCCCTTTGTCAGCCGATTGATCGCCTCGATCAGGTGATTGGGCTGGATGAGCTCGCTCGCCCGGTCATAGTTCATCGCGTACGTTTCCTTGAGCGCCGCGCAATGCGCGTGCCAGGCCGACCAGTCACGGCTGAAGCCCGCCTGCCGCCCGTATTCCGTAAGCCGCGCGAGCGCATCCGCAGTACGGCCCACGTGGCTCCAGTGCACGCGCTTGACCTTGTTGATTTCGGAGGCGTCGATGTCGAAATGCGCTATGTGCCGCGCGCCCTGTGCGAAGCGGCCCGGAATACCGGCTACGCGGTCGTCGAAGCGGGCGCCCGCCGCGATCAGGAAATCGCAGTCGTCCACCGCGTAGTTCGCAAACGCAGCGCCATGCATGCCGAGCATCCGGAGCGACAGCGGGTGGCGTGTATCGACCACGCCGATGCCCATCAGCGTCGTGACGACCGGGAAGCCGAAAGCGGCTGCAAATTCCCGGAGCGCCGGTGCCGCGCCGCCATTGACGATGCCACCGCCAGCGTAGATCAGCGGCCGCTCCGCTTGCGCGAGCATGCGGAAGAAGTCGGCGCAAGCCGCATCGGCCAGCTGCGCCCCGTCGAGCTGCGCGAGGCGACGGCGGTAGCCAGGAATCGCGAGGCGGCTTGCGCCGTGGAAGACGCCCTGCCAGTTCTGCACATCCTTCGGCACGTCGACGACGACCGGGCCTGGTCGCCCGGTCCGCGCGATCTCAAAAGCCGTGCGAATGGTCGCCTCAAGACGTTCCGGTTGCGTGACCAGAAACACATGCTTGGCGACCGGGCCCATGATTGACGGAACCGGCGCTTCCTGGAAGGCGTCCGAGCCGATCGCATGCGTCGGGACCTGCCCGCAGATCACGACGATCGGCACGGAATCGGCCATGCAATCGCGAATCGGAGTCACGGTGTTGGTCGCGCCCGGCCCCGAAGTCACGAGCGCGACGCCGACCCGGCCGCTGGCCCGCGCATAGCCCGCCGCCATGAAGCCCGCACCCTGCTCGCTGGCCGGCACGATCAGTGGCATGCCCGGGCGGCCGGCGTCCTGCTCCCGCCGGTTGTGCACGAAGACCGCATCGTAGGTCGGCAGGATTGCGCCGCCGGAATAGCCGAAGATCGTGTCGACGCCCTCGTCGGCCAGCACCTGCACGATCATTTCGGAACCGCTCATGCGCTGCCCGGCGCTCGAATGGGCGCTGTCGGATGGGTCGTTGATGATCGCGTCGATGGCGTTCACGGAGCGGTCCTCAGCCAACCCTTGCGCGATGTTGCACTGCAATAGAGACTAGCAGCCAGACCCGATGCCGTCCATGTTGCCGGATAGCCGGGCGTTTACGGTATTTTCGGGCACGTAGAGAGGCCCCATATGCGTCACATCATCTCGGTCCTGCTGCAGAACGAGGCCGGGGCACTGAGCCGGGTCGCCGGCCTGTTCTCGGCGCGTGGTTACAACATCGAATCGCTGGCGGTCGCAGCGACCGATGATCCGATCGTGTCACGCCTGACGCTGGTGACCACCGGCGATGACGCCGTTATCACCCAGATCGTCAGCCAGCTACAGAAGCTGATCGATGTCGTGCTGGTCGACGACCTGACGCGCGGCGCGCACTTCGAGCGCGAGCTCGCGCTCCTGAAGTTCCAGGTTGACGATGCGGGACTCGATCCGCTCGCGCGGCTTACGACCGAAGCGGACGGCAAGATCCTCTCGGGCGCGCCCACCAGCTTCGTCATCGCACTGACCGATAGCGAGGCCGGGATAAACCGCTTCGTTGCGCGAGCGACGATGCATGCGACGCTTGTCGAGGTGGTCAGGAGCGGCGCGCTCGCAATTGCGCAGGGCCAGCGTGCGCTACGACACACCTCGCTGGCGGCCGGGCCCGGTGCGGAGCCGCCCGCGTACCAGGGCTGCTAGGCGAACGGTGCGCTCGAACTGCCGTCTCGCTTCCGTCAGGCTTCGGTGATCGGCGCGTACCAGGGCAGCGCCTTGAAATTCGCGATCCAGGCACTGATCGCGGGATAGTCCGCGAGCCGGTAACCCGCCTCGTCTGCGACGTGTGTGTAGGCAAAGAGCGCCACGTCGGCGAGAGTCACCTTGTCGCCGACCAGCCAGCGCCTGTCTGTGAGTTCGCGTTCGAGCACGGCGAGCGCGTCGGCGCCGCGCTGGAAGCGTTCCTTGTAGCGCTCACCGAAATCGGCGGGTGATTTCTTCAGGGACTTGAGCCAGAAACGCACGGTGCCGACACCCGGCTCGAGCTGGTACTGCTCGAAGCACATCCATTGCCACATCAGCGCGCGCTCGTAGGGATCGGAGGGCATCAGCGACGAACCCTCCGCGAGATACGCGATGATCGCGTGGCTCTCGGCGATCGGCCCGCGCCCCGGCACCATCAGCACCGGGATCTTGCCATTCGGGTTGATGGCGAGATACTCGGGCGTGCGCGTCGCACCGGCGACGATATTCATTTCCTTCAGTTCATAGGGCATGCCGAGCGCCTTTAGCGCCAGGCGGCATTTGTAGCCGTTGCCCGAGGGCAGGTAGTCATACAACACGAGACTCATGTGGAGGACCCCGCAAGCAGGCGGCGCGCCTCGCGGGCGGCGCGCAGGCCGGACATGTGCGCGCCGTGCAGCGTGCCATAGGCCGTCTGCTCCGTGTGCTCGCCCGCAAACACGATTCGCCCGCCCACCGGGCGGGTCAGGATCGCGCGCGCGCCGTAACGCCCCGGCAGACAATGCGAATAGGAACCGCGGGCGAATGGATCGGATGACCAGGCGGTCGTCGCGCCGCGGTCGAACTGGCGGCGCAGGTCGCCGCCCAGCATCGTCGTCAGTTCCGTGAGTGCATGATCGATGGTCGCGGCCTCGCCTGCTGCTTCGAGCTCGTACGCGAACCGGCCCGCGGCCAACCCGATGCAGACATTGCTGTTCCACAGCCGCGTCAGGTACTCGATGCCGCGCCCGTCGTTGCGGCGCAGCTGCCAGAACTCCGTGCGCTCCGACGGAAACACATTGCGCTTGAATTTCAGCGCCACCTTGTTCATCAGCCCGAGCGGCAAGTCGTGATGGGCCTGAAGCACCTCGACCGGCAGGTGCGGCGAGAAGATCACGGCGCCATCCGTGATGACCGCGGATGGCAAGGCGACGACAACCACGCGCGCGCTGATTGCCCCCGCATTCGTGTCCGCCGTGACGCCACGCGCCGTCCAGCGGATGCGCGAGACCGGTGTGCGAAGCCGCACGGGGACTTCGTGCGCGTAATGTGCGAGCAACGTGCCGTAGCCGCGCGGAATCATCAGGTCGTCGCCTTCCTCGATGAACTGCTGCGAGTCGAGCACCGAGTAATTGGGCGGCTCGATGCCTTCCCAGGATGTCAGGCCCGACTCCGCCATCGGGTACCAGGGATCGGCAAGCGTCGCCTGCGTAAATGCGGCTTCGGCAGGAATGTCGAGTCCACGGCGCGCCGCTTCCTCCATTTCGCGTCCCATGCGTTCCTGGACGGCGCGGTAGCTTGCCGTCTCGGCGCCGCCCATGCGCCGCGATCCGTCGCAGATCTGGCGCGGAAACTTGTCGGCGAACACTTCGAAGTCATTCTGTCGCGCATAGGCGACCAGGGGATTCACGTCGGACGCATGCAGCCAGGAACAACCGCGATCCCAGGCGACACCGAGACTCGTGTCGGTGAAGGCGCGGCCGCCGATGCGATCGCGCGCCTCGAGCACGAGCACGTTGATTCCTGCAGCCTGCAGTTCCTTGGCCGCCGTGAGTCCCGCGCCGCCCGCTCCGATGACGATGACGTCGAGCGGCGCCGACTGCGCCAGCAGCCGCGTGCTAAAGCTGCTGAAAGCGGCCGCGCCGCCGATACCCTGCAACAGTTGCCTGCGATTCAACACGCGATGGCACTCCGCCAGATCTGCAATTTGCGAAGATAACTCATCCCGGCGTGCGCCGGGCTGGTTGAGGGCAACAGTTGGCATTCGGGTTGGCATCCGGGCGGCAACTGCCTTTGCACGTGGCGCCGCCAGGCGGCCTCGGCCTTGCGGCCATTGAAACAGACGCGCGCGACGCGGGTGTGGGTCAAGAGGAATTCGGCAAAATCATTGACTACGATCGATTCATCGTCGATCGCGGAATCGAGGCTGCCCTGCCTGACGCAGCTTCCGATCACGTCCCAGAGCGCAATGCCGGCCGCCGCGAGCGCTGCCTTGCGGCGCGTGTAGGACGCCTTTGGATCAAAGCCGCAGATCACCCCGAGAATCGGCCAGAAATGATTGCGCGGGTGCGCGTAGTACTGCCCCGCAGCAAGCGAGGCATCACCCGGCATGCTGCCGAGCACCAGCACCCGCGCACCACGCCGCGCGATCGGCGGGAATCCAGATAAAGATAAAGGGGACGCTTCCCTTTTTTTGGAGCGCATATGAAGGTAATAAGGGAAGCGTCCCCTTTATCCCTTTATGTGCGAGCGATCGCAGCGACATACAGCACCGGGCCGGTTGGCGCGCCAGTCGGCGAGCCGCCGAGTGGTTCCTCGCTGACCGCCACGTTGGCAGCCAGGCCGACTGCTGCGCGTTGCCGTTCATCGAGCGCAAGTCGCAGGCGCCCGCTGGCCGGCATCAGGCCGAGAGAGACCGGCGCGGCTTCAGGCGGCAGGGCCCAAAGTTCGAGCGAGCGCTGATCGGGGTAGCGGACCGAGCCGATCGCGCTGACCTCCACATACTCGCCGTCCGCGGCGAGCTCGATGCGCCACAGCGCTTCGCCTGCCTTGCTCGCGATGATTGCCTGCGCCTGCGGCTCGGCGACCCGCAACTCCTGCCACAGGAACCAGCCGAGCCCCAGCACCGCGACCGCCGCGACGGCCGCCGCAAAGGCGCGCCAACGGCTGCCTTGCGCAGGTCCGATCCTGCGCTCGATCGAGGCCCAGACGCCGGGAGACGGCGCAACGGGCTCAAGCTGGAACGCAAGCCCCGCAAGCCTGTCTTCCCAGGCGCGCACGCGCCGCTCCACGAACGGGTCGGCACCGCGCCAGCGCTCGAAGCGCCGCCGCGCGGCGCCCGCCAGCGTGCCGAGCACGAACTCGGCGGCCAGCAGGTCGAGGATGTCCGGGTTATTGCGGTTCATGATTCGAGGCACCGTCGCAGCGCGGCCAATCCGCGGCGGATCCAGCTCTTGACCGAACCCAGCGGTTCACCGATGCGATCCGCCACCTCCGCATGGGTCATGCCATTCTGGTAGGACAACAGGATGCAGTGGCGCTGCCGTTCCTGCAGCGCATTCAGGCAATTGTCGAGCGCAGCGGCTGCCCGATGTCCCAGCGCCATCAGCGACTCGTGTGGCTCTTCGTCGGCGGCGATCGCTTCGAACTGTTCCGCGCCACCAGCAACGAGGCGCCGCTCGCGGCGCTGCAGGTCGATCGCACGGTAGCGCGCAATCGCAATCAGCCACGCCCAGGACGATCCGCGATCGCGCTGGAATTGAGTGGCCCGGTTCCAGACCTGAATGAAAACGTCCTGCAGCGCGTCCTCGGCAAGTGCGCGGTTCCTGAGCAGCCGGATCAGGCAGGCCAGCAGCCGCGGCGATGTCAGTTCGTAAAGCCGCTGAAAGGCCTGCCGGTCCTGGCGCACGCATGCGGCCAGCAACCGGGCGACCTCAGGCTCCGAGTCCAGACCTGTTGATTCCGCCATCCTGTTCAGTATACGCAGCACCCGCGGCGGCGGATGCAGCAGGGCTCTGGCGGGCGCACCGCCCTAGAGCCTGCCGGTGAACCAGATCGCTCCGGTGAAGGCTGTCGCCAACGACAGAGCCGGCATGAGGCGGCTGGCGTACTCAGACCTTCGGCTAAGAAGCCACAGGACCGGGAGCGCTACTGCGACAATCATGATCTGGGCGACTTCCACGCCCAGATTGAAGCCAGCCAGCATTGGCGCGAGACGCAATCCGCCCGCACCGATCTCCTGCAAGGCGTTCGCAAAGCCGAAGCCGTGTACAAATCCAAAGCCGAACGCCAATCGCAATCGCCAGCGGGATGCGGCTGGAAAAAGATTGAGCAGGCCGGCCACGACGATCGAGCCGGCGATCGCGACCTCGATCGGCTGCACCGGGACCCGGACCGTGTCAGTGGCCGCGAGCCCCAGCGTGACCGAGTGCGCGACCGTGAACGCAGTGACAATCTTCAACAGGTCCCGCACGACCTCGCGGCCGTTTGCTGCTGCGGTCCAGCCGGCGCGCGATCCGCGCAGCACGCTCGGCAGCAGCAACAGCAGCAGGAACGCGATGTGATCGTAGCCGATCAGTACGTGCCAGATGCCCTCACGCAGAAAGCGCAGCAAGGTGTCGAGCGCTGTAAGGACGGGCGGCTCGGTCCAGGTTGCACTACCGAAGGACAGCACCGTGGGAAAACGTCCGTGCGGAGTCCGCACGTCGAGCAATGCGGAATAGCCGGGGCTGCCGAAGAACAGACTCGTCGATACTTCGACCGGCCCGCCAGGTGGGCAGACGCCGTTCAACTGGAGCGATACAAAAGTACCCGATCCGCGCTGGATGGTCTTGAACTCGCCATCCGACAGCTGGCATTCGTCGCCGCCACGGCGGATGCCGAGACGGCTCGTCGCAAACTGCACGATGGCCGGGCGCCGCGCAAGGATCTCGCTGGCGGCAAAGACGCCGTCGCCGTCCGAATCCAGCTCCAGCGGCAACTGCAGATCGGCGGCGGCGATGTCCCAGGTGGCGACGAGCCTGTCGCTTCCGTCATCGGCCACGATGCGCAGGTAACTTGCACCGTTGGCGTGGGCGTGCGCCGCTCCACAGGCGAATATCGAAACGCAGACCGCGAGCAAGCCAAAGCCCGCACGGACATAGCGCAGCCAGGATCCTGCCGCGGTGATCACGACCGCGCCTGCATGGCGGCTGTTGCGATCCGATTCTGGCACGCGGTCTTGCGTGCCGCGCCCGTGTCGCGCGCAGCATTGGATGGCTCTGATGGCAGCTCGAACGTCAAAGACGCCCAAAGGCTTTCCCAGTCGGCCGCAACATCTCTGGGTGGCTCGATCAGGTGAACGGCTGCGACACGCCACATCCCGGGTTCGCGCAGCCGGAAGCTCGCGCGGCCATCGGCACCCGTGCGGACCTGCAGGTCGCCATCCGTGGTGCCCGGTCGCGTGGCGCTGACCAGCGCGCCCGCGAGCGGCTTGCCGTCATGCAGCAGTCGAAAAGACCGCAGCTCCCCGTCGGGCGCACGCGACAGATCGGGTTCCGCAACGAGTTCGAGGCGCAGACCCATCGGCCGGTCGATCACGCTTCCTTCAGCATCTCCCACGCGGATCAGCGCCTTCGAATGACGGGAGTAGGCCTCGCGCACTGTCTTGCGACTCGCGCCTCGCCACTTGCGCAGCGCGACGATCTTCTCCAGGCCCTTCTGTTTCACGTACTCGTCGAACTTCGCGGCCGGCAACTCGGTAAACGCACGATTGCTTCGGTAGGTAATTACGTAGTCACCGGGCGCGGTTAAGCGCGCGAACCCGGCCGGATCGGAACCGTCGAGCCCGACAATCGGCTGCTCTCCGGCAGGACCTGCGGCAACGAACTTTTCGATCCGTTGCGCGTTGCGGGCGAGCGACCAACCCTCGAAACCATCGCCGACGCAAAGGCGGATGCCGACTGGTCCGCCACGCTCAAGGCCAAAAGTCGATGGCTCAACCCAGAACTCATGTGCGCTTGCGGTTGCGGAACCGAACGCGATTGCGAGCCCGAACAGCATCGCGAGGGGCCTGGCCCACACGCTGGTCATTCGAGGATCGCCTTGCGTAGTTCCGGATCCGATCTCAGCATGGCCGCGAAACGGTCGCGATCGACCGGGACAAATCCGGGACCAGGATCGGCATTCACCTCGTCGAGCAGGTCGTCGATGCTCAACGACTCCTGCAGCAGGCCGGTCGTGTCCGACTGCGGCAGGAATTCGGACGCAGGGCCCGCGCCGGCTGGCGTCATGCGTCGCCGATCATCGGCCGAGATGATGTCGATCGTCCGTGCCAGTGTGGTCACGGTGGCCGGGGCCGTCGACGGCTGTCGATCCCTGATGTCGCTGGTCGCGTTGCGCTTCAGCTCGAAGGATCCCGCCAGCACGGCCAGGGCGCAGATAGTGGTGGCCCCAATGCGCAGCATATTCACCTTGTTTCTCCCTCTCGCGCCGGGATCCGGCCCGCCAATTCTGGCGGGCCGGATTTCATGGGTTGCGAATGCCTTCGAACCTCAGGGCGTCTAGTCCTTGCTGTTGTTCGTGCCGGAATGCGGCGTCGCAAGGTACGGAAAGACCTGGTGATACGGCATGTCATTGGCCGCGACGTTGTCGCCGACGACAGTAATCGTCGAGTAGCCCGGGCCGCTCGCAATCGCGGTCAGCGCGATGTCAACCACGTCATCCCCAAAGCGACGGCCATTCGGCCAACCGCCTGAAACGCCATTCGTCGTGTCGCCGCCGATGAAGCCGAGCCGGCTGAAACCGGCCTGACCCGACAGTCGTACCGCATCGGTTGTGGTCACGACCCTCAGCACCTCGGGGATAAAGATTTTCTCGAGATCGACCCGATCCGTTGCCGCGAAACTCGTGCCGAAGACCACATTGATCAACGTCGCGAGTTCCGGGTTGCGCGCGTACTTGGCGAACTGCGCGTCCTTCGACGCTGGCGTGCGGTTGAAGCGATCCTTGTCCTTGAATGCCACGAGGCCTTCAGTGAACAGCGGGTTGCCGAGCCGCGACACCTGCTGCCAGCCGCCCATGCTGTGCTTCGAGCCGTCGCTCTTGCGCATCGTGATATGCGGACGGCTGACTGTCGCGTAGACGCCGACACCGGTCTGCTGACCAAAAAACACCGAGTCGTACTGGGTCGGAATCTCCAGGTCTCCAAGCTGGCTCAGGGGGATCTGCATCACGATCGACTGCACGTTGAAGCCCTTGAAGCCGTCAACCCCGTTGCCATCCTGGCCCAGACCGTCCGACAGGCTGCCGTTGTTGTCCAGAATACGGACGTTCAGCAAGTCGAAGATGCCCGGGATGTCCGAGAAAAAACTGTCATCACGGGGGCCGGCCCAGACGACCTCACCTGAATCGAGATCATGAATCGTCGAGCTGGTGTAGACGTCCAGATCCCCCAGGGTCGTGGCGCCTGATACCGCCTTGCCGGTGGAAGGATCATTGTAAAACGGGGTGACGCGATTGCCGACGTTCGGCGGCGGCACCAGCAGATTTTTTCCGATCGTACGATCGCCATCCGCAGTCACCCTGGCGACGCGGAAGGTTTGCGTAAAGTTCTGGCGCGCATCGCCAACCGCCATGATCGGGCCGACCTCCGTGCCAAGGCCGTAGGAGATGATCGTATTCTTGTTCTTGTAGCCGGCATCCACCGGTGAGAACGAGAAGTCATAGCGCAGCTTGGTCACGCCACTGTTCGGGTCCGTAATGTGGATGCTGTAGCGCGCATCGTCGGCAAAGCGCTCGTACTGGGCACCGTCGCCCGGCTCCGAGAACGGCCGAAAGCTCATGCTGACGTTCAGCACTTTGATCGACGGGTTGTCGTACTGCGTACCAATGAACGCATAGACGTCCGTCAGATTCGCCTGCGGGTCCTGCTTGATCAGCGGCGCGTCGCTGTGATTCGAGGCCAGCACCAATGGCGCGGCTACGATCGTCGAGAGTGTGCCGAGGGCCAGCATCAGGCCCTTGCGAAGTGATTGCCCAGTATCCATCTGCCTGTCTCCTTAGGTTGAGTGCAAGGCATATACGGGGCACCGGAGCGAATGGATGCACTAAAAAGAAAGGCCCGCCGAAGCGGGCCTTTCATCAGCAGAGAAAGTGGAGCCTTACCAGCGGCCACCACCGCCACCGCCACCACCACCACCACCACCACCACCCGAACGGAAGCCACCGCCACCGCCCGGACGACCGCCACCACCCGGACGGCCACCGCCGCCGCCGCCACCGGCGCCGCGCGGACGATCCTGCGCTTCATTGACGCGCAGCTGACGACCGCCGAGCGAGAAGCCGTTCAGCGCCTCGATGGCCTTGGCGGCCTCGGCCTGCGGCATTTCGACGAAACCAAAGCCGCGCGGACGACCGGTCTCACGATCGGACGGCAGCGCAACGGACTCGACCGTGCCATGCGCGGCGAACAGGTCGCGAACCTGTGTTTCAGTCGCCGAAAAAGGCAAGTTTCCAACGTAGATCTTCATGACTCAAGCTCTCACTTTTCATTAACAATGGGCCGCGATCCGCCATCAAACCGATGGGCGGTAGCGGCCATTCACTACACGGCAGGAAACACGGTCGGGATCGTCTCGCGGGCGTGGGCCTTGCTAGGGCGAACCTTCGAACAGCTCCTGTCACCTGATCGCTGGATGTAGACGATGCACCGGGGCGCTTTCAAGCGCTTGAAAATGCAGGGTGAACAGGCTGCGATCGGCGCGGAGGATAACACGGTGGCCGAATCGGCACCATTTCCGCCCCCGCAGGGCAGGGGCAAAAGGCACCGCCTCGCCGATTTCGTTAATCAATCCAGACGCTTGCGGAACCGGGTAACCGCCAGGGAGAACATCAGGACCAGAAATATGACCAGTTTCAGGAGTGGGACATGCATGTCGGCAAGTGTCGCCCCACGCAGCGTGATCCCGCGGATGATCTCGTTGAAATGGGTCAGCGGGAGCACCTGGGCGATGGCCTGTGCAAACTCGGGCATGCCCTCGAACGGGAACATGAAACCCGACAGCAGGATGGAGGGCAGCATCGTCACGAAGGCCATCTGGAAGGCCTGGAACTGGGTCTGCGCAATGGTCGAGATGAAGAGACCGAGGGACAGCGACGCGGCGATGAAGACGAGCGCCCCGAGGTAAAGATCCACAAAACTGCCGGCCATCGGCACGCCGAACAGCACCCGCCCCACGCCGAGGATCAGCGTCGTCTGGATCAGGCCGATGATCACGTATGGCAGCAGCTTGCCGGCCAGCAGCTGACCGCGCGTGACCGGGGTCGTGATCAGGAGCTCCAGATTGCCGCGCTCGCGTTCGCGAACGATTGCGCCCGAAGTAAATATGACCATGGTCATCGTCAGGATCGTGCCAATGAGCGCGGGCACGATCTGCACCGCCGTGCGGCGCGCCGGGTTGTACTCGGTGCGGATCTCAAAACGGCGTACCTCGGTCGCGCTGGTGCCGGCGCGTTTCAGCAGCGGCATCGAACCGAGCCCCTGTGCGATGTTCTCGAGCGCCGGCTGGCTGCCGTCCACCAGCAGCTGCACCGCGGGCCGGTCGCCTTCGAAGAGGCGTCGCTCAAGATCCGGGGCAATGACGATGCCGACCCTGGCATCTCCGCGTTGCATCAATTCGCGCAGCTCCCGTTCGCTGCCGGCCTGGCGCACCACACGCAGCACCTGGGTCGCCTGCAAGTCGCCGACCAGTTGCCGCGACAACGAAGTGCGCGACTGATCCAGCACCGCCGCATCCACGTCGCGCACGTCAAAGTTGATCGCGTAGCCGAACAGCAGCATCTGCAGGACCGGGACGCCGATGATCATCCCGAAAGTGACGCGGTCGCGCGCGAGTTGCCGGGCCTCTTTGGCCGCAATCGCGAGCAGGCGCTCGAGCCAGATCATGCGGCGCGCTCCACGTCGGGCCGGCGCAACTGCGTGGCGGCGACGAACACGTCTTCCAGCGTCGCGCCGACGCGTTCGACACGCGCATCCGCGCATGGGCCGGAAAGCAACGCGCGCAGTTCGCGTTCGGGATCAAGCGCGTCGCGATGCACCAGCACGTGCAGGCGGTTGCCAAGCTGCGCCACGCTCCTGATCGCCGGCACCGTGGCGAGTACGCGCCGCACCGCCGTGAGATCCGCGCATTCAATCTCGATCACCGTCGCGTCGATGTCGCGCGCAAGCTGTTTCGGCTCGCCTTCGGCCGCGATGCGGCCGTGGTCGAGAATCGCGAGCCGATGGCAGCGCTCAGCCTCGTCCATGTAGTGGGTCGAAACCAGGATCGTCGTGCCGGCTGCCACGAGGGCAAACAGGTTCTCCCAGAAGTCGCGGCGATTCTGCGGGTCGACGGCGCTGGTCGGCTCGTCGAGCAGCAGCAACTGCGGTTCTTGAAGTGTCGCCGCGGCGAGTGCAAGGCGCTGCCGCTCACCGCCGGAGAGCGTCCCGGCGCGCTGATGTGCGTGTGAAGCGAGATCGTAACTGCGGATCCGGTCCTTCATGCGCGCGCGCCGCGTCCCGCCGTCGAGCCCATAGATGCGGCACATGAAATCCAGGTTTTCGGTGACGGTCAGGTCGTCCCACAACGAGAAGCGCTGGGTCATGTAGCCGAGCTTGCGACGCACGGTCTCGACCTCGCGCGGCACTTCGTGGCCGAGCACGTTGACGGTGCCACCGCTGGGCACGAGCAAGCCGCACAGCATGCGGATGGTGGTCGACTTGCCGGAGCCATTGGGGCCGAGGAATCCGTAGATCTGCGCGCGCGGCACATCGAGGTCGATGCCGTCCACTGCGGTGACTGCACCGAAGCGGCGCGTCAGCCCGCGCGCGGAAATCGCAGCCGTCACGGCTGGCCCTGAGCTTCCTGCATCGTCACTTCGACCGGCATGCCGGTCGGAAGGCTCGCGGCCCCGGGCTCGGTCAGCACGACCTCCGCGAGGAACGACAGCCGGCTGCGGTCGCGTTCGTTGAGCGCGTAATAGGGCGTGAAGGCGGCATCCGAGGAGACATAGCGCAGCTCGCCGCGCCAGTCGTGGTCCGTGCCGTCGATGCGGACAGTCGCAGGACTGCCCGCCTTCACCGACGCGCGCATCGGTTCCGGGATGAAGACCCGCGCATAAGGTTGCCCAGCCGCAAGCAGCACGGCGACAGGCGCACCGCGCGAAGGGCGTTCGCCGAGCTCGTAGGGCAGCGCATCGACGATACCGGCGCGCGGCGCGCGAATGGTGTGCCGCGCAAGGGAGAGTTCCAGTTCCGCAACCTGCGCGCGCGCACCGGCAAGTGCCGCGGCCGCCTGCTCGACCACTTCACTGCGCGTGCCGCGCTCGAGTTCCGCCAGACGTTCCTTCGCCGCGCGCTCATCCGCCGCCGTGCCGTCGCGCAGCGCGCGCTGGCGATCGAGCGCGTTCGCCTGCAGCATGCCATCGGCGACCAGCTTCTCGATGCGCTTGAATTCGCTGGCCTCGGCCGCGGCCTTCGACGCGGCGCCCTCGGCGAGCGCGCGCGCCTCGCGCACCTGCTCGCGGCGCGCCCCGGCGACCAGTTCGGCGTGGCGTCGCTCCGCCTGGGCTGCCGCGGAACGCGCCTGCGCAAGCCGCGACTCGACCGCCGTGGGATCGAGCCGCAACAGCAGCTGGCCTGCGGTCACGGCATCGCCTTCACGGACCGCAACCTCGATGATGGGCTCCTGTGCCTCGGCGACCAGTTCAACCCGGTCGCGTTCCAGCGTGCCAAGCAGCGCTTCGCCGTTGCCGCCGCAAGCGGTAATTGCGAGTGCCGCGATCACGATCAGTGCCTGGCGTCCATGCATCATGGATAATAGTAACCATGCGCATCCCATTCGTCATTGCACTGTGGGCCTGCCTCGCAATGGCGCAACCAGCGGGAGCCGCCGACGGAGACCAGCCGATGATTTCGATCGCCATACATGGCGGCGCCGGCGTAATCAGCCGGGCCTCGATGACCGAAGAGAATGAGCGTGCCTACCGCGCCGATCTCGAGCGTGCGCTCGACGCCGGCTATGCGATCCTTGAAACCGGCGGGACCAGTCTCGATGCGACCGTGGCGGCGGTGCGCATACTCGAGGATTCGCCGCTGTTCAATGCCGGTCTTGGCTCGGTGTTCAATCACTCCGGTATCAACGAACTCGACGCCGCCATCATGGACGGCGCAACCCGCAAGGCGGGCGCCGTCGCCGGGGTGCGGCACATCAAGAACCCGATCGAGCTTGCGCGCATGGTCATGGACCGGACCTCGCACGTGTTGCTGACCGGCGAAGGCGCCGAGGAGTTCGCACTGGAACAGGGCGTCAAGCTGCTTCCGGGCAGCTACTTCTACACCGAAAGACGCTGGAAGCAGCTCGAAGAAGCCCAGCGCAGCGACAAGCTGGCGTCAGCAGACGAGGACATCGGATTCTTCAGCACCGTCGGCGCCGTCGCGCGCGATCGCCAGGGCAACCTGGCCGCAGCGACTTCGACCGGCGGCTTGACCAACAAGCGCTGGGGCCGGATCGGCGATTCGCCGATCATCGGCGCCGGCACCTATGCCGACAATGCCTCCTGCGCGGTCTCGGCCACCGGCAGCGGCGAGTACTTCATGCGCGCCGTCGTCGCGCACGAGATCTGCGCCCGGGTCCGGCTGACCGGCGTGAGCGCCGCCGCTGCGGCGCGCGATGTCGTGCACGGAATGCTGATGGAGATCGGCGGGGACGGCGGCGTCATCGTCGTCGACAGGAATGGCGAGCTGTCGATGGACTTCAACACCGAGGGCATGTTCAGGGCAGCCCGCGATTCGCGCGGCCGGCGCGAGATCGCGATCTACTGACTCTTCCTGGACCTGCCGGCTGCGGCAGCCGCGCCGGTTGCAGATGCCGGTTGGCCAGAATATGTTAAATCAACGTGCCGGCCAGATAGCGGTCCACGAAGGCCCGGAAGGGCAGCCTGTCGGCCGCCTCGACCGCCTGTTGCTGCGCCAGTGAGTCCTGGGCCTCGGTGTGCAATTCGGCCAGGCGCTGCTCGTTTGGCGGGTACAGGTCCCGGAAATAGTCGCGGTGCAACCGCGACATGCCGAGCGCCAGCTCGAAGAATGACACGCCCTGGCTGTTCAACTCATCGAGCAGCCGCGCAGACGGCAGCTGCGCCGGGTCGGCGAGCTTGGCGCGCTGGAGCGCGAGCGAATTGGCAAAGGGTTTCGCATTGTCGCCAGAGTCCAAGAGCTCGCAGATGCCCTGCATCTGGTCAAGGATCTCGGCAGCCCAGTCTGCGAGCGCGAGCGGGCGCGTGCCACTCCACAGCATGAGGTCTGGCACCCGGCCGCGGCTCGCGACCAGCAGGTGATTGTCCTCGTAGCGCGCGGACTCCGCCGCCGACAGCGGTGGGCTTTCGCGCAACAGGCAAAGCGCCGCAAAGGCTTCGAGGAAATACAGCTTGCGATGATTGACGCCGACGGGGTCGAAGGCGCCGACATCGAGCGAGCGCATCTCGACGTACTGGACACCGGCGCGCATGAGCGCCTTTGTTGGCCGCTCGCCAGAGTGCGCGACGCGCTTGGGCCGGATGAAGCTGTAGTACTCGTTCTCGATCTGCAGCATGTTGGCATTGAGCTGGCGCCACTCGCCATCGACCTCGACACCGTGGGCCTCGTACTCGGGATGCGGCGTCGAAATCAGGCGCGACAGGTCGCGGACGTATTCCTGAAGCGAGTTGACCGAGACATGCACGCCGGCCTGGTTCTTGTTGCGGTAGCCAAGGTCACTCATGCGCAGCGATGTCGCATACGGCGCGATCAGCGTGCCGCGGCCCCGCGGCTCGAGATCCGCGGGTATTTCGCGGCCCGCAAAAAAGGAACGGCAGACGGCCGGCGAGACGCCAAACAGATAGAGGATCAGCCAGCCGAAGCGCCGGTAGTTGCGCAACAGCGCGAAATAGGACTCGTCGATGAATGGCTGGCCTTTCAGCTTCGATTCGCGGACATCCTGCAGCACGGGCCAGAGCTGTTCCGGGAACGAATAATTGAAATGCACGCCAGAGATCGCCTGCATCACGCGCCCGTAGCGCAGCCCCAGGCCGACCCGGTAAACGTGCTTTATGTGCCCGATATTCGAACTGCCGTAATTCGCGATCGGGATCTCGGCGTCACCGCCCAGCACGCAGGGCATGCTGGTAACCCACAGCAGTTCCTCGCCGATGTGCCGGTAGACGAACTGGTGGATGTCGCAGAGGTACTGCTGCAGTTCCCAGGTTGCAGCAAACGGCGGCGTGACGAGCTCGATGAGCGCCTCGGAGTAATCGGTCGTGATGTGCGGATGCGTCAGCGCCGAGCCCAAAGCCTGCGGGTGCGGGGCCTGCGAGATGTGCCCCTCCGGGGTGACCCGGAGCGCCTCGCGCTCGATACCCTTCAGGCCGCCTTTCAGGACACCGCGTTCGCGGGCATTGACGAGCCCCGCGAGCCGGCGTTCGAACTGGGAATCTGAGCGTCTGGCGGGCATCGGTCGGGCCATTCTGCGGCCGGCGGTGGCGAACGCAAGTCGGGCAGCGACGAAGTGGGGCCGCTTGGTCCAAACACGGGCAAGCGCTACATTGGGCGGGAAAGGTCGCCTTCAGCCGGCGTTCACCCGCCCGGGAGCATGATTGGGGTCATGAAGACATCGACCGCGATCCTTGCGATGGCCATTGCCGCGCTCTGGGCCCAGGGCGCGGGTGCGGATTCCTTCCGCTGCGGCACGCACCTCGTCAGCGACGGCGACACCATCGACAAGGTAGCCGCGCTTTGCGGGCCGCCCACCGACATCCAGCGCCGCGAGGTCCTGCGACGGCCGATCCAATGGTACAGCGGCCGCCCCTACTACACGTCCTATGAGCCAGTGGCGATTCCGATCGAGTACTGGATCTACAACCTGGGTCCCAACAAGCTCATGCGGCGACTCAAGTTCGAGGACGGCCTGCTGGTCGACGTCGAAACGCTAAGCCATGGTTATTACTCCGAGCGTGACGACTGATCCACTGATCCGGCCGATCCGGCCGGCCGACGACCCGGCGATGGCCGCGATCATCCGCGAGGTCATGACGAGCTTCGGCGCGTACGGACCCGGCTATTCCATCAACGATCCTGAAGTGGATGCAATGAGCGCGCACTACCCCGAGCCGCGCGCCGCGTTCTTCGTCGTCCTGCAAGGCGGCCGCGTGCTGGGCGGCGGTGGCATCGGTCCGCTCACCGGCGCGGAGGTGGATGTCTGCGAGCTGCGCAAAATGTACTTCCTGCCGGTGCTGCGGGGTCGCGGGCTTGGAGAAAAGCTGCTGCGGCGCTGCCTCGACGCCGCGCGCGAGCGCGGCTACCGGCGCTGTTACCTTGAGACGCTGACCGGCATGGATGCCGCGATGAAGCTCTACACGAAGACAGGATTCAAGCCCTTGTGCGGACCACTCGGCACGACCGGCCACAGCGGTTGCAACCGCTACTACCTGCTGGAACTCTGAGCGGCCAGCGCGCGCCGCGAGGTGCGTTCATAGCGCCAATTCAGGAACACGGCGCAGGTAAAGAGCCCTGCGATCAGCCCCGTCCAGATACCGGCCGGACCCACACCCAGGTGGATGCCAAACCACCAGGCCGCCGGGAAGCCGATCATCCAGTAGGCCGCGAAATTGAGCGCCATCGGCACTTTCGCATCCTTGAAGCCGCGCAACGCGCCCGCCGCACCGACCTGCAGCCCGTCCGGAATCTGGAAGATCGCGACGAACAAAAGTAGCCCTGCCGCCAGCGCGCGGACTTCCGGATCCGATGTGTAGGCGGCAGCGATGCCGTGCCGTGCCGCCAGGATCACGAGCGATGACAGCGCCATGATGATGCCGCACATCGCGATGCCGGCCCATCCGGCAAGCCGCGCGGCAGCGATATCACCGCGCCCGGCCTGGTGCGCAACATGGATCGTCGTCGCCGAATGCAGTGACAGCGGGATCATGAACATCAGCGAGCCGTAGTTGATTGCGATCTGGTGCGCCGCGACGATTTCGGTGCCGAGCGTGCTCATCAGGAGCGCCGCGATCGCGAACAGGCCGCCCTCGGACACCACAGACCCCGCGATCGGCAGGCCGAGTGCGAGAATTTCGCGCAATGAAGCCGGGTCCGGTCGTTCGAAGCGTTCGAACAGCGCGAAGCGCGCGTAGATCGCATGCCGGCGCTGGTAGAGGTGCATCGTCGCGAGCATCGACCAGTAGGCGAGCGCGGTCGCAATACCGCAGCCGGTCGCGCCGAACGACGGCATGCCGAAGCTGCCGCGCGTGAACAGCCAGTTGCCCGTGAAATTGACCGACAGGCCGATCAACGCGGTGTACATCACGGGCCGCGTCCAGCCGATGCCTTCGCTCGTGTAACGGTGCGCGAGGAAAGCGAGCATCGCCGGCATGCCGAAGCACATCGCGTAGACGTAGCCGGCTGCGTGCGGAATCGCGCGCGGATCGGTGCCGAACCAGCTGATCACTGGCACGACGCACAACAGCCCGCCGACCAGCGGCACGGCCAGCATCTGCGAGAGCCACAGGCCCTGGCGAAAATGCTGCCCGACTTCGTTGTCACGGCCGGCTCCGTAGGCATGCGCGGCGATCGGCGAGATCGACATCAGGATGCCGAGGCCGAACAGCCAGAAGATCTGGTAGTAGCTGCCGCCGACTGCCACCCCTGCGAGAGGTTCAGGGCCAAGTCTCCCCGCCATGACGGTGTTGGTCAGCATCATGCCGCCCAGCACCAGGTTATTGACCGCAAGCGGCCCCGCGAAGCGCAGGATTGCGCGTGCGTCGTGGCGAAATGTGCTGCTGAATCTGCCGTGGTCGGACATGGCGCGAGAAAAGCCGCGCCGTGGCGGGCTGGTGTGGATGCTGGCATTCTACCGGATCACGCTGCGAGCAAGCGGCAACCGGAGAGCCACCATGCTGGTCGGATCGCAACCCAGACGGGTCGCCGTCATCGGCGGTGTCCGGATTCCGTTCGCAAGGGCGCACGGCGCCTACGCCGAGGTCGGCAACCAGGAGATGCTGACGGCCTCGCTCTCAGCCGTCGTCGAGCGCTTCAAGCTGCGCGGCGAACGCCTTGGCGACGTCATCGCCGGCGCCGTGACCAAGCATTCGAGCCAGTGGAACCTGGCGCGCGAATCGCTGCTCGATTCCGGGCTCGCGCCGGAGACACCCGGTCTCGACCTGCAGCGCGCCTGCGGCACGAGCATCGAGGCGGCAATCCTGATTGGCAACAAGATCGCGCTCGGCCAGATCGATGCAGGGCTGGCGGGCGGCGTGGACACGATAAGCGACGCGCCCGCCGTCTATTCGCGTGAGTACCAGCAGTTATTGCTGCGGAGCTTCCGCGGCCGCACATTTGGCGAGCGCATCAAGCCATGGTTCGGGCTGCGGCCGCGGCACTTCAAGCCGTCGTTCCCGGGTACCGGCGAGCCGCGCACCGGCATGTCCATGGGCCAGCACGCCGAGCAGATGGCGCGCAGCTGGCGGATCGGGCGCGGCGAACAAGATGAACTCGCGCTCGCCAGTCATCGCAACGCGAGCAAGGCCTGGGCCGAGGGTTTCATGTCGGACCTGGTCGTGCCTTACCTTGGCCTCAAGTCCGACAACAACGTCCGCGGCGACACGAGTCTCGAGAAGCTCGCGAAGCTCAAGCCCTCATTCGCAGCGGACGGCACCCTGACTGCCGGCAACAGCACGCCGATGACCGACGGCTCGGCTGCCGTGCTGCTGGCGAGCGAGGACTGGGCGCGTGCGCGCGGACTGCCGGTGCAGGCGTGGCTGACCTACGGCAAGGTCGCAGCGGTCGATTTCGTCGGTGGCGAGGGATTGCTGATGGCGCCCGCCTACGCGGTGCCGCGCATGCTGGCCGACGCCGGGATCCGGTTGCAGGACTTCGACTTCTACGAGATCCACGAAGCCTTCGCGGCGCAGGTGCTGTGCACGCTGAAAGCCTGGGAGTCGCCCGAATTCTGCCGCGACCGGCTCGGCCTTGTGGCGCCACTGGGCTCCATCGACCGCGCCAAGCTCAACGTCAAGGGCAGCTCGGTGGCGGTCGGCCATCCATTCGCAGCGACCGGCGCGCGCATCGTCGCGACGCTCGCGAAACTCCTGTCCCAACGCTGTACCGGCCGCGGGCTGATCTCGGTCTGCACCGCCGGCGGCATGGGTGTGACCGCCATCATGGAGCGCTGAGGATCCGGCTTGCCATTAGTTGCATTTGAAACTAAATTGACGAAATGAAGCGTTACATCGGTTTTCCGCGTGTCGAGGGCAAGGCCTCGCGTCAGGCACATTGCGACCTGCCGCCCGGAACCTACGAGCGCGAGATGGGCAAGGAAGGTTTCTTCGGCCCGGCGGCTTTCTTCCACCACCGCCATCCGCCGACCGCCTGGTCGTCCTTTGAGGGGCCGTTACGGCCGCATGCCTTCGATCTCACGAAGCTCGATGCCGTCGCAGCAAGCCCCTGGTCTGCGAGTGACGTGCTGCACAACGCACATTGCCGCATCCGATTCTGGCGCATCTGCGGCTCTATGGATCATCTGGCGCGCAATGGTGACGGCGATGAACTGCTGTTCGTGCACCGCGGGCGCGGCCAGCTGTTCTGCGATTTCGGGCGGCTTGCATTCGAGGCGGGTGACTACATCGTCGTGCCACGCGGCACGATGTGGCGGCTCGAATGCTCCGAGCCGGTTGCAGCGCTTATGATCGAAGCGACCAACTCCTCATATATGCTGCCGGACAAGGGCCTGGTCGGTCCGCATGCGATCTTCGACCCGGCCATGCTCGACACGCCCCGCATCGACGATGCGTTCCGCGCACAGCAGGACGAGAAACCCTGGCGAGTCGCGATCAAGCGGCATGGCCGCGTCTCGACCGCGACCTTTCCCTACAACCCGCTGGATGCGGTCGGCTGGCACGGCGATCTTTCCGTCTGCCGCATCAATGTGCGCGACATCCGCCCGCTGATGAGCCACCGGTATCACCTGCCGCCATCGGCGCACACAACCTTCCTCGGCAACCGTTTCGTGGTCTGCACCTTCGCGCCACGGCCTTTCGAGTCCGATCCCGGCGCGCTAAAAGTCCCCTTCTTCCACAACAACGATGACTACGACGAGGTCATCTTCTATCACGCGGGCGATTTCTTCAGTCGCGACAACATCCGCCCGGGCATGATGACGCTGCACCCCGGGGGCTTCACGCACGGCCCGCATCCCAAGGCGCTCGAGCGCATGCTGGTGCAGA
>Ga0315278_10000078_pt1 | contig 79633 bp, 67 predicted proteins | sample YL17G06_0_MG_FD_203880 | JGI IMG/M metagenome (GOLD analysis project Ga0315278, IMG submission 203880) | Sediment microbial communities from Yellowstone Lake, YNP, Wyoming, USA - YL17G06_0 | ecosystem: Environmental > Aquatic > Freshwater > Lake > Sediment | place: USA: Wyoming | collected... | reverse complement strand
CCGTGTTCCAAATGCTTGACACCTTCACGGGAGAGCGTGGTGTTGGTCGCGATCACGCCGTCGATGCCGTGGCTGAGCAAGGCCTTCGCGATGTGCCGCACCTGGGTCGCTTCGAGGTCGGGTGCGATCTTCACGAACAGCGGCACGTGGCGCGCGTGGGTCTGCGCGAGCTCTGCGCGTCGGGCCTGCAGGCGGCTCAGCAGGTCCGTGAGCGCGTCGTCGTTCTGCAATGCGCGCAGGTGCGCGGTGTTCGGCGACGATATGTTGATCGTCACGTAGTCCGCGTGGGGATAGACAGCCGTCAGGCCGGTGAGATAGTCGTTCACCGCCGAAGCGATCGGCGTGCTCGCGTTCTTGCCGATGTTCAGCCCAAGGATTCCGCCACTTTCGCGAAAGCGCGAGCCTTGCACGTTGGCGATGAACGTGTCCAGGCCGTCGTTGTTGAATCCCAAGCGGTTGATGAGGGCGTTGGCCTGCGGCAAGCGAAACAGGCGCGGCTTGGGATTGCCGGGTTGCGGCAGCGGCGTCACAGTGCCGACTTCGACGAAGCCAAAGCCCAAGGCCGCGAAGCCGTCGATGCACTGGCCGTTCTTGTCCAGACCCGCGGCCAGGCCAATGCGATTGGGAAAGTTGAGACCCGCGACCTTGACCGGATCGGTGATTCGCCTTTGTTGCACTGCGCACACCAGCGGCGTGTGTTGAATGCGCGCAATCGTTGCCAGCGTCAGATCGTGCGCCTGCTCGGCGTCGAGGCTGAACAGGAAGTGGCGTGCGAGGCCGTAGGGAATCAATGCCATGGGAAAGGGTTCGCAAGAGTGCGGCGATTGTCGCAAACGGGCGCGTTGTTGTGCAGTCTTGTTGCTGCCGACCGCAGCGCAACGGACCGACGACAATCGAGACGCGGCTCTTTGAATCGAGGCAGGTGATCATGAACCAGGACCAACTCAAGGCCCTCGTCGGCAAGGCGGCTCTCGACTATGTGACCGAGGGCAGCGTCGTCGGCGTCGGCACGGGCTCGACGGTGGACTGTTTCATCGACGCCCTGGCGACGCTGGCCAAACCGATTGCGGGTGCAGTGTCGAGCAGCGAAAGGAGCAGTGCACGCCTGCGTGCACTTGGGATTGCCGTGCTCGACAGCAATCAGTTGCAGAGCGTGCCGGTGTATATCGACGGCGCGGACGAGATCGACCATGCCGGCCACATGATCAAGGGCGGAGGCGCCGCGCTGACGCGCGAAAAAATCGTTGCCGACATCGCGCGCCGGTTCATTTGCATTGCCGATGAGTCGAAACTGGTGCGCACGCTCGGCCGCTTTGCGCTGCCGGTCGAGGTGATTCCGATGGCCACCGCGCAGGTGGCCCGGGCCTTCGCGGCGCTGGGTGGCAAAGCGGTTCTGCGCGAGGGAATGCTCAGCGACAACGGCTGCAAAATCCTCGACGTGCATGGCCTGACGATCGCCGATCCCGCCGCCATGGAGCGGGAGATCAACCAATGGCCGGGCGTTGTGACGGTCGGAATTTTTGCGCGCAACAAGGCCAGTGTGTGCCTCTTGGGCACGCCCGCAGGAGTGAAGACCTTAACTTTCTGAATGCCCCAAGGTCGCCGCTGCGCGGCGACCGTCCCCCGCGGGGATCAAGGAAAGTGGCGAAGCCACATTTCCTTGAGAACCCTGGAAATCGGGAAACGCCAAAAAAACGCGTAACCTCTAGGGACGCACTTCAAGAATCGCAATCTACCGGAAGGACGGCCCATGGCCAAACCGAACTATTCTTTCGAAAAGCGCCAGCGCGAATTGGCCAAGAAGAAGAAGAAGGAAGAAAAGCTCAAGGAAAAAGCGGGTCGAAAGACCGGATCACCTCAAGACGGTGATCCCGCCGACTCGCAGAGCGTCGATCCAGCGCCAAGCGCCTACCCACCAGTTTCGTGAGCCGATCCGGTCTCGGCCGCCGGCATTGAGGGATCGGCGCTTGCGCGCATCTTGCGTTCCCGGCGAACCATAAAGCGCGCGGGGTCGACCGCGTCGATCAAGCCGGCCGGCAGCGGTGCCGGGGACCCCGCAAGCATCGAGGCGAGCAGTCTTGCGCCGAGAGCACACCAGGTGATGCCGCGCGAACCCAAGCCGATGAACACGTAAAGGCCCGGCTCGCGCGGGATGAAACGGGTTTGATCGCGGCGCGACTTGGCATCCGACGGCTCGAGCGCAACGGCGCCAATCAGCGGCAGCCGATCGACGCTGCTGCAACGCCAGGCGACACGCCCGACAAGCGCATCAAGTCGCGGCGCTCTTTCGAACTGGCACAGGCGAGCCAGGCGCTCGAGGTTGGCCAGGTGGTCGCGACTGCGCACCTCGACGTCAAAGTCATCGTGCGACGAAGTGGCCCCAAACAGAATCTGCCCTCCCATCTCAGGGAGCACAAAACCGTCTCCGCTGAGGGCCAGACGCGGTCGGGGTGTATCCGCCGGCCACGCGGCAACGGGAACTGCGCTGACCTGGCCGCGCAACGAGCGCAGCGGCCAATCGGGGTCCCCGAGCAGCCGCAGTGCCTCGCTGGCGTTGGCCAGTACCAGATGTGCGGTTTGCTCGATCAAGTGGCCGCCGGAGTCGAAGATCTGCCACTCATCGGCAACGCGCCGAATTGCATCGACCGCCACGCTCCCGCGGAACCTGCACGCGCCGAGGCTTCGTTCCACGAAATGCCGTGCCAGCGCTGCGGGGTCGACGCAGCCGCCTCCCGGATAGAACCACGCCGGATGGCCAGGCGCCATGGCGCTCGCTTCGCCTGCCTGGGCAGCGTCAAGCACGCGCACAAAGTCTTGTGGCAGGCCCAGGGTCAGCACGCTGCGACGCATCGCCGCCACGTCGCGCAATTGCTCTAACCGTAGCAGGCCATTCAGGTTGCCGGCGACGAATCCACTTTGAACCGCGAGCGAGATCACGCGCTGCGCATGCAGCGCAGCGCATCGATTGAAGCGCGAATGGGCGCCGTCTTGCGCATTCACGATGCCGTGAAATGCGCCGGCCGGATTGCCCGAGCCTTCCCGCGCCGGCTCGGCCTGGCGCTCCAGCAAGGTGCTCGTCCAGCCCTGCTGTGACAGCGCCCACGCCGTGGCGCAGCCGGCCAGGCCGGCGCCGACGATGACGGCGTGGCGCCTGGGCGCGTGGCCGGCACGGGCAGGGTTGCGCCGAGCCGGCGCGCGGCGTGGCGTAAACGCGGGTGCGAAACGCGCCAGCGTCATCTCGCGCTTCGCGCCGAAGCCCTGAGCTTGTCCGACGCGAAAGCCCGCGCTGCGCAGCCCATCGCGCACAGCACGCGCGACCGACCAGGTTGCGAGCGTCGCTTCGTGCGCTGCAAGCCGGGCCAGCGCCTTGAACACGCGTGGTTCCCACATCGTCGGGTTTCGCGCTGGAGCGAAACCATCGAGATAGAAGGCGTCGACCTGCGCCATCAGTTGCGGCAACCAGGCCTGGACGTCGCCCAGCGCGAGCAGCAATTCCACCTTGCCGTCTTCAAAGATCAGGCTGTGCAGATCGGGCGTCAGCGGTGGCCAGGAGTCGATCAAGGCCTGGCTCAATGCGGGCCATTCTGAAGCTGCGTGCGCCTGGGCCAGTTCGGCCCGGATCAGCGGGTGCTTTTCGATCGAGATGAAATGCAGCCGGGCGCAGCGTTGCGCGTCATCGCGCCAGGCCTGCCATGTCGCGAGGAAGTTGTGGCCCAGGCCGAACCCGGTTTCCAGCACCACGAAACGGTCTCTGCCTTGCCAACGTGAGGGCAAGCCATTGCCGCCGAGAAAGACATGGCGCGCCTGACCGCCTGGGCCGGCGGCCGGATGGTAGACATCGCCATAGGTCTTGGAGTACGGGACGCCGTTCGCATCCCAACTCAGCGGCAACGGGACGATGGGATCGAACCGCACGCCTGTTCGGCACAGCCCGTATTCGCCCTAGACGCGCTTGCGGTACTCGTGGGTTCGGGTATCGATTTCGACCCGGTCGCCGGTCTGCACGAACAAGGGGACGGAAATTTCCATGCCCGTGGCCAGTTTCGCGTTCTTCAGCACCTTGCCCGAGGTGTCGCCCTTGACCGCGGGTTCGGTGTCGGTGACCTTGCGCACCAGGCTCGTCGGCAATTCGACGGAAATGGCCTTGCCGTCGTAGAACACGACTTCGACGGGCATCGCATCTTCGAGGTACTGGATCGCGTCGCCCATGTTCTCGGCCTCGACTTCGAACTGGTTGTACTCGGCGTCCATGAACGCGTACATCGGATCCGCAAAGTAGGAGTAGGTGCACTCCTTCTTGTCGAGAATCACCTGGTCCATCTTGTCGTCGGCTTTGAAGACGACTTCGGTGCCGGTGTTGTTCAACAGGCTCTTCAGCTTCATGCGCACCGTCGCTGAATTGCGCCCACCGCGGCTGTATTCGGTTTTGAGCACGACCATCGGGTCTTTGCCGTGCATGATGACGTTGCCGGCGCGAATTTCCTGAGCGAGTTTCATGGCCTGTTCCGAGTCTTTACGCAAAGCCCGCGATTTTAGCGCCTTTCGTTCGTGAATCGGAGCAGTTCGGAGGTCAGGTCGGATTGCTCGCGCAGGGCGTGGCTCCAGCGTCGCTGGTGCGCCCGCCAGGCGCGCAGGTCGGGCAGAACGAGGGGCCCCATCGTTCGTTGATTCCAGTGCAGCCAAAGCCTGCGCACGCGCTCGGCCAAGGGGCTCGGCGCGCGCGCGAGGTAGAGATCCGCAAACGCGTCGAGTTTGGCGTGGTGTGCGGCGTCGTCCTGGACATAGGCCTGCCAGACGAAAGGCGCGTCGGCCCATTGGGCGCGCACCCAGGAATCTTCACCACGCACGAAGTTGAGGTCGCAACTCCAGAGCAAATGGTCAAAATCCTCCTGGCTCACCGAGGGCAGCGCGACACCGCGCAACGCTCCGCGTTTGAGCGTCGGCCCGAGGAATTGGGCGATCAGTTCGGTCGCCGCGCCGGGTGTGGCCAGGACCACGGTCGGCGTTTGCGCCAGCGCATTCAGCAACGCGGGCAGGGCAGCGTTATCGTAGCAAAACAGGCTCACACAACGCTCGCCGGGTTGAACCTCGATGCCATTGCCGGCGCGCCAGGCGTGCATGTCGAAGCGGCTCTGGCGTGATTCCAGGTTGCGCTCGCGAATCAGGCCTCCCGTACCGGGCACAAAGCCAGGCTGGAAGAACCATTTCGTGAGGCCCGTGCCGGCGCCGGCAAATTGCGGCGAAGGCAGGCCATGGCAGCGCTGCGCAAAGTCCTGCGCCGTCAGATAGTCAAGATTGATCCACACCGGCGCACGGCTGCGCGCTGCCATTCGCGACACGAATTCCTGCGGCAACTCGCAGGCGAACGCCTCGATGACAATGTCGCCGCAGTCAGCTTGGCTTTGTGCCTGCTCCCATGGCAAGACCGTGACTCGGGCGCACCCGTGCGGCGCCATCCAGCGCAGTGGCGACGCATTGTCGGTCCACAGGCGCACTGTTTCGCCGCGCTCGGCAAGGTCGCAGGCCAGTCGCCAGCACACGCCGATGTCGCCGAAGTTGTCGATCACCCGGCAGAATAGATCCCAGACCTGTGGCATCGATGGAATTATCCAGCGCGGCACAATCGCTTTCGATGAGCGACCCGCCCCCACCCCAAACCAGCGAAAGCCCAGCGCAACCACCGTTGCAGCGGCTTCTGGGCGATGTGGCGGCGTTGCCCAGCCTGCCGGGTGTGTACCGCTATTTCGACGCGCACGGCAGCGTGCTGTATGTCGGCAAGGCGCGCGATCTGAAGAAGCGCGTGTCGAGCTACTTTCACAAGGATCATGGCGGCACCCGGATCGGCCAGATGGTGAGCCGCATCGCGCGCCTGGAAACGACGGTGGTGCGCTCCGAAGCCGAAGCGCTGCTGCTCGAAAACAACCTGATCAAGGCGCTCGATCCACGCTACAACATCCTGTTCCGCGACGACAAGAGCTACCCGTATTTGAAGCTCGCGGCGCATCCTTTCCCGCGCATCGCTTACTACCGCGGCAGTGTCGACAGCAAACACCGCTACTTCGGCCCTTACCCCAACGCCTGGGCGGTGAAAGAATCAATCCAGCTCCTGCAGAAGGTATTCCGCCTTCGAACCTGCGAAGACAGCGTGTTCGGCAATCGAACCCGACCCTGCTTGCTGTACCAGATCCAGCGCTGCTCGGGCCCTTGCGTGCAGAACATCTCAGCCCAGGCCTACGCACGCGACGTCGCCAGTGCCGAAGGCTTTCTGCAAGGGCGTCAACAGGAAGTGATGGAAGCATTGCAGGGCGAAATGCTGCGCCACTCCGAAGCGCTCGAGTTCGAACAGGCTGCGTTCATTCGCGACCAGATCGGCTCGCTGTCACGCGTGCTGCATCAGCAGGCGGTGGAGGACAACAGCGGCGTGACGGTGAAGGACGCCGACATCCTTGCGGCGCGAGTCGACGGTGGACGCGCCTGTGTCAATCTGGCAATGGTGCGCGGGGGCCGGCATCTGGGCGATCGGCCCTATTTCCCGACGCATGTCGACGAAGCGGCGCAGTGGGCTGGGTCTGGCGCAGAGGAACCCGGTGCGGTGGCTGAGCCCGAGGTCCAGGTTCTCGAAGCGTTCATCGCTCAGCACTACCTCGACGGCGGCGCGCCGCCACTGCTGGTGTTGAGCCACGCCGTGGACAAGACGCTGATCGACACCCTCTCCAGGCAAAGCGGCGCCAAGGTGACGGCCCAGCATCAGCCGCGCGATTCACGCCGTGCCTGGCTCGACATGTGCATCAGCGGTGCGCGCATCAAGCTCGCTCAGTTGCTCGCGGAAGAGGGCTCGCAGCAGTCGCGCACGCGCTTGCTGGTGGAGGCGCTCGACATGGCCGTGGACGAGCTGGACCGGTTTCGCATCGAGTGTTTCGATGTGAGCCACACCGCCGGCGAGGCGACTCAGGCCTCCTGTGTGGTCTACGAAAGCCACCGCATGCACCCGGCGCAGTACCGCCGTTACAACGTCGAGGGCATCACGCCAGGCGACGACTATGCGGCGATGCGCCAGGTTCTGCTGCGCCGCTACACCAAACTGGCGCAGGCGGCAAGCGCGGGGCAGGTGCGTTTGCCCGATCTCGTGCTCGTCGATGGCGGGCGCGGCCAAGTCAGTGTCGCGCGCGAAGTGTTCGAAGAACTGGGTCTGGACCTGGGCCGCATCGTCGGCGTGGAGAAGGGCGAGGGCCGCAAGGTGGGCCTCGAAGAACTGGTGTTCGCCGATGGGCGTGACAAGGTCTACCTGGGCAAGGACTCGGCCGCGCTGATGCTCGTCGCGCAGATTCGCGACGAGGCGCATCGCTTTGCGATCACCGGCATGCGCGCGCGCAGAGCGAGTGTGCGCACGGGTGGCAGCAAGCTCGAAGAAATTGCCGGCATCGGCGCGAAGAAGCGCGCAAGGTTGTTGCAGCGATTTGGCGGTTTGCGCGGTGTTGAACAAGCCAGCGTTGACGACCTGGCCGGCGTCGAAGGCGTCTCGCGTGCACTTGCCGAGGAAATATTCCGCGCTCTGCACTGAGCCGCCCCACGCGAATCGGCGGGCAGGGCGCAGACCTTCGGCACAATCGCCCCATGTTCTTCAACCTGCCGACCTTGTTCACCTGGGGGCGCATCATCGCCATTCCCCTCGTCGTGGGCGTGTTTTACCTGGGCCTCGAGCACAGGCTCCAAAACCTGCTGGCGACACTGCTGTTCATCGTCGTGGCCCTCACCGACTGGGCCGACGGCTACCTGGCGCGCCGACTCAAGATGACCTCGTCGTTCGGCGCGTTTCTCGACCCCGTGGCCGACAAGTTTCTGATCTGCGCCGCCTTGCTCGTGCTGGTGCAAGAACAGCGCCTGCACGCGCTGGTGGCGCTGGTCATCATCGGCCGCGAGATTGCCATCTCCGCGTTGCGCGAATGGATGGCGCACATCGGCGCGTCACGCAGCGTCGCGGTCAGCATGCTGGGCAAGGTCAAGACCGTGGTGCAGATGGTGGCGATTCCGTTCCTGCTGTATCACGGCACGCTGTTCGGCGTGATCGACACATCGCTTTGGGGAACGATCCTGATCGACGCTTCGGCCGTCTTGACCATCTGGTCGATGATTTATTACCTGCGCAAGGCGTTGCCGGAAATTCGAGCCAAGGTTCGTTGAACCCATGGCACGCGACAACGCAGCGCTGCTGCGCCTGATGCCGTGGGTCTTCGTGCTCATCTGGAGCACCGGCTTTGTCGTCGCGCGGTTCGGCATGCCGCACGCGCCGCCGTTCAGCTTCTTGTGCATTCGTTATGCGCTCTCGGTCGCGTGTTTTGTCGTGTGGATCGACTGGACGCAGGCGCCGTGGCCACGCGGCACACGCCAGTGGGGGCATCTTGGCGTGACCGGAATCCTGATGCACGCGGGCTACCTCGGCGGGGTCTGGGCCGCGGTGAAACAAGGCATCGGTGCCGGCACCGTCGCGCTGCTGGTGGGGCTGCAGCCGGTGCTGACCGCGATCTGGATCGGTTGGGTCACACGCGGCGCTGACAGCGCACCGACCTTGCAGCGCCGGCATTGGCTGGGTTTGCTGCTTGGACTGATCGGGTTGGCGATGGTCGTCTGGCCGAAGGCGGGGATCGGCGAAGTCACGCTGTCCAACCTGTCACTTGCGGTGCTGGCGCTGCTCAGCATCACGGCGGGCACGCTCTACCAAAAGCGCTTTCTGGCACCGACCGACGTGCGCTCGGCGAATGCAATCCAACTCTGCGCCGCCTTGCTCGTCAGCTTGCCACTGGCATGGTTCGAGTCCGAAGCGATCCGCTGGAACGGGCAGATGCTCGGGGCAATGGCCTGGTCGGTCCTGGTCTTGACACTGGGCGGAAGCTCCTTGCTCTATCTGCTCATCCAGCGCGGCGCGGCGACCCGCGTCACCAGCTTGCTCTACCTTGTTCCGCCCTGCACGGCGTGCATGGCCTGGTTGTTGTTCGGCGAAACCGTGACACTGGCGATGTTGGCGGGAATGGCCCTGACCGTCGCGGGTGTGTTCATGGTGATGCGCAGCGCCCAGGCGGCACAATGAACCGATCGCGATCGAAGCGAAGGAACCCTGCATGAGCACGACGCACCGCATTGCCGTCATCGCCGGCGACGGCATAGGCCAGGAAGTGATGCCCGAAGGCCTGCGCGTGCTCGAGCGTGCCGCGAGCCGCTTCGACATCGCGCTGCAACTCGATCACTTCGACTTCGCCTGCTGGGACTACTACGAGCGTCACGGCCAAATGATGCCCGACGACTGGAAAGACAGGATTGGCCGCCACGATGCCATCTTCTTCGGCGCGGTCGGTTGGCCGCAAAAAATTCCCGACCACATGTCGCTGTGGGGATCGCTCATCAAGTTCCGTCGCGAATTCGACCAGTACGTGAACCTGCGTCCGGCGCGCCTGATGCCCGGCGTGCGCTCGCCGCTTGCGGGCTTGAAGCCCGGCGACATCGACCTCATGATCGTTCGCGAAAACACCGAAGGCGAATATTCAAGCATCGGCGGTCGCATGTTCGAAGGAACGGACCGCGAATTCGTCGTGCAGGAAACAGTGATGACGCGCACCGGCGTCGACCGTGTGCTCGAATACGCCTTTGAGTTGGCACGCTCGCGGCCGCGCAAGCGCTTGACTTCGGCCACCAAGTCGAACGGCATCATGATCACAATGCCGTATTGGGACGAACGTGTCGAAGCGATGGCCAGGCGTTTCCCGGACATCGCCCTTGACCGTTACCACATCGATATCCTCACTGCGCACTTCGTGCAGCGCCCGCAGCTGTTCGATGTGGTCGTGGCCAGCAACCTGTTCGGCGACATCCTGAGCGATCTCGGTCCGGCCTGTGCCGGCACGATCGGCATCGCCCCGTCAGCGAGCTTGAATCCGTCACGGCGCTTTCCGTCGCTGTTCGAACCTGTGCACGGTTCGGCGCCCGACATCGCCGGGCGTGGCATTGCCAACCCGATCGGCCAGATCTGGTCGGCGGCTTTGATGCTTGACTTTCTCGGTCATCGGCAGGCCCACGACGCCATCGTCAAGGCCATCGAACTCGTGCTCGAGCCGGCGAACGGCGGCCCGCGCACGGCCGACCTCGGCGGCCGTGCCGGGACCGGCGACGTCGGGCGCGCAATTGCCGACGCAATTTCCCAGGTTTAGTCGATCCACGGCGTGCGCGGGTGCGCATTCGTCTTCGGCAGACGCTGTTCTGGCGCATTGCCCAAACTTCCGTTGGGCGCAAGCCACTGTATTGTGAAGCGTCAAAACACGCGTGCAATCCGTCTTCCCACGCCAATGAATACGCATAGAATTCGCTTCCCCACGACCCGACGAGCGCCAGGCGTGGCCGCATAACGTTGACTTCCCGGCTCTGGGTTCGCAGCCAAGAGCGACGATCAAAATTCCATGTGAGACACCTTTGAAGGGAAAACACTCGTGAACAAAACTGAACTGATCGAACACATCGCCAGGCAGGCCGACCTTTCGAAAGCCGCTGCATCGCGAGCGCTCGAAGCCCTGATCGGCGGCGTCAAGTCCACCTTGAAGAAGAACAACTCGGTGTCGCTGGTAGGCTTCGGCACGTTCAGTGTCAGCAAGCGCGCGGCGCGCGCCGGACGCAACCCACGCACGGGCGCGGCAATCAAGATCAAGGCGGCCAAGGTGCCGAAGTTTCGTCCCGGCAAGGCGCTGAAGGATGCCATGAACTGATCTGCCGGCGCGCAGATTCAACGTGGGTGCTTAGCTCAGTTGGTAGAGCGGCGCCCTTACAAGGCGTAGGTCGGGGGTTCGAACCCCTCAGCACCCACCACGGCGCAGGCGATGCCTCGCACTAGAATCGGCGCCATGTTCCGGTGATTCAGGCGAACCTCGGTTCGCCTTGTTCGTTCTTGGGGACAGCGTCGGCGCTGGCCTCGTTTGAGCCGAACCCGGCTCGATTCCATCGAGGCCTTCGATGTTCGATTTTTTCCGGCGTCACACCCGCGTTCTGCAGTTCGCGCTGGTGCTGCTCATTTTTCCTTCGTTCGTCTTCTTCGGCATTCAAGGCTACAGCCGCTTCGCCGGCGGTGAGAACACGAAGGTGGCGACGGTCGCGGGGCAGGGCATCACACAGGCCGAATGGGATGCCACGCACCGCGAGCAGATCGAGCGTGTGCGGCGCCAGATGCCCGACGTTGACACGCGCCTGTTCGACACGCCCCAAATGAAAGCACAGGCGCTGGAATCACTGGTGCGCGACCGGGTCATCCAGGCCGCGGTGCGCGCTGCCAATCTGTATACGAGTGACGAACGCTTGCTCCGCATATTCAGCACCGAACCGGAACTTGCGTTCTTGCGCAATCCCGACGGCAGCGTGAATCCGAATGCACTGGCCGCGCAAGGCATGTCCAGCGAACAGCTGGCGGAACGCCTGCGCCAAGATCTGACGAGGAAGCAGGTGCTGGCCGGGCTGAGCAGCAGCGCCTTTGCGCCGGCGGCAGCGACCGCCAGCGCCCTGGACGCGATGTTTCAGCAGCGCGAAGTGCAGCTGCAACGCTTCGATCCGAAGGACTATCTGGCCAAGGTCAATCCGAGCGACGCCGAGCTCGAGGCCTACTACAAGAACCCCGCAAATGCGGCGCAGTTCCAGGCCGCGGAGAAGGCGTCGGTCGAGTACCTGGTGCTCGATATCGAGGGCGTCAAGAAGGGCCTCAACGTTCCAGAGGAAGAATTGCGCAGCTACTACAACGAAAACACGGCCCGCTTCACGACGCCCGAGGAACGACGCGCGAGCCACATCCTGATCAAGGCGGAAAAGAGCGCCTCAGCCGAGATTCGCGCCAAGGCCAAGGCGAAGGCCGAGTCGCTGCTGGAAGAAGCCACGAAGAAGGGCGCCTCGTTTGCCGACCTGGCGCGCCAGAACTCGGACGACACGGGTTCGGCGGAGCGTGGCGGAGATCTGGACTTCTTCGCCCGCGGCAACATGGTCAAACCGTTCGAAGACGCGGCCTTCGCTCTTAAGGCCGGCGAAACAAGCGGCGTTGTCGAAAGCGACTTCGGCTACCACATCATTCGCGTCACAGCAGTGCGTGGCGGTGAAAAGAAGAGCTTCGAGGCGGTGCGCGCGGAAATCGAAGACGAACGCAAGAAACAGCTCGCCCAGAAGGAATTTGCCGAGAAGGCGGTAGCGTTTTCCAACATGGTCGAAGACCAGTCCGACAGCTTGGCGCCGGCAGCCCAGAAGTTCAAGCTCGAGGTGCACAAGGCGAAAGACGTGACGCGCAGCCTCACCCCCGATGCGAAGGGGCCTCTGGCGCAGGCCAAGGTGCTCGAGGCGTTGTTCGCGACCGACTCCGTGAAGAGCAAGCGCAACACCTTGGCCATCGACATCGGCGCGAACCAGCTGGTGTCGGCCCGGATCGTCGAACACACACCTGCGCGGCAATTGCCGTTTGCCGAAGTCTTGGCCGCGGTGCGTGCGCAAGTCAAGGGTACCCAGGCCGCCGAAATGGCACGCAAGGAAGGCGCGGCACGCCTCGCTGCGCTGCAGGCGGCGCCACACACGGCATTGAGTGAACCGGTGCAGGCCGTGTCTCGAGCGCAGGCACGCAACCTGCCTCGTCCCGTACTCGACGCGGTATTGAAGGCGCCGGTGACTGCTCTGCCCAGCGTGCTGGGCATCGATCTCAAAGACGAAGGTTATACCGTGGCACGGCTGATCAAGGTATTGGGTCGCGACCCGGCAGCCGGCGCGCCGGCACAAGGCCAGCAGCAGTTCACACAGGCCTGGGCAGACGCTGAGTCGCAGGCCTACTACGCCGCGCTCAAGCATCGCTTCAAAGTCGAACTCAGCGTGCCCGCATCAGCCGCCGCGAGCGCAAATGCGCCGTAAGCTTGAGCACGCAACGCGGTCTGAAGAGACGCGTCCGCTATAATTTTCTGCCTGCGGTGGCTGTAGCTCAGTTGGTAGAGTCCAGGATTGTGATTCCTGTTGTCGTGGGTTCGAGTCCCATCAGCCACCCCAGTGTCTATTTGGGAAAGTCTGCTATTTAGACGTTAGCGGGCCTTTTTCATTTGATGCCCGTGTAGCTGCCCCGTACCCGTCAGTACATTGCTTTGCACGGTGCAGCCATGCAGTGCAGGCAAGAAGAAATCAAATTCATCGGCACGGTGGGCAGACTACAGCAGCGCATGCCGAAACATCGCAGCGGAAGACAAAGTTGGCTCTTGCGCCCCAACGCCAGAATTCACCCGAGCCACGGGTTCAGTCGTTCGTCAACACGAGTTTGCCACGCACGGTTCGGCTGCTCATGAGCGCGAACGCCTGCAAGAGATCCTTCATCGGCAGCTTGCGATCGATGGCTGGTTTGACTTTTCCAGCGGCGTACCAATGCACCAGCTCTGTCAGCATCTTTGCGTTCGCCTTGGGTTCGCGCCTGGCGAACTCGCCCCAGAACACTCCCACCAGTGAGGCCCCCTTGAGCAACGCAAGATTGATGGGCAAGCAGGGAACCGCGCCTTGTGCAAACCCGATGACGAGGTATCGTCCGCGCCAGGCGATCGAGCGAAACACCGGCTCGACCAGATCTCCGCCGACCGGGTCGTAGACAACGTCGGGCCCCAGCCCCGCAGTCATCGATTTGATTTGCTCGCGCAGGTTTTGGGTGCTGTAGTTGATGGTCGAATCGGCACCGAGGCTCGCGCAAAACTCGCATTTCGCATCTGTCGACGCGGCTGCAATCACCTTCGCGCCGACTGCTTTGGCGATCTGTATCGCCGCACTGCCCACGCCCCCGGCCGCGCCGAGGATCAGCACCGTCTCTCCGGCCTTGAGCGCCGCGCGGTCTAGGAGCGCGTGGTGCGTCGTTCCGTAGGTCAATATAAAAGCTGCCGCGTGGTCCAGCGCGAAGCCCTCAGGCAAGGGCATGGCCAACTTCGCATTCACGCAGACGTGCGTCGCAAACCCGCCCGTGCCACCGCACGCCACCACCTTGTCGCCCACTTTGAGCCCGGTGACTCCCGCGCCCACGGCGTCAATCCAGCCGGCGTATTCCGACCCTGGAACGAACGGCAGCGCGGGCTTCATCTGGTACTTGTTCTGCACGATCAACAAGTCGGGGAAATTCAGGCTTGCCGCGGCAATCTTGATCCGCACTTCATCCGGCTTCGGCTCGGGCTCGGGCAACGAAGTCCATTTCAACGCTTCGACCCCGGTCGGGTTTTCGCAGATCCACGCATGCATGCCGCTGTCTCCTGAATTGGCCCGCATGATACCCAGCGCGGCGCCGTGAACGCCGAGCGCACGTGCGTGCCGCACGCAATGTGTCCCTACAATCGATCCATGCGCATTCTGATTGCGAACGACGACGGCTATCTGGCCCCTGGATTGCATGCGTTGGTGCGGGCCTGCGAAGGATTGGGCGAGCTCGATGTCGTGGCACCGGAACAGAACGCGAGCGGCACGTCGAATTCGCTGACGCTGAACCGCCCGCTGTCAGTTTTCACCGCGGGCAATGGCTATCGCTATGTGAACGGCACGCCATCAGACTGTGTGCATCTGGCACTCACCGGCATTCTTCCGCACCGGCCCGATCTCGTCGTTTCGGGCATCAACAACGGCGCGAACATGGGCGACGACACCGTCTACTCGGGCACCGTGGCCGCTGCCATGGAGGGTTATCTCTTCGGTATTCCGTCGATCGCGTTTTCATTGGTGGAAAAGGGCTGGGGCGAACTCGACGCGACGATCGGTGCAGTCCGGCAGCTGATCGTTCAAGTGCTGAATGATCCACCGCAGTCCGGCCCGTGGCTGCTCAACGTCAACATTCCGAATCGCAGCGACGCAGGGCGCCTTGAGCGGGTCGTGACGCGGCTGGGCCGACGCCACGCGAGCGAACCCCTGGTGCGCCAGGACAGCCCGCGCGGCGAACCTTTGTACTGGATCGGGCCCGCCGGCGACGTGCGCGAGGCCGGGCCAGGAACCGATTTTCACGCCACGGCGAATGGCAAGATTTCAATCACGCCACTGCAGGTGGATCTGACCGAACACGCGTCGTTGCCTCAATGGCGCGAATGGCTGGGCCGATGAGCGTCGCCACGCCGCGTTCGAACAGATTTCCGCTGCGTCTTGCGCAGGTTTCGCGTTTGCCCCAGAGTGGCGGTGACAAGGCATTGCATCGCTCGGGACAAAGCGTGACCCCGGTTGGCTTGGGCCTGGACTCGCAAGGCGTTCGTCTGCAGCTGGTGCAACGTCTACGCAAGGGCGGGGTGTCGCATTGCGGTGTGCTGGACGCGATGTCGGCCGTTTGTCGCCACGATTTTCTGGACTCCGCCCTGGCCGCCCAAGCCTACGAAGACACGAGTCTGCCGATCGGGCATGGACAGACGATCTCCAAGCCCTCCGTGATTGCGCGAATGATCGAGTTGCTGTTCGAAGGGGAGGGCGCGCGAAAGAGTGCAAGCCTGGGTCGCGTCCTCGAAATCGGCACCGGCTGTGGCTATCAGGCCGCGGTCATTTCGCTCCTGAGCATCAATCTGGTCTCGATCGAGCGCATCAAAGCGCTGCACGACAGGGCCGCGGTGCGGCTCGCGGGTATTCGGCGCGACAACATTCGTCTCGTGTTCGGCGACGGCATGTTCGGCCATCCCCCGAATGCACCGTACGACAGCATCATCGCCGCAGCCGGTGGTGAACACCTGCCGGCTGCCTGGCTCGAACAGCTCGCGCCATTCGGGCGCCTGGTAGTTCCTTCGCGCCAGCCCGGCAGCGACAGGCAAGTGCTCGTCGTCGTCGACCGAAATGAACAGGGCGTCCGACAAAGCCTGCACGAGGCCGTCAATTTCGTCCCTCTAATACCCGGTGTGGTTGTTTGATGCACTGCGCTCAAGTCAGGTTGAGCCGGCCCCGCGAAGCGCTGAATCGGTTCTTGCCGCTTGTTCTGGCAGTCTTGATCGCGAGTTGTGCGAAGCCACGGATCCCTGCTCCGGTCGAGGAGCGCAATGTCTCGAATCGCCAGGTGCCTGCGATGCCGCCTGCACCGTCGGTTCCGCCTGACCCCGTGAAAACGCCGGGCGGCGAGAACTCTGGCAAGCCGGGCTTCTATACCGTCAAGCCGGGCGACACGATGATTCGCATCGGGTTGGAAACGGGCCAGAACTGGAAAGACCTTGTGAAGTGGAACAACCTGGACAAACCGAACCTCATTGAGGTCGGCCAGGTTCTTCGCGTCGCGCCCCCCGCTGCCGATGCCGGCGTCTCGACGCGGCCGATCGTTCCGGCAAAGATCGAAACCCGCCCGCTGGATGCGCGCGCAGCCGGCGCGGCCGGCATCGCCGCCTCGGCACCAGCCGCTTCATTGCCCGGTGCAGTAGCGCTCGCGCCCGCCGGCGCTACCGCGTCGGGCGACAACGACGACGTCAACTGGCAATGGCCAGCCACCGGATCGTTGTTGTCGTCTTTCGAGGAGGGCAAAGCGAAAGGGTTGACGATCGGCGGCAAGGCCGGTGACCCAGTGCTGGCGGCAGCAGAAGGCCGAGTCGTTTATGCCGGTTCTGGACTGCGCGGCTACGGCAACCTGGTGATTCTCAAACACAACAATACCTATCTGACGGCATACGCGCACAACCAGCGGTTGGTCGTGAAGGAAGATCAGAACGTGCGGCGTGGCCAGAAGATCGCCGAGATGGGCTCGACCGACGCCGACCGAGTTCAGCTTCTTTTCGAGATTCGAAAGCTGGGCAAACCGGTTGACCCTGCCCGTCTTCTGCCCCCACGCTGAAGTACCAGCGGCATCCATGCGACCATGGGCAGGACACAGGCATCGGGCCCAGGCTCCTGGGGGACACCGGCGCCGGATCGCCGGCACTTTGGAAAGCGCTTGCGGACTCAGCAAGGGCAAAATCCGAATGGCTTGCCGTGGCCACTTTCTCGCGCAATGCCAGGGCCTGACACTTGATCGGATACCGCAGATTCAGCAAAGAACGCAGGGCACGGAACCGACGCATGCTTCGACACGGAATCGACCGATGACCCGATATCTTGAACCTCCAGCCAAGGCCACTTCGAGGCACCCGTTCCACCATGGGAGCCCCGCTGCGAGGCTGGCCCGATGACGCGCGATCAGTTTCGGTTTCTCGAGAGGCTGCGTGTCCGTTGGGCGGAGATCGATGCACAACAGATCGTCTTCAACGGGCACTACCTGATGTATTTCGATACCGCCCTCGCCGGCTACTGGCGCCGCTTGGCCCTGCCTTACCACGAGACGATGCGCGCATTGGAAGGCGACCTGTACGTACGAAAGGCAACGCTCGAGTACTTCAGCTCGGCACGATACGACGACGTCATCGATGTCGGCGTGCGCTGCGAACGGGTTGGACATTCTTCGATTCAGTTCGAGTGCGCCGTATTCAAGCAGGCCACTTTGCTCGTGTCGGGAACGCTGATCTACGTGTTTGCCGATCCGGTGTCGCAAACATCGAGCCGCGTGCCGAGCGCTCTGCGCGACTGGTTGACCGGGTTTGAAACTGGCTGCTCGATGCTGACACTCAGACTCGATCGCTGGCCGGCGCTTGAGGCCGACGCACGACGCGTCCGCACACAGGTGTTCATCGAAGAGCAGAGCGTTGCGCAGGACATGGAATGGGATGCTGTCGACGCTGATGCCGTCCATGCCGTGGCTTACAACGCCATGGGAATGCCGCTCGGTACGGGGCGCGGGTTCTTCGACGCGAGTGGCGCCTATCGCATTGGAAGGATGGCGGTGATCGCATCGATGCGTGGCAGTGGAGTCGGGCGCATGATCCTGGACGCTCTGATCGAAAACGGCAAAACGCGTGGCGCCGCTCGCGTCGGACTCAGCGCCCAGACGAGTGCGCTTTCGTTCTATCGGCGAGCCGGTTTTTCGGAACAGGGCGAAGTCTATGAAGACGCCTCAATTCCACACATTGAAATGACGCGAGCGATCACGTGATCGCCAGCACGCGTCGCTAAACCGGTACTTCGGCAGCTTCGGTCACCGCAGCCGGCTCGATGGCCGGTGTCGGTGAGTGGCTCGTGTGGCGCGGCGGCCAACGGCGAATGGTGGAGCGACGTGTGTGCGCATCTCCTTCGGCGAGTCCGAAGGTGCGTTCCAGCACGTGGGTCACCAGGTAGCGATTGACGCGCTCGGTGATGATCAACGTGGAGCAGCGCGTTCCGTAAGGCCGATCTGGAATGCGTATGAAAGCAGCAGAGAGCTGCCGCTCGCAATCTTGCGGGATGCCGGTGCGCGGAAGTTTGTCGTCTTGCGCGATCGTCCGGTCCGCAAGTGCCTGGAACAGCTGCAAAGCAAGCTGTTCCATGTCGCAGGCGTGCTCGACGCTGTGCAGCACTTTGTCCTTCAGCGAAACAACTTTTGGCCAGGGAGCGTCGAGTTCGCCGTTCGACAGGCCGTAGATACCCCGCTCGAGCCGGCGTGGGTAGGCGCGACTGTTGCTCAACCAGAAACACTCGCCGATCCGGAAATCCGCGGCGATGAGGTTGAAGCCGTTGTACCCCGTGACACCGCTTCGCATCCAGAACTTGTCGATTGCGTCGCGCCCCGACAGCCAGTTCGGCACGATTTGTCCGCGCGAAGGTGCATCGACGAAACTGGGTCGCGAATCGCGCAGGTTCGTGACCAGGCCCAAGCGGCCTTCGGCAGTCAATCCCAACCAGGTGCCGCCGCTTTGCCGGTCGCGCCCACCAAGGATCGATGGCCCACCGCCATGCGGTGCCCACCATGACAGGCTTGCAGTCGGGCGCTCAAAGTGTTCGTCGCGATTTGCCGCCACAACCAGCGGAAACCTGCGATTCCTGTCAAGAGCAATGGCTACCAGGCACATCCAGGAGTCACCTTGCAGCTGCTCCACGCGCGGTGGATTTCGAGATCGCAGACGACGCGCAACGTCTGCAAGGGATAGTAGTTGAGTGACGCGATCTCCGACAAAAGCGCGGCACGCGAACAGCGAATCAGGCGTGAACTGTTCCCGGCTCGGATGTCCTGCGAAACACCCGAATCACGCGCACGGAGAAAGCACACGGTTCCTCAGAGGCGCTCGCTGGCGGGAAGTGCAATGTCGTAGGGAAGACTTCGGCGCAGCAAGATGGGCCCGCCTGCATCGCCCAGATGCAGCGTGCCGCGCTGCAGTTCGCTCAACTTCAATTCGATCAGCGCGCTGCTTCCAGGGTGCTGCGGGTGGGGCGCAGCATTGACAACCACACCCGCGGGCTGAGCCGGATCGACGCTGCCGAAGACTTCCTGACCCGCACTCGCCTGCGCCGCGCAGTCGAAAAGAAACATGCGGCGCTTCAGCGTCCCACGGTACTGACTGCGGGCCACCACCTCCTGGCCCGGATAGCAGCCCTTGCCGAAGTCGACACCGCCAAGCAGTTCGAAATTGATCATCTGCGGCACGAACATGTCGACCGTTTTCGCTTCGATGATCGGCAAGCCGCTCGAGACCTGAAGCCATCGCCACTCGTCCTGGGTGAGGGTGAGGTTGCCATCCATTCGTACCGCAGCTTCAAACCGGGGAATCCACAGGCCGAGTCGCGTTTGTCCCGCGTCCGGGAGCCGGATTGCCGTGCCACCGTCGCTTTCTCGCAGCGCCCACACGGCCAAGCCCTGGTTCGGCGGAGTGGCTTCGGTCCCGGCCCAGCCGAACACCCCCAACTCCGCTGACGCGTCGCTCAACCGGCATTGCATTCGCAGAACGAACATCGACAAGCGCTTGAGCGCCGCCGCAAGCAGGTCGGCTGCACAAATGAGAATGAAGTCGGCTTCACCCTGTTTCCAGCCGATGAAGCTGGCTTGCAGGCGCCCCTTCGCCGAACAAAAACCCGCGAGTTGCGCCCGACCAGGTGACAAGTCAATGAAGCTGCTGGTCAGTTGAGACTGCAAGAACGCGCCCGCCTGCACACCTGAAACCCGAATGCAAGCAAGGTATCCGATTTTTACGAGACCTTTTAAGGCCACTTCTGTATTCATGCGGCGATTATCATTGCGCCCGATGAGCGACGCTGCGCACGACCTTGCCGAGCGACACCTTGGCGCGCCTGAACCGCAGGCATGAAGTTGCACCGCATTGGCCTGCTGCTGTTGCTTGCGGTCCTGGGTGCGGCCGCAGGCGCCGCTTGGTGGCTTCACACCCCCCTCAGGCTGAACGCCGACGAGGTTCAGATCGTGATCCCCTCCGGCTCCAGCGCCCGCGAGGTTGCACGCGCCGTGGCTGCGGCGGGGGTTGATTCGTCGCCACTGTTCATGTCGCAATGGTTTCGCTGGTCAGGCCAGGCGCGCAAGATTCGACCGGGAACGTACCAGATAGATCGATCATTCACGCCTGTCATGCTGCTGGAGGCTTTGGTTCTCGGAGAGCAGTCGTTGGCCACTGTGACATTGATCGAAGGCTGGACCTTCCACCGTTTTCGAGCCGAATTGGCATTGGCGGAGGGACTGACCCCAAGCACGGCCATGATGCGCGACGAGGAAATCATGGAGCGTCTGGGCGCGCCCGGTGTCGCGCCGGAGGGCCGCTTTTTCCCGGACACCTATTCCTACAGCCCTGGCACCAAGGACTTTGCGATTCTGGAGCAGGCCTATCGCGCCATGCGATCACGCCTGGAATCAGCCTGGGCCGAGCGAGCTTCCGACACGCCCTTGCGCAATGCCGACGAGGCCTTGATCCTGGCCTCCATCGTCGAGAAGGAAACGGGGGCGGCCGCCGAGAGAAGCTTGATTGCCGCCGTATTTGTCAATCGCCTGCGCGCCGGAATGCCGCTGCAAACCGATCCGACGGTGATCTACGGCTTGGGCAATCGATTCGATGGCAACCTGCGCAAGCGCGACCTGCTCAGCGATACGCCCTTCAACACCTATACCAGAGGCGGCTTGCCACCGACGCCGATTGCGATGCCGGGCAACGACTCCTTGTTGGCAGCAGTCCGGCCTGGGCAGACGAAGGCGCTGTATTTCGTCTCCCGAGGCGACGGGTCCAGCCACTTCAGCGAGACCCTTGCAGCTCACAATCGCGCCGTGGACAAGTACCAACGGCGCCGATAGAACGTATGAAGGGGCGCTTCATAACATTCGAAGGCATTGACGGGGCCGGCAAATCCACCCACCTCGAAGCCCTGGCGACGTGGCTGCGCGGCAAAGGCGCCGACGTCTTGTGCACACGAGAACCCGGAGGTACCTCGCTGGCCGAGCAATTGCGGGCACTGTTCTTGAGCGAGCCCATGGACCCACTGACCGAAGCGTTGCTGGTGTTCGCCGCCAGGCGCGACCACTTGCGACAGATGATCCTGCCCGCCCTTGCGCGAGGCAGTACCGTGCTCTGCGATCGTTTCAGCGACGCCACATTCGCCTACCAAGGGGCAGGGCGCGGTTTCAGCGTCCAGACACTCAAACAACTCGAGGAGTGGGTGCAGGAAGGGCTGCAACCGGATTTGACGTTTTGGTTCGACGTCGCACCCGAAGTCGCTGCCAGGCGCCGCGCTTTGGCCCGAAATGCCGATCGCATGGAGCGAATGGACGATGCCTTCTTCGCGCGGGTCCGAAGTGGCTATCGAATTCGGGCCGAATCCTATCCAGCGCGCTTTGTTCGGATCGACGCGGAAGAAGACATCCAGACCGTCGCTCAGGTCATGATTGCCGCCCTGGACACACACCTGTGGTAAAGCACGGCAGCGAGCCGCTGTTCCCCTGGTTGCACAGGCCCTTGCACGAGGCGCTGGCGCTGCAGGCTGCGCACGCGTTGCTGCTCCACGGTCCGGACGGAAACGGTCAGTTCCAGTTGGCGCTCGCGATCGCCCAGTCCTTCGTTTGCGAGGCCCGGCGAGCCGGCCTGCGCGTTGAACCCTCATGCGGAGCTTGTGCGGGCTGCCGACTCTTCGCGGCTCGAACCCACCCTGACGTATTCATTCTCGTGCCCGATGCCCTGCGCGAAACACTCGGCATACCGGAAGCGCCCATGGGCGATGACATTGGATCCGTGGTGGCCGCGGGAAAAGCAAAGCCGAGCAAGGAAATTCGGGTCGACGGCGTGCGAGCAGCCATCTCATTTGCGCAATCAACCAGCGCGCGTGGCTTCGGCAAGACTGTGGTCTTGCACCCTGCCGAGAGCGTCAATTCCATCGCAGCGAATGCGTTACTCAAAAGCCTCGAAGAGCCTGCAGGTCGAACCCGCTACATCTTGAGCTGCAACGCCGTCGATGCCTTGTTGCCGACGGTGCGAAGCCGATGCGTGAAGGTGTCGGTGGGCTTGCCGACACCGGACCAGGCAGTTGCCTGGCTCGAGGCCAGAGGTGTGGATCAGCCGCGGATCATGCTTGCTGCCACCGGCGGGCGGCCGATCGAGACGTTGCAATGGGCAGCTTCGGACATCGATGCGGACGCTTGGCTCGGCATTCCGAACCAGGTTGCGCAGGGCAGGGTTGAACCATTTGTCGACTGGCCGCTGGGCCGCCTGATCGAGACGCTGCAGAAGCTTTGCCATGACTGGATTTGCGCGTCGATCGATGCGCCGCCTCGCTACTTCCCGAGACAATGTCTCGGCGATCCTTGCGACGTTTCGCGACTCCTCGCATGGTCGGCACAATTGCGCAATCATGCGAGGCACGCGGAGCATCCCTGGCAGGTCTCGCTGAAAATCGACGCCCTGATACAGCAAGGCCACAGTGCATTTGTCGCCCCAATCGCGAACGAAGCAGCGCAAGTGCGTGGCTTGTCAGGCCCTGCTTCGCTACACTTCACCGCATGAGTAGCAGCACCGGCCGAAGCGCCGTTTCTTCCGGGCTCGCCGCGGGACCGACGGCGGCACGCCCGAGCGTGATTCAGTTGGTATTCAGGGAGAAGGCCGCCCTCTATGCGGCGTACATGCCGCTGTTTTCTGACGGCGGCTTGTTCGTTCCAACGACTCGGGAGTACCGGCTCGGCGAGGAAATCTACTTGCTCTTTTCGCTCCCGGGCGACCCGCAGCGCTATCCCGTGGCCGGCAAAGTTGGCTGGGTCACACCTGCCAATGCCTCCGGTGGGCGCACTCAAGGGGTTGGCGTGCGCTTTCCAACCGATGAGAAGACCCGCATGCTCCGCGCCAAGATTGAAGAAATCCTCGGCACGTCAATAGCCTCCGCCAAGCCGACACAGACGATCTGATCTGGCTGCTTCCGGTTTTCCCGACACGGGCGGGGTCCATGTTCGTCGACTCGCACTGCCATCTCAGCTTTCCGCAACTCAGAGACAACATTTCCGAGATCCGAGCCGCGATGCTGGAGGCGCGGGTTGACCGAGCGCTGTGCATTTGCACCACGCTCGAAGAATTCAGCGATGTGCACGCGCTGGCGCTGGCATACGCCAATTTTTGGTGCACGGCCGGAGTCCACCCCGACAACGAAGGGGTTCGCGAACCGTTTCTTGAAGACCTCGTTGAGCTGGGTGCGAAGACACGCGTGGTCGCAATCGGCGAAACCGGGCTCGACTACTTTCGACTCAATGGTCGCACCCTTGCGCAGATGGAGTGGCAGCGCCAGCGCTTTCGAACTCATGTTCGTGCGGCCCTCGCGTGCGACTTGCCGCTCGTTGTTCACACGCGTGAAGCATCCATCGACACCCTCGAGATCCTGCGTGAAGAAGGTGGGCGGCGCGCCAAGGGTGTCTTTCACTGCTTCACTGAAGGCGTGGAAGTTGCGCGCAGCGCCTTGGATTTAGGCTTCTACGTATCGTTCTCTGGGATTCTCACCTTCAAGAACGCCATCGAACTTCGCGAGGTGGCACGATTTGTTCCGCTGGACCGCTGCCTGATCGAGACCGACAGCCCCTACCTAGCACCGGCTCCGTACCGCGGGAAAGTCAACAATCCCTCTTACGTCGTGCACGTCGCCCAGCAACTTGCGGCACTGAAGCAAGTGTCCCTGGAACGAATCGCGCAGGCGACGAGTGAGAACTTCGATCGGTTGTTTTCGCGCATCAATGCACCGCTCTCGGCGAGGGGAAGTATAAATTAATGTGACGCGATACATAAGCTGTTCAACATGTTGATATCGTTGAATAACATCGACGGTTGATTCAGTCAATGCTCACCTTGTAGGCGGTGATTTCGTGCTGCTTTTAACGTCCTCCTGTCGGGGAAATTCCTACGGTACCGATGGCGGCGTGCCGACTGATGCGCACCAGAGCGCACGCCTACAGTCAACGACATCGCGTTGCAACCAGAAGGGAACAGGTTCATGGAACAACAGCACCTGATTGCGAATCCGTTTGCGCTCTTGTTGAATCCAGAGGCGGTGCATGCTGCCCTCCAACAGTCGACAGCGTTGAATCGGCTCAGAAGCAGGGTGTGGCGCCCCCTGGATCGCTCCTCCGGCCCACTGGTCGCGGAAGAACGATCAGGCGGGGAAGACGTCGAAGATCATGCGGCACAGAGTGATCAGACAGCGCTCAGCGTCGAGTAGCGCAGCAGGTGCCGCAACAGGCCGGTGACAGACTGGTCCCGGTCTTCCGCGCCTCGTGCTTCCATAGTGCAGACTACAATGTATATTATGTCAACTACAAACTGTGGAGCCTCGGGAGTTGGCACAGCGACCGAGCGGGCGCCAATCGCCGACGCGCTAGCGGAACTCCACGCCGTCGGCGTCGGCCGAATGTAGTGCGTCCAATGCGTCTCTCATGCTGGCACTGGGATCACCATAGGAACCCCAGTTGCCGCCTTCGAAGTCAGCCGACTGTCGGCGCGCTTCGTTAGCCAGTAAGCTCGCCGTCGACGACCCGGATGGTCTTGTCGCAACGCTCGGCCAATGCGGCGTTGTGGGTCACGAAAAGCACCGATGTGCCGTGCTCGCGGTTGAAGCGGCGCAGCAACTCGAACACGCCGTCGGCGCTCTTGGTGTCGAGATTGCCGGTCGGTTCGTCGGCCAGAAGCAGCGCCGGATTCATCGCCAGCGCACGCGCCACCGCCACTCGCTGCTGCTGGCCACCGCTCATGTTGCCGGCGAGGTTGTCCCGCCAGGGCGCCAGGCCAACGCTGTCAATCAATCCGGCTGCACGCTGGCGCATCGCGTCGTTCGGGAACCCGGCAGCGCCGAGCATCGGCATCATCACGTTCTCGAGCGCCGTGAACGCGGTGAGCAGATGGTGGTACTGGAACACGAAGCCGATGTTGTGGCCGCGCAGCCGCGTCAATGCGCGCTCATCGAGCGCAGTGGTCTCCTCGCCGCACACCGAGAGTCTGCCCGCAGTCGGCCGGTCGAGCAGGCCCACGATGTTCAGCAACGTACTCTTGCCCGAACCGGACGGGCCCATCACCGCGCAGAACTCGCCCTTGCGCAACGTGAGGTCGATTCCGCGCAGCACCTCGGTCTCGATTGGCGTGCCGACATTGAACGACTTGCGCACGCCGCGCAGCGCCACGACACTATCCACCGTACCGCCTGCGGTCTCGGCGACCCGCAGCGCAATGGTGACTTCAGCCACGGATGGCCACCACCGGATCCAGCCGCGCCGCACGCATCGCGGGGGCAAAGGCCGCTGCGAGCCCAGTCACCGTCGCAAGCAGCAGCGCGGAGGTGAACAGCGCGGGGTCGAACACCAGCGGAAAAAGGGGTGTGCCGTCGGCGTTGCGCGCATAGCGCTGCCAAAGCAGCAGGGCCACGGCCCCGATCGCGCAGCCGACAACCGAGCCGCCGAGCCCCAGCAGCCCGCCCTGCAACAGGAACACGCGCAGGATCTGCCCTTGCGCGATCCCCATGGCGCGCAGGATGCCGATCTCGCGCGATTTCTGCACCACTGACACCACCAACACGCTGGCGATGCCGAACGCCACTGACAGGCCGACAAAGAATCGAATCGATGTGTTGGCAGTGACCTGCGCACTCACCGCGGCGAAGAACTGCGCGCTGGTCTTGATCCAGCTGTCGGCCTCGACGCCGGTGGCAGCGGTGATGCGCTCGGCGATGACCTGGGCGGCATAGACGTCGCGCACCGCCACCTCGAGGCTGGTCACGCCACCGGGCAGACCGAGCAGGCTCTGCGCCGTATGCAGCGCGACGAAGGTGTTGCGCTGATTGGCGCCCCTGTTGCCGAGGTCGAAGATGCCGACGATGGTCAACGTGTCGACTGCGTCGTTGGCGGCGGTTATGCGCAGCTTGTCGCCGACATCGACGCCGAGGTCGCTCGCCAGTTCGGTGCCGATCAGGATGTCGGTGCCGGTCAGGCGTGAGACTCCGCGCGCCAGCTTGTTGTGCAGGTCGACGATGCGGTAGTACAGATCAGGTTCAATGCCGGCCACCGTGATTGCGCGTCTGGCGCTGCCGCGCACCGCCAGGGCCGAGCCGCCGGCCACCGGCGCCACCGTCGTCACCTCTGGCATGGCGCGGATCTGCGCGGCCACAGCCTGCCACTGGTCGATCGATTTCAGGCGCTGCAGTGGCGGCTGCACGATTGCGCCCTGAACCTCGCCGCGTGTGGGGTCGGCGTTGCCGCGCAGCGCGCGCGTCACCTCCTTCGTTGGCAGCAACTGGATGTGCGCCTGCGCCGAAAGCACACGGCGAATGAAATTTGCCTGCAACCCGGCCAGCAGCGCCGACATGAAGACGATGACGCCGACCCCAATCGCCACGCCGCTGACGATGAACACCGTCTGCAGCCGGCCCTCGCGCAGGAAGCGGATCGCGACGATCCACTCGAAGGGCAGCCAGGTCGTGGACACGAGGAGGCGCGCCTCAGCGCGCGGTCGCCGCGGCGGCGACGCGAACACGTGCACCGTCGGTGACCGCCGAGCCAGCGGCAATGATCTGGTCGCCGGCATGCAAGCCGTCGAGAACCTCGGCAAAGCCGCCCGAGCGCAGGCCGAGCCGCAGGCCCGTGCGCACGGTGCGCCCGGCCTGCACCTTGAGCACCCAGGGCGCGGGGCCGTCGGCGTCGCGCACGCTGCCGCTGGGAACGAGCAGCGCCTGCGCGCGCCGCGCCACCTCGATGTCCACCGACACGGTCATGTCCTGCTTCAGGATCGGCGGCGGCGACGGTACGTCGAGCTTGACCTCGACTGCGCCTGTCTGCACATTCACGCCGGGGTTGATATACACCACTTCTGCGGCGAAGAACTGCTTCGGGTAGGCATCGGCGCTGGCAACGGCCTTCTGGCCGAGCGCCAGCAGGCGCAGGTTCTTCTCGTCGATGTCGACCACCAACTGGGTGCGCCCGGCCGGCGAGAGCGTCATCAGCACCTTGCCCGGCTGCACGACGTCACCGACCTCGACTTTGCGGGCGATTAGCGTGCCCCCTGCCGGCGCGGCGATGGTGGCATAGCGGGCACGGGCGCGCGCCACTTCGGTATTGGCCAGTGCCTGCGCCACGGCGGCCTCGGCCAGGGCGTAATCGCTGCCGCCGGAGCGCAGGGTCTCGAGCTGTTTTTGCGCCGTGCGCATCTGTGCGTCGGCTAGCTCGACAGCCCTGCGCGCTTCGTCCAATGCCGCCTCGCCGACGAAGCCCTTCTGGAACAAGTCCTCGTTGCGGCGCTGTTGCGAGCGTGCGTTGTCGAGGTTGGTCTGCGCCTGACGCAAGGTCTGCTCGGCGACCGGGGTCTGCACCTCGCGCAACTGCCGCAAACGCGCCTGCGCCTGTGTCACGGCGACCTCGGCCTGACGTGTTGCCGCGCGCAATTCGGCCGACTCGAGTTCGACCAGCAGTTCGCCTGCCTTCACGGCCTGGCCTTCGGCCACCGGTATGCGCGCCACGGTACCGGTGATCTGTGAACCCAGGTCGACGCGATTCGGCGCCTCCACATGGCCACTGGCGACGACGCTCTGGACGAAGTCGCGCCTTTTGGCCGTCTCGACCGCGACTTCAGGCCCGAGCCACCAGCGCAGCATCAGCCAACCGGCCGCAACCGCGACAAGCAGCGCCAGCAACAGAGGCCAACGGTAACGGCTTACGAGTGACGTTTCAAACATGCACAATCCGCCTGGCGCGCGCTATCCTGATAGGCCTGGCTGCAGCACCTCTGAACAAGTATGTTCGATCCTGCGCCGAACCGGAAAGCGACCCCAAGCGTCGCATTGACAACCGTCAACTGCATCGCGCGCGATGCCGTTGGCGAAGACTTCGCAATTCGTTGTCTGCGGGTCCATGAAGCCGATCGCCAGATGATCCGGCGCTCCTGCACGCACGCTCACGCCACGCGGCAGCAGCAGGCCCATGTCGGGCACCGCCTGCAGGCATGGAGGCAGCCACCTCTTCGATACAACGCCAGTGCTGGTCTTCCAGCAGCCGGCGCGGCGCTTGCGGGGCCGGACAGCCGTGTCGTGCAGGTTGTGGTGTGATTTTGCAGGTCAACCCTTGACCCCGGAACTGCCCCTTGGATTTCTGTTGACCTTATAGCGAATCAACAACTTGACTCAGCGTCTGCGGGGGCTTATTTGTGGCGCCTGACCAGGAAGCCCGACTTCGTCGACAATACGGCCTCACGAAACCACGAAAAGCTCCCCTGCCCGACGCGACCGCAAGGATCGAAGCCAGAGGGGGCTTGCGGGAACAAGTAACGAGGTCCGTCCAATGGCTAAAAGCGAGATCAAGACCGCAATCGTCGATGGCGGGCTGCGCTACCGAACAAAGACACCGGGCTCGCCGTTTGCCGCTGCAAGCTCCTTTGGTGCTGCCACCATGTCCTGCTTTCTGTGCGGCAAGCACCGCGCGCGCTCAATGCTGAAGTCGCGTAAATTGCTTGGAAAGAATCAGGTGGTTTGCTCTCCTTCCTGTAGCGCGCTGAACGAATCACAAAGCTAGGTCGGCGAGTCTCGTTCGCCCTCCCCTGGGCCAAAGGCTTGCCCCAGGGAAGATTCAATGTCGGCAATGAGATCCTCTGCTGCCTCGAGCCCGATCGAAAACCGCACCAGCGTCCGATTCGAGTTCAGTCGCCTGCCCAGACTGCCCAAGCTGTATGGAACGACGAGGCTCATCGGGCCCGCCCATGAGTAACCCAGTTTGAACAACCGAAGGCTATCGACAAACGCGTCAATTTGCGCGTCGCTGAAGCGTGCATCGAATATCACTGAAAACAAGCCTGCCGCTCTGCTGCAGATGCGTTTCCAGTGCTCGTGGCCCGGCGAGCCCTCAATTGCCGGGTGCAGGATCTGGGCGAGTTCCGGTCGTCCAGCCATCCAATTGGCAACACGTCGGGCAGTCGCGTCCTGCGCCGCGTAGCGCAAGTCCAACGACGGCAACGAACGCAACACTGTTTCGGCGTCGTTCGCGCCAACTCCCCACCCCATGCGCATGTGGGTCGACTTCAACTTGACGTGCAGTTCGGAGTCGCGCGTCGTCACCGAACCCATCAGGACATCGCCGCCCCCGGACGGGAACTTCGTCAACGCCTGCACGACAACGTCTGCCCCAATCGGCGCCGGCGCTCCATCTTCAACCGCGAACGCATTGAAGGCAAGGCCAGCGCCCCAGGTGTTGTCGATGGCGCAGACGACGCTGCGCGATTTTGCGGCTCTCAGCAATCCGCCGAGATCAGGAAACTCCATCGTCACCGAGCCCGGTGCCTCGATCCAGACCAGGCGAGTCGCCGTGCCGATCATGTCAGCCAGCCGCTGCGGGTCGGACGGGTCGTAGAAGCGGTGCGAGACGCCCCATCCGGCGAGTTCATTGCGGGCGAACTCTTTGCCAGGGCCGTATGCGTTCTCGGGGATCAGGACTTCGTCTCCGCTGCGCAGAATTGCCATGTCGACCAGCGCGATTGCCGCCAAACCACTGGGCAGCAACAGGGTCTGCAATCCGCCCTCCAGCGTCGCGATCCGTGCTTCGAGAGTGAATGTCGTAGGCGTCCCGTGCAGGCCGTAGGTGTAGCCTGTCTTGTCCTTCCAGTTGCGGTGGCGAAGCGCGGCGGCGTTCGGGAACAACACGGTCGAGGCTTTGTGCACGGCGCTCTGCACCGACGCAAATCCATCGGGCGCACGATAGGGATGGTGAATCAGCGTCGTACTGATTCGCTTCGGCTCGGCCATCGTGTCCCCTTTGTCTTCGATGCAAGTACGTGCGTTGACCGATTTACCAAGAGGCCTGCGTCAGATTGGCCTGCCAATCAAGTCGTGGCCCTGCGCCGCAACGATCTGCGCTCGACAAAACGTGCCGGATTTAAGGGTCAGTGACGCCTTTTCCGGAGGCAGCAGCTTGACGACGCCGTCGATCTCCGGGGCCTCGGCATAGCTCCTACCCTGGCCACCTTTGCGGCCCAACGCGGGTGCGGAGTCGAGCAAGATCTGCATCGTCGAGCCGACTCGCTCGCGCAACTTGGTGGTCGACACCTCTTCGGCGACCGCCATGAATTGTGCGCGGCGCTTCTCGCGCACCTCGAACGCCAGCATGCCCGGCAGACTATTCGCCGCCGCGCCGGGAATAGCCGAATAGGCGAAGCAGCCAGCGCGGTCGATCCGAGCTTCACGGACGAAATCGAGCAGGTGCTCGAATTCAAGGTCAGACTCGCCCGGAAAACCGGCGATGAAGGTGCTGCGGACGACGATTTGCGGGCAGATCTCGCGCCAACGTCGCAAGCGCTCCAGATTTCTTTCGCCACTGGCTGGCCGCTTCATGCGGCGCAGCACGTCGGGATGCGAATGCTGGAACGGCACGTCGAGATACGGCAGGATCGCGCCAGTGGCCATCAGCGGCAAGATTTCGTCGACATGCGGGTATGGGTAGACATAGTGCAATCGAACCCACGCTGAATGCGAAGCAGCGAGCGCCGCAAGCTGCTCGCACAGTTCAAACAACCGCGTCTTGATCGGCTTGCCGTCCCAGAAGCCGGTCCGATACTTGACGTCGACGCCGTAGGCGCTCGTGTCCTGACTGATCACGAGCAACTCCTTGACTCCAGATTCGAACAAGCGGCGGGCCTCGACCAGCACGTCGCCGATGGGTCTGGACACCAAGTCGCCGCGCATGCTGGGAATGATGCAGAACGTGCATCGATGGTTGCAGCCTTCGCTGATCTTGAGATAAGCGTAGTGCTTCGGCGTGAGCTTGATACCCTGCGCCGGTACGAGATCGACAAAGGGATCGTGCGGCTTGGGAACGTGACGGTGCACGGCGTCCATCACTTCCTGTGTCGCATGGGGTCCGGTGACCGCCAGCACACTCGGGTGCATTTCGCGCACCAGATTGCCACCGCTCTGCCCGCTCCTGGCACCCAGGCAGCCGGTGACAATCACCCTGCCGTTCGCGGTCAGGGCATCGCCGATCGCGTCCAGACTTTCCTTGACTGCGTCGTCGATGAAGCCACAGGTGTTGACGATCACCAGGTCAGCATCGGCGTAGCTTTTCGAGGTTCTGTACCCTTCAGCCTGCAACTGCGTCAGGATCAGTTCCGAATCGGTCAGCGCCTTGGGACAGCCGAGTGAGACAAACCCAATCTTCGGCGAAGGAGGACTCGTCTTCGAGGTCGGCATCTGGTCCATGCGTGCACTTCAGCGCGCAGGCGGGACGATGCCGGACAAGCCGGGGAACATCGAATCGGCATGCTTGCTCAACTGTTCTTGCATCTGCAAGAACATCTGGCGTGATTGTTCGAGATAGTTCCCCATCAAGCCCTGTATGCCGGGCGCCTGGCTGCTGAGGAAGTTCGCCCACAAGTCCGGGCTCAACTTCGTCGGGTCGTAAACGCCCTTGGCCTGTTCGGCCAGCCGGCTTTGGATGTCGGTGAATGTTTGCAGGTTCTGCTCGAGGTATGAACCCATCATTGCCTGCATCGCGTTCCCGTAGAAACGAATGATCTGCGACAACATTTGGGCCGAAAAGATCGGCGCGCCACCGGTCTCTTCTTCGAGGATGATTTGGAGCAAGATGCTGCGTGTCAGGTCCTCGCCGGTCTTCGCGTCGCGAACCACAAAGGGCTGGACCGCCAGGACCATTTGCTTTACGTCGGCCAGGGTGATGTAGCTGCTGCCCTGGGTGTCGTAGAGGCGCCGGTTCGGGTACTTCTTGAGCACACGCATGCCGGCATCGAGCCTGTCAGCGGCAGAGCCGCTGCCAGTTTGCGCCGTGGGCTTCGCGCTGCGGCGAGACTGAACCATGCAACAACCTCCGGCGCGCCATATGGCGGCCCAAGAAAAACATTTTAGGAGGGTGGTTCGCTACTCTGCGACGGGTTTACCCGTTTCGCAGCACCACACTGTTGTGCCACGGCAGCCAAGGCCGTGGTAGGCGCGATTGGACTCGAACCAACGACCCCCACCATGTCAAGGTGGTGCTCTAACCAGCTGAGCTACGCGCCTGTTTTCCGAGGTACGGAGTGTAGCAGCGGCGGCCCGGCTACTTGCGACGCACGATGCGCACGCCGACGACTTTGGCAACCTGTGCGAGCACCAATGGCAGGCCCGACGCGCTCGGGACCTCGACGGTGAATGTCATCCAAGCGGTGCCGCTGCTCTTGGCCGTCTCACTGTGAACACTGACCACGTTCATCTTTTCTTTCGCGAAAACCTCCGAAATGTCGCGCAACAAGCCGTGCCGGTCGGTGGCTTCCACCATGACATCGATGGGATAGGCGCTTGTCGCGTCGGCGCGTCCCGCACCCCACGCAACCGGAATCGTGCGCTGCGGACTGCGCGCCAGCATCTGCCGATAGTTGCTGCAGCGCATGCGGTGAATCGCGACTCCATTTCCGCGCGTCACGTAGCCACCAATCGGGTCGGGCGGTGCCGGACGGCAGCAGCGCGCCAAACTCGTCAACAGCGATTCCACGCCGACAACGAGCACCCCACCCTTGGCGGCCCGACCCTCGACCTGTGGCCGCTTCAACGCCACTGTGTCATCGTATGATGGGGCGGCTTCGACCGGCCGCAGCAGGGTCTCGATGTTGCGAATCGAAAACTCGTCTTTACCGACCACTTCGAACAGCGCGTCGGCGCTGCGAAAACCCAGGCGTGCCGCCAAATCGTCGAGCTTGGTCGAGGTCTTGCCTTCGCGTTGGAGCAGTTTCTCAACCTGTTCCCGCCCGCGCGCGATGGTCTGATGCTGGGCCAAGGCATTGAACCATGCACGCGCTTTGGCCTTGGAACGCGTCGCCTTCAAATATCCCAGTTCGCCGTTCAACCAATCCAGCGACGGGCCGCCGTCCTTCGCGACGATGATCTCCACTGTTTGTCCGTTGACCAAGGCGGTGTTCAGCGGCACCATCGCGCCGTCGAGCTTGGCGCCGCGACAGCGGTGACCCAGATCAGTGTGCACGGCGTAGGCGAAATCGATCGGCGTCGCACCCACGGGCAACTCGACAACGTTCGCCGCGGGTGTGAAAACGTAGATCCGGTCGTCCGCATCAGTGCCACCGAGATTGCCGTGTTCGACGAAGTCGCGCTCCCAGGCGAGCAGCTGGCGCAATAGCGCCTTGCGCGCCGTTGCCACTTTGGCCTTCAGATCCGCATCCCCGCTGGCGCCCGTAGAACCCTTGGTGCCTGCCTCCTTGTAGGCCCAGTGCGCCGCGCCACCATGCTCCGCGCGCTCATGCATCTCGCGCGTGCGAATTTGAATCTCCACGCTTCGCCCCAACGACTCGCGCACAACGGTGTGCAACGACTGGTAGCCGTTCGCCTTGGGCCTGGCGATGTAGTCATCAAACTCACCGGCAACCGTGGCGTAGCGTTCCTGAACTCGCGCCAGCGCGGCATAACAGTCGGCGACGCTGCCCACGATCACGCGCACGGCGCGAACGTCGAATACTTCAGCGAATGCGAGTCCCTTGCCCTGCATCTTCTTCCAGATGCTGTACAGGTGCTTGGGCCGGCCCGCCACCTCGGCGCGGATGCCATGGCTTGCGAGATCGGCACGCATCTCGCGGCGAAATTCCTCGACACCATGTTCGCGCTCGATGCGTTTTTCGTCGAGCATCCGCGACACCGCGTGGTAGGCGTCGGGTTCGAGAAACCGAAACGCCAGGTCTTCGATCTCCCACTTGAATTGCCAGATGCCCAAACGGTTGGCCAGCGGCGCGAAGACCTGCAGTGATTCGGCGGCCAAAGCTGGAGGGCACTGGAGTTTGTTGGCCGCAAAATAGCGCAGCGTCTGCAGCCGCGACGCCAGGCGCAGCAACACAACGCGCAAGTCGCGCGAAAAGGCGAGCAGCATCTTGCGGACGCGTTCCGTTTGCAGCCCCCTGCGCTCGGCCTCGACCCTCGCGTCACGCGCCGAGCGCAAGATTCGCACGAGCTGTCTCGTATGCCCGACGAGCGAACCGAAGGTCTCGCCAAAGGCCCGGGCAATCGCTTCTTCCGGCTTGGGCAAGTAGTCGGCGGCATAGCTCAGGTACACCGTCGCACGCAGCGCCAGCGATGCGCCGATTCCCGCCAGAATGTCAGCCACTGAATCAGCGTGCGCGAGCGTGTCTTCGCTGCTCTCCAGCACATGGCCAAGCAGCAGGGGCTCGGCAAATCCGCGCGCGCGGCTGAGGATCCCGGGGTCTTGGGCCGCGCCATGACCCGCTTCGCTGAGGCTCACGATGGCGGCAATCGGCTCGGGCGGATCCTCCACGCTCGCCTGCAGACCCACGAGCAGACCGGTCTTCATGGCGACAGCAAGAACCCGGCGACGGCATCGATTTGATCGGCCGCAATGAGCGTGGGTGCATGTCCCACGCCGGCGAATTCGCGCAGTGCCGCTTTCGGCCCGCGCTGCGTCATCGCCAGCGCGGTCTCGGGGCTCAGCAGATCGGATTGCGCGCCGCGCAGTAGCAAGGCAGGGCACACAATCGCGTCATAGCTGCGCCACAGCAATGCCTCGCCAGCCGCGGCGGTCTCTGGCGTGACAGCGCGAAATGGCACGCCGATGCCCGGGTCGTAGTGAGGCTTGAAGCCCGCGCCATCGGCACGCAGCATCGGCCACGTCAGATCCAGCCACTGCTGCTCGGTGTGCGGGCCGAAACCCTGCGAGATGCTTAACATGTAGGCAGCAGCAGCTTGCACGCTGTCCCATCGCATCGGCAAGCCCACGTACAAGCCGATGCGCTGCACCGCCTGCAGCTGGATCGTTGGGCCGACGTCGTTCAGCACCAGGCGCCGAACGGGTGAATTTGCGAGCGACGCGACGCCGATGCCGATCAGCCCGCCCATCGACGTGCCCACCCAATGCACGGTCGCGGCGTTCAGGCGTGCGAGCAGTGTCACCATATCGGCGACATAGGCTGCAAGCTGGTAGCCCATTGGGTCGGCCAGCCAGTCGGACTGGCCCCGCCCTGCAACGTCCGGGCACACCACGCGGTAGTGGTGGCACAGCGATCGCGCCAGCGTGTCGAAGTCGCGGCCCTGGCGGGTCAAGCCGTGGACGCACACCAGCACCTTCGGGTTCGCCGCATCGCCCCATTCCCAGTAGCCCATGCGGTGCAGGCCCTTCGCCCCGAGGCATTGAACGTGTTGCAGGCGCGGTTCATTCATGATGGTTGACTCGAAAGTGACTCTCGTCTCGGAAAATCGATCCTAAGCCAACCTTCCATCGAGGACTCGAATTCTCCGAGGAAAAGCCGCGCTCGTGACAGGATCGACCTGCGACATCGGCCTGGGCATTGCCTGCAAGCTCGCCGCGCAAGGAGCGAATGCCGCGCTCAATGGCTTTGGCGACGTCGCTTCAGCTCTGCGCTTGATCGGCGAATTCGACGTGCGCAACAGTTATCACGACGCAGACATGAGCCAGCCGCTGCAGATCGAGGCCCTGCTGACCCAGGCGGCACGCGAGTCAGCCGCAGTCGACGTGCTCGCCAACAACTCCGGCATCCAGCACGTGGCGAACGTCGAAGGCCTCCTGGTCGAGCGCTGGGGCGCGGTCATTGCGATCAACCTGGCTCGGCGCAGACGCAGCGAAAAAGGTGCCCTGCGCAGGGGTAAGCAGGCGTGGTCTTGCGTCTTGTTTTATCGCAGGTGACATGCGTCACGGAATGACTTGTAAGTGCGGGTCAGAACCCCTCAAAGCACCTTACATATCTGCCGAGAATGCTGTTGTTACATTTTCGGAGCCCCTGCATGTCTACATCGCCAACCCCTCGGGCGGACCGCATCGTCGTTGTCGACGACGATGCGCGAATTCGGGATTTGCTGCGTCGCTATCTGTCCCAGGAAGGGTTCGAAGTCCTGCTTGCGGAAGACTCCAAGGCGCTGAACCGCGTGCTGACGCGAGAGACGGTGAATCTGATCGTGCTCGACTTGATGCTGCCTGGCGAAGATGGCCTGTCGATTTGCCGCCGCCTGCGTGCTGCGAACGACCTGACGCCGATCATCATGTTGACCGCCAAAGTCGAAGATGTGGACCGCATCGTCGGTCTCGAAGTCGGTGCCGACGACTATCTGCCCAAGCCGTTCAACCCCCGGGAACTGCTGGCCCGAATCCACGCCGTGTTGCGGCGCCGGCCGACGCTCGAAGCCCCTGGCGCACCTGCCAAAGATGCACAGAACGTGAAGTTCGGCCCATTTGAGTTCGATCTGACGGCGCGCCGCCTGCAGAAAGACGGCGGACAAATCGCCCTCACGACGGGGGAGTTTTCGATGCTCAAGGCGCTGGTTCGGCACCCGCGCCAGCCGCTGTCGCGTGACAAACTTGCCCAACTCGCACGCGGCCGGGAGTTCGAGCCTTTCGATCGCAGCCTGGATGTACAGGTATCGCGCCTGAGGAAGATGATCGAGCCCGATCCGACTCAGCCGCGCTACATCCAGACAGTCTGGGGAGTGGGTTACGTCTTCGTGCCGGATGGCGCGCCCTGAGAATCCCGCTGTCGTCTTCGCTACTTCATCGCACAATGCGCGAAAAGTGCGCAGGTTGAATTCCTGGCGCAACAGCCATGCTCGCCACGGCCGCCGTACCAGGTGGCATCCACACGATGACGAAGAAGCTCGTCGCGCTCAGCCTGTTCTGGCGCACGTTCTTCCTGCTGGCATTGCTGCTGGCAGGCGGCGTTTTTGCATGGGTGCAAACATTTCGAGCGCTTGAGTTCGAACCGCGAGCCGTGCAGGCCGCGCAGCAAATCGCCAGCCTTGTGAATCTGGCGCGTGCCATGCTGCGCGCGAGCGATGGCAGCGTTCGGATCGCCGTCGTCAAGAGCATGGCAACCCAGGAATCGGTACGCCTCGTACCTCGTGAGCCCAGCGATCAGTGGCTGCCGTACGAAGTGGACCGGTTCTCCGTCGCCATCGGCAAGGGCCTGCGTTCACAGCTCGGGCCGGACATGCTGGTGGCAAGCTCGGTGAATGGCGTGCCTGGTTTGTGGGTCGGGTTTTCGATCGAGACCGACCCCTATTGGTTGCAGGCCGAAAAGTCGAGCGTCGCGCCCGTCGCAGCCAGCACCTTGTCGCTGTGGGTCGGCATCGCCTTGCTCGCAACCATCTTCGGCTCGGTGATGATCGTGCGGCTCATCAATCAGCCGCTGCGCGACCTGTCTTTTGCGGCGAGCCGCATCCGCGAAGGCGAATTCGACTCGCGCCTGGACGAAACCACGCTCACGAGCGAGATTCGGCAGGTGAACATGGGTTTCAACCGCATGGCGCGCGAGCTGGCAAAGGTGGAAGCCGATCGTGCCGTGATGCTCGCCGGGATTTCGCACGACCTGCGCACTCCTCTCGCTCGGCTGCGCCTGGATACCGAGATGAGCGTTCAAGATGAAGAAGCCAAGAGCAACATGGCGCTGGACATCGACCAACTCGACGCCATCATCGACAAGTTCATGGATTACGCGCGCCCCGGTGACGTGCGTCTCGTGCCAGTGGACTTGGGGAGTCTGGTCGAACGCGAAATGGCGGCGTTTCGAGACCCGACACAAATCCAGATCGGCTCGCGCGTCCCGAGCAACACGCAAGTCATGGCCGACGCCACGGAGCTCGGGCGCGTGATGCAAAACCTGTTCGAAAACGCGCGCCGTTATGGGCGCAGCGCGAGCACGGGCATCGCCCGCGTGCTGGTGAGTTGCAACGATACCGGGCCATGGGTGATTCTCAGCGTGCGTGACTTCGGCGCTGGCGTCGACCCAGCCAAGATTGCACAACTCGCGACGCCGTTCTTCCGTGGCGACACCGCGCGTACCGCAGCGACCGGCGCGGGGCTCGGGCTGGCGATCGTCGACAAGGCGCTGCAGCGCATGGGTGGGACCCTCGAACTCAGCAATGCCGACGACGGCGGCTTGCTGGTCGTGATGCACCTCAAGCGTGCCAGCCAGTGAGCGGGTGATGCCGCTTGAGCCTTGTCACGCGCGCATCAGCAGGCACACCGCGCTTGCCTCGATGGCCTGGCCGCAACCGACCGGCCCAAGTCCTTCGGCCGTCTTGGCCTTCACATTGACCTGAGCCACGCCGACCAGAAGGGCCTGCGCCAAACGCTGCCGCATCAAGGGGATGAACGGCGCGAGGTGCGGTGCCTGGGCAACCACTGTGCTATCCACGTTGCCGATCTGCCAACCTTCTGCCCTGACGCGGCGCGCCGCTTCAGCGAGCAGCGCCAGCGAGTCGGCGCCCTTGAACTGCGGGTCGGTATCGGGGAAGTGGCGGCCGATGTCGCTCATGGCCGCTGCCCCGAACAATGCATCCGTGATCGCATGGCACAGGGCGTCTGCGTCCGAGTGCCCCATCAGCCCCGTCGTGTGCGGGACAACCACGCCTCCCAGTACCAACGGCCGGTCCTTGACCAGGGCGTGAATGTCCCAACCCTGGCCGATGCGCATCGTGGGAGAAGTCATGAGTCAGCCTTTGGCGAGTTCGATGAATTGGCATCGCTGGAGTGCCCCGGCCTGGTGAGCAAGCGGCAGGCAAGTTCCAGGTCCTCGGGCCAGGTGACTTTGATGTTCTGCACCGAACCCCGAATCAGGAGCGGTGCGAAACCTGCCGCTTCGACGGCCGTTGCTTCATCGGTCACGGCGGCGCCAGCACGTGCCAGTGCATCGCGCAGCAGCCCCAAGCGAAACATCTGCGGCGTTTGTGCGCTCCACTTGTTACTTCGGTCGATGGTAGCGGCCACGCGGCCATCGATTTCCTGCTTCAGCGTATCGGCCAACGGCATGGCCAGCAGCCCGCCCACGCTGTCGACCCAGCAGGCATCGATCAACCGGTCCACCCACTCGGGTCGCAACAGGCAGCGCGCGGCATCGTGCACCAGCACCCAATCGTGATCGCGTGCGCCGCGCCGCACAAGCTCCTGCAGACCGTTGCCGACACTGGCCGCGCGCGTCGGCCCGCCACAGCGCGCGACCCAGCCCTTGAACTCGGGGCAGTGTTGTTCGAACAAGTCGTCCGGCGGGCTCAGAACGACCAAACTCGCGCACAGCCGCTGCACCTGGGCCAAAGCGTGCAAGGTGTGCCCAACGACGCATCTGCCGGCCAGCATCGCATACTGTTTGGGCAAGACACCGGCGGCGCGATTGCCGACACCGGCGCATGCGACCAGTGCAAACAGGCGCGAAGCGGCGATGTTTGCATCGGCGTTTGGGTCGTCAGAAGTCTGGGCCGTTGGCATCGAGGCGCGAATTCTATAATTCACCACTGATTCGCCCCGAGGGAAGCTGTTCCGCGGGGCGGATTCGTTTTCGCTGCCGCCTTTTTCGGTTCTGATTCAGCCTCCCTTGCGCATGCAACTGCCGCGACTTGCACCTGGCAAGCGGTTCACACTGCCCCGCCCTTGCGGCTCGGGAGATGCGTTGCTGCTCGCGCGATTCGCACAGTTGCGCCAGGTCGATTCGCGAATGTCGGTGATCGTCTGTGCCGAGCCCGCCGATGCGCAGCGACTCGAAGCCGAACTGCCATTCTTCGCCCCCGAGTTGCGCGTCGCCGTGTTTCCCGACTGGGAAACCCTGCCCTACGACAATTTCTCTCCGCATCAAGATCTGATTTCGGAGCGCCTGGCGACGCTCTGGCGCATTCGCCAGGGCGACGTCGATGTGGTGCTGCTGCCCGCTTCCACGGCCCTGGTACGGCTCGCGCCGCCGAGTTTCATGGCGGCTTACACCTTTCACTTCAAACAAAGACAACGGCTCGACGAGGCCGCGCTCAAGGCACAGCTCACGCTTGCGGGCTATACGCAGGTGACCCAGGTCGTTTCTCCGGGCGAATATGCCGTGCGCGGCGGTCTGATCGATCTTTTCCCGATGGGCTCGGCCGTGCCCTACCGCGTGGACCTGTTCGGCGACGAGATCGATTCGATCCGCACCTTCGATCCTGACACGCAGCGCAGCCTGTACCCGGTTCCGGAAGTGCGTTTGCTGCCGGGACGCGAATTTCCCATGGACGAAGAAGCCCGCGTCGGCTTTCGCGCTCGCTGGCGCGAACGCATCGACGGCGATCCGAGCAAGGCGCGAATTTACAGAGACATCGGTGTCGGAGTCGCAAGCGCTGGCATCGAGTACTACCTGCCCTTGTTCTTCACGGGCACAGCCACTTTCTTCGACTATCTCGACCCGTCCACGGCCATCGTTCTGCACGGCGAAATCGACGCCGCACTGAATCGCTTCTGGGTTGACACGCGCGAGCGGCACAAGTTCTTGGCAGCCGATCGTGAACGCCCGGTGCTTGCGCCGGAAGACTTGTTCCTCAGGCCCGAGACCTGGTTCACTCTCACCAGCGGATTCGCTTCGCTCGCGGTGCGTGGTGCGCCGCAGCGTGCCGACGGCACCGAAACCGACGCCGCTGACGCGGCCCCGGGACCTTGGGCGAAGCCCCTGCCCGACCTTGGCGTGGATCGTGGTGCACCTGAGCCGCTGAAGAAGCTCCAGGCGCATTTGGGCGCGACTGGCCATCGCGTGCTGATTGCCGCCGAAAGCACCGGGCGCCGCGAAACGCTGCTGGAATTGTTGCGTGACAACCGCATCGAGCCGCCGAGCGTGGCCTCGCTGGCTGAATTCCTGGCCAGCTCGGAACACTTCGCGATCGCCGTCGCGCCCTTGGCGGAAGGTTTCTTTTGGGACGAACCCGAGACCGGCGACACACCCGCGATCGCGCTCGAGTTCATCACCGAAACCGAACTGTTTGCGAACCGCCCTGCCGCAAGGCGCAGGCGCAAGCAGGAACAGGTCAGCGACGTCAATGCGCTGATCAAGGATCTGTCGGAACTCAAAGTCGGCGACCCCGTCGTGCATCTGAATCATGGCATCGGTCGCTATGTCGGACTGAAGAACATTGCGCTGGGCGACGACGGCGAGCCGAGCGAGTTCCTGCACCTCGAATACGCCGACAAGGCCGTGCTCTACGTTCCGGTGGCACAGTTGCATCTGATCGCGCGCTACACCGGCGTCAGCGCCGAAGAGGCGCCTTTGCACCGGCTCGGCTCGGGCCAATGGGAAAAAGCCAAGCGCAAGGCCGCCGAACAGGTGCGCGACACCGCGGCCGAACTGTTGAACCTGTACGCTCAGCGTTCAGCGCGCGAAGGCCACGCCTTCCGCTTCACCGCGCACGACTACGAAGCCTTTGCGGCAAGCTTCGGCTTCGAAGAGACAGCGGATCAGGCGGCAGCGATCCACGCCGTGATTCAGGACATGGTGTCGCCGCGACCGATGGACCGGCTGGTCTGCGGCGACGTAGGCTTCGGCAAGACGGAAGTGGCGCTGCGGGCTGCGTTCGTCGCCGTCACCGGCGGCAAACAGGTCGCAATCCTTGCGCCGACCACCCTGCTCACGGAACAGCACTACCAGAACATCTCCGACCGCTTCGGCAAGTGGCCTGTCAAGATCGCCGAACTGTCGCGATTTCGCTCGACCAAGGAAATCAAGGCGGCACTGGAAGGCATGGCCGACGGCACCATCGACATCGTCGTGGGCACGCACAAATTGCTGAGCCAGGACATCCGGTTCAAGCGCCTGGGCCTGCTCGTGATCGATGAAGAGCACCGCTTCGGCGTGCGCCACAAAGAGGCGATCAAGGCCATGCGCGCTGAAGTCGACGTGCTCACGCTCACGGCGACGCCGATTCCACGCACGCTGGGCATGGCGCTCGAAGGCCTGCGCGATCTGTCCGTGATCGCCACCGCACCGCAACGGCGCCTGGCGATCAAGACCTTCGTGCGCAACGAGGGCAGCAGCGTGATCCGCGAAGCCGTGATGCGCGAACTCAAACGCGGCGGGCAGATCTATTTTCTGCACAACGAAGTCGAAACGATTCAGGCGCGCCACGACAAACTCGCTGAATTGCTGCCCGAAGCGCGAATCGCCATCGCGCATGGCCAGATGCCCGAGCGCGAACTCGAGCGCGTGATGCGCGACTTTGTCGCGCAGCGTCACAACCTGTTGCTGTGCTCGACCATCATTGAAACCGGCATCGACGTTCCCACTGCCAACACGATTGTCATCAGCCGTGCCGACAAATTCGGCCTGGCGCAACTGCACCAATTGCGAGGCCGTGTCGGGCGCTCTCACCATCAGGCATATGCCTACCTTCTGGTACCCGACATCGAAGGCCTGGCGAGCGGTGCGGCGCAGCGCCTGGAAGCGATTCAGGCGATGGAAGAGCTCGGTTCCGGTTTCTACCTGGCGATGCACGACCTGGAGATTCGCGGCGCGGGCGAGGTGCTCGGCGAGAGCCAAAGCGGCAACATGATGGAGGTGGGCTTTCAGCTGTACAACGACATGCTTGCCGAAGCGGTGCGCTCGCTCAAGGCGGGGCGCGAGCCCGATCTGCTGTCACCGCTGTCGGCCACCACCGAAATCAACCTGCACGCGCCCGCCCTGCTGCCCGATGACTACTGCGGCGACGTGCACATCCGGTTGAACTTGTACAAGCGCCTGGCCAGCGTCGACAAGCCCGAGCAGATCGATGCGCTGCTCGAGGAGATCACCGACCGCTTCGGCAAACTGCCGCCGCAGGGCCAGACCCTGTTCGACGTGCACCGCTTGCGCGTCCTGGCCAAACCCTATGGCGTGAGCAAGATCGATGCGGCGCAGCGTCTGATGGTGATCAGCTTCCGACCCGACGCGCCAGTGGACGCACAGCGCATCATCGAACTCGTCCAGAGGGACCGCCACATCAAGCTCGCGGGAAATCACAAACTGCGCATTGAGCGCGATACGCCTGCGCCCAAGGATCGGGCGCAGTTGATTCGCGACGTGTTGCGTTCCCTGGGAACACCCACCTTGGTTGCGGCTTAGGCAGCGCCTCGAATCGCGATTGCCGTTGAAGTTGCGCGTAGGCTGTGAAGCCGAGGCCGCAATCGCGTCAGAACCGATAGTTGACCCCGAGGCTGACTTGCGGGATGTATTGGATCTTCGCCACGCCATCGCGCAACTGGGCCAGCTCGGCGTCAATGTTGGCTTGCGAAACGAGGGCCGGGTTGCCCAGATTCAAGCCTGAGTGCGTCTCGCTGACGGTGGCCGTGCCGAAGGACGCGCCGATGTCGAACGTGACGCCAAACCCGGTGCTGGCCTGGTGGCCATAGCCCAGCCCGAAATAGGGCGTGGTCTTGGGGTATTTGATCGAGATGTTCAGGCGGTCACTCGGGTCGGAGACGAAAGTCTGGCCGCCGATCGTGAAGTTGCTGCCGTTGCCCTGGGCCACAAAATTCGCCTTGAGGTTGTTGAACGTCAAACCACCGGTGAAACGAAGACCTCCGAAGTAGAACCAGTCGGCAAACAGACCGGCCCGGTTGAAGCCGACCTCGGCGTCGTAGTTCACGCCTGATTCGGCGGTTTGTTTGCGCAGGGTGCCGAGCGTCGCCCAGTCGCCGCGCAACGAGAAACTCGGGTTGAGGGGCTGCACGTACCCCAGCATCACGCCCGGCAGGCCGGCGCCGATGTAGATCTCTCCCGCGATAGCCTGGGCGACGCCGGTGGTCAAGAGGGTGACGAGCAGAAGCTGACGAATCATGGCGAGGACTCCGATGCTTGGGGCGCGAGGCGGCGCCACCGGGCTGTGACCCTTGGTATCGGGCATGCCGCGCGCGCGCTTGAGCGCTATTTGCGGGCGCGCGCGCCATGCAGCGCGCGGGTGCATCGCGGGGGTGATAACCTGCGCACCTTTGCAGACTCGATACCTCGACAGGATTGCCCATGCCCAGCCTGCTGCCCCAAGTCGACCCCAACGGTCACCTCGAATATTCCGTGGTTTTCACCGACCGTGCGCTGAATCACATGTCAGCCAGATTCCAGGAGGTCATGCGCGACATATCGCGCATCTTGAAAGACGCCTACAACGCGCACTCGGCAATCGTCGTCCCCGGTGGCGGCACCGCCGGCATGGAAGCCGTGGCACGCCAGTTCGCGACGGACCGCAGGACCCTGGTGCTGCGCAACGGCTGGTTCAGCTACCGCTGGACGCAGATTCTCGAGATGGGGCGCATTTCGCCAGAGTCGACCGTGCTCAAAGCCCGCCCCGTCAGGCCAGGCCGGCAAATGGCCTTTGCCCCTGCGCCGCTTGCCGAAGTCGTGGCCACGATTCGTGCGCAGCGCCCGGCCGTCGTCTTCGCGCCCCATGTCGAAACCGCCGCCGGGATGCTGTTGCCTGACCACTACCTGCGCACGGTTGCGGATGCGGCGCACGAAGTCGGTGGCCTGTTCGTGCTCGACTGCATTGCCTCCGGCGCGATCTGGGTCGACATGCAAGCCACCGGAGTGGACGTGCTGATCAGCGCACCGCAAAAAGGCTGGAGTTCGTCGCCTTGCTGCGCGCTGGTGATGCTCAGCGACCGCGCGCGCAACGCAATCGACGCAACGACAGGCAGCAGCTTCACCCTCGACTTGCGCAAATGGCTCCAGATCATGCAGACCTATGAAGGCGGTGGCCACGGCTACCACTCGACCATGCCCACCGACGCGTTGACCCGATTGCGCGATGCGATGCTCGAGACGCAGGCGCTGGGCTTCGAGCACTTGCGTTGCCAGCAACAGGAGCTCGGCCGCAAAGTGCGGTTGATGCTTCATTCCAAGGGGTTTCGCAGCGTCGCGGCAGAAGACTTCCAGGCGCCGGGCGTCGTCGTCAGCTATACCGACGATGCCGGGTTGCACAGCAGCAAGAGCTTCTTGGCCCAAGGCCTGCAGACCGCCGCCGGTGTGCCGCTGCAGTGCGACGAGCCGGCGGACTTCAAGACGTTTCGAATTGGCTTGTTCGGCTTGGACAAGCTCCAGCATGTGGAGCGCACCGTGGCCAATCTGGAACAGGCATTGACTCGCATCATTGGCGCCGATTCGCGAATGTACGCCGTGGCCTGAGCTGCGCGGACCGGCTGCGACGCGCGCATGTCCAACGCCGCGCTGGCCCTGTTCGCGCAAAGCCTGCTGATCGGGTTTTCGATCGCAGCCCCGGTCGGGCCGATCGGGCTGCTGACGATTCAGCGCACGCTGCAGCTCGGTACTCGTGCCGGCTTGGCCACGGGCCTTGGCGCTGCGGTGGCCGACGCCGTGTACGGGGCCGTGGGTGCTTTCGGTGTCACTGCCTTGATCGAGGTGATGACCTCGGCACGCCTGCCGCTGGCGGCGGGGGGCGGCGCTTTTCTGCTGTGGCTTGGGTACAGGACCTGGCGCGCGCCAATCGCCGAACAAGCCGCGCAGGTGCGCGGCGGCGCCGACCTGCTGCGTTGTTTTGCGGGCACGTTCGTGCTGACGCTGTCGAACCCAGCCACGATTCTGTCCTTCGTCGCCGTGTTCGGCGCGATCGCCGGCCGTTCGGTGGTGGCGTCACCCTGGACCATGATCGCCGGCGTCCTGCTCGGCTCGGCGCTGTGGTGGTGGCTGCTCAGTACGGTGGTGGGCAGGCTGCGCGAGCGCTTCGATCTGCGTTGGCGTCGGCGCATCAACCAGGCTTCAGCGCTGTTGTTGGCGGGCTTTGCTGTGTGGCAACTAGCGCAGCTGGTGCGCTAGCGCCGCCGTGCAGCTTCGCGGATGGCGCTCAGCGTGCTGCGGGTCGTGCTGACATCGGCGTCGAGCTTCAGATGCAGCAGCGTGGGCAGGCCGCGTGTGAGCGCAGTGCGAAACGCCGGCTCGAATTCGGCAGTGCGTGCGATGCATTCGGCAAACATGCCATAAGCCCGCGCGAGTGCCGCGAAGTCGGGGTTGAACAGGTCGCTGCCGCTGACGCGCCCAGGATACTCGCGCTCCTGGTGCATGCGAATCGTGCCATAGGTCGCGTTGTCGACGACGATCACGATCAGCTTGCCCTGGCCGCGCCCGGCGCCGTACGCCATCGCCGTCGCGAGCTCCTGGCCTGTCATCAGAAAATCGCCGTCGCCGGCAAAGTTGATGACGGTGCGCCCTGGCTCGAGCAACGCGGCGGCAATCGCTGCGGGCACGCCGTAGCCCATGGCCCCGGAGCTGGGCGCGAGTTGCGTGCGGCCTGCCTGGTGCAATGCGGGAAAACGCAGGTAGCGCTGCGGCCAACCGCTGAAATTTCCGGCGCCGTTCGTGAACACGCTGTTTGCGGGCGCCAGCGCGGCGACGGTTTTCACGACGACGGCCATGTCCAGAGGCTCAATCGCCTGGGCCAGATGGTTCGCTTCATAGTCGGCGTGTGCAGCCGCGGTCCATTCGGCCCATGCCACGCTCGGCGGTGGGGAAAGCGTCTCCAGCGCCTTTGCCGCACTCGCCATCGACGCCTGAATCTTCAATTGCGCCGCGTAGACGCGACCCAATTCCTCGGCGCCGGCATGCACGTGGACCAGGCGCTGTTTGGGCAAGGGGGCTTCGAGCAAGGTGTAGCCGCCCGTCGTCATTTCACCCAGGCGTGGCCCGACGGCGACGATCAGGTCCGCTTGTCGCACCCGCGCCGCCAGCTTCGGATTGATTCCGATCCCGACATCCCCAGCGTAGTTGGCGTGGTGGTTGTCGAACAGGTCCTGGAAGCGGAAGGCGCAGGCAACCGGCAGGTTCCAGTTCTCGGCGAAACGTTGCAGCGCCGCGCAAGCCTGTCGCGTCCAGCCACCGCCGCCGGCAATCAGCAGCGGCTGGCGCGATGCGAGAAGCATTTCGCGCAGCTCACGCAACCCTCCCGGCGCCGGCCATGCATGTGCGGGCTCGACGAATGGCAGCACGCGCGCGCTCGTCATCGTGCTCAGCATGTCTTCGGGCAGGACCAGCACCACTGGGCCGGGACGCCCCTGCAGCGCCGTGTGAAACGCGCGCGAAATGTATTCGGGCAGGCGATCGGCGCTGTGCACCTCACCGACCCACTTTGCCATGCCCAATGTACCGGGGCCGAACAGTTGCCGGTAGTCGAGTTCCTGAAACGCCTCGCGGTCGCGCTGCTCGCTCGCGACCTGGCCGACGAACAGGATCAGCGGCGTGCTGTCTTGAAATGCGGTGTGCACGGCGATGCTGGCATTCGTCGCGCCCGGCCCGCGCGTGACGAAGCAGATCCCCGGTCGGCCGCTCAGCTTGCCCTGGGCTTCGGCCATGAAGCCCGCGCCGCCCTCTTGCCGGCAGGCGATGTATCGAATCCGTTCGCGGTGCTCGTGAAAGCCGTCGAGCACAGCGAGGTAACTTTCACCGGGGACGCCGAATACGGTATCGATGCCCTGCTCGATCAGGGCCTCGACCAAGGCGTGGCCCGCCGGGCGCGGCGGCCCCGGTTGCGGCTGGGTCGTTCTCATGCCGAACCTCGAACAGCGTCGAGCCGCAGTCGCGCAGACTTCTCCACCGAGAGTGCATTGACGACGAGCACCGACTGGAACAAGGCCATGGCAATCCACACCCACACAGGCAGCTTGTGGTCCATCATCCAACCGAACATCGCCGGTGCGAACGCCATGCCTACGTCCAGGCCGGAGTAGACGACGCCGTAGACGCGTCCGGTAGCGTTGGGCGGTGTGGCAGCTTTCACGAGCAGGTCGCGCGACGGGCCGCACGCACCCGAGGCGAAACCCATCATGCCCATCAGCAGCGGCACCATGAAGGCCGGCCCCGGCACGATGCCGATGGTCAAGGCGCAGACCGCCGCACTGCCGAAACCGAAGCTGATGACGCGCCCTGCGTTGTTCGGGTCCCGCACGAGAAATCCCCCCGCGAGGATGCCCACCGCGCCGCACACCATGTAGACCGACAGGCAGGCTGCGGCCCAGGTCACGGGCACATCGTGCAACTGGCGCGCCGCTTCCGTGGCGAAACTCTGCACGCCGCCGAGTGCGACCGCATAGAACATGAAGAACAGGAACGCGAGCCAGACCGCGCGTGACTTGAGAAAGTCGAGCGTGCCTTCCACTCTTGGCGCGAGAGTGGTGGCTTTCGCGACGGCGGCGCCCGAGGCGCTTGGCACTTGCGTCGGATCCTTCGCGTCGGCTTCAACAGCCAGCCATGCGCGCAGCGCAATCGTCAGCAGCAGCACCGCCGCGGCAACCAGGCCGGCGCAAAACACCGCCGTGCGCCAGGTAGAAGCCTGCGCGATTCCCACCAGGAACAGGGGCGCGACGGCCCAACCCAAACTGCCGCTCAGGCCATGCACCGAGTAGGCATGGCCGAGACGGGTCTTGCCGATGCGCGCATTCATGATCGAAAAATCGACCGGGTGAAAAACGCTGTTGCCCAGCCCTGCCAAGCCCGAGAACAGCATTAACGCGGCGTAACTGTGGCTCGCGGCCAGGCCGAATGCTGCCAGCATCATCAGCGCCAGCCCGCAGTACAGCACGGGGCGCGCGCCGAGCCGGTCGACGACGAATCCCGCCAGTGCCTGACCGATGCCGGAGACGATGAAAAAGACCGACATCACGGCCCCGAGTTCGGCGTAGCTCAAGCCGAATTCGTCGCGGATCCACGGGAACAGCGGCGCCAGGATCAGGTGGAAGAAGTGCGAGACCGAGTGCGCCAGGCTGACGAGCGCGATGGTTCGAGTGTCTTGCCGCAGCGTGGCGGTCGGGGAGTCCATCGATGGCGCGGACGAAAGTCTTGGCGCCCAACTATAGGCGAGTGACCAGCCCACGGGCCGCCGAGGTCGGGCCCGTGGATCTTCGCGCCTCGATCGAAGAATCACGCCCGCGAGCCCATTTTCCCGACTGCGGTCGGACGGTGGCTCAAGCCGCCACTGTGTCCTGCAGCAGCGTCTTGTCCGCCCCCGGCACGCGCTTGCGGGCGAACAGCGTGTACATCGTGGGCACGACGAAGATCGTCAGCAAGGTCCCCAGCGACATGCCGCCGACGATGACCCAGCCGATCTGACGCCGGCTTTCGGCGCCTGCGCCGTCCGCGAGTGCGAGAGGCAAGGCACCGAGCACCATTGCGCCGGTGGTCATCAGAATCGGACGCAGACGCAACGAAGCGGCTTCAATCACCGCCTCGCGCATCGCCTGTCCGCGCTCCCGCAACTGATTCGAAAACTCGACGATCAGGATGCCATGCTTGGTGATCAGACCCACGAGTGTGATCAAGCCGATTTGCGAATAGACGTTCAAGGTTCCGCCTGAAAGGTGCAATGCGGCAAGCGCGCCCAGCATCGACAGCGGCACGCTGAGAACGATGACGAAGGGGTCGATGAAGCTTTCAAACTGCGCCGACAGCACGAGAAAGATGAAGAGCAAGGCGAGCGCGAAAACCAACCCCAAGGCACCGCTTGACGATTTGAATTCACGCGACACACCGTTCATTTCCGTTGCGTACCCGGGCTTGAGAATCTTCGCCGCCGACGCGTCCATGAACTCCAGCGCTTCGCCCAGGGCATAACCGGGCGCAAGGTTGGCCGTGATCGAAACCGACCGGCGCTGGTTGAAGTGGTTCAACTCGCGTGGACTTACCGATTCCTTGACACTGACCAGCGAGGACAGCGGAATCATCGTTTCGACACCGTTTTTCTGGCCGCGCACGAAGAGTCTGTCAATGTGCTCGGGGGTGCTGCGCCCGCTGGCCTGGGTTTGCACGATCACGTCGTACTGCTCCGAGCCGAGCTTGTAGCGCGTGACGTTGCGCCCGCCCAGCATGGTTTCGATGGCGCGTGCGACCTGGTCCACAGCGACGCCCGCGTCGTGGGCGCGGTCGCGGTCGACTTTGATGAAGATCTCCGGCTTGTTCAGGCGCAGGTCGCTGTCGGGCTGGACGATGCCCGGGTAACGCGCCATCTCGTTCAACATCTGCTGCGACACCTGGGCCAGGTTGGCGTAGGAGTCGGAGGTGACGATGACGAAGTTGATCGAGCGCTCGCGAAACCCCTGGCCGAGTGACGGCGGTGTCACCGGAAACGCGCTGACGCCCGGCAGCGAGGCGAGCTTGGGCTGCAGCTCTCGGGCCAGTTCAAGCGTGCTCTTCTTGCGTTGCGACCAGTCCACCGCACGCATGAAACTGATCCCCTGCGACACTGTCGGATTGCCGGTGACGACGAACACCCGATCGAACTCGGGGTACGACATGCCGATGCGCTCAATGGCCAACATGTAGCGCTCGGTGTAGGCCATGGTTGCACCATCCGGCGCATTCACCGTCGCCAGGATGACGCCGCGGTCTTCCAGCGGCGCGAGTTCGCTCTTGGCGGTGCTGAACAGCCACCAGCTGCCCGACGCGGCAGCCGCCATCACGACCAGAACGATCCAGCGCTGCCCCAGAATCCAGCGCAGCGCGCGCCCATAAGAGCGCGTCATCGCGTTGAGCATTCCTTCCAGAGCGCGGTCGAACCGGCTCGGGCTGGGGTTGTGGTGCAGCAACTTGCTGCACAGCATTGGCGTCAACGTCAAGGCAACGAATCCCGAGATGAGCACGGCGCCGGCCAGGGTCAGAGCGAACTCCGTGAACAGGCGCCCGGTTCGCCCTGGCGCAAACGCCAGCGGCGCGTAGACCGCGACCAGCGTCAGGGTCATGGCGACGATCGCGAAACCGACCTCCTTCGCGCCGCGCAACGCCGCCTGGAACGGGGCCTGCCCCTCTTCGATGTGGCGAAAAATGTTCTCCAGCATCACGATCGCGTCGTCCACCACCAGGCCGATGGCCAGCACCAACGCGAGCAGCGTCAGCGTGTTGATCGTGAAGCCCACCACCGCCATCACGCCGAACACGCCGATCAGGCTCACCGGAATCGTGACGAGCGGAATGAGAGAAGCGCGTAGCTTGCGCAGGAAAACAAAGATGACCAGAGCGACGAGCAACACCGATTCAGCAATCGTGCGGTACACCGATTTGATCGACCGGTCGATGAAGACCGAGTTGTCGTTCGCCACCTGCACCTGCACACCTGTGGGCAAGTCCTGCTGGATGCGTGGGAGCACGTCGCGCACACCTGCCGACACCTGCAGCGGATTGGCCGTGGCCTGGCGAATCACGCCGATCGACACCGCCGGCACGCCGTTCAGGCGCACGCTCGAGCGTTCGTTCGCGCTGGCCTGTTCGATGCGCGCCACGTCGCGCAGGCGCACCGTGTAGCCGTTGATCGTGCGCAAGGCCACATCGGAGAACTGGATCGCGGTGGCCAGATCGGTCTGCGCGGTGACGCTGAATTCGCGCTGCACGCTCTCGATGCGCCCCGCCGGCACTTCGAGGTTTTGCCGGCGCAATGCGTCTTCGACGTCTTGCACCGTGAGCCGGTAGGCAGCGAGCTTGTCGGGGTCGACCCAGATCCGCATCGAGAACCTGCGGTCGCCGCGAATCCAGACGTCAGCCACACCCGACACTGTCTGCAGGCGCGGCCGCACCACGCGTTCGATCAGGTCGGTGACTTCCAGCGCCGAGCGCGTTTCGCTGCTGAACGAGATCCAGATCGTCGGCGTGGCATCGGCTTCGACCTTGGCCACGACCGGTTCGTCGACAGTGGCGGGCAGGCGCGAGCGCACGCGCGAGACGCGATCCCGCACATCGGCCGCGCCAGCCTCCGGATTCTTGCTCAGCTTGAAGCGCACCGTGATCTGGCTTTCCTCGGAGCGCGACACCGAGGTCACGATGTCCACACCTTCGATGCCGGAAATTGAATCCTCGAGAAGCTTCGTGACTTGCGACTCGATGACTTCCGATGACGCACCAGCGAGCCGCGTGCTGACGTTGACCACGGGCTCGTCGATGCGCGGATATTCGCGCAACTCGAGGCGCGAGAACGACACCGTGCCGACCAACACCAGCAACAGCGACATCACGCTGGCAAACACGGGCCGGCGAATCGAGGCTTCGGAGAAAATCACCTCGATCGGGCCCGAGTCAATTCGCCAGCCGCTGGACTGCCGAAGCGGCGCGCGAAATAGTCAGCGCAGAAGTGGCGGATGCCAGTGGGCGCGTGGGCTCTTCAGCAGGCGGCGGAGCGGATTCAGCGACCCCGACTTCAACAATGCGCAGCGCCACGCCGTCAGCGCCCATGAGTCGCGCCTGACCGGCGGTAACGATGGTGTCGCCTGCGGCCAGACCCTGCAGAACTTCCACCTTGCCCGGCACACGCAATCCCAGGCGCGGTTCGATACGCTGTGAGACCTTGCCATTCGTACCGTCAACCACCTTGATCACGAATTGCTTTGCGCCTTGCGGCACCAGTGCCTCTTCCGGAATCACCAGCGCGCGCGGCCGGTCTTCGAACACGATACGGGCACGGGCGAACATGCCCGAACGCAAGACGCCGCTCGAATTGTCCAGGCGTGCACGCACCAGCAGCGAACGACCATTCGCATCGAGCTGCGAATCGATCGCTTCGACTCGTGCCTTGAACTTGCGGCCCGGCAACCCGTCCAGGCTCACGTCAACCACCTGCTGCAGTCGCAGGCGCGACACCACTGCCTCGGGAAGGCGAAAATCCACGGTCATCGCGCCGATGTCCTCCACGCTCACCAGGTCGGCACCATCCTTGACATAGTCGCCGATGTTCACCGAGCGTATCCCGGTCACGCCATCGAACGGCGCAAGGATTGCCATGCGCGCCAGCTGCGCCTGCGCCACCGCGACCTGGGCCTGAGCAACTTCGAGTGCCGCGGCGGTTTGATCCACTGCACTTTCGCTGACGAAATTCTGCGCCACGAGTTCGCGATTGCGCTGCAAGTTGCTGCGGGCGATGCTCGCCTGCGCCTTGGCCTGCAGCAGTTGCGCCTGCTGCAAGCTGTCATCGAGCCGAACCAGCAGTTGGCCGCGAGTCACGCGCTGGCCATCGACGAAACCCAGTTCTGCAATCCGACCGCCGACCTCGGGCCGGAGAATCACGCCCTGGCGCGAACGCAGGCTGCCCACGGCCTGCGTCTGGTCTTGCAGGCTCATGACTTCGACCCTGCCGACTTCAATGCTGGCCGGGTCGCCACCCCCGGAACCCGGGCCTTGGCCCACGCCGCGTCCGGACCAGGCAACGCCGGGAGCGCCTGTCCCGGGCGCGTTCGGCACGTTGGCATTGGCCGTTGCAGCCGGTCGGTTCTGTATCCAATATGCTGTGGCGCCGGCCAAGCCAATGGCGACAACGCAAATCACGGTATTAAGGGATTTCATTGTTTCGAGTTCGCACGCGTATGCGAACTCTAACGGTTTCGGCTTGCCCTCATCTTGGGATCGGCCCGTGCTCCAGCTTCGCGGCGCGCGCGCCGAAATCGCTGGGCGGGAGACTGAGAGTCGCTCAGAGACCCCGTACGCCCAATCTCAGCAGCAGTCGCAAGTACTCGAGCCTGGCGTGCAGTTCGGTCAACTCGGACAACAAATCCTGCCACGCAGCAACTGTCGGGTCGGTGGTATTGGAAGGCGAAGAGTTGAATTCAGGCGGGGTCTTGTCTTGCATGAGGCACCGAGTTGGGCAACGAGAGCAGGCAATCGTCTCCCGAGCACCGAACTCCGGCAACCCCGCATCCCGGGTGCCCTCCCCATCTATGCGGGAGCGAGCCGCTCGCCGCTTGCCTTCAGCTCAAGTGCGAGGTTTGCCAGCGCATCGGCACGTTCATTGAGCGTGTCACCGTTATGACCGCGCACCCAGCGGGTGGTGACCTTGCGCGCGTCGGCCAATCCAAACAGACGTTTCCAAAGCGCCAGATTCGCCACCGGATCGCCCTTCGAGTTCCTGAAACCCTTGCGCTCCCACCCGGAGCGCCACTCCGACAGCCCTTTGAGCACGTACTGACTGTCACTCACGAGTTCGACCGCAGCGCCGGCCGGAACCCGCGCCAGCCCCTCGATCGCCGCCATCAACTCGGCGATCTGGTTCGTGCCTGGGCCGATGAAACCGTAGTGCTCGCTGGGTGCCTGCCCGCCGGGCGGCAACAACACCACCCCCCAGCCGGCAGGCCCCGGATTGCTGGGCGCGCAAGCGCCATCGGTGTACGCTAGCCACTTCATCGTTGCTTCATCCTGAGTCAGGTTGGCCGCTTTGGGCAGGTGCAGTTCTCTGGCGGGTCAATGTCTTGGCTTCAAACCCCTGGTGGTTCACCGCAACGGCGGGAGCCGTCTGGCCGGGGCGGCGCAACGTGCGTGCAAGTCCGACCAGGCGCATGCCGCGCACGCGCTTGACCGCCACCACGCAATACACCGCTCCAAACACCGGCCACCAGCGTTCGCCGACCCGTTCCATCCAGGCGAAGCGCGACAACCATTTTTGCGATTCCAATGGCGGAAGGTAACAACCAAAGCGCCCGGCCTCGACTTCGAAGCTGAGCAGGCGCAGCCAGTCGCGCAGGCGCCGATAGCCGAAGAACTCGCCCTCGTTGGGCATGAACAGTTCGCCCGCTGTGCGTGGCAGCAGCCGCCGGCGCAATCCACCGAGGTGCTTGCGCAAGCCCCACAGGCTCGCCGGGTTGAAACCGACGATCACCGCCCGCCCTTCTGGAACGAGCACGCGCTCGACTTCGCGCAGCGCGAGGTGCGGGTCATTCGTCACTTCCAGGGTGTGCGGCAAGACCACAAGATCAAGGCTTTGGCTGTCGAACGGCAAGGCATCGAAGCTGCAACGCAACGAAACCGCCGCGAAGGGGCGGGTCCCATCCGGCCCTTGCGACGCAGCCGCCCCATCGGTGGCTGCCGATTCGGACGCGATCCATCGGTGCGGCATTCGATTCGCCCGCAGCGCGTCGATCTGGTTCAGGCCCAACTGCAGAGCGTGAAATCCGAACAGATCGGCCACGGATTGATCGAGATAACCCTGTTCCCAGTCGAGCAGATAGCGCCCGGAGGGGGTTTCCAGCCAGCGGGCCAGTCCTATAATCCCCCCCCTCATGCTCATCGAATCCTTCACCCAGTTGCGGCGCTGTGCGCCGTCGCAGATTCTAGAGACCTGCGATCTGCATAGGCCAAGGCCTTTCGTGGCATGCCATTGAGCGCCGGCTCGGATCTGCCGGCGCTTCGCCAAGCTCTGTGGTGCCGCGCGAAGTGGATCGGTGCCGTTGCCCTGTCGATATCAGGGTGCACCGCGGTACAGTCGCCGCGAGATCAAGGGCTCGGCGTGAATCTGCCCCTTGGCATTGGCGGCAGTAGCGTCCAAACAATCTCGAGTTCGGCTGCCGCGCCGATTCCAGCGGCAGCGTCATCGCAGCTTGAAGCAGGAGTTGCGCAGACATCCGTGACGCCTGAAGTTGCGGTCGCGGCGCTGACGCCCTCGGGCGCAGTCAATTCGCCAGCACCACAAATCGACGGGTCGGTCGACGCAGCGCTGCCGCAGGTTATCGATCCACTGCAGCCCGAAGTGCGCATCGATCCGAACGAGCATGACGAACAGATCGACATGTGGGACCGGCTGCGTCGGGGTTTCGCTTTCGCCGACCTCGAAGGCAACCTGGTTCGAGCCCAGGAAAAGTGGTACGCAGCGCGACCCGACTACGTGCAACGCATGACAGAACGCGGCGGGCGCTATCTGTTTCACATCGTTCAGGAAGTCGAGCGACGCGGCTTGCCGACCGAGCTGGCGCTGCTGCCATTCATCGAGAGTGCCTTCAATCCGCAAGCGATGTCTTCGGCGCGCGCCTCGGGAATGTGGCAATTCATGCCGTCCACCGGGCGCACATTCGATCTCAAGCAGAACGTGTTCCGCGATGACCGGCGCGACGTTCTTGCCTCCACCCGCGCCGCTCTCGACTACCTCGAAAAGCTGCACGAGATGTTCGGCGACTGGCACCTGGCGTTGGCCGCGTACAACTGGGGCGAAGGCAATGTGGCGCGGGCGGTCGCGAAAAACCGTGCGGCGCGCAAGCCCACCGATTACGCCAGTTTGAAGATGCCCAACGAGACGCGCCACTACGTGCCCAAGTTCCAGGCGGTGAAGAACATCATCGCGCGTCCCGGCGCATTCGGCCTGGCCTTGCCTGAGCTCGCGAACCACCCGTATTTCCTGAGCGTGTCGATTCAGCGCGATATCGACGTTGACGTGGCTGCGCGCCTTGCGGGCATGAGCGTGGAGGAATTCCGGGCGTTGAATCCGCAAATGAACAAGCCAGTCATCCTCGCAGCCGGGACACCCCAGGTGCTCTTGCCGTACGACAACGCGAATCGTTTCGTCCAGGAACTTCCCGAATACCCCGGCCGGCTCGCGAGCTGGACCGCCTGGGTCGCGCCCGAAACACTCAAGCCGGCCGAGGCCGCGCGGCGGGTTGGCATGGATGAGGCGCAGCTGCGCGCACTCAACGTGATTCCGCAACACATGTTGATCAAGGCCGGCTCGACGCTGTTGGTGGCGCGTGCCGACACGGTTGGGCTTGACGTCTCCGAGCATCTCGCCGACCACGGCATGCTCGTGTTTGCTCCCGACAGCACCATGGTACGGCGCGTGCTGCTGCGGGCCGGGCGGCGCGACAGCGTTGCCTCGATCGCGCGGCGCTACCGGCTTTCGCCGGAAAGCGTGGCGCAATGGAACGCCACCGACGTCGGCGCGCCATTCCGCGCGGGCCAGAAAGTGACCGTATTCGTGGCCGCAAAGCCCGTGGCCGCGAAGACCGTGCGCAGCAAGGCCGGGGCGACGAGCCCGACGCCGCGCGCAGCGCCCGCGAAGCCCCTGCACACGACGCAGCTTGGGCCGCGCCTCCAAGTCGCCAAGCGCTAATCCTGGGCCGCGCAGCGGCCTCAGCCCGAGGCCAGGGGTGCAGCAGCGGTCGGTGTTGGATCAGCGTCGATCGAGCAATGCGTGCGCAATCGTGCCCAGGTCGACATACTCCAGCTCGCTGCCGATCGGAACACCGCGCGCCAGGCGCGTGACACGCAAGCCGCGCGACTTGAGCGCTTCGGTCAGCACATGGGCCGTGGCCTCGCCTTCAGCGGTGAAATTCGTCGCAATGATGACCTCATTGACGACACCGTCGTTGGCTCGCTCAAGCAATTGCAGGGCGCCGATATCGCCTGCGCCCACGCCATCGAGTGGGCTGATTCGCCCCATCAATACGAAATAGTGGCCGCGATAGCTGCCACTTCGTTCCAGGGCAGCCTGATCGGCAGGACTCTCGACCACGCACAACTGGCGCACGTCGCGCGTGGAGTCGGCGCACAGCCCGCAAAGCGCTGTCTCGGTCAGCGTGCGGCAGCGGTCGCAGTGGCGCACCTTGGCCAGCGCCGAGTCCAGCGCTGCGGCGATTCGCCGCGCGCCTTCGCGGTCGTGCTGCAGCAGGTGAAATGCCATGCGCTGCGCCGATTTCACGCCCACGCCCGGGAGGCGCTTCAACGCCTCAATCAAACCTTCGAGAGACGATTCCCGCACGAGCCGGCAACACTGCAGTGAAGAGTTCAGAACGGGAACTTCATTCCCGGGGGCATCGGCATGCCCGCGGTGAGCTTGCTCATCTTTTCCTGACTCACCGCCTCGGCGCGCCGCACACCGTCGTTGAACGCTGCCGCGACCAGGTCTTCGAGCATGTCCTTGTCGTCGGTGAGCAAACTGGGGTCAATCGCAATCCGCTTCACGTCGTGCTTGCAAGTCATCGTCACCTTCACCAGGCCGGCGCCCGACTGACCTTCGACTTCGACGGTCGCGAGTTCGTCCTGCGCGCGCTTCAGGTTTTCTTGCATCGACTGGGCCTGTTTCATCAGCCCGGCGAGTTGGCCCTTCATCATGTCTACTCTCCTGTGGTGTTAGTACTACGTTCCGCCAATCCGCTTACATGAAATCGCGCCTTCGTCCGCCATGCGTCGTTGCAAGCCTTGCAGGCCGCACCGGGCCTGAGGCCCGGCCCCTCGCCAGGCGCGAACAGTCCGCAGGGACTGCTCGCGTCCGGGCTCGGCCTCGCCATAGCTACGGCTATGGCTGCGGTTTGCGCCTAGCCTGGCGAACGAATGCATCGATTTCATTTGTAAGCTCATTGGCGGAACGCAGTACTAGTGCGGTTTGACCGATCCGGGAACGATGCGTGCGCCTTTGTATTGGCTGAGCAACGAGCGCACGCCCGGATCGCTTTCGATGAGGCTTTCAGCTTCGGCCTGCAGGCGGTCACGCTGCGCCTGCTCGCGCTGGGCGGGGCAGTCGAGCGCGATGCCGGGCTCGGCTTCGACACGCACCGCGCGTCGCAGACACTGCCCGAGGGCCGTCTGCAGTTTTTCAAGCTGCGCCGCAGCCCGCAGATTGTCACGCGCGACGCGCAAGCGAAACAGCGCCGGCTGCGCCGACTCGTCGCTGAAAACGCATTCGGCCTGCATCGCCAATTCGCGCACCAGCGCATTCACCGAATCGGACTCGACCATCTGGCGAACCAGGGCATACCAACGATCGCCAAGGGCAGTTCCGACGGGACTCGACTCATGCATCGCAGCGGCAAGGACTGGCTCCTGCCATGCCGGTTGGGCCGGCGCGCCCGCGCTTCGAGGCGGGATGCGCAGCGCCGCAGATGCGGTCGCGCCAGCCGAAAGTGCGGCTTCTCGCGTCGCGCCGCCACCTGTAACCGTTGCGGGGGGCGTTGCCAGTGCGGCCGCGGGAAAGGGGTCCGGCGGACGCAAGATCTGAGCCGCGCCGGTCGGCGCGAATGCAAGCATCCGCAGCAGCACCATCACCAGGCCGCTGTACTCGTCTGGCGCAAGCGCGAGGTCGGAACGGCCGTGCAACACGATGCTGTAGAACAATTGCGTTTCATCCGCCGACAGCACCTGCGCCAGGCGCCGCACATCGGTGACGCCGGGCTCGTCGGCATCGAGTGCATCCGGGACCGCCTGCGTCACGGCCATGCGTTGCAGCAACTCGCACAACTCCTCGAGGGTGCCGATCCCCGAGAGCCCCAGGCCACGCAAAGCGTCGACGTTGCGCACCACGGCGGCACCGTCACGCGCAGCGACCGCTTCGACAATGCGCACCGCGTGGCCACGATCGACGGCACCGAGCATGCGCCGCACGTCGTCCTCGCCCAGGCGCCCCGCGCCATAGGCAATTGCCTGGTCGGTGAGCGACAAGGCATCGCGCATCGATCCGCGTGCGGCGCGCGCCACCAAGTGAAGCGCACCCGGCTCCGAGTCGATCTCCTCCGCACCCAGCACCTCGGTCAGATGCAGCACGATCGTGGCCGCAGCCATGGGTCGCAGGTTGAACTGCAGACAACGCGAAAGCACCGTCGCCGGCACTTTCTGCGGGTCGGTCGTGGCCAGAACGAACTTGAGATAGTCCGGCGGTTCCTCGAGTGTCTTGAGCATCGCGTTGAACGCGGTGTTCGACAGCATGTGCACTTCGTCGATCATGTAGACCTTGAAGCGCCCGAGCACAGGCTTGTAGACCGCCTGCGCGAGCAACTGGGCGATTTCATCGACGCCGCGATTCGAAGCCGCGTCGAGTTCCACGTAGTCGACGAATCGGCCAGCGTCGATGTCGGTGCACGCCGCACAGACGCCGCAAGGCCGTGCAGTGACGTCGCCGCGGCCATCGGCACCGATGCAGTTGAGGGACTTCGCAAGGATGCGCGACACCGTGGTCTTGCCCACGCCACGCGTGCCCGTGAACAGGTAGGCGTGGTGCAGGCGGCGCCGCTCGAGTGCATTCGACAGGGCGCGCACGACATGCTCCTGACCGACCAGCGCTTCGAAATCGCGCGGTCGGTACTTGCGTGCGAGCACGGGTGAGGACATGGAGGGCATTCTACGAGTGAGGGCCCCGCGCACCAGCTTGCTGCCCGATAATCGCCGACCCCATCGTCGATCTCATTCAAATCGAATCGCGCACTTCATGACCGGACCGCCCGATTCTTCGCCGCACTCCTCGAGCCCAGCCGATAGGCTCAGCTACGAACAGGCAGGCGTGCGCTATGACAGTATTGACCCGCTCAAAGTGGCCGCACAGCGTGCCGCGGCGAGCACCGCGCACCACCTCGTGGCACTCGGATTCAGCGAAGTGGTCGCCTCACGCGGCGAATCGGCGTATGTGGTGGACGTCGGTCCGTTCTGCATCGCCAGCATCGTCGAGTGCCTTGGATCGAAGGCGCTCGTCGCCGACGAAATGCATGAGCTGACCGGGAAAGACTACTACGCGGGGATTGCACAAGACACGATCGCGATGGCGATCAATGACTTGATCACGGTCGGTGCCACGCCACTGATCGTGCAGGCCTATTGGGCCGCCGGAGGATCGGCCTGGTTCGACGACGCGGGCCGCAGCGCTGCGCTCGTGCAAGGCTGGAAGCGCGCCTGCGACATCTGCGGCGTGGCCTGGGGCGGTGGCGAGACACCGGCATTGGCGGGCATTGTTGAAGCCGGGCGCATTGACCTCGCGGCGTCGTGCACCGGCATTGTCAGCCCGAAGCGGCGGCTGTCGCTCGGCGACGCGCTCGGCCCGGGAGACGCCATCGTGCTGCTCGGTTCGAGCGGCATCCACGCGAATGGCCTGAGCCTGGCGCGCAAGCTCGCCGAACGCTTGCCGCGCGGATATCTCACACCACTCGCATCCGGGACGAGCTACGGTGAAGCGCTGCTGACACCGACCCTGCTCTATTCGCAGGTCACCGAAGCATTGTTCGCGGCCGGAATCGTGCCCCATTATTGCGCCAACATCACTGGGCACGGCTGGAGAAAACTGTTGCGCCACCCGGCAGCCCAGGGCTATCGGATTCACACGCTGCCGCCGGTTCCCGAAGTGCTTCAGTTCATCCAGCACCAGGCCGGGCAAGACGCGCGCGCGGCCTACAGCACCTTCAACATGGGGGCTGGGTTCGCATTGTTCGTTGCCGCCGATGCGGCGAAGCGGGCCGTGGCAGTGGCGCAAGCGCAAGGCGTGACCGCGTGGTTGGCCGGGGAAGTGGTCACCGGCGCGAAGCGCCTGTTCATCGAACCGCTCGGAATCGAGTTCGCGGCAGACACACTGCAATTGCGCTGAAGCCTCTGCCCTACAATTCCAGTTGACGGGCCTGCCCGCATGGAAGCGCGGCGAACCGGGTCAGGTCGGGAACGAAGCAGCCCTAACCGTTGCGACCAGTGCCGGGGTCAGGCTCGTCACCTCAACCACGCGGACCCGCCTCCGCAGGGTCAACCACCTCTGCGGGTACGGCCGTTCGATTGGTTTGAGCCACCGCGATTCCGTCACGCACTGCCGCACCCGCGTTCAGCAAGGTTTCTCGCAGATCGGCCAGGTTGACCTTCAGGACCCGCGAGTATCTCGAGGCCAGGTGCGTCAATGCCTCGGTGCAGCGCTGGGGCGGCTGAATGTCACTGGCCGCGACCAGTTCGCTGGCAGCACTGGCCGTTGCGCGCAAGATTTCAGCATCGCTGCCCGGCGTGCGAACGGGCTTGTCCAACGGCAGCGGTCGAATCATCTGCACGAGATCTTCGCCAAGACCCCATTGCCGCACAACAGCGCTGCGCAGCGCATCGAAGTCCACACCGAGCACGGTGTTTGATGCGACCTCTTCCGACAGGCCCGGCAACTCAGCGGCTGCACCTTCGGAACCGGCAGACGCCAGCGTCGGGCGCATGAGTTGTTCGATTTGTTCGGCCTCGTCGGGGAAGTGATACTGAACCAGCAGGCGTCCGAGGTTTTGCAGGACCACCACCAGAAACACGACCTCGGCGTCGTAACCCGCGGGTCGCAAGGCCTGCCCTGCGTAGGCGGCGAGACGAACGCGATCGATCAAGCGCTGCATCAAACCCGCCTGCGCCGGCTGCAAGGGCCCCGGCCACAGGCGCAGCGAATTGGCGGCGCGGCGCACGCCGTCCACCCCCAACAAGGCGATGCTGCGTCGAATCGCAAGAATCGGTCCGTCGCCAGACGCAGCCGCTTCGCGCAGTTGGCCCGAGTTTGACGAGCGAAGCAGCTCCAGGCACAAGGCAATGTCAAGCAGCACCTGCGAGGCTGTTCCTTCAGCGTGTTGGCCTTCGATGCTGGTCATTCCCGCAACCCTGGCGGCCAGCCCCGGCTGGGCTGGCAGGTGCCCGACCTGGTTGATCCGGTCCATCAGCAGCGACAGGGGGCCGCCGGACTCCGTTGCCTGGGCCTGGCGCCAGCCATCCAGCGCGCGCAACAAGGTTCTCGCACTGCGATAGCGCTGCCGTTCCTGGTTGGCAATACAACGATTGACGATGGCGCGCAGCACCTCGGGTACGTTTTGCGTCGAATTGAAAGGCAGACGCAGGATTTCGTGCCCCCACGGTGTGAGCCGGTTCATGGCGGCACCGAAATCAGCCTCGTCGAACGCCGGGTGCGCCGCGAGCCAACGGTACATCAGCAGGCCGCATCCGATCAGGTCCCGCTCCGCTTGATGGCGCTGCCGATGCACCTGCTGCAGATCCGCCGTGTTGGCGCGAGGAGCAGCCTCATTGCCTTTGATCGATGTCTTGTTCGAAGCCGTTTCCGAGGCCGCACCGAGGGCCATCCAGCGCGCTTGGCCTTGTTCGTTGAGCAGCAACGAATGCAGCTGCACATCGTGATGGCCCATGCCCGCATCGTGCACATAGGCCAGCCCCTGCAAGGCCTGAATCATGATGTCCACCATCTCTGCCGGAGTGCTCGCGGGGTGCGCAGCCAACCATTCGCCCAAGGTGACGCCGTAGCGGCGCTCTGCGGTGACGAACGGCCACGAGTCCTCCACGCCCACGTCCAGCAAAGGACAAAGATTTGGATGGCTGAGCCGCGCGGCCTTCTTCACCCTGGCGAGCCAGCTCTGAAGCGCCGCGCCGCCACTGGGCTGTGCGCGTGGCAGCACGAGCATCAGTTCCTGACCCATTGCAGGGTCGAACGCGAGCCACGCCGTCGTTGCGGCGCTCTTGCCCAGGAGTTGGCGAAGTTCGAAACGGGCGAACTTGGGCAGCGCCTGCGGTTTGTGGGTTGCGGATGTCGCGGGATCCATGGCTCAGAGCGGCAACTCACCCATTGGACGCTGCCGGCGCTGCGGGTAAAGCGCCGATCAGCGCCGCATTCAGCGTCCAGATCCAGCGCAAATGTGGACCGGCAGACCGCGGCGCCGCGTGCGCAAGTGCCTGCAAACGCCGCATCAGGCGATTTCGATCAACCTGCCCTGGCCGGTGACAAACGCACAGCGCACTGCCGCGCCGGGTGCGAGGCGTGCCACCGCTTCGCGGTAACGAATCAATTGTTCGCGGTAGTCGAGGAGTTGCTCAGGACCGAGCGCGAGCTTGTAGTCCAGCACCCACCAGGCGCCACCGTGCGCCTGGTCGAACTGAAGCAGGCGGTCGATTCGCAGCACCTCGCCGCCATCGCTCACCGGCACTTCATTGCCCCACCAGCGCAACGCGGTCGTGTCGAAGAACCGGGCGCAATCTTCGCTGAGCAGGATCGCCGCACCGATCGACACGACCTCATCGGGGTCGGCGTCGAATTCGCGTGCCGCTTTCACTGCCAGATTTGACAACGATTCGCTGGCGGGGTGGCCCAATCCGGGCGTGGCCCACTCGAGAAGTCGATGCACAGCGAGGCCGAGGCGGCGCTGCGTCGACTCGCCAGCTCCGTCTTCACGGACCGCCGGCGCGTCGGGAGCGGGCATTGCGGCAGCACGATCGAGCGTCGGGAGGACTCTGAGCCGAACCGGCAATTCAACGCGTGCCGCGACATCGCCTGCGCCGCAGATCGGCACCCAGGCCGCTGCATGGGGTCGAACCCGATCCCACCACGAGGCGCCCGGCTCGCCGCGAACCGGTTCCGTGGCGCTGACGAACAGCCGCTCCTTGGCACGCGTCAACGCGACATACAGGCCATTGAGCTCTTCGCGTTCACGCGCCGCATGTTCTGCTTGCAGCGTTGCGCGCAGCGATTCGGGGCACTTTGATTCCGAGTACAGGAAAGCGCAACAGACCGGGAACTCCGATTGCACCGGCCAATCGACGAGCAGACTCGGGGGGCGCGATGGGGCGGATTCAGGCTGCGCATCCATGACAAACACGACTCGCGCCTCCAGGCCCTTGGCGCCGTGCACCGTGAGCAACTGAACCGCGTCGGCACGAACCGGAGCCACGACGCGCACACTGCGGCGCTTCAATGCGCGCACAAAGTTGTATGGCGTGGAGTATCTGGCTCCATCGAGCGTCAAGGCTTGCGCCAAGAGGGCGTCGATGGCCTCCAACGCCGCCCGGCATTGGTCAGCGGGCACACTTTGCGCCACGCGTTCGCGGTACTGCCCCTGGTGAACGATTCGATCCAGCAGGTCGTGCGGTGGAAGTCGTGCAGCGTCATTGCGCCAGCGCTGCAGCAGATCGCTCGCACGGCCCAGCACGGTGCTGCCGTGCACCGGCAGCACGAGCGCGGCCCACCATGAGCCGTGTCGGTCGGATTGCCGAGCCAGGAGCATCAGGTCGTCGTCGCTGGCGCCAAACAACGGGCTGCGCAAGGCCTGGGCCAAGGACAGGTCGTGCTGCGGCGAGGCCAACACGTCCAACACGGCCACCAGATCGCGTACTTCGGGAGCGTCGAGCAGGGCATGGTCTTCGACCGCGACGAAAGAAATGTGAAGCACGCGCAACGCTTGCGCCACGAGGCGCAGCGACTGTCGCTTTCGGCACAGCACCATGACCTCATCGGCAGGAATGCGCTGTCGCTGGACGATGTCGAGGACCGCAGCCGCGACACGTCTTGCTTCCTCTTCGCGCCGCACTTCTTCGACGCTGTGCCGTGGGGTGCTGAGGCTGTCGCGCCAGACCGGTGCCAACCCTGCGTCCGATGCCTCGGTTTTGCCGGTGCGCTGCCGCGGCACGCTGGCCAAGGCCCAGATTCCAGCCCCGGGCAACAAGCCCACTTCGGTGCTGTGTGGGCGATAGGCACCGAAAGGGCCGAGTTCACTGGCTTGGGTGAATATTGCGTTCAGCGGCCCGACGATTTCTGGCGCGTTGCGACGGGTATGGTCACACTCGAGAACAATTCCATCGAGTGCGTCGCGCACGAAGTTGCGCACGGCTGCGAAGACCCTGGGTTCGGCACGTCGAAAGCGGTAGATGCTTTGCTTCGGGTCGCCGACGATGAAGATCGACAACGGGCGCTGCCCGCTCCCACCACCGCCCGCACCCGCGTAGCCCATCAACCATGCGTGCAATGCGTGCCACTGGAGCGGGCTGGTGTCCTGAAACTCGTCGATCAGAACATGCCGGTATCGCGCGTCGAGCCGCTCCTGCACCCACCCGGCGAGCGTGCTATCGCGCAGCAGGGCCAGAGCGCAGCCTTCCAGGTCCGCCATGTCGGCCAGCCCCTGGTCGCGTTTGTAGGCCGCGTATTGGGTGAGCAGGACACGCGACAGGCGCACCATCGCCAGGTGCTCGAGTTGCGACTCGTGTTGGCGAACTTGCGCGGCTACTCGCTCCAACCGCGCCTGCACCTCGCTCAGCCCGACGGCGCTGCCCAATTGCCGGCGCGTCCCCTTCTCCGTGAAAAGAACGCTCCACGCAGCCTCGAACAATCCTGTCGCGTCGGTGGCCTGCAGCGCCGCCGCCAGACGCTGCGCCACGCCATTTGCACGGGTGCCGCCACGCGCGAGTTCGCTGGCCAAATCACCGAGTACGACGCGCCAAGTCGGCGTGCCAAGGGTCAGTGCCGGGTGTTGGCCAGGAACAAGCTCGGGCCAAACCTGCGAAGCCGCGGCGACACTGGGTATGAGCAGACCGACTCGGTCGGCGCGTTCGATCTCGACCCGCCGCTCGAGCGCCGCCTCCAGCCATTCGCGCAGGCGCGTGCGGCCACGACGCGAGCAGAGTTCATCGAAATCTGCAAGGCAAGCGGCATCGCTCTGCACCGCCGCGTGAAAGCGCCGCCAAAGCGCGGGGAGGTGATCGTCGAGTGTCTCGATCAATTCCACGTCGCCTTGCATGCCAATTTCGTCGAGCAGTTCGCTTGGCGAGGATCGCAGCAACTGGGCGAACCAGGCGTGAAAAGTCTGGATCTGCACGGGGCGCAGTTCGCGCAACACGCTGGCGTGCAACTCGGCAAGGATCGGCGCCAGCCGCGCGGCGTCTGGTGGCGTGACCCCGCGCGCGATCAGTTCCTCCCCGCGCCGCTGCATCGTGACCTTGGGGTTTGCGAATTCGAGCAACCATTCAGCCAGGCGCTGCTGCATTTCGCTCGCCGCCTTGCGCGTGAAGGTGATGGCCAGCACTTCTTGGGGCCGCGCACCCTCGAGCAATGCGCGCATGATGCGCGAGACCAAGATCCAGGTCTTGCCCGCGCCGGCACAGGCTTCAACGACGACGCTGCGCTGCGGGTCGCAGGCAAGCCGGTAGAAGTCTTCGCGGCTGACTTGCCGGCCATCGGCGCGGTAGGCGGGTTGGTTCATTGGGACCCGATCGCCGCGCTCGCCCAGTGGTCGCGCCGGCACAGGCCGCGCGCCTCGCAGAATTCGCAGGTGCTGCCCTCTCCCAACGGGTGAAGGCGTGCACCGGCACGAAGGCGCTGAAGCTCTGAGGCCATGCCTTCGACCAGCTTCTGCGCCGACGCGGCGACACCAACGTGTTCGATCGACTGAATGCCCTTTCGACTGTCCAGTGCGAGATAGAAAGCGCGCAGCGGGCGCACCTGACCCTGCGCAAGGAGCGCCGCGTAGAAGGCGAGCTGTGTATCTTCGAACGGCTCGCGCACCTTCGCTTTCAGGGCCTCAGCATTGCCTGTCTTGTAGTCGATGAGCACGGTTTGCGCAGGCGGGTCGCCGAGCACGTCAATGCGATCGATATGACCTTCGAGCTCGACGCCTCCAAGCTCCTGAGGCTGGCGCGTCACCGAGTACTCGCCATGCAACCAGCGCAGGCCTTGCGCATCACGTGCGTGCAGCCACTCCACGTAGCGCGGTGCCAACGCCTTGAACGCTGCTGCGTAGGGCAGGAACTCTTCATCATCAAGACCGGCTTCGATCTGGCATGCCTTGGCCGTTGCCATCAGGCGCTCCACCTCCACGCCATGCGCCGCTGCTTGGTCGCGGCCACGGTGGAAGCGCAGCAACACGGCGTGCAACCAGTTTCCGTAGTCGCGCTTTTCGAGGTCTCGCTCAAGCTCGCCGCCCACGCGCAGGCGCAGCACCACCTTGGCGAAAAAACGATATGGGCATTCACGCAGGGCCTCGAATGCGCTTGCCGAAAGGCGCTGAGGCAACATCTCAGCCACACTCGGACCGTGTCGCCCGATGCACTGACGTTCGAGGACCTTCGCGATTCGTGGGTCGACCCACTTGGCGAAGTCCCGCCCTGCGGATCGCAGTGACGCCGCCAGTTGTTCGACCAGCGGGCTGTTCGTGGTGAGTCGATCGGCGTCTTGGCGACGCCGCAGAAGCGTCAGGCGCTCGGAGCCTTCGAGTTGCGCGAATCCAAGTCGTTCGATCTCGCGGCGTTGTTGCGCACCTTCCAGGCCCAAGCCGACTGCTTGGGCGTCACTCAACAAGGGATGCGACTGACCCGCTGCCCCCAGGCGGGTGTGGTCGGTTCCGGGGAAGACGATCGCAGCAAAGGGCCGCAGAATCGTCTGCGCTAGAGGCGCAATGATCACGTCCGCCAACTCCACGCGCACCGACTCGGGCAGGAACCTCCCCGTCTCCAGTGCGGCATCGACCCACCGGGTGAACTGCCTGAGCGTCAGCATCACGTGTCCGGCGGCAGCCCAGGCGCGAAGCTCTCGCAGCCGCGCCGACTCGGTGCCAACCAGCCCGAGAGTCGAAATGAGCTGGCGTCCGGCTGCGTCGTCACACAGGACCGTCATCGCGCCGCAATCTTCGAGTGCGGCACTGAGCGCGCCCAGCCAGGACTTCAGCGAACCGGAGCCGCTTGCCGGCATGCGATTCAAAGACGCGAGGGCACGCCGCAGCAGGCGCCGGCTGGTCGGATCCAGCGCCGCAGCGTGCAGGCTCTTGACTCGGGCCAAGCCCAACTCGCGGCATTGCGCTTCAAGTGATCCGGTGGCACTTTCAGCGTCTGGCACCTCAGGCCAGCAGACTCCCGTCTTCAGCCAGTCGAGCAGATTGTCAGTCGATGCATCGGGTCGCGCCGCATGCAACAACGCCATGACTCGCGCTGCCGCGCGCGTCGTGGCGAGTTTCCAGCCGGTTTCGTCGCGAATCGAGACCGAGTCGCGCTCGAGCAATGCGCGCACCCGTCTGACCAGGACACGATCCTGCGCCACCAGCGCGACCGGGCGCTGCCCGAGCTGCAAGTGGTACAGCACCTGCGCCGCTGCGCACTGTGCCTCGTCTTCGAAGTCCTCGCACAGCGCCAGGGTCGGGCTTGATCCGAGGTTGCTGGCGTCAACACCGTCGAGACTGCCTGTGTCCAGGTCGACGACGATGCAAGGTGTCTGCGCCGGCGCCGCGTCGAGCAGATTCAGCGTCAACGCATCGCGTCCACCTGCGTTGACTGCGAACCAGGCCGCAGGCCGAATTGAAAAGAGGCGGTCCGTGGCTGGGGCCGCACTGAGCGCCGCCCACTCAAGTGCAATCCTTGCGATCACGCGTTCCCGGGCCCCCGAGCCGTCCACCAGCGCCAGAGCTTCGCGCGCACGGGTCCAGTAGCCAGCACGTGCCTCAGGCCGCATGGCCTGTGCGCAGCGCGCGAAGGTGTGCGAAGTTTGCGCCAGATGAACGGCGGCGGTCGCGAAGCCACGTGGGTCGCGCTCTTGCCACGAGCGAGCCCAAGCCTGACGGCTCAAAATTGCTTGCGCATTCAGGGCATCGATGGCAGCATCGAACGTCAAACCTTCGGCTTCCGTCGAGGTTTGCCCGCTCAAGGCTTGCGCCAACGTTCCAGTCGTTTCGATACGCGGCATCCAGCCGCCGCGCTCGGCGAAAGCCCGGCTGGCCAAAGGCATGAGTTGGGCAAACGGCACGAGGACGATGCAATCGCGCAACTCCAGGCGAAGCTGGCCCGCAGTGTCGGCAATCGCCGCAGCGATCTGCGGCCAAGGGTCGGCGCGGCAATCGCGCCGGTCGAGTCCGATCCAGGCTACTGCGGCCATAGTGGAAACCAAAGGTTAGGCTCGAAGCGCACGCGCATTGCTTGTGTCAGAATCATTGTGTCCTGGAGCCCATGCACGGGTTTCAACAGCGAGAGGATCCCATGAGCAGCGAATTGATCAAGCATGTTTCGGACGCCTCGTTTGACGCCGACGTCTTGAAGTCCGACAAACCCGTCCTGGTGGATTACTGGGCCGAGTGGTGTGGACCGTGCAAGATGATCGCGCCCATTCTGGATGAAGTTTCGAAGGACTATGACGGGCGACTCCAGGTGACGAAGATGAACGTCGATGAAAACCGTGATGTCCCTGCGAAGTTCGGGATTCGCGGCATTCCTACACTGATGTTGTTCAAGGGTGGGCAACTTGCCGCAACCAAAGTCGGCGCGCTGTCCAAGTCGCAGTTGACAGCGTTTATCGACGGGCACCTATAATCGACCGAAGTTGATCGCGGGTCCGAGGCTGCCAGCCGGGCCCGACCCCCGAAAGAATCCGACGCCAGCGCCGACCCAGGCAATTCTCGCTTGGGCACGGGAGATGGCAGTCGAGATGTCCCTCACAGTCATCCTTCGCGGCACGGCGCCTTGGTCGTAAGGGCCAGTTCGGCACTCGGCGTCGACATTCCCGCCCCGGTCGAGCCGCGGCTGTCGAGTCACACCTCTTATCGCGCCCCACCCCATGCACCTCTCCGAACTCAAAGCGCTCCACGTCTCCGAACTCATCAAGATGGGTGAGGCACTGGAAATCGAGAACGTCGCTCGCATGCGCAAGCAGGAGTTGATGTTCGCGATCATGAAACGTCGTGCCAAGGGGGGCGAGCAGGTGTTCGGCGACGGCGTGCTCGAAGTGCTTCCCGATGGCTTCGGGTTCCTGCGCTCGCCCGACGCCAGCTACATGGCCTCGACCGACGACATCTACCTCAGCCCCAGCCAGATTCGCCGCTTCAACCTTCACACCGGCGACGCGGTCGAGGGCGAAGTGCGAGTGCCCAAGGACGGCGAGCGCTACTTCGCGCTGGTCAAGGTGGATCGGGTCAACGCTCTCACCCCCGAAGAGAGCAAGCACAAGATCATGTTCGAAAACTTGACACCCTTGTTCCCCAAGGAGCAATTCAAGTTGGAACGCGACATCAAGTCGGAGGAAAACATCACGAGCCGCATCATCGACCTGATCGCCCCTCTCGGCAAGGGCCAGCGCGCGTTGCTGGTTTCGGCGCCCAAGAGCGGCAAGACGGTGATGATGCAGAACTTGGCGCACGCACTGATCGCCAACTATCCCGAGGTCTACCTGATCGTCCTGCTAGTCGACGAACGACCCGAAGAAGTGACCGAAATGCAGCGCACTGTGCGCGGCGAAGTCATCAGTTCAACTTTCGACGAACCCGCAGCGCGCCACGTGCAAGTGGCCGAGATGGTGATTGAGCGTGCGAAGCGCCTGGTTGAACTGAAGAAGGACGTCGTGATCCTTCTCGATTCGATCACCCGGCTGGCGCGCGCCTACAACAACGTGCTGCCGTCGTCGGGCAAGGTGCTGACCGGTGGCGTTGACGCGAACGCATTGCAGCGCCCGAAGCGCTTTTTCGGCGCGGCTCGCAACATCGAAGAAGGCGGCTCGCTGACGATCATCGGCACGGCCTTGGTGGATACCGGCAGCCGGATGGACGAGGTGATCTATGAAGAGTTCAAGGGCACCGGCAATTGCGAGATCCATCTGGATCGGCGCATGTCGGAAAAACGCGTCTACCCGTCGATTCTGCTGAACAAGTCGGGAACCCGACGCGAGGAGCTATTGCTCAAGCCCGAGATTCTTCAAAAGACCTGGATCCTGCGCAAGCTGCTCTATTCCATGGACGAAATCGAGGCCATGGAATTCATCCTTGAAAAGATGAAGGCTACGAAGAACAACCTTGATTTCTTCGACATGATGCGCCGCGGCGGTTGATGGCGATCCACTGCAATGGCCACGCTACAATGCGCGGCTGTCAGCTGCCGGCAAGTGCACCGCGACACGAGGTGTGGCTGCCGCAAACCCAGCACAAGGAAATTCAAATGAAACAAGGAATTCACCCCGCGTACCGCGAAGTCTGCTTCGTCGATTTGTCGAACGGCTTCAAGTTCGTGACACGCTCGACGGCGCAAACACGCGAAACGATCAAGCTGGACGATGGCCGCGAGTTGCCGTTGTACAAGGTCGAGACGACGAGCGAATCGCACCCGTTCTATACCGGCACGCAGAAGAGCGTCGACGCCCTGGGCGGGCGGGTCGAGAAGTTCCGCAACAAGTTCACCCGCATTGGCACCAAGAAGTAGAAGCTCAGGTTCCAGTCGCTCGGGACCCAGGCAGCTTCGGCTGCCTTTTTCGTGCCGGAAGGCGAATGCGGCATGATCCGAGACTCGATTCCGGAATCACTTTGAATTCGCCCAACCCCGCTCTCGTCACGCAGCGTGCCGTGCAACGCATGCCGCGTGTCGCGCTGCTGCTGTTGTGCTCGGTTTATCTGTTGCCCGGATTGTTTGCAAGAGACCCGTGGAAGACTGCGGATGTCAGCGCGTTCGGACACATGGTCAACATCGCCCAGGGGCGTACCTCCTGGTTCGCGCCCACCGTGGGCGGCTTGGCGCCCGATCCCGCAGTGTTGCCTTACTGGCTGGGTGCAGCGTCGATCAAGCTCTTCGCCTCATGGCTGGAGCCTGCGCTGGCAGCGCGCATCCCGTTCATCATGTTGCTGGCCCTGGTCTTGACCCTGACCTGGCTCACGACCTACTATTTGGCCCGCACCGAGGCAGCTCAGCCGCTGGCATTCGCGTTCGGTGGCGAGGCACACCCGGTCGACTATGCACGGGCCGTCGCCGACGGTGCGCTGCTCGCACTGATCGCGACGCTGGGCCTGCTGCAACTCGGCCACGAGACCACGCCTGAACTCGTCCAGCTCGCGGCTGTGGCGCTCTATCTTTACGCGCTCGCTGCAAGCCCCTTTCGCACTCTCGGGCCACGCCTGGGAATGCTGGTGGCGCTGGCGTCGATGGCGGCGAGCGGCGCTCCAGCGATGGCTGTGGCGCTCGGAGTCATTGGTGCGGCGATCTCATGGCGCTCGACCTACGAGAAGGCGCGCAGTCTCGTCGGCTGGGTGCTGCTTGGCATCGGAATTGCCGTTGGCGTGGCAAGTGCCCTCGGCGCCTGGGGATGGCGCCTGGGCCACTACGCATCATGGTCGGATGTTGGAGCGCTGCTTCAGTTTCTCGCCTGGTTCACCTGGCCCGCATGGGCGCTCGCGATGTGGACTCTGTGGCAGTGGCGTCACCACTTGTTGCATCGGCACATGGCAGTTCCGCTCGGATGCCTGCTGCAAAGCCTGCTGGCGTGCATCGCGATGGGTGGCTCCGATCGCGCCTTAATGTTGGGCTTGCCCGCACTGGCTGTGCTTGCGGCGTTTGCGTTGCCGACGCTGCAGCGACGAACCTCCTCGGCAATCGACTGGTTTTCGGTGTTCTTCTTCTCCGTCGCAGCATTGGTCATCTGGGTCGTCTATGCATCGATGCACACGGGCATACCGGCTCAACCAGCGGCGAACGTGGCGCGCCTGGTGCCAGGATTCGTCGCATCGTTCTCACCCCTTGCGCTGATCTTGGCGCTTGCCGGGACTGCTGCCTGGATCTGGCTGGTTCGTTGGCGAACCGGAAAAAACCGTCACCCGCTGTGGAAAAGCCTCGTGCTTCCAGCTGGCGGCGTTGCACTGTGCTGGTTGCTGGTCATGACGCTCATGTTGCCGCCTCTGAACTACGCCCGAAGCTTCCGCTCGTTGGTGCTACGCGTGGCACAGCATGTGCCGCGCGACGCCTGTATCGCCGCACCCGGCATGCCGCGCGGCCAAGTGGCCGCACTCGAATACCACGGTGGATATCGCGTCGACGCGGCCACGCCAGCCACGGACTCGAGCTGTGAGTTTCTGCTGCAAGTCGAGACGCGCGGGCATGTTCCCGAAACCGGCCCTCGGTGGCGGCTCATGGCCCGCGAGCAGCGCCGCAACAACGACGACGAGGTCACAGCGATCTATCGCCGGCGCACTCCGGGCTGACGCCGCGGGTGCAGCGGCAGGCTGACCGCGCCAACAACCATTCATCCAGGGAAAGCCACCGAGACGGCGCACAAGCCGGCGCCATCGCAATTCACAGCTCAAATGAGCGTATCGGCCATGCGCTGGGCGCAACGTTGGGCCACCGCCGCGTCGCGCGCTTCGACCATGACTCGGACCAGAGGTTCGGTTCCAGAGGGCCTTATCAACACTCGACCCTGGCCCTGCAACTCGTGGGTCACGGCGCTTTGTTCGTGCGCTAGACGGGCATTCGATTCCCAGTCGGTTCCGGGCTTGAGCCGAACGTTGATGAGCGACTGTGGAAACAGCGAAATCCCCTTGAGCAACTCGGCCATCGATTTCCCACCGCGCACCACGGCTTGCAGGACCAGAAGCGCGCTGACGATGCCATCACCCGTCGTGTGCTTGTCCAGCGCAAGCAGGTGCCCTGACCCCTCACCGCCCAGTTGCCAGCCTCGCGCCAACAACTCTTCGAGGACGTAACGGTCACCGACCTTGGCGCGAACAAACTCGATGTTGCGCTCACGCAGCGCAAGTTCAACCGCCATATTCGTCATCAGCGTGCCGACCACACCGGGAACCGGCAGACCCTGGCCCAGCCTGTCATCGGCCATCAAGTACAGCAGTTCGTCGCCATCAAACAGGCGCCCCTTGGAGTCGACCATCAACAGACGGTCGGCGTCTCCATCGAGAGCGATCCCGTAGTCCGCCTTGTGCTCACTGACCGCCGCCACCAGGGCAGCGGGCGCCGTGGCGCCAAAACCGGCGTTGATGTTGGTCCCGTCGGGGCTGCAACCGATCGCAATGACTTCGGCACCCAGTTCATGAAAAACGCTTGGAGCCACCATGTACGCGGCACCATGAGCGGCGTCGACAACGAGCTTCAAGCCCTTCAATGACAACTCGGCACTGAACGTGCCCTTGCAGAACTCGATATACCGGCCGCGCGCGTCTTCGAGCTTGCGCGCCTTTCCCAACTCGGATGAGGTGGCCCATTGCGGAACCTGATCCAGAGCCGCTTCGACCTGCTGTTCCCAGGCATCGGGCAGTTTCTCGCCTCTGGCTGAGAAAAACTTGATGCCGTTGTCGCCGAATGGATTGTGCGAGGCGCTGATCACCACGCCCAGATTGAGCCGCAATGCTTTCGTCAGATACGCGACTCCGGGAGTGGGCAGCGGGCCGACGAGCAGGACGTCGACACCCGCCGACGCAAAACCCGCTTCAAGGGCAGACTCGATCATGTAGCCCGAAATGCGCGTGTCCTTGCCGATCAGAACGGTCGGCCTGGACTCGCTCGCTTTCAGCACCCGCCCGACTGCATGCCCCAGGAGCAGCATGAAATCCGGCGTGATCGGCGCTGCACCGACGGCGCCACGAATTCCATCGGTTCCAAAGAATCTTCTGCTCATGGATTCAAGTCTCTTGGGTTCGAATTGTTGTCAGTGGCACAGGCCCGCCGCGCGCCAGATGCTTAACGCGTCTGCGGTTGCCGCGACATCGTGTACACGAATCACGGCCGCGCCGTTTTGCACACTCGCCAAGGCCGCGGCCACGCTCGCGGTTTGCCTCTCGTGGACTGGCCTGCCGGTGAGCAGGCCCAGAGTTGACTTTCGCGACCACCCTACCAGCAACGGAAATCCAACATCCAGAAGTTCCCTTTGCCGTGCAAGCAGTTCGACGTTGTTTTCCACGGTCTTGCCGAAACCGATTCCAGGGTCGAGCACGATGCGTCGCGCCGCCACGTGGCGGCCCGTCAACGCGTTGGCGCGGTTTCGCAGAAAACATCGAACATCGGCGACCACGTCGTCATAGTGCACCTGTTCTTGCATGCTTTGCGGCTTGCCCAGCATGTGCATGAGCACGATGCCGCACGAGTCACTTGCAGCCACCACCGCAAGCGCTTCCGATGATTGCAGGGCGTTGATGTCGTTGATGATGTCCACGCCCATGCGCAATCCGTGCCGCATGAGCTCGGGTTTGGTGGTGTCCAACGACACGGGGCAGCCCAGCCGCAATGCGCCTTCTACAACCGGCAGAATCCGATCGAGTTCTTCCTGCGCACCCACGCGCTGGGCACCCGGCCGGCTGGACTCGCCCCCGATATCCAGGATGTCTGCGCCCTCTCGCACGAGTTGCTCGCAATGTGCGATCGCGGCGCCGGCATCGAAGTAGCGCCCTCCATCGGAGAACGAATCGGGCGTCACGTTCACGACACCCATGATGCGCACCCGCGTCAAATCGATCTGATAACGTGAGGTCTGCCAGATCATCGCCGTCGCTCTGGAGCGATTCGGGAAGCGCAGAACAGACGCCGCGGCGGGTCAGCAGCCTTCAGGCAGTGGCCGGGGCGCTGCCGGGACTGACCGGAGGAGTTCCGGCGTTTGCCTTGCTGAGCGCTGAGTTCCAGTCTTTCGGTGGCCTGGGCGCGCGATCGTTCATGATGTCTTCGATCTGTTCCGCGTCAATCGTTTCCCACTCGAGCAAGGCTTTGGCCAAGGCGTGTATCTTGTCCTTGTTCTGCTCGATGAGTTTGCGCGCTATGGCGTACTGCTCGTCGATGATGCGGCGGATCACGGCATCCACTTTCTGCATCGTTTGCTCGGAAACGTTGACTTGCTTTGTCACCGATCGACCAAGGAACACTTCGCCTTCGTTCTCGGCATAGACCATGGGCCCGAGCTCGTCGCTCATGCCATAACGCGTCACCATGTCGCGCGCAATCTGCGTGGCACGCTCAAAGTCATTGCTCGCGCCGGTCGTCATCTGGTTCATGAAAACCTCTTCGGCGATGCGCCCGCCGAACAAGACTGAAATCGTGCTCAACATGCGTTCCTTGTCGAGGCTGTAGCGGTCGCCTTCCGGCAATTGCATCGTCACGCCCAGCGCCCGGCCGCGCGGGATCACGGTCACCTTGTGCACCGGATCGGTCTTCGGCATCAAGCGCGCGACCAGGGCGTGGCCCGACTCGTGATAGGCGGTGTTGCGGCGCTCTTCCTCCGGCATCACCATCGACTTGCGCTCGGGGCCCATCATGATCTTGTCCTTGGCCTTCTCGAAGTCGACCATTTCCACGACGCGGCCACTGCGGCGCGCGGCGAACAGCGCCGCTTCGTTCACCAGGTTCGCCAAGTCTGCGCCCGAGAATCCAGGTGTGCCGCGCGCAAGGATGTCGGCGCGAATATCCTGCCCCACCGGAACCTTGCGCATGTGCACGTTGAGTATCTGCTCCCGGCCGCGCACGTCGGGCAGGGTCACGAAGACCTGTCGGTCGAAGCGTCCAGGCCGCAACAAGGCCGGGTCCAGAATGTCAGGCCGGTTTGTCGCCGCCATCACGATCACGCCGACGTTGGTCTCGAAACCATCCATCTCCACCAGCATCTGGTTCAGCGTTTGCTCGCGTTCGTCGTTTCCGCCACCGAGCCCAGCCCCGCGGTGCCTGCCGACGGCGTCGATTTCGTCGATGAAGATGATGCAAGGGGCGCTCTTTTTCGCCTGTTCGAACATATCGCGGACCCGGGCCGCACCGACGCCGACGAACATTTCGACAAAGTCGGAACCAGAAATCGAGAAGAACGGAACCTTGGCCTCGCCTGCGATCGCCTTGGCCAGCAGCGTCTTGCCGGTACCGGGAGGTCCGACCAGCAACACGCCGCGCGGAATGCGCCCGCCAAGCTTTTGAAACTTCTGCGGGTCTTTCAAGAAATCGACCAACTCCTTGACCTCTTCCTTGGCCTCGTCGCAGCCGGCAACATCGGCGAATGTCGTCGTATTGTTGGCCTCGTCGAGCATGCGTGCCTTGCTCTTGCCGAAACTGAACGCCCCGCCCTTGCCACCGCCTTGCATCTGGCGCATGAAGTAAATCCACACGCCAATCAGCAGCAAGATCGGGCCCCATGAGGCGAGCAAGCTCAACAGGAATGACGGCTCTTCGCGCGGCTTGACGTCAAATTTGACGCCGTTGTTGATGAGGTCACCGACGAGGCCGCGGTCAAGGTAGGTGGCGGTCGTGCGCAATTCCTTGTCATCGCTGGTGCGTGCCCTGATCTCGGTGCTTCCCCCAGCGCCTTCTTGCAGCTGGACGGTTCGAATCCGTTTGCTGCGAACCTCCTCCAGAAAGTCCGAATAGCCGATCTGGGTGCCTTGTGCCATACCGCGGTCGAACTGCTTGAAAACGGTGAAAAGCACCAGGGCGATCACCATCCACACGGCAATTTTTGAGAACCATTGGTTGTTCAACTCGGCTCCTTCAGCGGGTAATGGGTCGCTGGCCGCCGAATCGCGGCAGGCTCAGTACGCGCCATATGTGTGCGATTTTAGTTCAGTCAAGGGGGCGCGAGCCCAATGGAAGGAAACAACCCCAGACATTCAGGCCCGGCGTTTGCGGCATTTGGTCCGAACTTTCAACTGCTGCTCGGTCTCTTCGGGCCCAAGCCGACCAGGTACGTTTCCGCCGACTTGTCTCGCGACGCTTTGGGCTTGATCACCTTGAACACGCCAAAGCTCGTCTTGAACCGCTGCGCCAGCTGGCTGTAGCCGCTGCCGTGAAACGCCTTGCACAACAGCGCTCCACGCGCACCGAGATGCGCGAGCGAAAACTCGAGCGCAAGTTCCACCAGATCGGACATGCGAGCCGCGTCTGCTTCGGGAATGCCAGAAAGATTGGGCGCCATGTCGGACAACACCACGTCCACCTTTTGCCCCTCCAGAAGTTCCTGAAACTCCTTCATCACTGCCTCTTCTCGAAAATCACCCAAATGGAAACGCACGCCGTTGATTGCCTCCATCGGCAGCATGTCGAGTGCCAAGATGCGCCCGCTTGGCAGGTCCGGCGATTCAGCTTGAAGCGCCGTGCGCTTCGACGTGAACTTGCGCCGCACATACTGCGACCACGCGCCAGGCGCCGAACCGAGGTCGACGACGAACTGCCCGGGCTGCAGCAAGTGCAGGGCTTCGTCGATTTCCTTAAGTTTGTAAGCTGCGCGCGACCGGTAACCCTCGGCCTGGGCGCGCTTGACATAGGGGTCGTTGATGTGATCGTGCAACCAGGCCCGGTTGATCTTCTTGCTGCGGCGGCGTGTATTCATGTCGGGCCGATAATAGGCCGATGCCTACGATCGCCCTCACAGCCGCCGAACGCAAGCAATGGCGCGCCCAAGCACACCACCTCGATCCCGTCGTCCTGATCGGGGCCGTGGGCTTGACGCCCGCTGTGCGCAATGAACTCGACCTCGCGCTTTCGGCACATGGTTTGGTCAAGGTCCGCGTGTTCTCCGAGGACCGCGCCCTGCGAAACCAGTTCTTCTCTAGCCTGGCCGAGGACCTGAATGCCGCGCCCGTTCAGCACATCGGCAAGCTGTTGATCTTCTGGCGCCCCATTCCCTCGAAGGAAGTTGTTCGCAGCGAGGGCCGGAATCCGGGAGTCAAATCGGTCAAGATCGTGCGCTTTTCCAAGAGCGGCAATCACCGCCCGCAAATCAAGACGGTCACATTGCTTGGCAACCAGCGCATTGCCGCGGGTGGTGAGGTCAAGCGCGTACGGCGGCGCCCGAGCAGCATCAAGAAGGCGTCTCAACAGGCTTAGGCCGCGCTAGACGTAGCGCACAGCGACAATTTCGTAGCGCTTCAGGCCCCCGGGCGCGCGAAATTCGACAACCTCGCCGCTTTCCTTGCCGATCAGGGCCCGCGCAATCGGTGAACTGATCGAGATCAGCCGCAACTTCAAGTCGGCTTCGTCGTCGCCGACGATCTGATAGGTCACCTTCGCGCCGGTGTCCTCATCTTCCAGGTCCACCGTCGAGCCGAACACGACGCGCCCGTCCATGGCGAGATTGGCTGGGTCGATGATCTGCGCGGCCGCGAGTTTGGCCTCGATTTCACGAATCCGACCCTCGACGAAGCCTTGTTTGTCCTTGGCCGCTTCATATTCGGCGTTTTCCGACAAGTCGCCCTGGGCACGCGCTTCCGCGATGGCTTGCACCACGGCATGGCGCTCCACGTTCTTCAGGCGTGCCAACTCACTCTTGAGCTTTTCGGCGCCTCGCCGTGTGAGTGGAATCGTCGTCATGTCCAACAGACCTCTACGCCAAAACGAGTCCGCCGCCGGTAAGTCCGGCGGCGGTGTGGACGCAGAGTTTAAGCCAGTTCCGCGTGCAACTCCTGCAGCGAGTGCACGCTGAGATCCACCTGGTGCTTCATGGCTTCGACGGCCGCTTCGCAACCTGCCATGCTGGTGTAGTAGGTGACTCGTTGCGCAAGCGCCGCCTGGCGGATGTGGCGCGAATCGGCAATCGCGGTCCGCGTTTCGTCCACCGTGGTGAACACGAGTTGAATCTCGCCGGCCTTGACCATGTCGACGATGTGCGGGCGCCCGTCTTTGACCTTGTTGACCGCGCGCACTGCCACACCTGCTTGTGCAATGGCCGCGGCTGTGCCCTT
>Ga0315278_10000077_pt1 | contig 80260 bp, 72 predicted proteins | sample YL17G06_0_MG_FD_203880 | JGI IMG/M metagenome (GOLD analysis project Ga0315278, IMG submission 203880) | Sediment microbial communities from Yellowstone Lake, YNP, Wyoming, USA - YL17G06_0 | ecosystem: Environmental > Aquatic > Freshwater > Lake > Sediment | place: USA: Wyoming | collected... | reverse complement strand
GCCGGTTTGATTAATGTTAGCGTTTGAGCGCTGATTTTATCCAGCAGGGAAATTTCGTTATTATTAAAGGTATGGGGTTTTTTTTCATCGATCAGGATGAGGTAGCCGAGTATTTCGTCATTAAGGACGAGTGGGGAAATGGCCAGCGCCAGAGCCCTGCATTTGAAAAGGCTTTCAACAGGGCAGCGATAGGGATGGGATGGTGAAATATAGGGTAAGATGATGATGCCGTTATCAGTGAGGGCGTGTTGGGTTGGGTTTTGCCATTTCCATGGCATGCAGGGGGTTGGGATAAAGATATTGGTATCGATGGTACCGTCTTTTTTTGACGCCTTTACAAAGATGCTGTCGATAAAGTAGCAAGAGTTGGGGATGAGAATCCCACAGCGATCGACATTAAAGATATCGATAATGGCCTGGCAATATTGAAGGAGGATATACCCCAGGTCTTTTGGGCTTTTGATGGCCGGGATGGTTTGCAGGTGCTGTTCATACAGTCCCTGGATTTTGGTTCTCATGGGTAGTTCCCTTGTTTTAGACATTTGTTTCTTCATTGAAATATTTCTTTATTAATTCCGCGATTTTTTTTTCCCCGGCATCCGTGAGGTCAAACGTTTTGTCATATCTCCGAATCAGGTTTTCCTTTTCCAATGATTTGACAACTTCATAGTGATACGTATACCAGACCTTAAGAACATTGGTCCCGGGTTTTCTTTTCGAGTCTTCTTCCCAGCTATTTAGAAACATACATAACAGGTTGATTTCCTTTCTCCTTTCTTTATGCTTTTCCTTCACTATTTCGATAAATCTTTGGGGAGTGATGCCCAGCCATTTAGAAAAACGTCGGCTAAAATCCTGGTAACTGTGAAATCCGAATTGTCGGGATAGTTCAGGGAGGTCATTAGGGGTATATCTGTGATTGAATATACTGATTTTAATTTGCAATAGCCTCTGTTCATTTATGAATGTATCTAATGACTTTTTCATTTTTTTTTCAAAGCGTTTGCACAGTTTTTCCCTGGGGGTCTTGAAAATTTCCGACAGAAAGGTTTCGTCCAGGATTGCTAATTGAGGGATATCGCTGCTGTAAATGTACAGACAGATTCGCTCAGCGAGAGAGGGACGTTTTGCTGTGATTAACCTGGTTTGCCGGTCGTTGTGTGTCATTTTAGGTTATTCCTCCTTCTCACCATCGATTGGTAAAGTTTCTTCCGCCGCCGGTTCGAGGTTTGAACTATTAATGGTGCAGTCCATTAAACACAATTGTATGATATCGATGAGGATGTCCCGTTCTTCACGGGGCATTTCTTTTGGTTTAGCTTTTGCATCCGCAAGGACAATGATATTACTCTTTGCCGCAGGCAAGTTATCGTCGTCATCTTCTTCCGAAGGGAGTTGATATACCTTGTTGATAAATGTTACATAACGCGGCCCCAATGCTTCGGCAGCGATCATCATGTTATTTTCAATAAGATCCGTGTCAACATCCTCGGTAATGTTTAAATCTTCATCCGAATTGTAGGAGAAGAGTTTAAAGAGTAAACCGGCGTAGATACATTCGATATGTAAATCCGGGCGCCCGATGATGTAGGTAATGATATCCTGGGACATATCCAGGTATTCCTGGCGGGGGCAAAAATCGGTTTCGGTTGAACAATTTTCTTTGGCCTTTTCGATTATTTCGGGGGTTATCCGTTCAGAGATATTAACGGTAAGGTCGATGATCATCCTGTAATGTTTTATCATAAATGTTTCTCCTTGGATAAGAACCCCTTGCGGCGCAAGGGAAAGAGTGTGAATCATTCCTTGCGCCGGTTTGGGGCTTTTTTCATTAGGTGTTATATGGTTTAATCCAATCGATTGTGCCTTTTTTCGTGGTAATTCGTGTAATTCGTGTGCAGAGGTTTGGCCACCAAGGCGCCAAGACACCAAGGTTTTTTTTATAATAACCCTCTTGGTGTACCTTTGTGCCTTTGTGTCTTTGTGGCAAATATGTTTTTCAATTCGTGGTAATTCGTGTAATTCGTGGGCATGGTAGATTGATACCCAAAATGATGTCTCCGCCCAAAATGATATCATCTTCCATGCCTGTGATACATTTAGGGAGGGATTAAACAAACGACGGAAGTTGTAACTGACCAGGGGCAATGCCAGGGAGAGCATATGGCGATTATTTAACTCATAATCCAAAAGAGCGTCATTAGCGGTAATACTTGTTGAATTAAAAAAATAATTTTGTTGTTTTTTGTGGATTGACTTTTGGCGAAAAGTTACATATAATTGTAGTTGGGTACAGCGATGATTTATACTTTCAGCAATCAATTTTTTTTCAGTTGCTATCGGCGTCAAGTTAAAAGGCACGGTCAGACGTGGCCTGGAACTTATTTCAAAATTCATGCCCATATTATAAATCGGAAATCGCGATTTGTCAAGTCTTTTTTCCGAATTTTTCGCCAATATCTTTTTGAAGATGAAATGGGCGATTTGCTGGGGTGTTTGAAATTGCCTGGATTTTGTGCTATTATTTGCATGGAGGGCACATGATTAATGCGTTTCCGGTTATATCATCATTGACGGCCCCGGTTTTTGGCCGGGGTTTCGCATCGGTTAAGGACAGGTGACTATATAATGAAGAGACAGGTGAATTTCCCGGCAATAGGGCAGCGGCAATTGAACCAAAAGGAGAAAGAAAAGAATCCAGGCAAGCGCAGCAGTCATAATGAGAATAAATCAAAAAATAAAAAGGAGAACAACCATGAATAAAAAAGTAAAAACCTTGATGTTAAGATGTTTCGTTGTTCTGTTTATAACTTGTTTTTGTACCCAGTTATCATTAGCCAGGATATGGCAAAATTGGAGAGATTGTATAAACAGCAATGATTGTACCGAAGATAGTTCTACGTCGCTACTTGGAACATATATCTTAGAGAGTGCCGGGTATTTCTTGAAATCTAACGCCGCTTACCAGGAATTTTTGTATTGCGTAGAAATGTCTGAAAGCAAAGGAATAGAATCCGCGGATTTCAAGAATGCCCTTTACAATGCCATCGATAATATGAAAAAATCAAATGCAGCCTATTCCAATCTTAAGACTGCCTCAGAAAAGATTCCTTATAACCAGGAGATGATCGACCAATTGATGAAATTTGATTACGACGGATTCCGAATCAAAAATGGATTGAATGAACCCATCTTTGAGAAATTAAGGGCATTTCTTAGCAAGGGAGATATTGCCGGGTTCGATGCGGCTGTCATTGCCAATATGGATGCCATATTAAGCAGACTCTATGAGCTAAAGGTTTCTGTAGATAAAGGTATGGTACCGGAGATAGCGCTTATCTGGAGGACCAGCCAGGCGTATACCGAAGCCCAACTATTTGGCCAATACATGTCGGAAGTATTTAGCGATATCCTGTTCTAAGGATGAATAAAAAAAAATAAATCTAAAAAGGATATTAAAATGAATAAACAAATTAAAAAATATTTTGTAACAGTAATAATGGTGTTATTTATCTTTTGTATCTGTAGCCCATTCTCATATGCCCTTGTTGCAGCTAATTGGCGGGAATGTCTTAATGGGCCGGGTTGTACCTGCACACTTACACTCGATATTACCAAGAGTACGATACCAACACTGAAAAGCCACATCATATTGAGCGCCGGGTATTCATTTGATTCATATGCCAATTACCAGGCGTTTTTAAGCCGGGTGGAAATGGCCGATATTAACGGCGTCGATTATAAGGAATTGAGAGCTATCCTTTACAGCGCCATCGATCATATGGAAAAAGCAAGGGCAGAATACGAGAACGTCAAACTTGTTGCGGCAAAGACAGCGTATAACCAGGAGATGATCGATAAGTTAATGAAATTTGATTATGAGGGTTTTCGCATCCAATACGGCCTTAATGAACCTATCTTTGAAAGAGTAAAGTCCCTGTTGGTTAATGGCGATATTCCCGGCCTTGATGATAGCGTGATTGCTAATATGGATGCTGTTTTAAAACAACTGTATACTGCCAGAGCCCTTGTGGATAAAGATTCAGTGCCGGATGTGTCTATTTTGTGGCGCATTAACCAGTCTTATTTTGAGGCGCAGCTTTTCGGACAGTATCTGTCTGAAATCCTGAAAGCCAATCTATAAGAGAAAATGAAGAAAAAAAATAAATTTAAAAAGGAGAACAACGATGAGAAATAAAAGTAAAAAGGTGATGTTTCAAGCGATAATTGGGCTGGTATTGGTTTTTTCGATATCGACCTGTGGGTATTCGGCTCTAGGTTATAATTGGCGAGAATGTCTCGCTGCCCCGGGTTGTACCTGTACACTTACGCTTACTATTACGAAGAGTACGACTGCGACACTAAGAACATACATTATAGAGAGCGCCGGGTATTCCTTTGATTCATATGCCGCTTATCAATCGTTTTTAAGCCGGGTGGAAATGGCGGACATTAACGGCGTCGATTATAAGGAATTGAGAGCTATCTTTTATAGCGCCATCGATCATATGGAAAAAGCAAGAGCAGCATACGAGAACGTCAAACTTGCCGCGGCGAAGACAGCATATAACCAGGAGTTGATCGATAAGTTAATGAAATTTGATTACGAAGGATTTCGAAACCAGTATGGCCTTAATGAACCTATCTTTGAAAGAGTGAAGTCCCTGTTGATTAATGGCGATATTCCCGGGCTTGATGACATTGTGATTGCAAATATGGACGCTGTACTAAAGCAACTATATACTGTTAAAGCCATTGTAGACAAAGATTCACTGCCGGATGTGTCTATTTTGTGGCGCATTAACCAGTCCTATTTTGAAGCGCAGCTATTCGGACAATACTTGTCTGAAATCCTGAAAGCCAATTTATAAAATAAGGATGCAGCGTTGACAGATGATTGATACTTTAAAAAATGCCGGGTTTCAGGTTGAGGCCGTGTGGGGAAGAAGGTCTTATTTCTTTTCGGCCTTTACCTTTACCCTGGTCTGTAATTGTTACGATGAGTATAGTACAATTGATAAAACGATTTGACTGTGAGGAGGTTTACCATGATAAATTGTTTCTTAGCGGTTTTCAAATTTGAAGGCAAACGATTACTCGATCGTAAGCCATTGATTATCCTATTGATGCTCCTGGTGTTTGTCCTTGGTTTTTTCCTGTATAATCTTTCCGAATATAAAGGCACACAGGAACAAAAGAGGATATTCCAGGATTTTGAGAAAAAAAAGGTGGAGCAATATCTCAATTACAGATACTATGGTGCGCGTGGATTCCGAATTTTTTTCCATCATGATCCGATATCAATTTTTTTCAGTAATTCAGTGCCTATCCCTGATATGAATGCTTTCGCAGATAATACTGAACAATTGGATTTCTATAGGTCAATTAATATTAAGACGCTTTTTGAATTAAGGAAAAACTGGTTTACGGATTATTCAGGTATTCTTTTTATAATCGGCACCCTATTGATTCTATTTTACGGCTATCAGGCCCTAAAGAGTTCTGAAAATCACCGATTGCCCAGCTCTATTACCGGCCATAAAAATTTTTTTTGGGCAGTCTTTTTTGCCAGGGGGTTGTGGCTATTATTGTTTCTTATTGTTTTCCTGGCCTGTTTAATCCTCCTGGCCGCAATTTTCGGGATCATGATTGCCATCGATCAATATCTATTGATCTTCCTCCTGGTGAGCTATGGGCTGATAATGACGACTTTTTCAGTAGGCTTTTTTTGTGGAACCTTGAAGTCGGCTGCAACCGGTATTGCTGTTGCTTTGATAATCTGGATGGTACTCACATTTTTTATCCCAACGGTTCATAACATAGTTATCGCCGGCAATGCCAATACAATGATTCCCGCTTATCAGTTTGAAATGGATAAATTGATTATCTATATGGATTGGGAGAGGACAATGAGAGAGAAAGAAGGGACAGTGAAGCCTGGTGAAAAACCATCTGAAAGTTTTAAGAAAAGGATGCTTGAATATAAAGAGAATGAACTCAAAAAGCTCCAGGACATGGAAGAAGAACAGATCGCTCAACTTAAGCGCACTAAAAAATTTTATCAGTTTCTAGCAAGTTTCTTCCCCACCACCTTTTATCAATCTGTCAACAATGAGATCAGCAGCCGCGGGTATGAGAACCAGGTGGATTTCTGCAAATATGCCCTGGGAGAAAAGCTTAAATTCATCGGAATCGTAATTGAGAAAGAATATTTTTCCAATTATTCAAAGGTAGAGCAATTCAACGCGGGTAATGCCAATGTGTACAAGGCGACACCGAAACTGCCTGAGTTTTTCCTCCTGGGTATCCTCTTCAATCTCTTGTGGATCGCCGCTTTTGTCATCCCTGCCTATTACGGCTATAAAAAAAGACTGGCTGAACTGCCGGAACATAAAAAAACGGCCAAAACACTCCAGGACGTCGAATTACAGCGCGGGACATTTAAATCATGGCGAGTCATCGGCGGCCTTTTTTACCTGCAAATGTACAACCTGCTGTCCGGTAATATCGCCGAATTTATGAAAAAAAGATATACTTTCCAGGTTTCTCTCGACGGCCAGGTGCTGAATACGGCCGCTAAAAAACAAAACTTCATCGCCCTCAGCCACCCGTCGGAAATGCCTGAAAACTTAAAAGTAAACGCTTATACCCGGCTAATAATGGATTTATCGGGAGTTGACAAAGAAAAAAGAAAAGAGATCGAAGCCCGCTTTTCCCTGGCATCTTTCCGGGGTAAACGTTTCAACCAACTGGATATGGATGAACTTGGCCAGGTTTTCCTTGCCATACTGGACATGAAACCATTTGATATCTATTTGCTGAACGATGTTTCCCGGGATATGTCATTTGAATTTTGCCTGGCCCTTAAGAAAAAGATGGATGAACTCAAGGACTCCGGGTCATTGGTGCTCTTCCTGTACAGCAGCACAGACAACTTGCTGACCAGGAGCGCAAATTCCACGAAATATTTTGTTGAGTCAAACCACTGGTATAACATGGTGGAAAGCAGCAAAGACCTTAAAGATGATGAAACCGATGGGCATTAACCATGGGCAACTATATAATGAAACGAGAGACCGTAACCGATGTGGGCCAGAGGATCAAAGAGGCGCGCCTTAGTTTGCGGTTACAGCAAAAGGAGATGGCCGCGGCGCTGCAAATGGCGCCCAGTTACCTTTCGGAAATAGAAGCCGGCAAGGCCAATCCCGGCCCGGAATTTTTTCTAAAACTGGCATATGAATACAATGTGAACCCGAATTACCTGTTCCTGGGCGTTGGGGGAATGTTTTTAGACCAGGACCTCAAGATACATGAAGAGGAATTCAACCTGGTGGGTGGGGATATCGATTCGCTGGAAAAGCTATTCTGGGTGATTCATCATTCCCCTTATTTCAGGAACGCGCTTCTTTCATATGCGTCCCGGATGTTCCTTGAAAACGAAGCTGTCATTATAAAGAGCATTCAACAAAATAAACCCAGGAAAGAGATGAAAAACGAATAAACCGATCGACATCGTATTGGCTAAATCGTTAAGAAGGACTTTACTTTTAACGAATTTTGAGTATAATCAGAATATCAAATAATCCGGATTGCCGGTGACTATAAAGACAAGGATTAACACATGGGCAGCTATATAATGAAACGTGAGACCGTAACCGATGTGGGCCAAAGGATCAAGGACGTGCGCCTAAATTTGCGGCTGCAGCAAAAGGAGATGGCCGCGGCGCTGCAAATGGCGCCCAGTTACCTTTCGGAAATCGAAGCAGGTAAAGCCAATCCCGGGCCTGAATTTTTTTTAAAACTGGCATATGAATACAATGTGAACCCGAATTACCTGTTCCTGGGCGTCGGGGGAATGTTCTTAGACCAGGACCTCAATATCCATGAAGAGGAATTCGACCTGGTGGGGGGCGATATCGATTCGCTGGAAAAGCTATTCTGGGTGATTCATCATTCCCCTTATTTCAGGAACGCGCTTCTTTCATATGCGTCCCGGATGTTCCTTGAAAACGAAGCTATCATTATAAAGAGCATTCAACAAAATAAACCCGGGAAAGAATAAATCCCGATTCAAACTCACTTAATCTTTCACGGATTAATCTTGCACCACAAAAAATAAAAAAAAAATTTTTTTCTTTACATTCAAATCGCCATATGGTATAGTGTAATTTCCTTATGGTGAAACTATGATTTATTTAGGCGATGAATTCGGTGATATTTGGTTTCGATATACAGTCAATGCGATGGCCAGTGCTCGCATTATCGTCATCCTATCAAATCAAAATGGGGATTGGGCTGAATCGGATACGGCCCCTGCGCGATCAATCCCGGCGTTAACACTGTTAAAAGCGAGTTTTGAGAGGTCAATCCCTGTAAAAAGCGGCGCAACCTTTGGGAAGAGTTCCGCAACCCCTGGCACAAGTTCCGCAAGCCATGGCACAAATACCGCAACGCTGCTAACAAGTTCCGCAACCCTGTTTACAAGTTCCGCAACCCTGTTTACAAGTTCCGCAACCTTGTTTACAAGTTCCGCAACCCTGTTTACAAGTTCCGCAACCCTGTTTACAAGTTCCGCAACCCTGTTTACAAGTTCCGCAACCCTGTTTACAAGTTCCGCAACCGTGTTTACAAGTTCCGCAACCTTGTTTACAAGTTCCGCAAGCGTTTTCTACCTCTGCAACCCCAGCAGCGTTAATAATCAAGGTTTTTCAAAAATGCATAATATAAATAAAATACGAATAAAAGGAGAACAAACATGTATGTATCGCCAAAAAGAATCATAACATTGATTGGAGATAGTTTGGTCGGATTTAACAACGCCAAAGATAACGAGATTATCTTAAGCCAGATCATCGAAAAGGGCTATGACAGCGAAAAAATGGATGTATTACTGGCAAACAATACCAGAGCGGATCAAAAATTTCATGAATTCGAAGTAAAACATGGCGAACGTATCCAGGCAACCCTGGATTTGGAGGCAAAACTCACCGAAGAAATGAATAATTACGCTAATGACCGTAAGCTAGCCTTCCATATCTTTGGAAGTGAAGCAGACATAGCCATACGTAACCAGTTGGGCATCGATATGACCCTTAAAAAAAGTTTCAATGGTTTCATCGAACAAGCCCAACAGTTTTATGAGACTATTTTGAAGAAGAAAGAGATATTGGCGCGCTTTGATGAGTTTGCGCTGACCGCTGAAAAAATACAAGAAAGATTAAATGGTCTTAAGGCATTGCGGGTTTTAAACGATATCCAGGAAAACAAGAAAGGTGAAGCAGCTATTGCCAAAAAGGAGCGGGATGATACATATCAAGAACTTAGAATTGCCTGGAGTAAGTTTAAAACCGTTTGCCTTATCAAGTTTGAAAAGAATCAAGAGTACCTGAAGATGTTAAATATCAGGCCGCCGGCGGTCAGAACCAAAACAGGTACAACAAGTAATGGTTCCACTACCACGGCAAAAGTTGAAATGCCGGCCGATATGGAGTAACAGTGGTTACAGTTTAGAAGTTAAGTGAGATTAAGCGGTGGGCAGCCGGGAAATTTCCCGGCTGCCCATATTTATAAGAATGAGAGAGGCCATTTCACAATCCTTTCTGCTTTGTCAAATATTATCAAAACCTTGCTTGTTCAAAAAATGGGGGGTTACAAGAAAAAAACAGGGCAGGTAGGGGTTTACTTAAATAAAATCACTGGGCAATCAATAGCTATCAAGGCTTTCCACGTATTGATAATACCGGGGCGGGGCGTCTTTGACAATAACTCCCAGCTCGTGAAGGCTCTGGAGCGAGGTTTTTCGCCGGAACCACTGGACAACCCCCATAACCGTTATCTCCTCGCCAAGGGCTTCAAAGCATATATCGATTTTCCTGTTTTCCGGCAACAGGGCTGTGGATACCTGTAAGCCTTCATTGGATACGTTGTTCATAACCCCCATTTTACCGCCAACCCGGGCTAGTTGATGAATCTTTATTCTCTTTTTCCTACGTTTATCCATCGTCTTCCTTCTCCTAAGTTTTTCCTTCTCCTAAGTTATAACTCTTAGCATAGAAATATATTATATAATTCTCCAGGCAAAATTTCAATAAAAAAAATTAAAAAATGATTTTTTTCAGCTTTTCTTGTGTTTCGCGGGCATTTTCCCCGGTATTTCTTGACATTAACCGTCAATGGGTTATAATAGGACTTAAAAGAAAAAGGAGATAATCATGATTAGACCTCACGGTTCCGACCGTTTAAAGCCTTTATACGTAATGGATGACAAACAGCGCAGGGAGTTAGAGAAAGAAGCCCTGGGCCTCCCTTCGGTAATTATCAGTTCCGCGGCGGCAGCCAATGCGGTTATGTTGGGCAGCGGGTATTTCACCCCCCTTCCCGGTTATATGAATTTGAAAGACACTCTCCGGGTGGCGGAAAACATGCACACGGACGCCGGCCTTTTCTGGCCCATCCCCATTGTGAACATCTTGAAAGATACCTCCGCTATTGCCAAAGCCAAGCGAATCGCCCTGCGCGATCCCAATGTGGAAGGCAACCCGGTCCTGGCCATCCAGGAAGTAGAAGCCATCGAAAAAATAACCGATGAACAGATTCACCTGATCGTGGAAAAGGTTTTTCGCACCACCGACCCTGCCCATCCCGGGGCAGCGACTTTTACTTCCCTGGGGAATTACGTGGTTTCCGGGCCCATACAAGTATTGAATTTTTCTTATTTTGAGACCGAGTTCCCCGAGACGTTCCGTACGGCTTACCGGATACGGGAAGAAATGTCGAAGCTGGGTTGGGAAAAAGTAGTGGCTTTCCAGACGCGCAATCCCATGCACCGCGCGCACGAGGAGTTGTGTAAGATGGCCAAAGAAGCTACGGGCGCGGATGGAATCCTGATCCATATGCTGCTGGGGAAATTGAAAGAAGGCGATATCCCCGCGGATGTGCGGGACGCTTCCATTCGGAAGATGGTGGAGCTTTATTTCCCGGCCGATACGGTTTTGATAACCGGGTATGGGTTTGACATGCTTTATGCCGGTCCCAGGGAAGCGGTGCTTCATGCAATTTTCCGCCAGAACAGCGGGTGTACGCATTTGATCGTGGGCCGGGACCATGCCGGGGTGGGTAATTATTATGGTCCTTTCGACGCCCAGGTTATTTTCGATAAAGAGGTTCCTAAGGGATCGTTGGAGATCGAGATATTCAAGGCGGATCACACTGCCTGGTCTAAGAAGTTAAATAAGGTGGTTATGATGGGCCAGGTGGAGAATCACACCAAGGATGATTTTGTGATGTTGTCCGGCACCAAGGTGCGGGAGATGCTTTCCAAGGGAGAGCCGCTGCCTGTAGAGTTTGCGCGTCCGGAAGTGGCGGAAATTCTCGGTCACTATTATCGTTCCCAGGTTTGATATTTAAATTGTAGGGAACAGGCACTGCCTGTTCCCTACTTATTTTGTTACAGTTATTAGGCGTTCAAAATTCTCATTAACGCAACGGTTTAATTCTTCCACGGGAACCCCTTTTATTTCAGCCACCTTTTCCGCTGTATAACGCACCAATAACGGCGTATTGGGACTCCCCCGGAAAGGCTCCGGCGCTAAATAAGGCGAATCCGTTTCAGTAAACAACCGGTCCAACGGGACCTCCCTCACAATGTCCCTCAAGTAATCCGTTTTCTTCTGCCTGAAAGTCACAATACCGGAAAAAGAAAGATAAAACCCCCGTTTCACTATTTCCCGCGCGTCTTCCATATTTCCCGTGTAACAGTGAAACACCACCGGGAAATGGAACCCGGCTTCTTCAAGAGTTTTCAACACCAATGCTTCCGCTTCCCGCGAATGGATCACCAGGGGCATTTGCAGTTCTTGTGCAATGGCGATTTGCCGTTTAAATACCTTTAATTGGTTCTCCGGGGTAGAGAGGTTGTAATGGAAATCAAGTCCCGCTTCACCTACGGCGACGGCCCCGCTTTCCGGGATAAAGCAAAGGATATTTTTTTCGATGGCCGGGGTATAGCGGTCTGCGCTGTGCGGATGAGCGCCGGCCGTGCAATAGATATTTTTATGATAGGAAAGAATTTCCCGTGTTTTTGCAAAGGAGTTTTCTTCATAAGGGTCGGCCGCGGTGACCAACCTGGAAAAACCCGAATTAAAGAATTCCGCGGCAATCTCTTCCCGGTTATGGTCGAAAGCTATCATATCCAGGTGACAGTGAAAATCCATAAAGTTCATTTTCTATTTAACCTCGTTCTTTTAATTTAGAATCCGTAGGATACATCATACCACATCATGGCGATCCTTTCTACAATCTTATAATGTAGGGGCGGATTCTAAATCCGCCCTTTTATTTGACGAAAATACGGGGGTACGGGATATTATTATTTGGGGCAGGTTTGGAACCTGCCCCTACTTGTGAAAATTTTTTTTTAATATTATAATAGGGCGGATAAGGAGATACCAATGAAAAAAATAATGATCGTCCTACTGCTGGTCTTATTGGCGGTTCCTTTCCTGGCCGCGGACCGAAAGGGAGAGGAAACGCTTAAAACGATTTACCGGCTCTATGGGCTGCAGAAATACGATGAGGCCCTGCCGATGATTGAAAAGGCAATGAAAGATTTCGGTATCACCCAGGAACTCCTGAAATTAAAATACAAAATCCTGCTGAACCGGGAAAAATACGAAGAGGCATTGACGTTTATCGACGGGGAAATAAAACGGTCCGGGGAAACAGAGGCCCTGCTGGCCGCCAGGTTCGACCTCCTGTTCCGCTGGGGCAAATTGAAAGAGGCCCTGGAAACGGCCCGGAAAAAGGATAGTATCACCAAACTGAAATCCCCCTGGGACGCCATTAACATCATGCATGTGTACATGAGAATGGGCAGTAAACAGGATGCGCTGGATTGGCTGCAAGAGGCGGTGAGCCGGGGATTCATCAGTTACCGCATCCTGGCCGATAAAAAATACGAATTACTGGCGAAAGAAAACCGGTTTTACGAAATCATCGAGACTATCAAAGTGGCCGTCGGCCTGGGACACCCGGCCAGGAGTTTTTCCGTAAAGACGCTGAACGGCGAAGACTTTACCCTGTTCAAACAAAAAGGAAAAGTAGTGCTGCTGGATTTCTGGGCCACCTGGTGCGATTCCTGCCGGGAAGAAATGCCGGGCTTGCAGAAAATCCATGGGGAATTCAAGGATAAAGGTCTGGAAATGATCGGCATTAGCCTCGATTCCAGTGAAGAGAAATTAAAGGAGTATATAAAGCAAAACAACCTGGGATGGAAGATGTCTTGCAGCGGCCAAGCCTGGAACGATCCCACGGTGGTACGCTATGGAGTCAATTCGATTCCTTCCCTCTGGTTGATCGATAAGAAAGGATTTTTACGCTCTTTTGATCTTAAAGGAAATGAACTGAGTCAGACCATCGCCGCACTCCTGGCAGAACAGTAAAAGTTCGATACTATTTGGGTATTTCGCTTCCCCTTCCGCCGGTGAGGTTAAGTTCGATAGAGCCGGTGACGGAAGCGCCGTCGCTGTCCGATACTTCAAAGGCGATTTGGATAGAACTGGGAATAGCCGGGACAGCGGACTCCATTTCCGGCGCTGGTTCCGGCTTGCGTCTATCCGATGAAGAAGCTTCTTCATCTTCCGGCCGGGGCGCGGGCTCGTCCTGGCCCTGGGGGTCAGCCGGCGCTTCATCGATATACCATCTAATCACCCCGGTATTGCGGTCGATGACAATGCCCCGGTCCAGCGGCTCCAGCAGCCGGTAAGTAAGGGGATCGCCATCAGGGTCTTCCGCGCGAATGGTATAGCGAAATGCCCCGGGGATGTCAAAAGGCGGTACAGGCATAAGATTCAAAAAAGGCGGCGAGTTCCCGATGTTTACTTCGTCGCTGTCGGTGGGTTCGGCTGCGATTGATCCCCTGACCGCCTTTACCCGACAGTACACGGCATCGCCTTTTTTTAAATATTTTCTATCCAGCACATTATTCCGAACATCACGAACGGTTTCACCATTGACATACCATTGGTAAGAATATTTTACGAACTTCATGTCGGGATGTTTCAAGACCGGTTGGGCATAGATGAAATCCTGGGAAGTGGGGGCGCCGGGGGCCAGTTGAACCTCGGTCATTTCCGGCTTTGTCGGCAGCGGCGGCCGCTCTTTGACCAAAATCTCAATCTCACCCCCCGCTGTTTTTATAACCCTGTCTCTATCTTTGGGCCAAAAAAAAATCGCCGCCAGTATAAGCATTACCAGGATAATCCCGGTCACAGCGATAATTGTATTTCTTCTCCGCGACGTCTTCTTCAACGTAAATTTAAAATTTCTTGCTTTTTCCTGCATGGTTTATCCTTGTTTAACGCTTAACCGGTCGTCTAAAAAATCTCATGGAGACGATTTTTTTGGCAATCCCGCCGTCCCCGTCATCCGCCGTGATGGTAAATTTAAAAGAGTCGGGGAGATTCTCGCCCAGGGTACAGGTAACCTCGCCGCTGGCAGCATCAATTTGCGCATCCACCAGGGGTATCGGCGCCGCTTCGTCGCCCGGATTTTCGTTGTCCATTTCCAGGGAGAAAGTAAATTGATCATTGTCCGCATCTTTGGCTTTGACGATGAATTTATAGGTCCCGGCCCCCTTGACCTCCGGCAGGATGACTTCTTCGATTTCCGGTGGAGAATTTAAAACGATATACATACCGGTGCGTTTTTTGGCAACCAATTGTTCATTTTCATAAAGCAGCACATCGGCAAACAAGAAGTCGTGTTTTTTAAAGGTATTGGGCGGCAATGTTGCTTCTCTTGTTTCTTCCAGGGGTTTTGTGTTTTTCCAGAAGACATAGGTAAGATATTGATTATCCTCCAGCGGTGCGGCGGTTTCCACTTCGATGGCGGTGGTGGAATCCACCCGGATTTTTTGTGGGCTCATAGAAACTTTTTTCAGTATGCCACCGGCTTTGACCGCTTGTTCACTGTCCACCGGTTCCCCTTCCATTTGATTGATTGCATCGCCGGGTTCATTTTCCTTGTTAAGGGTTGTTTTGGACCTATCGTATTTTTTTATATCCGAGGTATCGGTGGGGTCGGATTCGCCGCCGCCGCAGGCAACGGAAACCAACCCCACCAGTCCGACCGCCAGGATAAGGAGCAGCAGCGGCTGTAATTTTTTCATGAAATGAAACTTGGGCATTATTTCTTTTTCTCCAACCAGAACACAACACGGCCGGGATATTCCAGGGTCATGCTGTGGGTGCCCAGGTTACTATCTTCGCCCGAATCGCCGCCGGGGACGGAAGCCACCTGGCCGTCTGTTCCTTCATACATGATGTATTCTTTACCGCTGTATATACCGCCGCCGGCGATACGTCCCGTGCGATTGGTCCCGGCGATGTCATCGCCCACGCCACAGCCGAGATTCAATTGGTAAAGGGTCATTGTTCCTTCAGACGGTACGTCGCAAGGATTGGTCCGGTTCTTGATCACGGTAACCGGGGGCTGATACGTATTGAAATATATCTGGGGATTAAAGTTCGCGTCCGGGAGCACCACGATATCGGGATCGAAAAGTTTTTCCCCGTTATCGGGGAAGGTGAAATACCAACCATTGGCTTCGGTATTTAGCGTTGTTTCAGCCATGGAGTCCTTATTGACGCCGGTCCAGAGCGAACTGATATCTTGCAGGTGGGAGGTTTCATCCACGCCGGTAGTGACCACGTTATCGATTTTATGTAAAAGGGTTCCATTATCTTTAAAGAGTATAAAGTTACCCTTGGTAGTATTTGTCCTGGGCCGGTCGCGGTCGCCGGTTCCAAAACACACCCAGGGCGTATAACACCTGTCATACATCACTGCGGGTGCAAGATAAATGGGATTGTAGGTACGGGAAACCACTCGTTCGCCGACCTGGAAAGTACCGGAGGTAATGGTTACAGTAATGGTTTTTTGATTTAAGTCCACGATATACCCCGTGGCGTAAGAAGTAATACCCTTGATGCCGTCGCCTATGGCAAAACCGGAAGTGGCAGCGCTTGACCCCAGGAGAAGATCATAATCGCCCGTTGCGGTAGGGGTAATAGTGGAAATCGTGTTGGATGCTTTGTCTACGATCTCGGTTTTAAACAAGATGGATGTTTGCCACTGCAAGGGATCGGGATTGGCGATATCTATTTTGAAGAAATGACCGCCCTTATTACCGAAATAGAGGGTGTCGATCATCCCGTTACTATCTTTATCCACAGCAGTCAGGGCGGAAGGAATGGGAAAATTGAATACATCTTCTTTGGTCAAGAGCTTGTTTTCGCCGCTTTCAGCGGTTCTTAATATCCCTTCCGCGGGCGCCGAGCCGGTATAAGTAATGGAGGGGTCATAGCCCAACATCCAGAGAAGTTCGCCGGTACCGGCATCCACCATAAATATGGCTTTCCCTTTTTTATCTGTGGAATTTTCGCTGTTAAAGCCGAAGCCGCCGGTAAAAAATACCACCCATTTTTGAATGATTTCATCGGGGGCGTCGGGATTATTTATCATGACCCTGACGACGTTCGGTTCTCCCCAACTCTCGCCGCTCCAGGAGTTATCCTTAAACTTCCAGAGCACTGTGGGTTCACTGTCCACACTGGAAATATCCAGGGCGTAATAAGCGTTCCCACCCGCGCGGAGACCGAAACAAAGTATAGTGGACCAGGTGTTCCGCCCTTCCTTTTCAAAATAAACATCTTCGGGCGTGATACGGCCGTCTACGGTATAGGTGTGTGTTGGGGGTACATCTATAACAATCTTTTTCAAGGAGGGCAATATCTCATCCGGGAGAAAGCCCCAGATTTCTTTCCCGGCATTGACGCCGCCGGCGTAGAACATATGCATGATCCCGTCATTAGTGCCGGCATAAAGGACTTTAGTCCGGTTCTCGTGGGCCTCATAAAAGGTGGCAAATGTTTCATCGCTGGCGCCGGGGGGATCGATATTGGGCAGGTATTTTTTGCCGGCCGGCGGCGGGCCTACGAAGCTAACATCCGAATGGAATATATCCCGCAGTTTGGGCAGTGTGATGGAGTTTATGATCTGTGTTGCCTGTTCTGTTTTGGTTGCATCATCCATCGTGGTTAAACCAAAAAGGTGTTTGAGGACGCCTACATTGGAAATATTAAAAGCAATATTTGTGGTAAGAGCGGTAGATGAACTGGTATAGAGATTCCTGTCGTCGGGCATCTTATCCGCCGCGTCCCATTCATGACCGATGTCGAGATAGACCCACCGCTGGCACTCCAGTCCATTACTGGCCGAAACACACTGCTCTTGCGTGTTGTAAACATACTCCTCCGGGCCCACTTCGCCGTTGCCGTCGCCATCGAAACCCCACAGGTCCAGCAACTTAAAGGCCAGCAAGTGGCCTTCCCAGAGGGAGGTGGCCCGGGAGGGCATGAAATACCCGACGTAAGAGTAAGTCAGTTCATCATTCGTGGCCGTGGTGCTCTTTTTGGGGGCGGTGATAGAGGAGAAGGCGTAATTTCTCAGGTTAATGCTGGTGATAACCAACTGGAATGCATTGACCAGTTCATCGAAATTGTTGGCGGTATAATAGCCGCCGTCGCCATTGATGGCCGTCTGCTGCAGCATGTTGTTGTCGGCGGTAAAGCCGATAACGTAGGTGAAAATGTTCTGATCCCCGGGCCAGCCTGTCGATGAATCGGTTCCCCAAAAGCTGTCCGGGAACATGTCCTGGTGGCGGAGAAAATAGGCCACATCATCCAGGTAATCGGTCCCCCCACCATCATTTAGCCTGAGCCAACAGGTATAATTGGGACAATAGGTACTATTAGTGTTGTAATTAGTAGGTATACCGGAGGAAGCGTCATTGTTATCGGGGTCGCCCCAGCCGTTGGTGGCCCAATTTCCAGTTCCATAGAGTTTGGTGTTATCTTTTTTGACCGGCCGGGTCTTAAAAATACTGCCGTTGTATTTGGCGCCGTCAAAACCGTCTTTGGTGGATTCCCCATCGGTCATAATCACCACGTAGTTGTTCTGACACCAATAATCCACCGGGACTGTCGAAGCGGATATACTATGGTTCACCGTACCCTTTTCGATTTCATAATCCACCGGCCAGTAACTCTTGCTGGTGGGACCGGGTTTGATATAAAACCAGATATCGGTCATTGCTTCGGCCAGGGGGGTCCAGGCGGTTGCGGCGATACCCCAAACATTGTTTTTGTATGACACCAATTCGCTGGACTCATCGCTCATATCGTTAAGACCCTGCTTCAGCGTCCCCCCATTATCGTAATCGAAATTAAACAATCCCAGTTTCACCGTATCATTGGCGTCTCCTGTCACCTTACAAACGACTTCCCGGGCGGTCTGGATGCGGGTAAAAACTTGTTTGATACGGGGGTTGGAACCTCCCAGGTCATTATTGCCCGGGGTGGCGCAATTGGAAAGCGCCGTTGCCGGCGTCTTGGTCACATCGAAAGTGCCATAGGTGGAGAAATGGGAAACCACTGTTCGCATGGTATCCGTGGCCGTGAAATACAACCAATTGATATAATTTTTAGGGTAACGAACGATCTGGCTGTTGTCCGTAGTCCCGTAGAGTTTCACTAATTCAGCTTTCCAGGTTTTCCCGGTAGGGCACTTTTGAAAATGGCCGCCGTTTACCGTGATGGGGCCGCCCTTGATATTGGAAAGCGTAAACCACGGGTTGTTGCCGGCGTCGGTGTATTTTGCCGTGATGGTGGCCATGGCGTCGTTGTAGGGGGACGCGGTATCGCAGAATATGACGGTATCCCCTACATAAAACCACTGCGAATTACTGCCGGCCTGGTAATTAACGCCGCTGCCGGCGTAACAACCGGTCCAAAAATTCTTGCCGTCATTGTTCACGTTTTCCAATTGCGACGTCGAGAATTCCCTGGCGCTGGTCGTGCTCACGACCCAGCGGGCATGCCACTCGGTCTGAGACATATAATTAATGCCGCCGGAATCGCCGCCGAAACCGTCCACAGAGCCGGAATACACTATATTGGTATTATACCCGTTGTCGGCCAGCGTCTCCGGGTCGTTATCCGGGCCATTTTTCGGGTAGAAAATAATGTTATTCATGGAACCGGAATTGTCCATCAGTATTACCACATTGGGTTTTACGAGGGTCGTCGCCCCGGCATTGCCCATGAATAATTCTTTATCATCCGGCTCTACATTAAAACCGGCGACCAATAAAATTAATACAACTATTATAAGCTTGAGAGCTTGTTTTGTTTTCATGTTCACCTCTTAGACATCGTGTCTCACATCTCGTACCTTATTCCTGGATTAATTGTACCCGGTTTCTATAATGGAGTAAATCCCGGCGTCGATTTCCGCATAGCCGTTTCGGTTCCCCATCGCAGCACTAGCCGTGACGGTTACTTTCCAAATTACCGGGTCGACTCCCGCCGATATCCCCCGGAGCGGGGGCGGATCAAAGCCTTTGAATCGATTAAGAAACTGTGGTGTATTCTCTTCCCAATCTTTAAGGCTGCCGATGATATAAGCCCGCGAAGTGCCGACTTTAATATCCCCGAAGGTATCGCTCACCCCGGTTTCGTATTTGGATTTGATTATGTTGCCCGCAGTCGAGGGGTCCTGGTGGATTAAATTGCGTATTTCCTCAACCCCCTGGACCGCCGCGTAATAAGCGTTCTTATTGAGTTGGAAATTCTGGGTGGTTTGCAGCTCGGTTGTTCCCACGGTCAGCAGTCCTATCATCAACAGGGATAGGATCAACACCGAAATAAGCGTTAAAACCAGGATACTTCCATTTTCTTTTGCCATGGTTATGCTCCTATAATTGTATATTAAAATTCCTGGGTTCGATTTGCAGCGATAATATCTTAAAACCGTATCTCCCCGGGTCCAAATTATACTCTGCCGAGTCGCCGAGGGGCGGGATTTTATGATTGAATGTGCCTTTGTCATATTTCCCCTGGACCCCGTATTCATCAGTGATCGTGACAAAAGTGATATCGAATTGTTTCAGGGCCTTGGTGCGGATATCGGTCAGCAAATTCTCAAGAACATTACTGGAAGAATCGGCCGGGCCAAAATAAAAATGATCGGGATCGACAGCGGTCGTCGGATCAGCAGCGGCAAAATCTTCGTAGGCTATATAGGTAATTTGCATATCCCATATATTTTCCGAAATGACATCCACTACCGCGGTGTTGCTGTTCAATACATCCGCGTCGCCCATGGCATCGGAAACCCGGACAAACTGCCTGAGCGTTCGCCCCATGTAGCCATATATGGGGTGCTCAATTATTCTAAACAAATAGATACTGAAGCTGGAGAGGCGAATAACCGGCGCTTTGGAATCGGCCTTATCCGAACCGGGGAACTGGATGGTGTTTCCTTTCACCGCCTCGGAATCAGTGAAATAATGCTGGCCGCCGCCCGTGCCGGTAGACGTATTTAACAAACCGGAATAGTAAACCGGCTCGGCCCGGGTCGTAATAGTAGTGGCGGTTACGGAATCTACGGCAAATACATAATACCCGGTTGTCCCGATAACAATCCCGATATCGCCGGGCCCCCAATCTTCCGGGTTCATCGAAATAGTTGTGTTATCGGCCGGCTCATCATAATAAACCGGGACAGTCGTACTTTTAACTTGCAACTCCAGGCCGTCGCTGCTAAAAGAGTGTGGAACCGTTAATGTCGTTACCGCTTCGGGATCGCCGGTGGCAATAATAATTCCATCCGGGAACCCGGTATTATTCAGGGGATATATGCCGCAGAAATAGGGCGCATCCCGGAGAAAGTTACCGGAACTGGAAATCGTTAATACGGAACCGGCATTCTTTAACTCCGAGGCAAAATTGGCCGTCAAATACCGGGTTTCCTGCTGCATGCGCAAACGGGAATTTTCAGTGCGGGACGAATCGGCAAAGTGACCCACCATGGTATACACACCCAACAGCACCACCAGGAAAAGACTCGTGGTAATCATCAACTCAAGTAAAGAAAAACCCTTTTCGCTGTTCATTTCCATTTTGATCTTCATAACGCCGCCCTCCTGGCGCCCATGACAATTCTAAAGGCATAGCCGCCCTGACGGGTTCGCCCGTATTCCACCATAACCTGGATAGTGGCGACTTCCCCCAATAAATCTCCCTGCAGCCGGGTAGTCCTTCTAAACTGGTCCATATCCTCCGGGTCATCGTCAAAATACTCGAAAGTATTTCCCCTACTGATAATAAAATCGGACGTAACCTGGGTAGTCCCCGCTGGAACCAACTGCGAGGAATTGAACTTAAGCAGTTCCTCCAGTCTCATCTCGGCCAGTATAAGCGCCGTATTCTTTGAAGCTGTTTTGCGGGTGGCCACTTGCTGCTGCGAAAAACCGCCCAGGATGGTGACGATTACAAAAGCAAGGATGGCCATGGCCACCAACGCTTCTACGATGGTAAAACCTTTTTTATTCTCGTAATGCTCTGTCAATTTGGATTCCTCCCGAAGGATATACCCGGATCGTTTTTTGGAAACCTTTTTCCCCGGGCAAACTGGTTTCCCTGAGAAAAGTGAGCGAAAAAGAAATAGGGGTGGCATCCAGGTTCACCGGGTAAACACGTATAACCCCGGTGGGACTGACAGCAAAGCTGGTGACCCCTGCGAAAAATTGCTTCTCGGGCATGGGTTCCACTTCTTTAAGGACAATGTAGTTTTCCTCCAATGCGGGATTCGCAATCATGCTGTTCAGGATGCGCATGGAATAGGACCGCCCGTTATCATCAAAAACTAGGGCCACGTACTTGTTTTCCCTGGCCGCCAATTGCCTGGCAAAATAAAAATCCGAAACAAACTGGTTAATGGCAGTGGTAAAACTGGCCCGCTCTACCGCGGTCCGTGCGATGCTTAAACTGAGCGCCGCGAATATCCCCAGGATGACAAGGGTAATCATTAATTCCAGGATGGTAAACCCTTTGTTTTTTTTCTTTTTCATTTTTTGACTCCGTGTACTATAAAGCAATTCCCATGCCAAAGAAAACCGCCACTCACCCGGACTACCCGGTTGAATGTGTATCAACCGCCGCAAGTAGTTATTCGCCCTTCGTCGCTCCCAGGGTCCGTTGAAGAGATCGTGTAATATGTATACACCTGTAAATTCTGTTTCATACGCGCATCCGAAATAAAAATAGCCACCAAGGCACCAAGACACCAAGAAACACCAGGAAGGTTTTTTTTTGGATATTTTTTCCCGGTGTGATATAATCACTCCTTAATGAGTAAAATCAAGAAATGTTAAAAATTGTAGGTAAAAAATGAAATTAACCGCCGGGACACGAAGACAACAAAATTTTTTAACAGTAAACCCCTTGGTGTTTCTTGGTGCCTTGGTGCCTTGGTGGCAAAAATTAAGGAGGAAAATATGAAGAAATCGGTTATTATGCTGGCAACCTTAGCGGTAGGGCTTATCTTTACAAATACTTTCGGGTGGGCGCAATACGCATCGGACGATCCGTGCCGGGTGGGAAAATATTCTTTTTCCGTGGGCGTGGGGATGCGGAATTTTTCCGAAAACCTGTATAAAACTGTTTATGGCGACTCGGGTATGTCGTACAACCTGGACCTGGGCGTAAAAGTAGGAAAATCCCTGGAAGCCTTTTTACACACGGATTATTTTAAAAAAGACGGCGAATTAACCTTTACTAAAGAAAAAACCACGCTGAAAATAATCCCCATCGAATTGGGGGCGCGGTATCTCATCGGGATTAGTAAACAATGCAAACCGAAACTGTTTCCCTACCTCGGCGCCGGCGCCGGGTATTATATGGTCAAAGAAGAAAATCCTATCGGGAGTTTCGATAAAAAGAGTTTCGGCTTTTTCGTGGAAGGCGGGCTGCGCTTTTACCCGGCGGGTTCCTTTTTTATCGACGCCAAAATCAAAGACGTTTTCTTAAAAATAAAAAACGACCTGGGCAGGAATATCAACACGGGCGGTTTCACCTACATGGGCGCTATCGGGATTTCGTTTTAAAAACAAGCCGTCGAATTAACACGAAGTTTTTTTGTCCACAGATTACACAGATTTACACAGATTGTTTTTCCTTCGTCTTTTTCTACTGACTACTGACTACTGACTACTGACCAATGACCATTGACCAATGACGAATCCATTTTATTTTCTCACCCTCTCACCTTCTTACCCTCTTAACTTCTATTTTTTCCCGCGCTTCCTGTTTTTTTTCGTCATTCATCATTCATCAATAGGTTTGCTTTCCGAGTTTGCTTATGATAAAATTCTAGCCATGGATATAACGATAAGGAGCTAAGCATGAGAAAATTTTCATCCTATGGGCCGATTATTAACGCTTCGAATTATTACGCCCCCAGGGAAGAACTAATTGAGAAAACATATATCAACTTGATCGGGGAAAACCCCGCCGAAGGCGGCCATTATTTCACTGTCTGGGCCCCCCGCCAAACCGGCAAAACCTGGCTCATGCAGCAAATTTATTTCCGCTTGTTGAAAGACGAACGCTTCGATACCCTGGCGGTCAACCTGGAACGTATGAAAGACGAAAACAATGTGGGAAAAATTCTCGAAATCATTGCCGACAAAATCGGCGAAGGCCTGGGGAAAAAGTTCCCTAAGATTTATACCCAGAACGAATTCCAGGAAATATTTAAAAAAGGTGTATTGAATAAGCCCCCTTATGATGAAACGGTCATTCAATTCTTTGAAACCGGCGAAAAAACCGTTTTCACTTTCGACGACAAGAATCTCAATTATTTATATATGAATGGGATCATTGCCGAGGAAAAAGTCGGCCCTAAGGAATACTATGTTAAGTTTTCCAGTCCGTTTGTACAAAAGCGAATCTTCAATTTTTTTTCCCGGCGGTTTTTCAGTTACCTGGGCCAGTTGATCCATCCCCTGGACGCCATGGAAGACGCCATGGATGAAGAAAATCTTTATCTCCCCAATATCATTAAGCGCTACCAGGCTTATTTAAGCAAAAACCGCGGGGTCTTTTTCAAAGACGTGCCCCGGCGCAAAACCGATTTGAAAATCTATGAAGCCATCTATCATTTTAATATATTTCGTTACCTGTACGATCTCTTGAAAGCCAGGGGAGTGGAAGTGATCCCGCATTTCCCCACGGGCAACGGCAAAATCGACTTGATACTCAAATACCGCGAAAAAATCCATGCGCTGGAATTAAAGAGTTTCAAGGATATGTATGCGTACGAGAAAGGCATTGAGCAGGCTGCGGAATATGGCCGGCAAATGGGTTTAACAGAGGTCGCCTTCCTGGTGTTCGTGGAATTAACCGAAGCAGAGGCGAAACAACTGGAGAAGGAAGTTGTCAAAAACGGCGTCAAGGTGACGGTATTGCCGGTAGCGATTTTATAAACAAAAAGAAGGCCGCGGAACATACCACAATTAGCCGCTAAGAACGCGAAGACACACGAAGAAAAAACAGCCGCCGAATTACACGAATTATCACGAATGATTTTTGTCTTTTTTTCATCATTCATCATTCATCATTCTATATTAAAGTTCGCCCGTCTATTATCTCACCCAAACCTCCCTCAATAATCCATTATCCCGCCGGGGAAAAAGATTATCCTGTAAGGAAAACTTAGTTATCCCGTAAAGATCCTAAAACTTCGGGCCACGAAGTTGAAACTTCGGGACACGAAATTCAATTTTCGGGACGCGAAGTTGACTTTTCCCTGGAACGATAATATAATATTCTCCCAGGAAAAAAATGGAATCAAGGAGGTTCCCATGGCTCTTCTTGTTCACGCTTTAAAAGCTTACGCGCCCCGGTTGAAAATCTCCAGCCGCGCTTCCATGAATCAAGTCGTTAGTTTCATCGCCAGCCGCACCGGCCTCAATCGCGGCACTATTTCAATGGTTCTTTATGAACTCCAGGACACGCTGTTATACTTTCACCTGACCGGCCGCTCGGTTAAACTGGACGGCCTTGGCTGTTTCACTCCCTTCATCGATACGAAAGGTAATATCGATGTCACCAACCGCCTCCCCCCTGAGTTTAAAGCCGCGCTAAACAAAGCCCACGCCTACGAAGGTGAAATCATTAACCGCGATATGATAGGTAAATCTTCACAAGAACTCATCGCCCGCTGGAACAAAGAACACCCGGATAACCCCGTCGAATAATATCTGATTTGAACCGTTTTAAAACAGGAGTGGCAGATTAAAAAAAACTGGCTCTTGCATTATTTTTTTACTTCATGTAAAATTGAAGCGGTTGAACGTTTCAAAGGATAAGTACTATGAAAGAAAAAATAATCATCAAAAATTTTTCGGTCCTCGAGGATGTGGAACTGGAGATTAATAAAATCAGCATCCTTATCGGCCCCCAGGCCGCTGGGAAAAGCTTGATCGCCAAGCTGATTTATTTCTTCAAAAGCTCTGTAATCACTGAAATGGTTCCTGCAATCATCTCCAACCAGGAAAGACGGAAATACGAGGCAGCATTAAAAGAAAACTTCAATTCCCTATTTCCCGGATATCTCATTAACCGGGACCGTTTTGAAATCGATTATTATTACGGCGAAAATAGGATATCCATCTCAAATGAAAAAGATAAAAATTTCAAATCGATGGAAATTTCCTATTCGGATAATATTTTAAAAGGATTTAGCCACCTCAAGAAATCTTATAATAAGAAAAAATTGCCGATGATCAATCCATCGATAAGACAAAAATGGGATGTCGAGACATTTAATGAACTTTCCCGCTTGTTTTATGGAGAAAATAGATACACTTATTTTATCCCCGCCTTAAGGTCAATTTTCTTCCACATCGAAAAACAGATATTTTCTATAATTGCACATCGATACCCTTCCCTGGATTTTTTCCTGGCGGTATTCGGAGACTTTTTTCAGCAAATTAAGGCTAGATATCAAAATAACATGAGCCCGGTGGGAATTGATCCTGACTTATATCGTTTGTGCCGCGAAGCCTTAGGCGGGGAATTCAAATCTGACGGCACAAATGATTGGATCGCCCCAGATCCGGTGGGAAATCGAGCGGTTCTTTTAAAGAACTCCTCATCCGGCCAGCAAGAATTGACACCCATGCTCCTGGCTTTACAGGAACTTTCCACATACCCCAATTACTCATTTACATTTATCGAAGAGCCGGAAGCCCATATCTTCCCCGAAACCCAGTACAAGATCATAGAGGTAATTGCCGGTGTTTACAATTTACTAAAACGAAACACCGGCTTTTTTATCACTACACACAGCCCATACATTTTAACCGCGTTTAACAATCTTATCCAGGCTGACAACACTTTTCAGGATATCAAAAAACAGTTTGATAAGAGAGAAATAGACAGCAGTATAAAAGACGACTTAATGAAAAAATTGAATGATACCATAAAGCAGGGTAGATGGGTGGCCTTCGATGATGTTGCCGTTTACCTGGTCGAAAACGGCAAATGCCGGGATATTAGAGACAGTGAAACCAAATTGATCGATGCGGATGCCATCGATAAAGTTTCCGACGCCGCTGCTTCCACTTTCACTCGATTGCTGGATATTTCCCCCGGAGACTGATGAAACAATCATATAATTTCGGCGCCTGCGGTAAATGTAGAAAAGATTCCTTAATTGTCGTCAAAGACAGGAACAAGAAAACAGGACCGCAGTTCATCGGCCGGAATTCCAACAGAAAAGAGATTCTAGAAGTTGAAGTGGATCATTGCCTGAAAATTACCGGGAAAAGGTGCGATTACCTATTGATCGATCAAGATGAAAACGCGGCTCATTTTATCGAATTAAAAGGCAGCAAAATCAAGGATGCATTTGAACAGTTGGAAAATTCCATCTTAGTGATCTCCAATCCCGAGAAAAACTACATCAGCCGGAAATTCGACCGGAAGCAAGCCTATGTAGTATCCACCCAGGTTAACCCAAGACTTACAACCGAAATACAAAGAGCACAGAAATCCTTCAAGAAAAATTACAACACCGAATTGGTGGTTAAGAACAATAAATATGAAAGAGATTTTTAGTCTTCAACGAAATCATTCGTGGACCGCTTTTGGTGAGTAGTGAGAGGTGACTGTGAGTGGAAAAAAACCAGTGCTAATCGCCGTAACGTGTAATCTGGGACACATCTTATATATCGAATGATGAATGATGAATGATGAAAAAAAACAGGAAGAGCGGGAAAAAATAGAAGTTAAGAGGGTAAGAAGGTGAGAGGGTGAGAAAATAAAATGGATTCGTCATTGGTCAATGGTCATTGGTCAGTAGTCAGTAGTCAGTAGAAAAAGACGAAGGAAAAACAATCTGTGTAAATCTGTGTAATCTGTGGACAAAAAAACTTCGTGTTAATTCGTGTAATTCGTGGGCCTCTTTATCCTTTCGAAGGTAATTTTACGGTGAAAACCGTTCCTTCCCCTTCTTTGCTGTGTATCTCCACGGTTCCCTTGTGCTGCTCAGCCGCCTGCTTGATCAACGCCAACCCTAACCCGGTCCCAAACGGCTGAATCTTCTTGGCGTTCTTGGCCCGGAAAAAATCGGAAAACAAATACCCCATGTCCTCTTTCGGGATACCTATCCCGGAATCCTTGACCTGGATAATGATCCACCCATCGGTCCGATATCTTAACTTGATTTCCACATTTCCCTTTTCAGTATATTTGACGGCATTGGATATGAGGTTCTCCACCATCTGTTCCAGCATATCTTTATCGCCATCGAGCAACACCGGGTCCTGCGGTAAGTCCACCTGGAAATCCAGGCCCTTCTCCCGCGCTTTGTCCGCATAAACGCGGCAAATGCGTTGATGGATATCCAATAAATCCACCAACTCCTCCTGTGGTTTCCTGGTCTCCTCCCGGGTCCTGGCCAACGTCAGTAAATCCTGGATCATTAAAACCATGATTTTTAACCGCCCGTCGATCCGTTCGATGTACTCTTTTTGCTTGCTGTTCAGTTCGCCCATGTATTCCCGGTGCAATATATCCAGCATATCGATGGTGGTTGCCAGCGGCGCCTTAAGGTTGTGCGCTACCCGCATGATGAACCGGTCTTTCAATTGATTGACGGCCTCTATCTCTTCATGCGACTTCGAAAGATCGATTACCCGCTCTTTAAGCACTTCCATGATGCTGGAACTGAGAAAAGCGGTAATGTATACGGCCGCGGCAAAAAATAATATCAATATACCGATATGCATGGGCGCATGGGGCAGCAATCCGTAAGCGACCTCACGATAATAAATCCCATGCCAGGGTATGACATCGAAAAATTCCAGCAGCGCAATGGCGCTCATCCCGATCACGGCCATGTTGGCAAACCCCCAGGCGGCTTCCCGTTTCAATAAAATGGCCGCCAAAATGATGGGGAAAATGTAAAATAATACCATGGGACTGGATATGCCACCGGTATAATGGATGAGAAAATACATGGCCAGGTAATCGAGCCCCTCTTGAAATAATGTGAAAACCCGGAGATTCTCCTTGCTTCGTTTCATCACCCAACTGTGCAAAACAAAAAATAGGGTATTATAAGCCAGGATAAACACGGCAACCCGTAATACGCCCTGCCAATAAAAATCGAACCCCGCCCCCAACGCTATGCCGGTGGCAAACAACATGCAGGGCGGCACGAACCAACGTATACGGATTAACCATAAACTGCGCTGCTGGAGAAGATGATACAACAGGAGCTTTTTTTCTACTGGACCGGAACCGGGGTTTGCTGTTGAAACTTTCTTTTTTGCTTCAGTGCTCATGGCGTATATTTTACCTCATTTAGAATGTTTATGGAAGTTGTTTCAAAACTTTGTGTCTCCGACGGCCAAGCCCCTTTTTGTAAAAAGGGGCCTGGACCACCAAAAACTTTTGATTAACAAACCAGTTCTGCTGCTTCTTTATATATTTCCTCCGCATACTGCAAAAAATCTCGCTCCAATACCTCGGTCATCCGCTCACTGAAAGTAATATTATCCTGTACCTCTACGGCGAAAATATGAATATCCCGATCCCCCGGGAGCTTTAACCCCAACTTCCGCCCCAACTCCAACGCCGTAGCCAGGTTCGTGTCATGAACGCTGTCCAGGTGCATGGTCTCCCGAAGCGATTCACCGGAAAACCGGTACCAGTCGCCCGGCTTTGCCCCTCCGGTTTTAATAGAATCCAGGATAATCAACCGGTCATATCCCGTTACCACATCCAGGATATTCAGACCCCCAACCGAACACTCTTCCAACACCGAAAGACCGGGCGCATGGGCAAGCCGTTCTCCAAGGTACTTCGCCAGGCGAATACCTACCGCATCATCGCGGAGAATGGCATTGCCCATGCCCAATAACAAAGTCTTAACAGGTTCTTCAACAGCAGCGGCGGAACTCACGATATACCTTGCCGCCCTTGTGAATCCGCACTTGAAGGGGCATCTCACCGGGCAAACTGTGGGTCGCACAGCTAAAACAAGGATCGAAAGTACGGAACGCCATCTCTACCATATTGAGAATCGCTTCCGTAGGCTCGACCCCGGGCTTGATCAACGCGGAAGCCGCTTTCTTCGTCGCCATATGAATCGGCGCATTATTGTTGGTGGTCCCCACAATCAAGTTGGCGCCGGTGCAAATCCCGTTCTGGTCGCAGGTGTAATGGTGAGTCAACGTACCACGCATCGCTTCCACGATGCCCACCCCTTCACCCGTGATTTGCTTCGGAACAACACGGTAATTCTCACCAGTGATTTCAGGATCGTCGCAGTACTTTTGCAGCGTTTCCGCATTCTGCACCATTTCCACCAACCGCGCCCAATGAGAAGCCATCAACGCCTGGCAGGGTTTGCCGCCAAGGGTCTTATACATCTCTTCAAAGGCCTCCTGGGCTTTGGGCGTCGCCATCCGCTCCGCCACATTGAGACGGGCCAGCGGCGAAGCCATGTAAATACTCGAATCGATGCCCTCTACAAAACCCTTCCAACCGCGCTTTTTCAAGTAAGGGAACTTAAGATACGTCCAGGGCTCCACATGCTCGGCCACAAACTGGGAATACTCCAGGGGCGAATACTTATGAATCTCATTGCCCTCGAAGTCCACCACCCGCACCAGCCCATTGTAAAAATTAGGCGCATTGTTCTCATCCACCAGGCCCATGCTGTGGATTTTCAAATTGTAAGGCCCATTCAAGATCAGATCGACGTAGGCGGCGTTGCCCAACACCACTTTTCTAAACAGGTCCAGTGAAAACTGGGTGAAATCGTACAGCTCGGCCACCATCGGTTTGATTTTCTCAAGCCCTTCCTTATTCAGGCCTTTGGCTACACCGCCGGGCAGGCACCAGACCAGGTGGGTGGTCCTGCCGCCGATCAATTGTTGAATCTCCTGGGCCTGGGCGCGGGATTTGATGACTTTACCGCCGATTTCCAAACCCACTTTGGCCACCACACCCAGGATATTGCGAACCGCCGGGTCGGCGTCCGGGCCGCATACGAAATCCGGCGCCGCCAACGCATAGAAATGGGCAATATGACTGTGAATGTAGTGGGCGTTATAATACATGTCCCGCAGTTTGTGGGCCAGGGGCGGGACTTCATTGCCGAAACAACCGTCTACCGCTTTGGCGCTGGCCATGTGGTGACTGGCCGGGCATACCCCGCAGATGCGGGTCACAATCCTGGGCAGCTCCTCGATGGGCCTTCCTACCACGAAACGTTCAAAGCCCCTTAACTCGGGAATCTGGAAATAACAATCTTCAACAGCGCCCTGGTCGTCGAGAAAAATCTCGATCTTGCCGTGGCCTTCTAACCTGGTAATTGGATCTATACTAATCTTGCGGCTCATTGTTGGAAACTCCTTTGCAGCATCGAAGCCGGTAAACCGAATCTGTAAGCCACGCCGACAAAATCCGGGATACCCGCCAGGATACGTTCGATTTCTTTCGGGTCTTTGCTGTCGATTATCGAGGAAACAGCGGAAAGCAATTTGGCCCCCTGGTCTTTCACATTGGGCATCGGGCCGTAACAGCCGCGGCAGCCCTGCCCGGTGTTGGGACAACGGACCCCGCAGCCGCCGCGGGTAGCGGAACCGGCGCAGAGAATCCCCTGCTCCATCAAACAAGTATCGAAATCCTGGATCTTCTGCCAGGGGCGATAGAACTTACTTACTTTCTTCTCGTTTTTCTTACGCTGGCACTCGTCGCATACCGCGCGATCGGACGCCCCTACCACACTTCCTTTGGGGGGTAACTGACCCCCGGCCACGGCCAATAAAACCGCCTTGACCTGGTGCGGCGCCGGTGGACACCCCGGTACATAGTAATCCACCGGGACGATGGCATCCAGCTTGTAAACCCGCTTGTAAAAAGTGGGAAGCTCAAGCTCCCCAACCTCCACTTTGGTCTGGGTATAGGGAACAATTTGATTCCTGGACTCGATGGAAGGATTATCCAGGTAAGCCGTTTTAAAGATTTCCTCTTTTTTGCACAGGTTGGCCAGGCCCGGGATGCCGCCCATATGGGCGCACGACCCGAACGCCACCATGATCTTACTCTTTTGGCGCAGCAATTTCGCGATCTCTTCATTCTCGCTGTTGCGCACGGCGCCGTTAAAAAGAGTCAGGTCCAGTTCGCCGTCCTGCATATGTTCCAGATCCTTGTATTTCCCGTCCACGGCAATGGGCCAGAGGCGGATATCGGCCAGGGCGGCCACATCCAGGATAAACTCATTGGTATCCAACACCGCCACATCACAGCCGCCGCAGCCCGCGCCCCAGTACAGGGCAATTTGTAATTTTTTATCCGCCATGTGTCACCTCTCAGCCTTGTCCAGGATCAGTTCAGCCTTAATCCGGTTGGGACCCAGCTTGCGTATTTTTTCCGTCATATCCGCGATCACTTCGCCAAAACGAACGCCTTCGCTGGCGCTGACCCACTCCAGCCGGACCCGGTCTTCTTCAACGCCCAGGGAACGCAGCATTTTCTTAAGCAGGGCGAAACGGCGCATGGCTTTGTAATTGCCTTCCACATAGTGGCAGTCGCCGGGATGGCAGCCGCACACCAACACGCCGTCGGCGCCGTCGGACAGCGCTTTCAGTATGAACGTGGGATCGATCCGGGCCGAACACATCACCCGGATAATTCGAACATTGAATGGATATTTAACCCGGCTGGTTCCGGCCAGATCGGCGCCCGTGTATGAGCACCAATTACACAAAAAACCTATGATACGTGGTTCAAATGCCATGGGAGCACCCCCTCTATTTGAGCGAAAATTTGTTGATCGGTAAAATGCCGCGCCTTAATGGCGCCCGAAGGGCAGGCGGCAACACACGCCCCACAGGCTTTACACATCGCATAGATCACATGGCTGCGTTTCGTAGCTTTGTCGTATTCCACAGCCGTATAAGGACACAGTTCGTTGCACATACGGCAGCCGGAACACAGGTCCTCGTCGACCTCCGCATAGATGGCATCGGCCCAGATTTCACCCTTGGCGATTTTGGCCAGTATACGGGCCGCGGCCGCCCGGGCCTGGGCCACCGTATCCGGGATATCCTTGGGAGACGAACACGCCCCGGCAATAAATACCCCGTCCGTCGTGGTGGCCACCGGGTCCAATTTCGGGTGGCTCTCGATAAACCAGCCGTGCTTATCCCGGCTAATATTCACCAGGTGCGCCACGGACTCGGAATCTTCCCGCGGTTCCATGCCCACCATCAATACCACCAGGTCGGAAGGAATTTCGATTTCCTCGCCCGAAAGCTGCTCTTTCACCCAGATGAACATCCCGCAGTCATCATCCGGCCCGGCCTCGCGAATCCGGGGCGGATGATTCTTCTCATACATTAAAAACATCGTTTTCACTTCGGAACTCTTCCGGTAAAAATCTTCGCAGCCTTTTCCAAACGCATGCATATCGATATACAGGTCGCTGACATACGAATTGGGAATGGCCGACTTCACTTCGTTGGCAAACTTGAGGGCGGTCATACAGCAAACCCGCGAACAATACGGGTGATATTCCAGGCTGCGGCTGCCCACGCAGTGGATCAGGGAGACATATTGGGGAACCTTGCCCTCGTTGGTAAGTATCTTTCCTTTGCGGATCATGTCCTCCAATTCGAAAGACGTGATTACATTGGGAAGCCAGCCGTAAGCCAGGGATTTAATCCTGGAGGCGTCGAACTCCTTGTAGCCCGTACAGACCACCACCGAACCCACGGCCAGTTCAAGCACATCGCCCTGGGCGTCTTCCACCCTGGCCTGGAAATTGCCGACATAGCCGCCCAACTCCACCAGCTTCGATTCCAGCATCACCGTGATTTTGGGGTTCTGGTTGGCCCGGGTGATAAATTCGGTAAGAAGGTCCCGCGCCGAGTCCAGGTAAGGGGCCGTCAGGTCCACCCGCGCCACGTTGCCGCCCAGCCGGTTTTCCCGTTCCACCAGGTAAACCTGCTGACCGGCGTCGCCCAATTCCAGGGCGACGGCTAACCCGGCAACCCCTCCGCCCAGCACCAGCGTCGCCGGGCACATCGGGACCGAACGCTTTTCCAGCGGTTCGTGATACTGTACCCTATTAACCGCGGCGCTGGTAAGCACCCTGGCCTTTTCCGTGGCCTCGATGGGATCGTCATGAACCCAACTGCACTGCTCGCGGATATTGGCCATCTCAAGGAAATAAGGATTAATCCCCGCGTTTTCCAGGGCCTTGCGGAAAGTCGGTTCATGCATCCGCGGGCTGCAGGCGGCCACCACCACCCGGTTCAGGCCAAGGTTTTTAATGTCATTGACAATCATTTCCTGGCCGGGATTGGAACACATATACTTATAAGAACGCGCCACCACCACGCCGTCCATTTTACCAAGCGATTCCGCCACTTCTTCGACATTCACCACTTTGGCGATATTGGTGCCGCAGTTGCAAACATATACGCCGATTTTAAGTTGTTCTTCCATGGTTCCTCCTTCAGGCCGCCTGCGGCACTTGTCGCGCCGCGTCTATGGGTTGTTGCGCCTTAGCCTGCTGTTTCAGCGCTTCGACTTCCAGTTCCGAAAAATACATGGCGAAGGTTCGATATGCCAGGTGGGCCCACTTACTGAAGGGAACCTCCAGCACCAACATCGGCACCACACCCATCATATGAAGAACATACATGATATTGGCCGGCGCATACAACCCGACCCTGTGCAGCACATGCTGTAATACGCCCGTTACCGATACAATCACCAGCAGGATCAGGAACATCCAATCCGACTCATGGGAATGCTTGTGGTAGGGATCGGTTTTTTTTAGGCGGCCGCGAATAGCCAGGATAACAGTGGTAATCAAGCCGATTGCCGCCAGGTAGCCGAATACATGCACCCGCCAGTCGATGGCCGGACCATCCTGCACCTGGCGCAGGAAAAGCATGATCAGGATCAGCATGGTTAAGTAACTGAACATGAGCACCAGGTGTAAAATCCAGGGCCGTTTCCTCTCGCATTCGGAATACCGTTTCTGGGTGAAAAAGTGGAGGAAAAGCACGTATAATTTTTTTATATAAATCGACAGTTTGATTTTAGGGACCCGCTGCTCTTTCATCACGAAATACCACATCCTGAGACTGTTAAAATAGAGGAGCACCAGTAAGAACCCCCCCATGATCCAGTCGAAGGTATGAATGGCGGAACTGGGCAGGAAAGCCTGTGGTCCGTCATAGATGGAAAGGTTTCCGCCGCCCCAATTGAAACCGTACAATAACAACCCGATGCCTGTCAGCAAGGCAACAATGAGAACGGCCCAAAGTTCGGCTTTCCAGGAGCGGTAGAAGATATCCGCCATGCCGGTAAAGTCATATTGGGCCGTAAGCCAGCGGCGCATGCTCATCATGGTTTCACCCGGCTCGGCGCCGCGGGGGCACTCTTCGGAGCACTCGCCGCAGTAGTAGCACAGCCAGGGTTCCAGTGTGCCTTTCAGGCGTTGTTCAAGCCCCATTTGCAAGTAGCGCATCGATCTCCGCGGGAAAACGAAAGGTTCTTTGGAGAAGGGGCAGGCCGCGCTGCAATTACCGCAGTGGTAACATTTGATGACATCCTGGGCGCCGTAATACTCCAGGTCGTCGATAAGCTTAGGATTTACCCGTACAGCCATATTGATCTCCTTATTAATTTTTAAACGAATTTTTTTGCTGCATACATCCAGTGGTCAGGTCGCCGTTAAACGTTAAACAGCCAGCGACATGGCCCTCTGTTCGATATCCAGGAGGGTCAGGCGGTGCCGGCTGCCCTGGATGCTGCCGCTCACGATACTTTTGAGGGCTTTGGCGGCGACTGCCGCCGCTTGCGCCACTGTATCCGGGATATCTTTCGGGCCCTGGCATACGCCGGCCACGAAAATCCCGCCGCGTTCCGTGCTGGTGGGTTCGACATTGTATTCCATTTCGCTGAACCAGCCTTCCTGGACCCGTTCGATTCCCAGCATGGAGGCCAACCGTTCCGCATCGGCGGTGGGCTGCAGTCCTACCGCCAGCAGGACCATATCCACCGGGAGCTCGATGACGGTTTCGTGGATGATGTCTTCGCCTTTCACGATCATCCGGTCGCCCTTCGGCAGTATCCTGGCGGACCGTCCGCGCACCACATGAACGCCTTCATCTTTGATGCGCTCAAAGAATTCTTCGTACCCCTTGCCGAACGCCCGCATGTCGATGTAATACTCATAACAAGCGGCATCGGGAAGTTTTTCGCGCACCAGGTGGCCGAATTTCAACGAGTACATACAGCAAACGCGGGAACAATAGGAATTGAAGTTTTGGTCCCGGGAGCCGACGCAGTGAATGATTGCCACTGCTTTCGGTTTTGGGCCGTCCGCGTCGAAAACCCACTCCTCGGTTTTGGTGCGTTTGTTGAGTTTTTTGGTTTTGACGACGATTTTCCCGCCCGTGGGGCCCGAGGCGTTGGTGAGCCGTTCGAATTCCAGCGACGTCAGCACATTGGGAAGGACGCCGTAACCGTAGCGGTCCAGCCGGTGGGCGTCGAAGGTATCGTAGCCGGTAGCGACGATGATGTTACCCACTTCGAATTCGATCAGTTCGTCTTTGGCGTCGAAATGGATGGCGTCTTTGGCGCATTTTTTCAGGCAGGCGCCGCATTTTTTGCCGTCGCTCTGGACATAGGTGCAGGATGCGCCGTCGATGATATAGGTATTGGGCACGGCCTGGGGAAATGGGATATAGATGGCCTTGCGGTTGGCGATGCCGACGTCGAACTCGCTGGGAACCGATACGGGACAGATTTCGGCGCAGGCGTTGCAGGCCACGCAGGCCTTGGCGTCCACCCGGCCGGTGCGCTTCAGCACCTTTACTTGATAGGCGCCGGGGCGTCCCGTGACATCTTGAACATCGGCAAGAACGATTAGCTCGATGTTGGGGTGCTGCCCCACGGCCACCATTTTGGGCGTCAGGATGCAGGCCGCGCAGTCAAGGGTGGGGAAGGTTTTATCGAACATGGCCATATGGCCGCCGATGGTGCCCAGGCGTTCCACCAGGTAGACCTTGTAGCCGGCGTCGGCGATTTCCAGGGCGGCCTGGATGCCGGCCACGCCCCCGCCGATGACCAATGTGGCCGGGTTCACCGGGACCTTCCCGGGAATCGCCGCCAGGCCGAAGGGGATGCCGAAAACAGCGCAAGCCACCACCGCCTTGGCCCGGTCCGTGGGACCTTCCAGGCCCACGCCGTGCTCCCGGAACGAGGCGATTCGAACCTCATCCGGGTCCCCGCCGGCCTCAGCCATGGCGCGGTTAAACGCGGGTTTGAAATAACCCGGCGATTCCCCCGCGATTACGATCCTGTTGAAACCGGCTTTTTTGAACTCATCCGCCAGGACAAGGGGGTTTAACTTTTTCGGCTCGCTGAATAAAGTTACCCGTTCGACTTGCGGCAGGCCTTTGGCGTATTCGGCGATTGCGCGGCAGTCGATGATTCCCTTGCCCTCTTTTCCGTTTTCATAAATATAAACCCCGATTTTTTGTTGGATACTCATGGATTATCCTCTTTTATTATATTTTTTAAGATTCTTGTAGGCAAAGATAACCTGGCAGTAATACCAATTTTTTTAGTGGTCATACCAAATTTTAATCCAAAACTTTTGAGAAGTCAATAATTTAATTTAGAATTAAATTTTTTTTTGTTCTCCGCCTTCCGGGTAAAAGAGGGGTTAAGAATTCAGCCCTTTATTTAATACTTCCAGGAAGTTTCCTTTTTTTATGGGTTTGGAAACATAATCATTCATCCCCCCTCGATGCCATCCAGCACCGGCATCTGTACATCCATCAAGATTAAATCGAACCCCCCGGGAATGGAGTAACCGGCGTCGCCGGTAAGAGGGCAAGAAAGATTAACCAGCGGGCATTGAAACAACAGGAATTGAAACGAAACCTGGACGCCGGAGAATACTTGGGTCCTCCCCGCCCCCCGGGCTCCCCCATTCAAAAGATGATCTCAAATGAATTTTTCTTGATTTTTTTTTCGAAAAACCATTGACATCTACTTAAACTCATATTATATTTACCGAAAACCAAAAAAAATATAAAAGTGAGTATGCGAATGAGCGGTGTATACGTTAGATACCTGTTTAAGACTTGCCCTATTAAACGACGGGGGTATACTAACCATTTTCCAGGAGGGGTAAAATATGAGGAAAAAAGTCTCTTTCATGGTCTTGGATGATGACTTTTTAGGTTATGACGATTGCGATGATGCGGATATCGATTTCAACGACGATGACGATGTCGAGGAGGATGATCTCGATTCCGACCTGGACCTGGATGACCAGGACCTTGATGATTATTTAATTGACGATGATTTTGACGACGAGGACGAAGACGATGACCCGGACGACGAGGAATATGACGAAGTCGATGAGTATGAAGAAGCGAGAAGAGATATGTGGACCAATGTCGATTGGGACAAGGACTAAAAAGTTGAAAACAAAATTAAAATAAAAAATTAAAATGACGGAGGTAGCAAATCCAAGAAAATGGTGCAAAGTTTAGGTAATCACTTAATTATCGAGTTGTATGATTGCCAGGTAGAGGCGATCAATGACGCCAAAACAGTGGAGGAACGATTGATTGAAGCAGTAAGGATATCAGGCGCCAAGATGGTGCAATCGGTTTTCCACACTTTTAATCCCCATGGAGTCAGTGGGGTTATCGTGATTGAGGAGTCACATTTTTCAGTGCACACATGGCCGGAATACGGCTATTGTGCATTGGACATATTCACGTGCGGCGACGAGATCGACTATTACTCAGCTTTGCATTACCTGAAAAATGAATTCCAGGCAAAGAATATATCGGTTACCGAAATGAAACGAGGGATGTTGGACCTCCCGGTCAAATTACTGCATAAGCCGGGAGAATTGGTCGAAGTCCACTCAAATACCGATACGAATATAATGAATACCAATGCGTAATCCAGAGGAACGAAAATGAGAGACGAAACAAGAATTGTGAAAAATGATTATAATGCGATAAATGCATGGGGAATCCTGACCAGTGTCGATATCCATGAGTGCGATCCCGGGCTGATTCGAAGCGCATCTGCCATTAAAGACTTTGTGATCCGATTGTGTGACCTGATCGAGATGAAACGGTTCGGCGAGCCTGTAATTGTTCATTTCGGAGAAGACGAACGGGTGGCTGGTTATTCCATGACCCAGCTTATCGAGACTTCCCTGATCTCCGCTCATTTTGCCAACCAATCCAACAACATTTACCTCGATATTTTCAGTTGCAAGTACTACGATCCACAGAAAGCGGCTGAATTTTCCAGGAATTTCTTTAAAGGCAAAGATGCCAACATCAATGTCGTTTTGAGAAAATAATCGCGGCGCGTTATGCCCCTGTACATGTAACATTACGTTTGTACTGTGACACTGTGATGTTGTTACGGTGTTACACCGCTGCATCATAGATCGGTTCACGGTTCACGGTTCACGGTTCACGGTGGAACGTAAAACGTAAATCACGATACGTGTACAGGGGCTTTCCATGTAAACGATTGCCCTAAAAAAGCGAGGAGGAGCGCATGACTGACTGGTTTGAAGAAAAATTGGAAATTAAGAACGGCAGGGCGGTCAAAATAATGACTAAAGAGTTGCTGGAATCTTACCGGTCCCCCTTCCAGCAAATCGATATCTACGATACGGTTCCCTATGGAAAAATGCTGGTGCATGACGATGTGATCATGTTAACGGAATTTGATGAAGCCCATTACCATGAAATGATCGCCCATGTGGCGCTCAATGTTCACCCGAACCCCCAACGGGTCCTGGTCATCGGCGGCGGCGACGGCGGCACGCTGCGGGAGGTGTTGAAACATAAGGAAGTCCAGGTCGCCCACCTCTGCGAAATCGACGTCGATGTCATCCGCTTATGCAAAAAGCATTTTCCCAATTTAAGTTCGGGTTTCCAGGACCTTCGCAGCGAGATTTTTTGCCAAGACGGCGCCGAATTTGTCAAAAAAAGGCAAAATTACTACAGCGTGATTATCGTCGATTCCTCGGACCCCATCGGGCCGGCCGAGGTGCTGTTCCAGGAAAACTTTTACCGGGACATGTTCAATGCCCTGACCGACGACGGGATCGTGGTCACCCAGTCGGAATCGTTTCATTTCCACCAGGGCGTTATCAAGCAGATCGCCTCGTTCTGCCGGCAAATATTCCCCCATTATCACTATTACTATTCCATGGTGCCCACCTACCCCAGCGGCGTCATCGGCTTCAGCTTCTGTTCGAAAAAATATAACCCCATCGCCGATTTCAAACCGGAGAGAGCAAAAGCCCAAGCCCTCCAGGACCTTAAATATTACAACCCGGCGATTCACATGGCTTGTTTTACCCTGCCCCAGGCTTTTTCACAATTCCTGGAAAACATTTTTTGCCCGGGTTGAAAAAAAAATAAAAAAAGGTATTGACTTTTACTAAAACTCAGATTATATTTACACATCCTAATTTTAAAGAAGAAAATCTTGATCAGTGGATGAAGATCAACGTGCCCCGCAGAGAGGTTAAGAGGTTATAAAAAGGTTAAGGAGCTAAAAGAACTATCGATGAGCCATGAGCGGAACAAATTCTTATTTTGCCCGGTATGCAAAGACTACCCGGACAAGATCTACGAAATCCAGAAGGGGTTCTCTGAAAAAAAATGGCATGCAGTCCATGGTGGGTACATAGAAATCCGGGATGCATGGGAGGATGAAGGCCCCTACTGCGCGGTTTGCAAATCCTTGCTGATCGATGAAAGCGAAGAAGACCCGGAATTGGAATAAAGGAGATAATATGAATAAAGAAGACGTAGCAAAATTTAAAGAGCGATTGGAGAAATTAAAGGCCGAGATTCTAGTGCTTATCCAGGATGAGGAAGATCACAGTATCACCCGGGAAGCATTGGACGATATCGACCAAACGTCGGACATGCTGGCCAGGGAAATGGGCTCAAAAATGTCCTCGAATCACAAAAACAACTTAATAAAAGTCGAAGCGGCCCTCAAACGGATCAAGGAAAAAACGTATGGGAAGTGCATGGAATGCGGCGCCGACATCCCGGTTCCAAGATTGCAAATCCTCCCCTTCGCGGAACTGTGCGTCAACTGCCAGAACGAACACGAACGCTATAGGTAAATTTGTAAATTCGATTCGCGCAGGCTCCAGCAAAATGTAAAATTAATGGAAAGGCTTATCAAGCCGGAATTTCAATAATGAAACGCGCGCCGCGGGGGGTGTTGTCTTCTATGGAAATAACGCCATTGTGTTCATCGATAATATTGTGGGCAATGGCAAGGCCCAGGCCGGTCCCGGAACTTTTATTGGAGAAATAGGGGGTAAATATTTTTTGTTTGTCTTCATCGCTGATGCCGGGCCCATCATCGGCAATCTCTATCCTGATAAACTGGCTCTCCTTGTTATAAGTGGAAAGGATTTCCAATGTTCCCTTTTCTTGCATGGATTCGATGGCATTATCGATGATATTGACAAAGATGCGTTTCATTTGCTCCACATCCATTCTGACCAGGATAGGGATATCCGCATCCTGGTTGACGTTAAAGCGGATATTGCCGTAGATGGAAGCATAGACGGCGATTAATTTTTCCAGCAGTTGGTTGATATCGCCCCGGGTGAATTTCATCAGGGGCAGCCGGGCAAAATTGCCGAACTCTTCGGCAAGATTTTTTATGGAATCCAGTTCCTGGAGTATAATATTAAGGCTGTCTTCCACGATCTTCCTGAATTTGTCGTCCGGCAGTTCCAGGGCTTTTAATATCCGCTGCGAAGAGATGGTGATAGGGGTCAGGGGGTTTTTGATTTCGTGGGCAATCCGTTTGGCCACTTCCCGCCACACCAGCATACGCTGGGCTTTGATCAATTCGGTCAGGTCGGTTAATACCACCAGCAGCCCGGAGAATTGATTGTTGATGGGATTGCGGATCTGGGTCACCTTGATGGCCAGGTTTAATATTTTGCCGCTCATTTTTATATCCGCCTCTTTTTCGATCAATTTAAAATTCGTTTGATAGGCGTCGCCGATAATGCGGTTGATATCCTGGTAAGAATCGCCGCGAATCACCTCGGAAAAGTGATTTTTCACTGCTTTTTCCGCATTCAGGGCCAGCATCCGTTCGGCGGCCGGGTTGATTTCGATGATCTCCCCGGTGGAATTTAAGGCGATGACCCCGGAAGTGATATTTTTCAGGATATTCTCCGTGATGCTCCGCCGCTGCATCAACTCGACGGTGCGGTTGTTCAACTTGTCCCTGTTCTCCTTGAGGTCCGACACCATGCGGTTAAATTCTTTCACCAGGGTATTGAATTCATCCCTGGCCGGGTAATCGATCCGGATATCCAGGTTCCCCCTGGTAATTTCCGCGGCCGCTGCCACTACCTTTTCAATGGGGGTGGTGATGCCCCGGGCCAGGTAAAGTCCCAACCACGAGGCGGAAAAAACGATTAATACGGTAATGAATATAAAAAGCAGCATATAGGTGGTCTTTACCGGGTCTTTGATACTCTTTTGCTGGGTGTATTTCCTGACCATGGTGGTCAACGTTTTGAGGGTCTGGACATACTTTTCCGGGAAATACCGGCCGATAATAACCATGACCTTATCTCCGTCTTTGGTGTCGAAATCCACCCCATGCCGGATTAACATTCCTTTTTTCATGGGGTCCACTTGATAGGGATCGGCGCCGGCCAATTGACCATATATAAATGTTTGGGGAAGGTCCCGGTATTCCTGCAGGGGAATATTGGGGCTGAAAAAAGCCACCTCCTCGACCCGGTTGATGTATATGTTGACGGCATCGAGGTTATAATCCAGCATCATTTTCCGGGTCGAGGTATGAAGAAAAACCCGGTTTCCCGGGGTGTATTTTTGATAATACTTGATATCATCGGCGATCAACCTGGCGAAATACTTTAAATCATCTTTGGCTTTTTCGTAATAGCTTTTTTCCAATTCTTCAAACTTGGTCATAATGGACTCGATATCTGCCTTGAACCATTTGTCGATACCGTTCGTTATGAGGTCGGTGGCAAAGAAAAAAAGCAAAAGCGTGGGTACGATGGAGAAGGAAATAAAGAAAATAACCAGCCGGTTTTTAAACCGCCCGCCTTCACCCTGGGGTCCTTTTCGGTCATAATAGAGTTTGATGAGATTCCGGATGAGAATAAACAGGAATGTGACGGTGAACAGGATGATGATCGCCCATAAGGCGAAAAACATGGTGGTATTGTTGAATAATGGAGGGGAGAATTTTTTACTCTCGTCAAAAAAGATTCGTATGATGACAAAAAAAACAAAAAAAAGCGCGATCCCGGCTATTATCAGCCGCACGCCCCTGATTTTAGTTTTAAACATGGTTGTACCCCGCTGCTTTATTTATTTTTATATCCAGGGATCCATTATATCACGAATCGATTGTTGTTCAAAGTATGGAATTGTAGGGAACTGGCATTGCCTGTTCCCTACCGATTTGCGCTTTAAAACTTCATTCCTAAACCCAACCCGGCGCTAAAACCCCCCAGGGTTATTTTTTTATTCAACACCAGATCAGAAGCATACAATATCCCGGTATAGAATTCGGTAAACAACCGCTTCCCTAAGGGATAAGTCAAGCCCGCCTCCAAACCGAAGCCCGAAGCGGAATCCTTTACCTCTGTATCCAATGCCTTTTCACTATAGGAGACCCTGACGGCTGAGGCTTCCAATTGATAAGCCAATTTTCCAGTGAAATCCCGGGTATATTTTAAGCCCAGGGCCAAAAAGTTTTGGGCGCTGCCGGCGTCGGTTTCTATTCCCGGGATAGTACCATTACCTTTTACAGCGCCGTAACCGGCCCAGAAATAAAAATTCCCGGCAATTTTGAAGCCCGCTTTCACCCGGGGAAAAATGGCGCCGCTGCCGTATATTTTTTTATAATTGCTGTCGAAAGAAAGCATGTACCCGGCGTCTACCAGGACAAAAAAGCGACTCCTATCTCCTTTTTTTTCCCTTTCTACTTGAAGGAGCCTGGTTTCAATTTCTCCCGCACTCACCTGGGGTTCATTCTTGATTGTCGTAAAAACCTTGATAAACCGTTCCCTGTAATACAGGCGGTCCAGTTCCAGCGACCCGTCCAGTTTCAATGCTTCCTTGATATAGCCGCTGTAAACAGGTATCTCTTTTCCCATCAGGAAATAGACATAAGCGGTTTTAATAAGGGCATCGGCTTTTACATATGGGGCCGCCGCCAGTTCCAAAGCCCGGTTCAAATATTTCAAGGCCCGCGGATAATCTTCCAGTATGCCGTAACAATAACCGGCCTTGTCGATCAATTGTTCCACATCCTTCTCGTCCTCGATTTCCTGGGAAGGAAAAGGCGGGACCGCATTTAATAGAGAAAACAATATGATCAACAGCGCCACCAATATAACCAATGTTTTTTTCAATAGCATGCCTTTCTCCTCATCTCAATTTCTTAACGCTTAACCGAACGCCGACGCTGCAGGCCGCGGGTTGGAGGGAGAAACCCGCGGTCTGCAGCGTGCAGCGCATAGTTAACAACACTCGCCGGTTTTTTCGAAAAACCGGGCGTTGTATGGAAGGGGAATAAATAGGAAACAAATAAAAAGAGGGCTTCACACATCATCTTCACCATTCACCATTCACCATTCACCATTCTCACCCGCCGCCTATATGCCCACCGGCGCCGACGTTTCTGAGACAAGACCATCGGGATCGATAGTCACCGCCCTGTAGTTGTACCGGGATGAATTTTCCAGGTATTTATCGATATAACTGAAATTGCCGTTGGCAGCCGCCAGTTCGCTGCCGCTGATTTCAGTAAGGGCTGTATAATCGTTTCCCCCGACGCTCCGGTATAGGATCAATTTCGAAACCGGGTCTTCGCCTTCACGGAGGCGATCCACATGGATGGAAATCGCGCCGTAATCCCTACGGATGATCCAGCACTGGATGCTTTGTCTTTGCGCCTGGAGGGAGATATTGGGGGGCCTGTATTGCGCATAGGCCTTTATACAGACATTGGCGTTGGCAACATCGGTAGTGAGGTCTTGCCAACGGACGCCGTCAAGGCTGACATAACTTTCACCCGGGTTGGCCGACGCCCGGGAGGAGTGGTGGGGAAAAGGGTTCTCTATGGGTACAGAATAAGGATATTTTGAATTGCTGAATTTAACTGCCACGGAAAAGGTTTCATTACGTTCTAGGGGAACCGGCGTATCCAATTTCACCGTATAATAACCCGCATAGGTAAAAGCGCCGGTTTTAAATGCCGCCAGGGTACCGGCGGTGGGGTTACCGGCAAGGGTATCCACGCCGGTATAGACATAAGCTTCATACTGCACACCGGCGTCTACGACATAAAAGCCCACCGCTGAAAGTGGGCTTGTGTTTTCCGCTTTAAATACATTGGCGCCCCAGGATTCCATTGCCCCCCAGGTATGGGTGTGGCCCAACGGGTCGTATTGGTAAACGGTTCCGTAATTGGTGGGGGCTTCGGCGTTATTAAAACACATGAATTGCTGGAAGGCTTCATCATAATAGGAGATATAGCAATAGCCCCCTTCACCCCACCCGGCGCCCCAACTGTTCCTGGCGATAAAAGCCCCGTTCCCCGGGGGGGAATAGGAAAATCGAGAGGCGGGATAGTTATCATCCCAACCCACGATGGTCAGGCGGTGGTTTTGACCCCCATTGCCGGGTGTGTATATGGCGTCGGTGGCGTCGTTGAAACTTCCGAATTCCCAAAAATAAGCAAAATCCACGGGGCCGTAATTGGTCACAAAGTATTTGATGGTATTGTTATCCAGTGTTCCCTGCCGCTCCGGGAGAAAAATAACCTGCTGGACATGTTTGGCCAGGGGATACGAGGGGGCCGGGACCCAGATGGAACCGTAGGGTACTTCGTTTTCATCGACCGGTCCACTCCAGCGGACCAGGTAGGCGGTGGTCATATAGGAGTTTCCACCTTCCTCTAAATTATAATCGAAACCATGGGAAATGGCCATATGCCATTCGGAGAAGTTCACTGCCTCAGGGGTCAGGCAGGATTCCAGCGACGTAAAGGCGGCAAATATCCAGCAGGTGGGGTAGCCGTCCTGGTCTTTCACGTTGGTGACCCGCCCCAATTGGCGCAGGTCATAACGGGCGGGGTACTGGATATTGACGGCTTCATCCAGGACGCCCCGGATATGGGAGAGGTCCACCGGTGAGGGGACCCCTCCCAGGGGATACCCGTTTTCTGCTGCCGGACGGTTAGCGTCGGGGGGCATGCTTTCCCGGGCATCGATATATTTTAAAAAGCCCGGGCTGAGCGGAGCCAATCGACAGTTATTTGTTTTTTCTACTTTTTCCGCCAAACCCGGAGCACTGAAAAAAAGCGCTGCAATAAACAAACACGTGACTATCAATATAAACCGAACAATCACTTTTCTTTGCTTCATGTTCTTCTATCCCTCCTTTTCATCTGTATATTCATAAATATAGGGCCTATCGCTGATGGACCATTTACAGATGATCAGTTTCATCATTTCTGTATCTGCTTCGGCAAACGTACTGAAGGCTTGTTGTCCCCATACCGGCTTCCCGTCGCCGGTTAAAAGGAGCGCTGTGAAAACCACTGGGCACAGACAAACATGAACTGCCTTCATTGGATTCTTTACAATTCTCATGCTGCCATTATCTTATAAAAAATGAAAATTTTCGCCCTGCTTTATAAATCAGGCCAACTTTTTTTTTAATAACCACATACTAAGCGATTCCATGGGTTCTATTTTATAGTTTGGGACTATAGGAAAAAAAGCCTATTGCTTTGTATTTGGTATTTAAATTAAAAAAAACCGGGGGGGATTTTCTCTACCTCCAGGAGGGTCAGGACCTGCGAGAGTTCTTCCTTTTCCAGGGGGATAAGCGACCCTTGATCTCCCGGAGGCCTTCCACAGATTCCCTGAAACAGGGGTGAAGAGTGGCTTCGGCGGCATTCACGGGGGCGAGTCGCCCGTATTGGCAATAAAGGCAATCGGAAGAACATATTTTCTGCCGCAGCGGCAATACATTGACCCCCAGCGAACGGCCCAATCTCCGGGACTGCACCGATCCGTAAATTATGTCGGATTGTAACGCCAATAACATGGGTTACTCCTTTTATTTTATCGATATATGCTTGTTTTATCCGGGTTTAATAGGATCATTTTATTTAAACCTCTTATGTTTTTTTTACTAGAGTATCTCATAACCTCAAACCTGTCTGCTTGCAACAGCCAATTTATGTAAAAATGAAACGGGCCAATTCATTTTAAATGTCCTGGTTCGTTTTACCTTCCGAAGAAAACGAGAAGGGCCTGGTATCCTCCTTGTTTATTGAGTAAATCAATCAATATCGATTGAAATGGTACGTTATCATTTTAAATTAGTAGTCGATCAGATTCGAATCGAAGTTGATCAGCTTCAAATAGAAGTTAATCAGCTTTATTTTGAAATTGATCAGATACAAATGGAAGTAAATCAGCCCCATTTAGAAGTCTATCTGCTTCTTTCAGAAGTATATCAGCTTTAAATAGAAATCGATCAGCTTCATTCGGAAATATATCGGAGACAAATAGAAATTGAACGGATACAAATGAAACTAAAACAATTTATTTTAAATCATCCACCCCCTTTCTTTTTTGAAAAATATGTGATAGGATTACGTATTCTAAAACGTTAAGAGGTTAAAACGATGAATAGAAAAACAATCTTGCAAGATATTGCCCTCAGGCTGAAAAAAATACGCGAGACCCTGGGGTTTTCCCAGGTTGCTATGACGAAACGAATCGGTTCTCATCGTGCCAACTATTACAAATATGAGAACGCCCAATCTTTTCCCCATTTTACGGTTTTATCCAGGCTGGGGAATAGCCTGGGGGTTTCGTTGGACTGGTTGATCCTGGACAAGGGGCCGATGTTTTACAAAGAAAAAGACTATAATAATACCCTTGCTGCCTTGCCGCCCGAAATCCAGGAACTGGTGACGCAAATGGAACAGGTCCCTGTTCTGAAATATGAAATCTTGCTGAATTTCCACAAATTCAAAGAGAGCCATAAGGAAACAGTTTTGGAGGAGACGAGCCATGTTGTATAAGACCGGTAGTTTGGCGGATTTTTTCCACAATTCGAGAAAGGCATTGGTGAATGCCAGGGATGACAAAAATATTTATTCGCTGATCGTTGGATATAATATGACGGCGGAGAGGATCGAAGAGGGACTGACGATACTTGACAACCTGGTAACAGCGGATAAAAATAAAACGGAGCTCCACGGGCTGCAATTAATTTCCCGGGCTGAAATAAAAAGGGTATTCGCGGAAGCAAACCCGGTGTATATGGAGCATGTTAATTTCACTAAATTGCATTGCCGGAAAGACCCGGCGGAACTGGCCAGGCTTTTATTAGAAGTACCCAGGACACGGGTGATAAATGGGTGGATAAGGCAGGCCGATACTTTTTACTCGAACCTTCTTCTTGATCCTGGGTTAAGCGGCCGATTAGCGGTAAATGCGATTACAGTGGAAAAATTGCAGGCGGGACATGAGAATGTGATGCGGGTATCGAGGGCCAGGATCAAATATACGGAGGCCATCGGCATGGCCCAGGCGGCGACAGACCAGAGGAATCGGTTACTGGCGGAATTCAAATTTTGGATGAGGGAATTTATTTATGTCTGTAAGGTTGCTTTGAAAGACCAGCCGCAGCTTTTGGAGGTTTTGGGTATCCAGGTACTTTCCGATAGTTATCGGAGGCAAATACCGGAGATGCCGGCCGCTTTTTAATATTTAAAAAGCGCCGGCATGAAATTCTTTCTCAATTCTTCTACCCTTTTGGTTTTTTAATCCGAACTTTGTGATCTTTAGCGACTACCACACAGCCTATCCATTCATTGAAATCAAAATTTGCAATTAATTGTTTAAAATATGATATCATATAGTTCTTACCTTCTACGCTCAAACGAAGAAGTAAAATTCCCCGATGGGTCCCCGGCGTATAACGCCTGATATCGGAAAAATCGAGATCGGTGGTTATAAGAAAAAGATTTTCAGCTTGAGCAATTCCCCATATAATATAATCGGGAGAGCCGGATAGGCCTTCATCTTTTACAGTTTCAGCGGTATGACCTATTTCGGTTAAGAGTTCAACGATTTCTCCCGGTAAGCACTCATCGATTTTAATTCGCATCAGGCAATTAATTCTCCCGGCATAGGAAAAAAATAATCATCTTTGAAGGAAGCTGCCGCGAAAGCGATAACAGCCCGGATATCTTCATGTGTCAGGCTGGGGTAAGATTTCACGATTTGTTCCGCTGTATGTCCTTCCGCCAGGTTATCCAGTATTACTTTAATTCTCACGCGAGTGCCTTTAATGATGGGAGCTCCTCCACATATCCTGGGGTCTTTCACAATCTTTTCTTCATACTTAAGCATAAGTACATTTTATAATAAATACTGCAATATGTCAACGAGAGAAAAAAACGACTAAAATAAAGTTGCTACGGACGAACACAGACAATATTTTCAAGGTCTACGGGTGAGCATTATATCATCGATCTGGCGTTCTGCTCCTGAACCGATTTTGACCATTTTGCTGACGTCAGCAAAATGGTTAGCTAGAGATTATCCGAAAAGGTATTGCGTAGAGTGCAAATTAGTAGGGAACAGGCGCCGCCTGCTCATTCAATTACCTCATGGGAACAGGCAGTGCCTGTTCGCGACACACTACCAATTTTAAATATCAAAACATCCATGACTTTTCGGATAGGCTCGATCTATTGATCTTCGATATGGATAAGTTAATGAAAAGTTAATAAAAAAGTTGACAAATGAGACAAATTGTATTATAATTAACTTATGATTAACTATGGAGGTGTTAATATGCATGAGCAAAAAGAACTAAGCGATTCCGTTATAATTTTCGAGACGGCGTTAAACAGCCGGGAACCAATCAAAGAACTGCTTGAAATGGCAGCGGATTATATTCGAAAAGACGAAATGGAAAACCTCAACGATATCGATGTGATGCTTATCGACCGGTTTATCGAAATCCTCCGCCAGGGCACCGGCGATGATCTGAATGATTTTCAAGCGGCAATCCTCTCTTTCACGGACAACGAGATGGGCCAACAACTCAAACTGAACGAAGCAGGAAAACGATTTTTTCACCGCTGGGACCACTTCCATGACCTGTGCGATGCCGCCATTGAAAACTACGACCCCCAACAAACCAAACGCTTTATCGAGTCGAAAAAACGCGGCAAAGAACTCATGCAACTCTTGTTTGAAAACCCGGAAGGCATCCGCCATAATGACCTATCCTCGAAACTGGGCATCTCCCCCCAAAACCTGTCCAAACTGATCAGGGAATTCCAGGAACACCAACTTATTTCAAGGGAACGTAATAATAAGGTCTCTACTATCAAACCCGGCATCACCGGCAGGGCCTACCTGAGAGATATTCATCCCGGTAAAAATGAAGACCCTCACGACTACCGGTTTACGCCCGAACCATTATCATTGGTTGCCGAGAAAAGCCGCACATATAAAACGATTAACCCCAAAGACCTACCGCCAAGGAGCTATTTCTTCCCTCGCCTTTGCGCCTGAGTAATTAAATAAAGGAGAACCTGTCTATGTCAAATGCAACTTTGTTCTCAACTTTTTATTCTTTCAAAGGGGGCGTGGGTCGCTCACTTACCCTTGTCAATACCGCCGTGGAACTGACCCGCCAGGGCCATTCGGTTTTTATCTGGGACATGGATATCGAAGCCCCGGGCATCCAGCATATCCCCTACTTCGAGAAAATGGCCGACGATATCAAAGGCGGCGTGGTGGATATTACAGCGGATTTCCTTGAAAATGAATGCCGGGAAATGAATGAAGATAAATTCCACGATTTCATCGTCACCCACCCGGATAACGCCAAACTGCGTCTCCTGCCCGCCGGGAACCTGACCGATGACAGCGAATATGCCCGGAAGTTCGCCTCTATTCAATGGGAGCAACTTTTCGGCGCGGATAAAACAGGAGGAGTCCTTCTTTTCGAATCGATGCGACAGGCAATTTTAAGTTATCACCCGGATTTTGTCCTAATCGATTCGCCGACGGGGTTTACCGATATCGGTGGGTTGTGCTGTTTTACTCTGCCGGACGTGGTTTTCCTGGTGTTCACTTACGGCAGCCAGAATATGAAAGGCCTGAGGGGTATTCATAACGCCCTCACCGATACGGACTGGCTGAAACAACTGCGGGAAGACCGCCCTTTGAAAACATATTTGATCGCCTCCATGATTCCCACAGACAGGCCCGATCTGAGGAAAAACCGGAAAGCCCAATGGCAGAAAAATCACGCCCCCGGGTTTACGGTTCACGCGGAAATTCCCTTTAACGTGGAAATGGCATTTAACGAAACCGTATGGCCGGCGGAATACCCGGACCATGAATTTTGCCAACATTATGAGAAAATCGCGGGACTTCTCCTGGCCGAGATGGACCAAATAACCCCGGTGGAAAATAATATCCTCACGGAGGGAAAAGCTTATTCCAGGAAAGAACATGGCGAACGGGGCCCCCGCCAGTTCAGCCCGGATGAGCAATTCGAACTGGATACGGCGCACCTGTTCCGTCTTATGGGGTATGAGGCCGAGGTTAATAAATCCATTACCGGCAGCCAGATCGATATTTTCCTTTCCTTAAAAACGCCAATCGAAACCCAGGACTATATCGTGGAATGCAAGTACTGGGAAAAGAACGTGGACAAGAAGGTGGTGGATGAGGTGGAAAATAATATGAAATCGGTGCACAAGCAATACCCCGGCTGCCGCGCCATTATTGTTGCTAAAAAAGGTTTCACCAGGGAAGCGAAGAGCTACGCGGAATCGCTGCATATGACGATGAAGACTTATGAGGAACTGTTAAACGGTATTATTAACTTCGATCGTTACATTTCGTATGTGAAAACCCTCTATGCCGGGACCGCGCTTGAGAAAAATTATATCCCACAGGATGTGGTGGTGGAAAACAGGGGCAAAGCGGAATCACTGCTGGACTATATGAACCGGTGGTCAACGGAACCGGGGGGCGGTTTCTTTACGCTGTTGGGGGATTTCGGTACGGGTAAAACGTCTTTTACTAGACGGCTGGCCCATGATTATGCATTATTATATGAAAAAGACAGGACCGGGGCTCGGATACCGGTGTTGATTAATTTAAAGGATGTGAGTAAGGCGTTAAGTCTTGAAAATATTATTTATGAGCATTTTTCCAGGACCGCCAGTATGAATGTTGCGCCCGAGGCGTTCTTGCACCTGTTGAAAGAGGGTAAAATCCTGCTCATTTTCGACGGCTTCGACGAAATGGCCACGCAGAGTAATGCATCGCTGACCATGAAGAATTTCCTGGAACTGAACCGGGCCTTTGGGGGCAATGGGAAAATTTTGCTAACCTGCCGCACGCACTATTTTAAAGACCGGGTGGAAACCGAGGATACGTTAAAAGCGAAGAAAAAAGGCATGACGGAACCGGCCACGGAACTGTACCGCGCCATCCAGGGGAAGCAGGGCTACACCATCGGGTATCTGCAGGAGTTCGGTAAAGAACAAATCCGGGCTTACCTGGAAAAGACCCTGCCGGAAACATGGCGAGAGGCGCAGGGTTTTATCGACCGGGTGTATAACTTGAAGGACCTGGCTTCAAGGCCGGTGCTGCTGGATATGATCGTGAAATCGCTGCCGGCCATCAAGCAGAAACAGGGTGATATCCAGGTAGCGGACCTATACTCGGCTTATGTGCAGTCCTGGATCGATATTAACGATTGGCGTCACGAATTGACCCGCGAGGGCAGGGAATTGTTGGTGGAAGAGATCGCGGCCAGGCTCTGGGAACAGGAAACCGACCGGGTCCACTATTCGCAGATGAATGACTTGTTGAAAGATTATCTCAAGGAGAAAAAACCCCTTATTTCGATTACCGATGTGGAGTTTGCTTCTTCGGAGGTGCGAACCGCCTCGTTTTTAACGCGGGATGATGCGGGCAATTATGGTTTTGCCCACCGTTCCTTCCTGGAATATTTCCTGGCCCGAAGGATTGCGGGAAGATTGAGAAACAACGATATCAAATGCCTGGATATCAAGAGGTTGTCCAAAGAGGTTATACTTTTCCTGGGCCAAATGACCGGGATCGAAGAACTGGTGAAAACAGGCGGGGAAATACTTAGCCTCCCCTATCGTAGACGAATTTCCGAAAACGCGCTTTACTGCCTTTATTGGGGGATCAGGTATGTACATTCGGCGGACGGTACTATTAAAAATATGCAATTATTAAAGGAACTTTTTGCTAACCATAAACCTTCGGCCATTTTGCTTCAAGGGGCGGAATTGGAGGGGGCGGAATTAACCGGCATGGACTTATCCGGGGCCGAACTGGAAAAGACAAACATGAGAGCAGCGGTGTTGATCGGGGTTTCATTGGCGGGTTCAAATTTGACTGGGGCGGAATTTTCCTTTTCGTTTTTGGATGATGCCTGTCTTACGGGTGCGCGGGTTTGTGGGGCCGCTGCCCATCATGTTTCGTTCAAGAGGGCGGTATTGACCAACGCCGATTTCAGCGATTGCGACCTCCATACCGGTAATTTCCTGGGCGCCGGTATGAAAGGCGCACTATTTAACGGTTCCGATCTGTCTTATGCCGGCCTCCTGAGGACCGATGCCGATATGAAAACGCAATTTTCTACCGCAATTATCAATGCAGTGGGCATGCCCGGCGTGGGATACCCGGAACTCCAACCGACTGTCCGGATTGGGCATAGGTCTAATGTTGACTTTGCCGCCTTTTCTCCCAACGGGCGCTTCATTGTCAGTGGTAGCTTTGATCGCACCATCAAAATATGGGATGCGGAAACTGGTAGGGAAATAAGAACTCTTAAAGGACATTCAGACCTTGTTCACTTTGCCGGCTTTTCCCCCAACGGACGCCTCATTGTCAGTGCAAGTTCCGACAGCACCATCAAAATATGGGATGCAGAAACAGGCAGTGAAATAAGAACTCTTAAAGGGCACTTAGGCCGTGTTTTTTCCGCGACCTTTTCTCCAAACGGGCTAACCATTGTCAGTGCAAGTGATGATACTACCATTAAAATATGGGATACAGAAACAGGCAGAGAAATAAGAACTCTTAAAGGGCATTCAGACAGGGTTCGCTCCGCCGCCTTTTCTCCAAACGGGCTAACCATTGTCAGTGCAAGTGATGATACTACCATTAAAATATGGGATACAGAAACAAGCAGAGAAATAAGAACTCTTAAAGGGCACTCAGACAGGGTTCGCTCCGCCGCCTTTTCTCCAAACGGAAAGTCCATTATCAGTGCAAGTATTGATAAGACCATCAAAATATGGGATGCGGAAACTGGCTGGGAACCAAGAACTCTTAAAGGACACTCCGGCCCTGTTCTTGCCGCCACATTTTCTCCCAATGGTCTCTCAATTGTCAGTGCAAGTGATGATATCAAAATATGGGATGCGCAAACCGGCAGGGTAATAAGAACTCCTAAAAGACATAGTTATTTTGTAAATTCCGCTTCCTTTTCTCCCAACGGGATATCCATTGTCAGTGGATGCTCTGATCATACTATCAAAATATGGGATGCGGGAACTGGCGATGAAATAAGAACTCTCAAAGGACACTCCCATTTGGTGAATTTCGCCGCTTTTTCTCCTAACGGGCTTCTTATTGTCAGTGCAAGTGTTGATAAGACCATTAAACTATGGGATGTGCAAACAGGTAGAGAAACAAAAACTCTCAAAGGACATTCAGAATCTGTTCTTTCCGCTGCTTTTTCTCCCGATGGACTCTCCATTGTCAGTGGAGGTTATGATAACACCATTAAAATATGGAATGCGGAAACAGGCAAGGAAACAAGAACTCTCAAAGGACATTCAGACACGATTAATACAGCCACCTTTTCTCCAAATGGGCGTACCATTACCAGTGCCAGTGATGATCGCACCATCAAACTATGGGATGCGAAAACCGGTAGGTTAATTAGAACGCTTAAAGGACACTCCATGGGAGTAATATCCGCGGTATATTCTCCCAATGCGCTCGCCATTGCGATAGCCAGCGCTGATAGCACCATCATACTATGGGATGCGGAAACAGGCAAAGAATTAAGAACTATTACTGGACACATCAAGGAAGTGAATTCTGTCGATTTTTCTCCCGATGGACGCCTTATTGTCAGTGCAAGTGCTGATACAACCATCAAAATATGGGATGCGGAAACAGGCAGGGAAACAAAAACACTCGATGGGCACTCTGCCCCTGTTTCTTCCGCTGCTTTTTCCTCCGACGGCCGCCTCATTGTCAGTGCTGGTGATGACCACACCGTCAAACTATGGGATGCAGGAACCGGAAAAGAAATCGTCTCCCTTGAAAATATAGCACTACCGACTTCGGCTGCCTTTAACCCGGCGGGGGACCGGATTTGTATCGGGACTTCAGACGGAATTTTACTGGCGGCGATAACCTATAAGGATAATGGAAAAGGGAAAGAAAAAGAAATTAAAGGCCTGGAAATCGTGGGCGCTTTTTACCATTTGCCGGGCAATGAATGGGCGGCGGTGGGAGCGGGCAACCGGTTTGCCTGTTCGGAAGGGGGCAGGGCTTACCTTTACTTCGCCGACAGGCTCGCATTATATCCAGCTTCCGATCTGCCGGAATTGGAATCCCCGGCAGGAATTTTAGCCTGACTTCAAAAAGGATGAAAAAAGGTCAAGGCAAAAAATTTTCCTTATCTCAATTTTCAAGCATTTTGAGTATATGTCTTGCTAAATATTCCTTAATCTCTTTATGCCTTGGTACAGGTTGCGAGATTTTTGTCCCAGGATTTTGATACCAATCGTGTTTTCCCCCATGACGAATTAAAATACATCCCCTCATTTCAATCTGCTTTATCAAATCTTTTCTTTTCATGCCACGTCAAGCGCGGCAACTTTACGTATATAGGGGATATTACCGCTGTTCAACTCAAAATAAATATCCCTTAAATTTTCCTTTAATTCGTCAAGCGATTCGCCTTGAGTCTTATAATCCGGGTACTCTTCAAGGTATCCTAACCACATATCTTCTTCTTGCCAATAGACATAATTTTTTCTATCCATTTTTAAAACCTCACTCATTATCGGCGATTCCCATTATATACCAGGATTAAAATATTTTCAACCACTATTGTAAGTGATTCTCGAAATATCCTTTAAAAATAGAACTGCTGCAAGCTAATTAATTTGCGTGCAAATTCCAACGGTTTCTGGTAAAATGTGCCGTTAGAATCATCGCACTTTGGAGGCTTTATGAACTCTACGAACGAAAAGAAACCGCTGGACTTGTTAAGACAGTTGGGATTGATCGCGGCGATTGCCTGTACAGCCGGCGCAGTCATCGGCTCCGGGATTTTCAGGAAACCCGGTCTCATGGCCAGCCAACTGGGCTCGCCGGAACTCCTGGTATTGGTCTGGATAGTAGCCGGGGTAATGAGCCTCTTGGGCGCATTAAGCATCGGCGAAGTCTCCGGGATGTTCCCGGACGCCGGCGGGCAATACGTTTACTTTAATAAAAGCTATAATCCGTTTATCGGTTTTCTATACGGGTGGGCCTGTTTTGCCATTATCCAGTCCGGCTCCATTGCATCCATTGCTTATGTTTTTTCCGACTCCCTGGGATATTTTTTTACTTTCCCGCGACTCAGCGCCGGGCTTGAAGCATTCGCCATCCATATCCCCATGCTGGGCGACATCACTCCCTTTAAATTCTTCGGCCTGAAAATGAGCACCATTGCCCTGCTGGCGTTTCTAACCTTTATTAATTACCTGGGCGTCAAGTTAGGCGGTGAAGTCCAGGTTGTCGTTACTACTATGAAAATATTCGCCATCGGCGTCATCGTGGCTTTTGCTTTTACTCTTGGACACGGCAATGTTGCCAATTGGACCCAGTCTACACCGGCCTTCGCCAGTGCATCATCGGCTTCGGTTTTTTTCCTTTTTATTGCCGCCATGGCCGGCGCTTTCTGGGCATATGACGGCTGGATCAACGTCACCTTTGTGGCCGGCGAGATCAAAGATGCCCGGAAAAACGTCGCCAAAGCCATGTCTATCGGTATGATTATTTCCATCGTCATCTACATCCTGATCAACCTTGCTTATATTTACGTTATCCCCATTGAAACCATGGCCGCGCGTTACAAGGCGGCCGAAGCCGCGGGGCAATCGTACCTGGTGGCTACGGACGTAGCCGGTTCATTTTGGGGTAATTGGGGCGGCAGCCTGATTGCCGTGGCCATCATGATTTCTACCTTTGGCGCGGCAAACGGGATTTTGATGATGTCCGCGCGGGTGCCGTTTGCCATGGCGCGGGAACGTCATTTTTTCAAAAGCCTGGGGGTGGTGCACCCGAAATTCAGGACCCCCGGCGCAGCCCTGGTTGCCCAGGGAATCTGGGCCTCGATTCTTGTTCTTTCCGGCACTTTCGATCAATTGACCGACATGCTTATTTTCGTTTCCTGGATATTCTATGCGGCCGCGGCTTACAGCGTGATCGTACTGCGTAAAAAAATGCCTGATGCGCCGAGGCCCTACCGGGTGTGGGGGTATCCTATCGTGCCTATTCTTTTTGTGCTTTTTTCCGTGGTTTATGTTGTTTTTACTTTATACAACGACATCACTGCTTTTAATAAAGGGGAAGCGCCGTTGATTAACTCGGTAATGGGAGTGCTGCTCGTAGCCATCGGCATCCCAGGCTATCTCTATTGGAACCATAAAAAAAAGCACCCCGCGGCTACCAGGTAAAAGAATGAAAGTAAGAAGTTAAGAGGGTGAGAATGAAAAAAGCACTCTAGACGAAATGTCTGAACCACAGATGCCGCAGATGGCGCAGATTGCACAGATTAAAATATGAAAATTTTTAATCAGCGTCATCAGGGTTATCAGCGTAATCTACGGTTCAGACATTTTTTCCCCTCCTTTTCTTCTCTTCCTGGCTAGCAATGAAATCCCGGCACTTATTCCGAGATAGAGCAAAACCATGAACCGATCTTTTTTTTTCAGAATCGTCGTATATCCTTACTACTGCGTCGATACGGTCAACAGATCCAATCATAGTATTAATTCGTTTTGCGGCCCCAGGCGAAGCCACCACTAACCAACCTTCGGAGCATATTCCTTCGGTTTCTTGCCGTAAGTTAATAAATCCATCCTGCCACATGATGCTTTCAACCATAAGATTGCTTTTTGAATCAAGCCAACGGAAAAGACCATCATGTGAATATTTCCAGCCAAGACTAAGGGGAATGAGGGGATTGAGGGCAAGCCATTCAATCCCCCCCAGTTCAACCTGGTAAGGTTCAACATATAATATAACAGCCGATGAATAATCGCCAAAAGCTCCTATTTGGAGGAAAATATCGAAGTCCTGGTATTCAAATCCATAATTACTTCTAGAAGAGGGGAAGAAGTCAAGAGAATCACTGCATTCATTTATATCACGAAAGTCCGAATGACACAGCATTGAAAATCTAAATTCACGTGGTCTCTGACCATCGATACGGGTAATCCGGGTCAATTGGCCAAGTATTACCCGGCCATCCCTCATGCGGTCAGGCATAATGGGAAAAACTTCATGTCCTGCATTTATCCACTCTTTTTTTGGAAAGGCTTTCATTTCTTCGTCATTATGAACGATTATTTCTAAAGGCCGAGGTACAGGTTCTTTTAAAGATAAGGCGGGATCGTGTAAAACTATACGATGTAAAAAAAGAGACAGCGTTGTTTCATTCATAAGCCGGGCATCCGTAAGCTCGGCAAGCACATAACCAAAGGCATGTAAAGCAAGGTCGACCCCAAAGCGATGAAAACTTAAATCCAAATTGATTTCCCTAAGCCATTGGTGGAATTTTTTTTCAGCTTGTTTATTCCATTTCGACGGTGGTTCGAGGGTTTTCATTAGAGCGGCACCTCGCTGCACCAAGTTTTGGCAGGGAATGCCGACAACACCTGCAAGTTTTTCGTACCATTTTTGCATGGGATATATCATTTCTAAAGGGTGATCAAAGGCCGGGCAATAATCTTCATCCGATAGAAGTAATTTCTCCTGGCGTCCGCTGTCAGGTAATTTAAACCCAGGGATTTGTATCTTGTATATAAAAGGGAGTTCCCGCCTTTTTTCTTCTATTGGGGCGGGTTTCAATTTCAATTGAAAGGCAAGGTTTTGCGCCAGATTACGTACAATCATATTGGGTGAAATACAGAGATGGGATATTTCCGATTCATACCATTCCAGGAAATCCGGTCGAAGGGCTGCAGTGGATTCAAATATGGCAAGAACCCTAACCTGGTAATCATCATCTTGTTTCAAGAAATTTATCAGGCAATCTCTAATTTCCGAATCGGCAGCCCGATTAGTAATCAGTTCGCAGAAAGCCTTATGAATTTCCTGGCGGATTTCCGTAACGGGTAAAGTAAATGACCGGGTAAGCAATTGGAGCAAAATATCTTTGGCTGACAAATTCACGGGCTCTTCTGAAAAAGAGGGCACTGAAGATTCAATATTGGAAAATTCGGAAAAATGATAGATGTGCTGCTCTATTTCAGCCCATATCTCTTTTAAAGGGGGATTATCGAAAAAGATTGGAATTAATCTATCCAGTTTTTTTGCATAGGCTTTAGACTGCCAGATATCTGACAGGCAATCATCCACCAATATTTTATAAGCCTTTTTACTGCCCTTCACCCCGCCGATATTGGCAATGACTTGAAGGATTTCAAGCCTGGGACCAAAATCATAATAACCCCACGCTGAAGGCTTTGGAGTTTTCAGTGCCTCCTCCGCCAACTCCTGAGCGTCATTTATATGGCCCAAAGAAGCCATTCTTTTTGCCAAAAGAATCATAACGGTTTCACCAGGTTGGAATTTCTCAAGTCCATTTTTCAACTCCTTAATTTGAAACTCATCCAGTTTATCGATGAGTTTCAGCAGTACCCTTTCCCAATGAAACCGTTCACACCTGTCGATTGAATTTAAAAGTTCCAATATATCCTCAAAAGAGTTAATCCTGCCTATGGCTTCTTCTTCGGTAATTGTGTCACCGGATTTGAGTGTAAGGCGTGGGGATTTTACTTGATCGTTCTCTTTTGAGGCCGGTTCCAAATTGGATTTTATCCAGGATGTGTCAAATCCGGCCTGTCGGCAGCCATCTGTCAATGCCTCCAGCCATTGGCGGCGCCGGGAAGGAAATGTTTTGGTCAGGATTGTCGTATTGAGCGGCTCTAAAAGAAGCCTAACATCAATATCGCTTCGCCTCTCAATGCATTTTGATACCAGGGTTTTTATTAATTTATGATTGCAGTTAAGCCGGAATGGCACCAATAAATGGCGGGTAATAGAAATAGCAATTTCAACCGGGGCTTCAGGTGTGTTTAGGGCAGCCATAATCATACTTTCAATGGCAGTTGTGTAATGGATTAATCCCTGGTCCAAAAGCCAGGATTGTAGAGTCGATGCCACACCGAGATCCAGGGAAGCAGCCATTTGGAGCATCTCACATCCCGCCTGTTGAAAGTTATCCCCATGTTCGTAGGGATTACTGCGTTTCAGGACAGCAAAAGCACTTGCAAACCGGCGCATATATTCTTCCATATCCTCCTTATTTAAAAAATTCAATCGCCCCAACCATTTTACCCACATAATAAATTCGTTTCCTTTCTCATCATCAAAAGCAAAGGAATTTTTGAATATTTGTTTCATCAGAGCTTGAGCCCGTTCCCGCTCTTCGATCTCCAACCAGGCCAGGGCCAGTTTTGCACCTGCTTTACCCCGTTCAGAAGGTTTGTTATGGAGTAATAATTCTACCTCCATTAATGAAAGTCGTCTGAAAAATGCTTCTTTAGCCCCGGTATTATCCTTATGAAATTGACACTCCGCATGAAACAACTCCCCGGCAATGTGTAAACGCCAGTTTAATTCCCAATATTGTTTCTCCTGGTCTGAACTCCACCGGGCTTCTAAAATGTTGCCCAGTTCTTTTAAGGCACCTTCCCCATGGGCGGACACCGCTCGTATTATATAAGCGAAATAGTCTTGCATTAAAACCTGCTTTAAATAATACCAACGTGGAAAAATTTCGAATCTACCTTGCAACTCCATATGTACAACATCCATTGCCGGACGCAACTCTCGTATAAGTTCAACAGGGGATATTACTTCACCGCCCCAGGCCCTTCCCCAGGTATTGGCAATTAATACGATCAACCTTTCCAAAACTGTGTTAAGTTCCAGCCCTTTAGGGCCGGGAACTGCGGTCTCAGGCTCCAGCGGTTTTCCAAGGGCAGTGAGTAAACGATTGAGCCTTATGCGCTGCCTGAAAGGAGCCAAAGTATCCTCTTCAAATTCATGTTTGATTGCTGTGAATGCATTGTATAAATATAAGGGAGGCTGAGGGATATCTTTGATCCACTCAGCGGCATCAACTTTACGGTTCGCTTTGAAAAGAACTTCTGCGATCGCTATCTTTTCTTCATTGTCCGGGTGATTGTTTTTAGCCCACTCTAAAATCCGCGGCATAATTTTATCGATGCATTCTTCGGTTCTTAGGCAGAGCTGGCAATCGATATAAAAATTGATTCTTTCCGGGTCGCCGCGATTATACAGGAAATTTTGAAATTCCATTAATTTCTCTCTATCCTGGCTTTCCAGGATACTGTCGGCCATTGTAACCAGTACAGAACGGCGAAGATAGCCGGCCATTCCCCCCGGGGCAATATCCTGTAAATTATCCGAAGTGTCTGCTTGCAGTTGGTCCACTGCCTGGAATATCTGCTGGAAAGAACGAAAATAGTAAGCAACTTTGGCCCAATATATGACAGTATGGAAATCATTATTATCCAACTTTCCTATTTCAATTCCCCTAGAACCACTTAACACTTCTAAAGGCTCTGCATTCTCAAATATTTTTTGTGCTTTTTTTACTTCTCCTTTTTTAATCAATACATTGCAGAATTCTAAGGTGTAATTTTTCGTAAAACGGAGTTGGAAGTTATTATAGAGCACATAACGGAGTGAAGCGTCTATATTCTCCATTTCCAACAGGATGTGCGGTATTTTCGCACTAAAGCCATTCCTATTACGGACATATAATTCATTTTCAATCAAAAAGGCCCGGATGATCGCCAGGCCATCCTGCTCTTCCCGGGCGGCCTTCCATAACAGGGAAAGGTCGCCGGTGATATCGTCGAGGGGGCGGAAATCACAAAACTGTTTCCTGAAATAATCCTGGGAACTCAATTGGATAACCGCTTTATTCTCACCGGCACAGAAGCGGTGATATAGCTCTTCCCAGGACCACGGGGTCCCGGGTTTTGCTTTTGCTGCGTAATCCGCCAATTCCCGATGGTAATTTCTGTGCCTGGCTTCATCTGATAGCACATCAAATTTCCTGCCGGTTTTGGAAAGTATAAATTGGCGGAAACTGTTGTGGAAAAAAAACCAACGGTATACATTTTCTTTGCGGAACAAATGACAACCCTTTTTCCTAAAACGCTCGACAACCGGTTCGCCTAGCCAGGTTTCAACATCATTTAAATTGATAACCCCCCGCAGGCGTGAAATATAGCCCAATAATTTTTTGATTTCCACGTCTTCTTCAAGGCTTTTCCAATAAATCTCATATTCCTTTTCGATATTCCCATAGTACGGATTGGATTCATCTAAAATCGATTCGATCCGGTTACTGTTAGAAACATTTTGCAGTTTTTGGAGAAAATATTTAAGGGCCAATGGATGTCCCTCCGATAGTTTTAGAATCTTTTCTTTTTGGGAATATGTAATTTCTATTACTAAAGGGGCAGTGTCGATTACGGCAAAAACCGCCTGGCGTTCGAGCGGATACATGGTGATTATCCTTCCTTCTTCATTCAACTGGGTCCTGATTATACCAGGTAATCCCAAAAGATCGACTTTCTGTGAACCCAGGATAAAAAGCACACCTTCAGGTATGGACTCGGGGTGAGGAAGGTCTTTCAGCAGGGTTCGCTCTGGGTTTTGTTCTCGTTCAATGTGATCAAGCCCATCCACCAGGATTAAAGTTATGATCCTATCTTTATGCCAACGATCCCCCAATTCTGCAAGTTGAGAACCCAATTTTTCCAGGATTTCTTCGCGGCGCTCAGTTGGGTTCTTCCCATTACCCTGTACCCCTTGTCGGTCCAACTGCATTACAATATCGTGCAGGAAGTATAAAGCCTCGCCCCGGCCAATCCTGGTGTCATCCGGTACAAAAGCATAATAACGAACAATGCGAAATTCCCTATGATATCGAAATTTCATCTCCAGGGTGGTTGATTTACCGGAACCCGGCGTCCCTATCAACGCCAGGTATCCACGGTTAAAACGTTTTAAACTGGCCTCCAGTTCGTTAATCGTTGCCCGAATGGGTTGGTATTGTCCTTTGTCCACCGGGAACTCATGGCGAAATCGGAACTGGAAACGCCCCTCCCAACCAAGTTTTTCCAGAAGTTCTGCACCGGATACTTCTATTACTCTCTTTTCACCTCCTGCCAATTGTATAAGTTGATTGCAGATATCCTCAATGTCCCGGATTTTTTGTTTATCCTTATGCTCAAGGGGATAGCGGTCCTTAAACAATTGATGCTGGAAGTGAAGGTTACAACATTCGAAAAACTTCAAGAATGCAGTATCATCAAGGCCTGCGGCCTTCTGTATAGCGAGCATTGCAGATTGCCAACCAGCAGGGACAGCTTCGATTCCTTTTTTAATCCACTTTTTATCATACCAACAATCCTTTAAAAAACCCTGAAAATTTGGCTTTAAAGGCAGTGGCTCATCCAAAGGTATTTTAGCTTTTGGCGATGGAATGCCTTTGCAAATGAGATGGACCACTACATGGCGATATGAGTATTTTGTGGAAAGTTTCTTCCAACCATTTGCCAATTGGCTCACCAGGCTCGATTTTGTTGTTCCGTCTTTCCCTTTCTCTCCGGAAATAAAACAGTTGAATGAAATATTATCTACAGATTCGCCCCACTTTACCTGGTAAGCATCCAATCGCCCTGGTGAAGCGATCAGTATATCATCCACCTGCCCGGCCTCCGGGTCTGTAATCCTGATCCCTTCGAGTCTAGCTTCTAATAAAGCATTGTAAATTAATTCGGCAGACACCATATATTGGGCGTGGTAGCCCAACACTGCAATTCTTTCCCCTTTCGCAGCATCCAATTCAAGCCTCCTTATTCAAACTTCTCTATTGTATCAACTTTGAAAACAAATGTCAATTTTACAGCCTGGCTTTCGTATGGTGTAGAAGCGATGGAGGGTAGCTTTGGGGGCAGTCCAAATGGATTATTCAGAAGATTCCTTTTTACCATTTGCCGGGCCATGAATAGGCGGCGGTGGGAGCGGACGACCGGTTTGCCTGTTCGGAAGGGGGCAGGGGTTTTATATCTGCCGGAATTGGAATCCCCAAATGGAATTTTCTCCCGACAGTAAAGGAACTCCGGGATAGGCAAAAATGCGCCCCAAAAAAAAGTTGAAATTATCTCTCAATCGTATTATAATTTGTACCGGAGGTGCCAATGCAAGGACAAAAGATTCCGTTGCTCAAACAAGCATCGATTGAGACGATAAAGCGATTGCCCGACCGGTGTTCAATCGATGATATCATGTATGAAATAAATTTTATTGCCCAGGTCTACGAGGGGCTTAATGACGCTGATAATGGTAATATGATATCAACAGAAGAGCTCCTCAAAAGAGTGGAGCAATGGCAAAAATAAGATGGACTGAAAGATCCAGCAGAAATTTACAGTCCATTTATGAATATATATCATGGGATTCTAAAATCTATGCGGGGCGATTTGTGAAATCCCTCATAAAAGCCACAGAAAAACTTGAAATGATGCCTTTTTATGGCCGGATTGTCCCTGAATTTGAAATTGAAAGGGATGATCTCAGAGAAGTCATTTATCAAAATTATAGGATTGTTTATCGACTGGTGGGCGATGATAATGATGTGGAAATTTTGGCAGTCGTTCACGGCGCTCGCGATATGAACGCATTGTTTCATGAAGAATTTGAACTGTAGAAGCTAAATGGGAATGGAAAAGGAAAAGAAGATTAAAAGCCTGGAAATAAAGGGCGCTGTTTACCATTTGCCAGGCAATAAATGGTCGGCGGTGGGAGCAAACAACCGGTTTGCCTGTTCGGAAATCTGTGGACTCTCTTTTTTCGCGTTTTTCGTGTGTTTCGCGGGCCTGCTTTTGTTTGGTATTTTGAGCTTTTGTATTTTGGATTTGTTTCGAATTTCGTGCTTCGAGCTTCGTGCTTGTTTTCAATCCGTGTAAATTCGTGTAATTCGTGGGCTTTTTTTCCAAATTCCGCTCCGTCAGCCAGGGGCTCTTTTGAAAAACCGCCCCTGGACCCCACAAAACTTTTGTTTACAAGCGAACTCCTGTTCCCTTTATCCCATTATTCGTATTTCAAGGAATTAACCGGGTTGGCCAAAGCGGTTTTGACGGACTGGTAACTGACGGTCAGCAAGGCATTGGCCGGATCCAAAAATAAAATCAGGGGCTCGATCTTTTGATGAAGAGATTTGTAATGAAAATCTTTTACCACACCTACAACTTTAAATTTATTATACGTCGTGGTGCTTTCAGGTATTAGTATGCCCTGCCCTGGAATACTCCTTTTCGTTCCAGCCTGTAAATTTGGTCGATCTTTTCATTGTACCGGTCATAACTTAGTTCATCCCGGACATAAAGCATGATTAACATGCAGCAGGCCATACCCACAGCCAACCCGGCAATATTGATAAACGAATATCCTTTATGGCGTTGGATGTTCCTAAAGGCAATTTGTAAATAATTTTTAAGCATTGCTATCTTCCTGCGCCCTCTTTATTTTCCTTTGTCCAATACACTGCGCACCATGGCAATCAGGGCCTGGGGCTTGAATGGTTTAGCGATATACTCGACCCCGTCCTCCTGCATGCATTGATTCATGCTGGTGTTCTCGGTGTACCCGGACATATAGAGTACTTTCACATTCTTCCACATTAAGCGCAACTGCTGGATAAACTCGGGGCCGCTCATGTTGGGCATGACAACATCCGTCAAAACCAGGTCCACGGGGTTCTCCCGTTTCCGGCACAGTTCCAGCGCCTCGCTGCCGTTGGCCGACTCAAGTACATTATACCCGAATTTTTTCAACATTTGCACGGCCAAACCCCGGACTGTTTGTTCATCTTCCACCACCAGGACGGTTTCTTTGCCGTAAGTGTCGGTCACAATTCCCGCGGCTTCCGGCAAGACCACCTCCGGCGCATCTATCCTGGGCAGGTATATTTTGAAAACGGTTCCCGCCCCGGGTTCGCTGTGGCAGGTAATAAAGCCGTTGTTTTGTTTGACGATCCCGTAGACAGTGGAGAGCCCCAGGCCCGTGCCTTTATCCTTGGGCTTGGTGGTGAAAAAAGGGTCGAAAATATGGGTCATCACTTCCGGGCTGATGCCATGTCCCGTATCCGATACAGACAATTGCACATAAGGTCCCGGCGCACTGCCTACATGTCCGGCGGCAAAATCTTCATCCAGTTCCACGTTGAGGGTTTCGATAACCAGTTTACCCCCTTCAAACATGGCGTCGCGGGCATTTACGGCCAGGTTGACGACTACCTGGTCCAGTTGGGCGGGCTCAACCCTGACCATTCCCAGTCCCGTTTTGCGGATAAAGGTCAATTCGATATCCTCGCCGATCAAGCGCTGCAGCATGCGCTCCATTTTGTCCAGGTGGTGGTTCAGGTTAATCAGCCTGGGTTTAATCACTTGTTTCCGACTAAAGGCCATCAGTTGGTCGATCAAATCGGTGGTACGGTCGGCGGTGGTGACGATTTCCCGGAGATGTTTGCGAATGGGAGAAGTTTCCGCCAATTGCATCATGGCCAACTCGGCATGGCCGAATATGACCGTCAAAAGATTGTTGAAATCATGGGCAATACCGCCGGCCAACCGGCCTACGGCTTCCATTTTTTGGGATTGCAGGAATTGGGCTTCCAGTTGTTTATAACCGGTAATATCTTCACACATCACAATGGCGCCGATGGTCTCATTTGCTGCCCCCCCTCCCCAGCGGGGCGCGGCGTGAACTTTCAAGGTGAGACTTTCGCCGAACATGGATTTGTAATCGATTTCGACGTTACGGACCGATTCGCCGAGCCGGATTTTGCGTAAAAGGGATTCTATTTTCGCATCCATCAGGCCGGGAATATCCAGGATATTCTTCCCGATAACCGGTGATTCCTTTCCTTCCGGTACTTTCATCATTTTTGTCATGGCAGGGTTTTCGTATACGATAACGCCGCTTTTATCCAGGTACAGGATGCCGACCGGGGTATTGGCCACGATGCCGCGGTTCAAGTCTTCGGAAATTCGTAAAGCCTCTTCGGAGCGTTTCCGTTCGATGACTTTAGCTACCTGGGAAGAGACATATTCCAGCATTTGCAGTTCGCGTTCGCCGTAAGCCTGGGGATTTTCATAATCCTGGACCGTGATAATGCCGATGGTTTTTTCTTCGGCTTTGAGGGGAACGCCGAGCCAGATAAGGGAAGGCGCCCCCACCTGTTGGACGCCCCAGGTTTTCCGCAACTTTTCCTGGACATCGAGGGAAGCCAGCAGGGGTTTACCGGTGCGCAGGACATATTCGGTTAATCCTTTCCCTGTTTTTCTCGGGGCGGGGGGGGCGTCCACCGCATCCACAAAATAGGGGAACGATAAAAGTTCATTTTTTTCATCATAGTAGGCGATATAGAAATTTTCCGCCGGCATGACATCCCGGATGATTTTATGCACCGCACGGTAGAGGGCGTCGATGTTTTCCGCGCTGTGAACGGTTTGTGAAATGCGATATACGGCATTTTGAAGTATTTCCGCACGCCGGCGTTCTTTTTCCTGCCGGATATGATGGAGGGCAAAACCGATATCGTTGGCAATATTTTTAAACAGGTCTTGCTGCTCCTCGTCGTCGGTTAAATGGGCATCGAGGGAAACGGTAAGTATACCGAAAATTTCCTGGTCATGTTCCAGTCGAATGGTCATGGCCCCATTACCGTCCAGGATATTAGACCACAGGCAGTCGGTGCAGCGCTTGGACGGGCGATGGATTTCCAGGGTCTCGCGTTGTTTCAATGCGTTTTGGGCGCATTGCGTCAACGTCGATATCGATTGTCCCTGTTTAGAATTTTCCAGCAGGGAAAACGCCTGCTGGGGAAACCCCTCCTCAACGCTCAAGGTAATTTGCCGCGCCTCATTCATTAAGGCAATCCGGGCTTGATGGTACACGCGGTCCCGGGTAAGGTGTTCGCATGCTCTTTTTACCAGGGGTTCGATCTCTTTTTCTTGCACGATCAGTTGGTTGATATTACGAAGGGCCCGAAGTACACGATTCAGGTATTCCAGTTTTTCCTCTGTTTGCCTGGATTCACCTGTATTCCCGGTATTTATTGCCGAATCCGGTATTATTCCCATGACCAGCTCCTTTGCTTATCCTGCATCACATTACTTCGCATTCTGCATCTTCAATCTTTTAAAATGGGCGATAATCCTGAAATCCTGATGTGGCTATCTTTCTTTTTTGCTTACTTTTTGCTTGCCCTTTTCTTGCCTTTTTCTTGTCTTTTCTTTGAAATAAGGACAGAGAGGATTTAAAATTATAAATGGAAATCCATCTTTTGTCAAGATAAGGGCAAAATTTTTCAAAAAACCTTTTAAAAGACGCCAACATATTATATACTTAAGGCCCTATTGAAGAACTCATGATAATTGTCAATTGTCAATTGTTAATGATTAATTGTTAATGATTACGCTGGAGAAGGAAGTATGATCATATCAGCCAGTCGAAGAACCGATATCCCGGCTTTTTACAGTCGTTGGTTTTTCAATCGCCTGGAACAAGGTTTCGTGATGGTACGAAACCCGGTGAATCCCCTCCTGGTGCGCAAAATCGATTTAAACCCGGACCTCATCGACGGCTTTGTTTTCTGGAGTAAAAATCCCCGCCCCATGATGGACCGACTGGATCAGCTAAGACCCTATCATTTTTATTTCCTGTTTACCATTACCCCGTACGGTCCGGACCTGGAAAGGAATTTACCGGCAAAAGAGGAGGTCATCAACACGTTCATCGAGTTATCGCGGCGGATCGGCAGGGAAAAAGTCATCTGGCGGTACGACCCGATTCTTATTTCGGATAAAATCGACGATGACTTTCACCGCCGCCATTTCGATTATATTGCCGGCAGGCTTCATTCTTATACGGGGCAGTGCATCATCAGTTTCCTGGACATGTACAAAAAGTGTGAACGTAATTTAAAGGGGTTTAACATTAAAACCCTGAATTCGGATGACATGCAGCGGTTGGCCGGGATATTGGGGGGGATTGCCGGGCAGTACGATTTGGAGATAGTAACCTGCGCGGAAGAGCTGGATTTACAGGGGATGGGCATTCATCATGGGAAATGTATCGATGATGAATTGTTAAACAGGATTTGTGGTCGTGGGTTGGAGTTAAAGAAAGACCCGCATCAGCGGAAAACCTGCCGCTGTGTTGAAAGTATCGACATCGGGGCGTATAATACGTGTCCGCACCATTGTTTATATTGTTATGCCAATTCCCATGCCCAGGCAGTTGAGCGGAACGCGGCGCTTCACGACCCCGCTTCGCCTTTTTTATTATGCTTACCCGACTCCCGGGGCTAGATTCACGTGGGGTTTGCTCTCCCCGGCAATAAAAGCTTCAAGCCGTTCTATCAAGGCATCCATCTTGACGGGCTTGGATATGTAATCGTTACAACCGGCCGAAATACACCTCTCCTGGTCCCCCTTCAACGCATGAGCCGTGAGCGCTATGACATGGAGGTCTTTGAACCGCCTATCCTGCCGTATCCGCTTGATGGTCTCCAACCCATCCATCACCGGCATCTGGATGTCCAGGAACAACACATCGTACTTCTTCTTCTTCAACATCTCCAATGCTTCCTTGCCGTTTTCGGCGATGTCGCACTTCCGCCCCATCCGCTTAAAATATATCTTTATCAACCTCTGGTTGATACTATCATCCTCAGCCACCAGGATATCCAGGTTATCGCCGCTAACCTTTCTCGCCTTCAACCCGGGTTTCTCATGGAAATAATCCACGGAAACCGAACTGACCAACTCCTTTAACTCCACGAAAAACCTGCTTATTTTATCCGGGTTATGGTTTTCCCGCCTGGATTCATCGTTAATCTCTTTGCAAAGCTCACTTATTTCCGTCATTTCAAGACTCAACGCCATTCCTTTCAATGAATGAGATAAAAACCGGGTTTTTTCTATATCGCGGTTAACGATCGCCTGCTCCAGTTCGGAGATTTTATCGGGAAGGGATTCGATGGCCTCCAGCAAAATAGGCTTGATCTGCTCATCCTCCTCGATATTATCGATCCAACGCCGCACCAAATTTTCACCGGCGGCGCGTTTTCGCTTGAAATAGTTATCCAGGAAAGAGATGAACTTCGCTTCCACATCGATACCCTTTGAATAAACCGCCAGGGTCATATTTTTCAACTTGTCAAGCTCCGCGACGGTCAACTCTTTGACGGTAACGATAATCACGGGGATCTCCGCCTGCCGGCATTCCCCCCGCAAGGTTTTTAAAAACTGGAAACCATCCATTTCCGGCATGATCAGGTCCAGGATAATCAAATCGGGCTGAATGCCGCTTTGTATCTTTTTAAGCGCCTCCTTCCCGGAACTAAAGGCAAAACAATTGTACTTATGCCTCTGCAGGAAACTGCAGTATAAATTGAGCAGCATTTTATCGTCATCCACCACAAAAATATTTTTTATCTGGCGATATAACTTTAAATTGATGTAAATGCGTTTCAGGACTTCCTCCCGGCGGATGGGTTTTTTAATATAATCTACGATGCCGCTGGTCAGGGACTTCATGACCTGGTCGCTGCCGGAATAGACGATGACGGGAATATGGGCGGTGCGAATATCTTTTTTCAGCAGGTCGTTGATTTCAAAGCCGCCCAGCCCCGCCATAACGATATCCAGGATTACCAGGTCCACTTTTTGTTCCACCACCTGCTGGACAATATCGGGCGTGTTGGGTAATTCGATTACGTGGTAGCGGTGTTTTTGAAGAACGGTTTTTATTAATTCCCTGTCCTGGGGATTATCTTCGATAACCGCGATGATTTTGTCCCGGGTGCTTTCATCCTCTTCCCGGTAAGTAACCCCGGCGGTTTCTTCGATGGACTCTGCTTCAGGCAGCGGAAGCGTAACGGTAAACACCGCCCCCTCCCCTAACCGGCTCTCCAGGTGGATGGCGCCCCCCAGCAATTTCATCATCCTGGAGGCAATGGCCAGCCCCAAGCCGGTGCCGCCATACTCACGGGTGGTAGAACCATCGGCCTGCCGAAACGGATCGAAAATGATTTGCTGCTGCTCGAGGGAAATGCCGATGCCGGTATCTTTTATTTTTATTTCCAGGGTCCGGGTTTGGGTGTCATACCGGCAATCCATGGTAACGCCGCCGCAGTGGGTGAATTTAAAAGCGTTGCCAAGGATATTAATCAACACCTGGTTCAACTTGTGACTGTCCCCCAGGACATAAGCGGGTAACTCTTTTAAACCGTTAATGGTAAAATGAAGATTTTTTTCATGGGCCTTTACGGAAAACATCATTTCAAGATGGTAAATCAATTTACGAGGCGAAAAGACCACCTCGGAGACTTCGAACCGATCCGCCTCTATTTTGGAAAAATCGAGGATATCATTGATCAATTTAAGAAGGTTCCCGCCGGATTTCTTGATGGTGTCAAGATGATAATGTTTTTCGGGGTCGGTTTCATCCTCCATCATGATATCGGTAAACCCCAGGATGGCATTCATTGGGGTCCGTATTTCATGGGACATGTTGGCCAGGAACTCGGATTTCAAACGGTTGGCATTCTCCGCGGTTTCTTTGGCCCGGGTCAACTGGATATTTTTTGCCCTGAGTTCCCTGGTACGTTCTTCCACCATTGTCTCAAGATGATCTTTGTGTTGTTTCAGCTCCTGCTGGCGCCGGTGAATCTGCTCCATCATCTCGTTAAAACCGTCGTAGAGGGAACCGATTTCATCAGCGGAAATTTTTTGCAGCTTGAGGGAATAATCCCTTTCAGTGGATACTTTTTTAAAGGAGTCGGCCAGGTGCAGGATGGGATCCGAAATATAGCGCTGCAAACGCCAACTCAGGAAGAATAAGACGACCCCCAGGAAAGCGATGGCCGCTAAAAATTCGAGGATGGAATCCATTATTTTTTGGTTGAGCTGCCGGGTAGAGGCTTTTAAAAATATATTGCCGTACGATTTGCCGTTAAATACGATTTGCTCGTAAAGGAAGAAAGATCCATCTTTAAACCCGGAGCCGTACTGCTTGTCTACCTCCCCGCGGGGGCCGGCGTCCGCGGCTTTATACTCCGCCAAAAGCCACCCCTCCGCGTCGTAAATAACGGCGTTCTTTATATATGAAATACTGCTTAATTTATCCAGGGTCTCATTGGCCGCCTCTTTATCCCGGAACGATAGTTCCGCCACAAGGTTATTGCCGGTAACCCGGGCAATGGTGACGACATTGCTTTGCAAATCGTCTTTAAGCTGGTTGACATTCCTGACTGTCACAAATGCGGCATAGGAAAGCAATGCGGCAAAAGATGCGCTGAGTATAATGGCAATTAATTTGTACTTGAGCTTAACCATTTTCATGAAGTTACCTGGGAAAATCGATGAGCCTTGCCAATTTATATAATTTTGAACTGAACACCAGCCCGGACCTTTTGACGGACTGGTAATTTATTTCAAATTTTACATTATTATCGATTTTAAATAGATTTATAAGCACCCCAATTTCGGCAAATCCTTCGGTTTCGCTGATGGATAATATGGGTAAATCCCCGGTGACGGACAGGATTTCTTTTAATCGTTCGGCGTCGATGCTTCCTATTATCAAGACGTGACACTCTTTGACCTGGGCCAGGTCGGTAATGGCTTTAAAGGCGATTTTTTTTTCGGGAATTATTATTTGACTGGATAATGTCTCTATGTAATCGTTGAGGGGCGTATCCCCCACGATACCGATGACAAATTTAACGGGATCTGAATTGCCGGCGGCGGGGGGCCATTTTATAAAATCGAAAAAGCGTTTGATCATCGCTATCTTCACCTGGTATTCTTCAACCCTCGTCCCCTTCTTCTGCTGGCACAAGAGAGGTAAGACCAACAATAGGCCAAGCAGCAGCGCGCTTATTTTCTTATTCATCTTATTCATCTTATTCATCTTATTCATTTATTTTATCCATGTATAACTAAATATAATGTACGCTTTTCTCCATATTTTCAATAAAAAAACTTTACTTTCAGTACTTTTTACCTTCCGGGGAGATGTAAATCACCTCCCGCTCCAGTATAATACCCTTTTTCTCTTGAACGGCCCGGGTAATTTGCTGCTCCAGGTCCCGGATATCGGCGAACGAACTGCCGCCTTTGTTGATGATAAAATTGGCATGCCGTGCGGAGACCTCCAATTGGCGGTATGTGCGGCCTTTAAACCCGGCGCTTTCGATTATTTTCCCGGCGGAACCTCTTTTATCATGGGTAATTGGGTTTTTAAAAAAACACCCGGCGGTGTGAACATTCGCATTACAGGGGGGGTGGTTTTCATTGCGATAGCGGAGTTTTTCTTTTACTTTTTCCCTGATTTCAGCGCTGTCTTCATCGATGTACGATAAATATACCTCCATGATAACTTCCGAACCGTATTTAAAAACTGAATCCCGGTATTGGAAACGAAAATAATCCTTAGCCACTGTTTTGATTTCACCGGAGCCGGGTATAAAAATCTCTGCTTTTTCCAGCGCCGTGGAGATGGATTGTCCGAACGCGCCCGCATTGACCGCGGCGGCGCCGCCGATGGCGCCGGGAATCCCGGCCAGGAAATCCATCCCCCCTACCCTATTCTCGATGGCCCAGGTAAGAAAATCTTTGTTCAAAACGCCGGAATCGACCTTTACGATATGCGCCCCTTCACATTTAACTATTTCGGAAGTACGATTAATGATGACCGGCAGCGGGGTAAAGGCGTCGGCAAACACGACGTTGCTCCCGCCCCCCAGCAAGACAAAGGGATACTTGCCGGCAGCGATAAAATAAAGTAGTTCCTTTAATTGGCTAAGCCGGTGGACGACGACGATGAACCGAACCTTACCGCCGATGCCCATGGTTAGGTAAGGTTTGATCTCATGGTCGGGGTAATATTCAATTTTTTTTTCTTGCAGGTACTGCCCTAGTTTTTTCATTTTTCTTTATTTTGGCGGGTTCCGTTGGATAAAGCGGGGATTGCCGATTACCCGGATAATTTATTACCCGGTCTTCATTACTGTTTTTTTGCAGCCGGTAATAGTATTGGGATAACAGCTTTTCCACATCGATCACTTCAAAGGGGTGTTCGATGATTAATCCTTTTTTGTTTTCAGCGTTTATTTCCACCACCAACCTGTAGCCCATGGCCCGGTTGGGTATCCATACGAAAGAGGGATCGTCTTTGTAGGCAATGGTCTTACTAAAAACATTCTCATCCCCGGTATTGAGAATTTTTACTTTGAGTTCCGCTTTAACCAGGTTGAATCTTTCCAGGTTGAATTTAATGGATCTTCCCAGGGGGATGATGTTTTGGGGATCGGTTTGGATAACGACGCCGAAATTATTGCCTATTTTGGTAATGGCCTTCAACGGCGGCCCCGGTTCCTCACGGTCGTCAGCCCCGGTTTCCGCCAGCACGTAAAGGTACTCGCCGATGTGCAGGGCGCCGCTGAATACGGACTTATCAAAGGGGTAGGAAATAGTGGTTTTGTTTTTATAATTAAAGAATTTTATGGATTTGTTCCACAGGAAAACAGCCACATTCTCTTTCATTACCACGGGTGGAAGCAGCCGGGTGGAATCGAGTTTTTCCCACCAATAGAGGGTGCCCCGCTTATTGAAAAAATAGATATTGTGGTCCTCGGGGGTGATGACGATATAAGGACCTGCTTTGCGGGGTTCTATTTTCAATTGGTCGGCCAGCTTGAATCGCCATTGGACCTTCCCGGAAGCCAACGAAAATTTTACCAACTGCCGGTTTTCCGAGCCGTAATAAATGGCGCCGCCGTCGGCCAGGAAACCGGAGCAGGCTTTGGATTCCAGTTTGACGGTCTCGATGGTATTTCGCCGTTTATCGAAAATATAGAGAAACTGAGGGGATAATACCAGGGTTTTCGGGACGTCGCCGGCCATGGTATCGGCGCTGTTGTAAAAGACAACGTCGCCTACCGATGTTTCGGCCAGGATTTTCCCGCTGGGGTAATGCATGAATACCAGGCGCTTGCCGCTGACGTCGCTTACGTCGCTTACGTAACCGATGATTTTACCTTCCGCATCCACACTGATTATTTTATCCGCGTTTATTTTCCCCAACGCCTGCATCTCGATGACTTTCATTTCCCGGGGATTGAAAAAAATGAAGTTAGCGGAATTCTTCTCCTTAAGCACGACAATATCATTTTGCCGGGTAATCCCGGGTTCGATGGGGACGGCGAGATCGACTAGAAAGTCCCGCATCTTTTTTTCAAGATTGAAACGGTGTATTTTCCCTTCGGGGGTGAAGACCACCAGGTTCGAGTCATTTGCAATGATGGTCCCGCCGGCGTCCACATCTTTTAAAGGGTCCCCCAGCGCATCATCGAACAGCGCATTGGAAACTTCCGGTATCACTTTTACCCTGCCGCCGCAGGACACACTAAAAAAAACGGCCGCCGCGACCAACAGCAAAAACATGAGATGACTATTTTTTTTCTTTTTCATTTTACGCCAACTCCTTGCTGCCTATTGGATGAATCGTTTATTCCCGGTATCGACATCGATGGGGTTGTTCAATATGAATTCATCGGTAAAGATTTCCCGTATCAATTCGCCCTTCATGCCCTGGGAAAATTGGAATCCCGAGTAATAGAGCAGGGTGGGATAGATATCATAGATGGAAATGGTTTTCAGGGGGTAATCTTTTTTAAGGGCGTTCTTTTCATACAGGATGACGGAACCCTGGGAACTCAAGGATTTATAGACGTAGATGTCTTTTTGATCGAATAAGTTAACCAGGATACGGCGCCAGACCGGCAGCGGTTCATACTCGAAAAAACTTAAAATCACCAGCAGCTCGTTTTCACCGGTGGTGCTGATGAGATTCCCGATAATGGAGGCATAATACTCGTAATATTTTTCGATGACCCAGCCATATTTTTTGATATCCGTCTCGGAGATATTTCCCCCCATGTGGGGGTCATAGTACTGGTAAAAGTATTGACTGACGATTCCCACCCCGGGAAAGTGGACGATGGAATAATAGATATTGGGGTCTACCCAGTGCTGCCTCATGCACTTCATCAAATAGTCGTCGAAAAAAAACGCTTTTTTCAATATTTGGTATTTCTCATCTTGTTGGTTAAGGGTCTCGGAGAAGAACGGGATAAACCGGTTGTTTTTTTGCAGGGATTTCTCCGAATAGATGGGGATAACCTCCGGGGCGATCAACTGGACCACCTGGAGTTTGTACCTCTCATATTGCCGCTTGATATGATCGAGAACATCGTTGTCATATTTATTGTAAAAAGAGGTGACCCCCAGGTAGGAGGATTTCCTGAAAAATATATAGCGGGGCCGGACATCGAATTCATGTTTTACTTTGAGGAATTTGAATTTGGTGTTGGAATGCCGTGTGAATTCCGAGGGTTTGAGGCCGGTCAGGGCGGTATTGATTAAAGACAGCGCCAGGTTGGGTTTGTACCCGGTAATCTTACCGCTGACGCCTTTTTTTATCACCTCGTTAAAATTTAATAATTTCTGTTCCGAGGATAACGCATAAATGAGATTTAACGAGAGACCGTCCATAATGACGATCTTGATTTTCCTGGGGGGCGCTTTCCGGGACGAAATGTCGCGTTTATTCCCCCCGCTTTCCGCCAGGCCGCGAGAGGCGGATACCTGTTCATGGGAGAGCACGGTGTTATAGCAATAGAAGATATTAAAAACAAAGAGGAGTAAAAAAGTAACCTGTATCCACTTTCGATGGGCTTTCCTGAAAAAGATAAATACGACCCCGGTAATAACCAACGCCAACTGGATCAACAGTATTTTTATAAATGCGGTTTTGGTGGCGGGGGTGAAGAATTCGAGATAATAATCGTAATTTAAAAATAAAAAGAAAGCGACCGCCAGTATATTAAAAGACATAAAATAGGTAATGGTGGGAGGATTGAACACGCCGATGGGATACTTTCGCTCGGCAAAGAACTGGATAACCAGGAAAATGACTCCCAGCAGTATGAACCATAATGGACCGTAATAGACGAAAATATCCAGGAACATCACCATGAATTCGCGGCCGGTGACAGGAATATAGGGATTTAATAGGAGCACCAGGATTAATGCAAAGTAATTGAATACAGCCGCACTTAAAAGGAGATTAAAGGCAAGTTTTAGCGATCGCCACAATTTATATCCTATCTTGTACTCCTTCTTTTATTTCTCATAAGTCTTCGGGGTTGTTATCAACATCAATGTGGTCTGCCCGATCTTGAATTCGGTTTGATCCGATACTTCCGTAATGGAAACTTTCTTGTTGCTGATAACGGTGCCGTTGGTACTGCCCAGGTCCCTGAGGAATATTTTATCGTTCCTGACTTCGAGGGCCACATGTTTGCGCGATATTTCCTTGTCCGGGATAATCAAATCCACCTTTCCCCTGCCGATCAGGACATAGGGTTTTTCCAGGTGAAAAATGTACCCGGCCCTGGCGCCTTTAATGATGGCCAGGGAGATTTTCATATCGTTGGGAAGGCGAAGGTTTTCATCCGACCAAAGAGAATCGCTGTCGCTGTGCTTGATAATTTTGGCCGTATCCTTTTCACTCTCCGACTCCTCCGGGTCCGGCCGGCCTATCGCGAAAACAGTACTACACCTTGAACATTTCAGTTTCTTCCGCCCCTGGACTTTGTCATCCGGGACATTGTACTTTGCCTTGCAATTGGGACACTCTATAATCATGCCCCAATTATATCATTAATTATTTCTTTTTCAAATTATTTTCAGATTTTTTCTTGTCCTGGCTAGAAATATGTTAGAAAGGGAGAGTTAGGGGTCTTGTTTTCTCTCACGCGTCCCTGGATTCCTGTTGATATAAAATAGCCGCGAAGAACGCGAAGGTAGTTTCCCTTGCCTGTCCCCTCTTTCTCTAGTTGCCTGTTACGGTCCAGGTGGCTCATCCTTGTTCTACCAGCCGGATTTCTTCATCCGTGAGTTTGTAGAGTCGGTAGGCGAGGGCGTTCATTTGGGCTTCGGCAGCAGCAATTTCAGTTTCGAGGGTCTGTACGTCGGCATCGATCCGGACCACTTGCCCGGGAATGGCAGGGTTGCCGGTTTTACGGAGCTTGAGAAGCAAGTTCATCAGCCGTTTCCCGTCGAATTTCTCCGGCATGGAACACTCCTTACCCAAAAAGGGAATTATAGGCAGTTTCAATATTAAAGTCAAGACCAAGACAAATCCATTGCCGGTCCTACTTGCGCTCTTGCGCCCATGGGGGTTTTATTAATTCTCCAGCGTCGTCTGCATTTCCGCGGCAATTATATCTGGGTCTGTTGAAGGGGAAAAAGGGACATACAAGAAAAATCTATCCCCAACCGGTACTCAAAAGGGCGGCGCTTTCTAATTGACCCCTAATCGCCTAAAAAAAAAATTTCAAACCCACAACTATTGACAATATTTTAAATATCGGGTAAAAAATTCTATGAAAAAAATATATCTTCTGATCATCTCTTTAATAGTAAAATTTTGAAAGTCTGGATCGGGATAAAGATAAGAACATCAAAAAGAATCGCTTATCTTTATCCCTAATCCACAGGAGGACTCAATGAAATACTTAAGCATATTAGCTTTCATATTTTTGTTTGCCATTGGTTTGGCTGCTACTGAGTATAAAATCGATTTTGTGAAATCAATCGGAGATGAGCGAGAAGATTACACCTTTTTCAAGATAAACAGCATCGTTATGGCCGATAACAGCAAAGACATATATGTCGCTGACCTAGCCGGACATTTTATCGCCAAATACAATTGGGATGGAAAATTTATTAAAAGAATCGGGCAAAAGGGAAGCGGTCCGGGAGATTTCGGAATAATTAGTTCCCTTAGCATTTACAAGAATAAATTATACGTTTATGACTATGAAAATACCCGTATTACAGAGATGGGCCTTGATTTGACCAACATTCAAATGGACTTTAAAGACCGAAGAATAAGATATTTAGGCGCACTGGCGTCGTTAACAATGAACCTGTCACCTGAAAGAGATAAATTGGCCATCTCTTTTTTCCGCCCCAACAACCCAGTGGATTTTTATGTTTATAATATAAGAGGTGAAGCATTAAAACAATTCAGCTATAAGGCAGATAATAAGTTTCGCTTTCCTGAGCACCTGCTAAATCTCATGGAACCGGTTCCCGCGACATACTATTCTTTGACGGTAGATTCCGTCTTCCCCTATAAAAATAATTATATTGTCTTTTACAGCGAGGTTTCCCATCTCAGTGAAAAAGATGAGAAAGCGGATGCTTTCTGCCTGATCTTCAACAGTTCCGGTGAATTAATACAGAAAATCAAAATAGATGAAAAATTATATTTTTTCCATCTTTCCAACGAAGGGTACTTGTTGGGCAGTCAACTGGATGCAGATATTGGAAAGGTCTTCATTTACCAATTAAAGGAAGCAAAAAAATGAGAAAAGGCGTGACCATTCGCCTGGCGTTCATGCTCCTGGTATCTCTGATGCCCGTGTTGCCGGGAGCAGATAGGAAGGCCCCGGTAGATAACCTTAAGATAATGAGTACTCTTAATTACGGCATTTATTGGACAAAGATATGGTCTCCCGGTTTCGGTTCCATCGACTACCACAGGGAAATCGAAAGAACCCTGGCGATGTATAACGCGGTCATTTCAACACTAAAAGAAAAAGGCCATTCCCTTTTTAGTGCAGACCCGATCAAACAACCACGAATATCCGGCGATAATATCGATGTCATTAAGAAGAACATAAAAGAGCCCTCCAGCGTCCACCTTGCTCACCTATATGATATTAACGATAATTTCAAAAACCTGTTGAGCATCTTCAAAGTCGGTTCAAATGTCTATTTCCTATTGAATCAATCCATGAACCGTTCAAAAATAGCGCTTAACGGTATTTACCGCATCAACAACGAAAAATGGTATGATCCGGTTAAAGGCACAAAGTTTGATTTGGCGATAGACATGGGAAAAGATCGGGCACTTGGCTATTACCTTGATCGACCTTTGCTCTTATTTGGGTTCAGCGGGAGTTTTTCAGATGATTTTTCTATACCGTTGCCTGATTTCAAATTCAGGCAGGAGCTTTATAAATTAAATGAGAAAAAGTTTCTCTTTCACAATGTACGTCTCAATCCCGGCGCTTATGCAGTTGAGATATATAATTTGAAAGGGGAGCGCACCGTTGAATGTTTTGATTATATCCCTTACAGTATGAAGT